>WLWD01005801.1_pt1 | contig 83271 bp, 60 predicted proteins | sample 6712731 | NCBI WGS metagenome assembly WLWD01 (sample SAMN12718690, study PRJNA576275) | sponge metagenome | isolation source: marine sponge | host: Mycale hentscheli | place: New Zealand: South Island, Marlborough, Capsize Point | collected 2014-11-01
CCCCATCACTACCTCTAGTCACTAATCCATGAGAACCTCATCACTACCTCTAGTCACTGGTCACACGAAAAACCTCATCACTACCTCTAGTCACTAGTCACATGAGAACCCCATCACTACCTCTAGTCACTAGTCACATAAGAATCTCATCACTACCTCTAGTCACTAGTCACATGAGAACCTCATCACTACCTCTAGTCACTGGTCACACGAAAAACCTCATCACTACCTCTAGTCACTAGTCACATGAGAACCCCATCACTACCTCTAGTCACTAGTCACATGAGAACCCCATCACTACCTCTAGTCACTAGTCACATAAGAATCTCATCACTACCTCTAGTCACTAGTCACATGAGAATTTCATCACTACATCTAGTCACTGGTCACATAAGAATCTCATCACTACCTCTAGTCACTAGTCACATAAGAACCTCATCACTACTTCTAGTCACTAGTCACATAAGAATCTCATCACTACCTCTAGTCACTGGTCACACGAGAACACCATCACTACCTCTAGTCACTGGTCATATGAGAACCCCATCACTACCTCTAGTCACTGGTCATATGAGAACCCCATCATTCCTCTAGTCACTGGTCACGAGAACCTCATCACTACCTCTAGTCACTGGTCACATGAGAACCTCATCACTACCTCTAGTCACTGGTCACACGAGAACACCATCACTACCTCTAGTCACTGGTCACATGAGAACCTCATCATTACCTCTAGTCACTGGTCACATGAGAACCTCATCACTACCTCTAGTCACTGGTCACACGAGTACCCCATCACTACCTCTAGTCACTGGCACATGAGAACCTCATCACTACCTCTAGTCACTGGTCACATAAGTTAAAAATGACCACTAAGACTGAAGTACAAACATCCACACAAACATTCCAACTGTGTGGACCATACCCTAGTAACTGAATATAAGTTTCAGCAGCAACTCATATCCAATAACACACAAACATACACATATTGATCAGCAACAATGATCTCCCACATAACTGCACAAAATACACACACAAAGTCCAGCAACACAGGACTGCACATGACTTGACTGCACAAGATACACATCACCCAGATTTCAATGCCCAGCATGACTGCACTGTAAACACCTACACACTCTACACCAACATATGGTCAGTGGTGACAAGTTTTACCAACCACAAACCTATATGTTGTACTTGTGGTGGTCAGACCCAGCCATGCCTCAACCACAACATTCCAAACTTAGTCCATTCCACTGGCCATCAACTACTGTAAAGAGCATCAGTGTATAAAGCAAAGCTACAGTCAATCATCTCATTCCCCAATAATCAAAATCTAGTCAAATTCATAGAAATAAAATGAAATAAACACCATGATGACCTAGTGAAGTGGACACATGGTGACCTAGTGAAGTGGACACATGGTGACCTAGTGAAGTGGACACATGGTGACCTAATGAAGTGGACACTATGGTGACCTAATGAAGTGGACACCATGGTGACCTAATGAAGTGGACACCATGGTAACCTAGTGAAGTGGACACATGGTGACCTAGTGAAGTGGACACATGGTGACCTAGTGAAGTGGACACATGGTGACCTAGTGAAGTGGACACATGGTGACCTAATGAAGTGGACACATGGTGGCCTAATGAAGTGGACACCATGGTGACATAGTGAAGTGGACACCATGGTGACCTAATGAAGTGGACACATGGTGACCTAATGAAGTGGACACATGGTGACATAATGAAGTGGACACATGGTGGCCTAGTGAAGTGGACACATGGTGACCTAGTGAAGTGGACACATGGTGACCTAGTGAAGTGGACACATGGTGGCCTAGTGAAGTGGACACATGGTGACCTAGTGAAGTGGACACATGATGACCTAATGAAGTGGACACCATGGTGACCTAATGAAGTGGACACATGGTGACCTAGTGAAGTGGACACATGGTGGACCTAATGAAGTGGACCCATGGTGACCTAGTGAAGTGGACACCATGGTAACCTAGTGAAGTGGACACATGGTGACCTAGTGAAGTGGACACATGGTGACCTAGTGAAGTGGACACATGGTGACCTAGTGAAGTGGACACATGGTGACCTAGTGAGTGGACACATGCCCTAGTAAAGTGGACACTATGGTGACCTAGTGAAGTGGACACATGGTGACCTAATGAAGTGGACACATGGTGACCTAATGAAGTAGACACCATGGTGACCTAATGAAGTGGACACATGGTGCCCTAGTGAAGTGGACACATGGTGACCTAATGAAGTGGACACATGGTGACCTAGTGAAGTGGACACATGGTGACCTAATGAAGTGGACACCATGGTGACCTAATGAAGTGGACACATGGTGCCCTAGTGAAGTGGACACATGGTGACCTAATGAAGTGGACACCATGGTGACCTAGTGAAGTGGACACATGGTGACCTAATGAAGTGGACACGTGGTGCCCTAGTGAAGTGGACACATGGTGACCTAATGAAGTGGACACCATGGTGACCTAATGAAGTGGACACCATGGTGACCTAATGAAGTGGACACCATGGTGACCTAATGAAGTGGACACCATTGTAACCTAGTGAATGGACACATGGCTGACCTAGTGAAGTGGACACATGGTGACCTAATGAAGTGGACACATTGTGACCTAATGAAGAGGACACATGGTGACCTAATGAAGAGGACACATGGTGACCTAATGAAGTGGACACATTGTGACCTAATGAAGTGGACACATGATGACCTAATGAAGTGGACACATGGTGACCTAATGAAGTGGACACATGGTGACCTAATAAAGTGGACACATGGTGGCCTAATGAAGTGGACACATGGTGGCCTAATAAAGTGGACACATGGTGGCCTAATGAAGTGGACACATGGTGACCTAATGAAGTGGACACATGGTGACCTAATGAAGTGGACACATGGTGACCTAATGAAGTGGACACATGGTGACCTAGTGAATTGGACACATGGTGACCTAGTGAAGTGGACACATGGTGACCTAGTGAAGTGGACACATGGTGGCCTAATTAATTGACACCCATGGTGACCTAATGAAGTGGACACCATGTAACCTGTGAAGTGGACACATGGGTGACCTATGAAGTGCCACATGGTGACCCTAGTGAAGTGGACACATGGGGTGACCTAGTGAAGTGGGAACCTGGTGACCTAGTGAAAGTGACACAATGGTGCCCTAGTAAAGTGGAGCCCATGGTTCCTAGTAAGTTGACACCATTGTGACCTAGTGAAGTGGACACATGTGACCTAATGAAGTGACTCATGTGACCTAATGAAGTGGACACAATGGTGACCTATGAATTGTGACACATGGTTGCCCTAGTGACAGTGACACATGGTGAACCTATTGAAGTGGACACATGGTGACCTAGTGAAGTGGACACATGGTGACCTAATGAAGTGGACACCATGGTGACCTAATGAAGTGGACACATGGTGCCCTAGTGAAGTGGACACATGGTGACCTAATGAAGTGGACACCATGGTGACCTAGTGAAGTGGACACATGGTGACCTAATGAAGTGGACACGTGGTGCCCTAGTGAAGTGGACACATGGTGACCTAATGAAGTGGACACCATGGTGACCTAATGAAGTGGACACCATGGTGACCTAATGAAGTGGACACCATGGTGACCTAATGAAGTGGACACCATGGTAACCTAGTGAAGTGGACACATGGTGACCTAGTGAAGTGGACACATGGTGACCTAGTGAAGTGGACACATGGTGACCTAGTGAAGTGGACACATGGTGACCTATTGAAGTGGACACATGGTGACCTAGTGAAGTGGACACATGGTGACCTAGTGAAGTGGACACATGGTGACCTAATGAAGTGGACACATGGTGACCTAGTGAAGTGGACACATGGTGACCTAGTGAAGTGGACACATGGTGGCCTAATGACGTTGAACACTGGTGAACTAATGAAGTGGACACATGGTTGAACCTAGTGAAGTGGACACAATCTGGTACCTATGAGTGGACACATGGTGCCTATGAAGTGGACACATGGTTACCTAATGAAGTTACACCAGTGGCCCTAGTGAAGTGGACAGCATGGTGACCTATGAAGTGACACATGGTGCCCTAGTGAGTGAACACATGGTGACCATGAAGTGACACCATGGGAACTTCTTGAGTTGGACACAGGTGACCCCTAATGAAGTGGACACATGGTGGCCTAATGAAGTGGACACATGGTGACCTAATGAGTGGACACATGGTGGCCTAATGAAGTGGACACATGGTGACCTAATGAAGTGGACACATGGTGGCCTAATGAAGTGGACACATGGTGACCTAATGAAGTGGACACATGGTGGCCTAATGAAGTGGACACATGGTGGCCTAATGAAGTGGACACATGGTGACCTAATGAAGTGGACACATGGTGACCTAGTAAAGTGGACACATGGTGACCTAATGAAGTGGACACATGGCAACCTAATGAAGTGGACACATGGTGGCCTAATGAAGTGGATACATGGTGGCCTAATGAAGTGGACACATGGTGACCTAGTGAATTGGAACACTGGTGACTAATGAGTGGACACATTTGACGTAATGAAGTGGACACATGGGGACCTAGTGCGTGGACACATGGTGAACGAATGAAGTTGACACATTGTGACCTAGTGAAGTGACACATGTGACCTAATGAAGTGGAGCACCTTGTGACCTAATGAAGTGGACACATGGTGACCTAATGAAGTGGACACATGGTGACCTAATGAAGTGGACACACGATGACCTAATGAAGTGGACACATGGTGACCCAATGAAGTGAACACATGGTGATCTAATGAAGTGGACACATGGTGACCCAATGAAGTGGACACATGGCGACAGTATGAAGTGGACACATGGTGACCCACTGAAGTGGACACATGATAACCTAATGATGTGGACACATGGTGACCCAATGAAGTGGACACATGGTGACCATATGAAGTGGACACATGATAACCTAATGAAGTGGACACATGGTGACCTAATGAAGTGGTGTCTACCACCCCCAGTGAAAATCACGCATGAAACCCTGCTAACGGTCTTTTATATTAGGCCATCAAATGGACAATACGATGTCCATTTCATTAATAAAGTAAGGAAAAAACAAACAAATAAAACAACAACAACAACAAAACAAAACATAAATCAACCACTAAATGTAGGTGCAATTCAAGGAATTGAACTATCATGCATTGAGTTTAGGTCACTCACTAGATGGAAAGGACTCTGTGGAGTAAGCAGACAACCCGCCCACAGTCAAGCAATGGAGACTTTAAAGAGAGCTGATCTGCATGTTAGGCCCTGTAGTAGACATTGTATGGCTCCCTGGACTACAGCTCCATCCCTGTAAGACATATATGCAAGTATATGTTGGTAGCAGAGCCAATCACAGGGCAAACGTCACAGCACATCACACAATTAAATAAGGCAATTAATAGGGCATGTGCAGTCCTAATTAATGCCCATCTATATGTGGTACATAGTGGGTTGAGTGTAGCTAGCTATGTATATGCTAAGAAAGGTCACTTTCAATGTAATGGCCAATACATCAAATCATTGTATTTCTGCTAGCCCTGTGTGTGATGGTTACTTATATTTAATGTGGAAAAGACACCAGAGTTGGGGTCAAAATACTTTAGAAGTATTTAATTGCAATTGCAAATATAGCTCCTTAGCAAATACAGATACTTCATAGTGAGTTATACTTGTACAACTGAAGAAGACACTATGTATGTATCTGTAGTATGAAATCAAGTTAACACAATGATAGAAGAGACTATTAGTTCATCCCAGGTGAGACTTGTAAATTATATTACCTATATGCGTGCACAGTAATAGTACTACGTGCATGCACAGTGCTAGCACTATGTACGTGCACAGTGTTAGTACTATGTACGTGCACAGTGTTAGTACTATGTGCGTGCACAGTGTTAGTACTATGTGCGTGCACAGTAATAGTACTACGTGCATGCACAGTGTTAGCACCATGTACGTGCACAGTGTTAGTACTAGACAGTGTTAGTACTATGTGCGTGCACAGTGTTAGTACTATGTACGTGCACAGTGTTAGTACTATGTGCGTGCACAGTAATAGTACTACGTGCATGCACAGTGTTAGCACCATGTGCGTGCACCGTAATAGTACTATGTGTGTGCACAGTGTTAGCACTATGTGCGTGCACCGTAATAGTACTACGTGCATGCACAGTGTTAGTACTATGTGTGTGCACAGTGTTAGTACTATGTGCGTGCACAGCGTTAGTACTATGTGTGTGCACAGTGTTAGCACTATGTGCGTGCACAGCGTTAGTACTATGTTTGTGCACAGTGTTAGCACTATGTGCGTGCACAGTGTCAGTACTATGTGTGTGCACAGTGTTAGCACTATGTGCGTGCACCGTAATAGTACTACGTGCATGCACAGTGTTAGTACTACGTGCATGCACAGTGCTAGCACTATGTGCGTGCACAGCGTTAGTACTATGTGTGTGCACAGTGTTAGCACCATGTGCGTGCACAGTGTTAGCACCATGTGCATGCACCGTAATAGTACTACGTGTGTGCACAGTATCAGTACTATGTGCGTGCACAGTGTTAGCACTATGTGCGTGCACCGTAATAGTACTACGTGCATGCACAGTGTTAGCACTATGTGCGTGCACCGTAATAGTACTATGTGTGTGCACAGTGTCAGTACTATGTGTGTGCACAGTGTTAGTACTGTGTGCGTGCACAGTGTTAGCACTATGTGCGTGCACAGTAATAGTACTACGTGTGTGCACAGTGTTAGCACTATGTGCGTGCACAGTGTTAGTACTATGTGCGTGCACAGTGTTAGCACTATGTGCGTGCACAGTGTTAGCACTATGTGCGTGCACAGTAATAGTACTACGTGTGTGCACAGTGTTAGCACTATGTGCGTGCACAGTAATAGTACTACGTGTGTGCACAGTGTTAGCACTATGTGCGTGCACAGTGTTAGCACTATATGTGCGTGCACAGTGTTAGTACTATGTGCGTGCACAGTGTTAGTGTTAGTACTATGTGCGTGCACAGTGTTAGCACTATATGCGTGCACAGTAATAGCACTACGTGTGTGCACAGTGTTAGTACTATGTGTGTGCACAGTGTTAGTACTATGTACGTGCACCGTAATAGTACTACGTGCGTGCACAGTAATAGTACTACGTGTGTGCACAGTGTTAGTACTATGTGCGTGCACAGTAATAGTACTACGTGCAAGCAAAGTGTTAGCACTATGTGCGTGCACAGTAATAGTACTACGTGTGTGCAGTGTTAGTACTATGTGCGTGCACAGTGTTAGTACTATGTGCGTGCACAGTGTTAGCACTATGTGCGTGCACAGTGTTAGTACTATTGCGTGCCAGTGTTCTCACTATGTGCGTGCACAGTATAGTACTAACTTTGTGCACAGGGTTAGCACTATGTGTGTGCACAGTGTTTAGCACTATGGTGTGTGCCCGTTTAGCAACTACGTGTGCACATGTTTAGTACTATGTGCGTGCACGTGGTGCGCACTACGTGTGTCACAGTAATAGTACTACGTGTGTGCCAGTGGTTAGACCTATTGTCGTTCACAGCGTTAGTAACTGGTGTGCTTGCACAGTGTTAGCACTATGTGCGTGCACAGTAAATAGTTATACTGGTGCAGTGTTAGCACTATGTCGTGCACAGTAACAAAATAGTACTCTACGTGTGGTGCACGTGTTAGCACTATGTGTGGTGCACAGGGTTAGCACTACTTGTGGTGCACGGTGTTAGACTATGTGCGTGCACATGTTAGCACTACGTGTGGTGCACAGTAAAATTAAAGTACTATGTTGTTTTGCACAGTGTTAGCACTATGTCGTGCACAGCGTTAGTACTGTGTGCGTCACGTGTTTAGCACTATGTCTGTGCACAGTAATAGTACTCGTGTGTGCAGTGTTAGTAAGTACTATGTGCGTGCACAGTGTTAGTACTATGTGCGTGCACAGTGTTAGCACTATGTGCGTGCACAGTGTTAGCACTATGTGCGTGCACAGTAATAGTACTACGTGTGTGCACAGTGTTAGTACTATGTGTGTGCACAGTGTTAGCACTATGTGCGTGCACAGTGTTAGTACTATGTGCGTGCACAGTGTTAGCACTATGTGCGTGCACAGTGTTAGCACTACGTGTGTGCACAGTAATAGTACTACGTGTGTGCACAGTGTTAGTACTATGTGTGTGCAGTGTTAGCACTATGTGCGTGCAGTGTTAGTACTATGTGCGTGCACAGTGTTAGCACTATGTGCGTGCACAGTAATAGTACTACGTGTGTGCACAGTGTTAGTACTATGTGCGTGCACAGTGTTAGCACTATGTGTGTGCACAGTGTTAGCACTATGTGCGTGCACAGTAATAGTACTACGTGTGTGCACAGTGTTAGTACTATGTGTGTGCACAGTGTTAGCACTATGTGCGTGCAGTGTTAGTACTATGTGCGTGCACAGTGTTAGCACTACGTGTGTGCACAGTAATAGTACTACATGTGTGCACAGTGTTAGTACTATGTGTGTGCACAGTGTTAGCACTATGTGCGTGCACAGTAACAGTACTACGTGTGTGCACAGTGTTAGTACTATGTGTGTGCACAGTGTTAGCACTATGTACGTGCACAGTGTTAGTACTATGTGTGTGCACAGTGTTAGTACTATGTACGTGCACCGTAATAGTACTACGTGCGTGCACAGTAATAGTACTACGTGTGTGCACAGTGTTAGTACTATGTGCGTGCACAGTAATAGTACTACGTGCAAGCAAAGTGTTAGCACTATGTGCGTGCACAGTGCTAGCACTATGTGTGTGCACAGTGTTAGCACTATGTGCGTGCACAGCGTTAGTACTGTGTGCGTGCACAGTGTTAGCACTATGTGCGTGCACAGTAATAGTACTACGTGTGTGCAGTGTTAGTACTATGTGCGTGCACAGTGTTAGTACTATGTGCGTGCACAGTGTTAGCACTATGTGCGTGCACAGTGTTAGCACTATGTGCGTGCACAGTGTTAGCACTATGTGCGTGCACAGTGTTAGCACTATGTGCGTGCACAGTAATAGTACTACGTGTGTGCACAGTGTTAGCACTATGTGTGTGCACAGTGTTAGCACTGTGTGTGTGCACAGTGTTAGCACTACGTGTGTGCACAGTGTTAGTACTATGTGCGTGCACAGCGTTAGTACTGTGTGCGTGCACAGTGTTAGCACTACGTGTGTGCACAGTAATAGTACTACGTGTGTGCACAGTGTTAGCACTATGTGCGTGCACAGTGTTAGCACTATGTGCGTGCACAGTAATAGTACTACGTGTGTGCAGTGTTAGCACTATGTGCGTGCACAGTAATAGTACTACGTGTGTGCACAGTGTTAGCACTATGTGTGTGCACAGTGTTAGCACTACGTGTGTGCACAGTGTTAGTACTATGTGCGTGCACAGTGTTAGCACTACGTGTGTGCACAGTAATAGTACTACGTGTGTGCACAGTGTTAGCACTCTGGGCGTGCACGCGTTAGTACTGTTGTGCGTGCACAGTGTTTTGCCCTATGTGCGGGCCAGTATAGTACTTCTACGGTGTGTGCAGTGTAACTATTGCGTGCACAGTTTTAGGCACTATGTGCTTGCACAGTGTTTAGTACTGTGCGTGCACAGTGTTAGCACTATTTGCGTGCACAGTTTAGCACTATGTGCTTGCACATTAAATAGTACTACGTGTGTGCACAGTGTTAGTACTATGTGTGTGCAACAGTGTTAGCCACTACTGTGCGTTGCACATTGTTAGTACTAATGTGCGTTCACAGTGTTATCACTATGTGCGGTGCACGTGTTAGCACTACTGTGTGCACGAGTAATAGTACTAACGTGTGTGCACAGTGTTAGTACTAGGTGTGCTTGTTAGCACTATGTCGTGCATTGTTAGTACTATGTGCCGTGCACATGTTAGCACTATGTGCGTGCACAGTAAATACTACGTGTGTGCACTTGTTAGTACTATGTGCGTGCACATTGTTAGACTTGTGTGTGCACAGTGGTTATCACTAGTGCGTCACAGTAATAGTACTCGTGTGGGGGGGTGCCAGTGTTATTACTTGTTGTGTGCACAGTGTTTGCACTATTTGCGTGCAGTGTTAGTACTATGTGCGTGCACAGTGTTAGCACTACGTGTGTGCACAGTAATAGTACTATATGTGTGCACAGTGTTAGTACTATGTGTGTGCACAGTGTTAGCACTATGTGCGTGCACAGTAACAGTACTACGTGTGTGCACAGTGTTAGTACTATGTGTGTGCACAGTGTTAGCACTATGTACGTGCACAGTGTTAGTACTATGTGTGTGCACAGTGTTAGTACTATGTACGTGCACAGTAATAGACTATGTGCATGCACAGTGTTAGCACTATGTGCGTGCACAGTGTTAGTACTATGTGCGTGCACAGTAATAGTACTACGTGTGCGCACAGTGTTAGTACTATGTGCATGCACAGTGTTAGCACTATGTGCGTGCACAGTGTTAGTACTATGTGCGTGCACAGTAATAGTACTACGTGTGCGCACAGTGTTAGTACTATGTGCATGCACAGTGTTAGCACTATGTGCGTGCACAGTGTTAGTACTATGTGCGTGCACAGTAATAGTACTACGTGTGCGCACAGTGTTAGTACTATGTGCATGCACAGTGTTAGCACTATGTGCGTGCACAGTGTTAGTACTATGTGCGTGCACAGTAATAGTACTACGTGTGCGCACAGTGTTAGTACTATGTGCATGCACAGTGTTAGCACTATGTGCGTGCACAGTGTTAGTACTATGTGCGTGCACAGTAATAGTACTACGTGTGCGCACAGTGTTAGTACTATGTGCATGCACAGTGTTAGCACTATGTGCGTGCACAGTGTTAGTACTATGTGCGTGCACAGTAATAGTACTACGTGTGCGCACAGTGTTAGTACTATGTGCATGCACAGTGTTAGCACTATGTGCGTGCACAGTGTTAGTACTATGTGCGTGCACAGTAATAGTACTACGTGTGCGCACAGTGTTAGTACTATGTGCATGCACAGTGTTAGCACTATGTGTGTGCACAGTAATAGTACTACGTGCGTGGCACGCACATAGTACTAACACTGTGCACGCACATAGTGTTAACACTCCACGCACATAGTACTAACATTGTGCATGCACGTAGTGCTAACACTGTGCACACACATAGTACTAACACTGTGCACGCACATAGTGCTAACACTGTGCACGCACATAGTGCTAACACTGTGCACGCACATAGTACTAACACTGTGCACGCACATAGTGCTAACACTCACAGTAATAGTACTACGTGCATGCACAGTGCTAGCACTAAGTGTGCAGTACTTCGTGAATGCAGTGTTAGTATTAGTACGTGTATGTACAATGATAACAGTAGTGCATGCCTAGAGACTTACCATTATTCTCTTCTTCTATCAAGAACACCAGAACCTCAGTACAGATAGCAGCAGCCCAAGCACCATCATTGAAATCTAGGAAATGAAAAAAAAAAAAGGTTATGACAATATTAATTCTAATGGAAAAGAAAATTAGTTATCAAGCCAAGCAAATGAAGCACCAAATGTGTGAACCCTCAGCTCTACTATACACTAGCTAGTTATAACAAAATCATTTCTCAGACCGAAAAAATAATATATTTGGCTATTCCTAATTAGGTATCAATACAGCTCAAGCAATGAAAACATAGATGTAGCTAATTGCTGTCTAAAGAAGTAGCTAAACATGCAGGACACTCTCACCAGTATATAGTTTCAACGTAAAACACCTGAATTCCAGCTCTCATTAACTTTTCAGTATGAAGCAAAAACTAACGTGGGAAGAAAAGAAATTATTTTCCCATGTAATTGTGACATGACGATAGGGGACATTACCTACAAAAAATTTAACCTACACGGAGCAGACAGCTTGTTAAATCATCATCCTGAGCAAGATCATACTTAAATCAACAGTTTGATTGTCAGTAATCTCCAAAATCAGCTGACAGACAGACAAACAGATGGGACGACTACTATAACCCACTTGCGCATGCATGCTGAGGGCTAATAATAACAATCTGGCCAATGGCACCAATATCACTGCATACTACAGAACCACTAGCCTCAGCAACTATGATAATTGATACTTTATAATATCTCTATTCTATATGCAACAGCACAGGCCAACCAACACTTTCATACTTGTTTCAACTCTAGTGTTATTAGGGCCCAAAGAGTGGGAGCTGGAGGACAACTTGAGGATGCTAGGGAAGGTCTAGTACAAAAGAATAGCCTAGTGAAGGGTGCATGGTAAGGTCATAAGGTAAGGGGTAGCATCAGCAGATGAGCAGTGCAATGAGACTGTCACTAATAAAGCATGTATAGACTTGCCAGCAAAGTGTGAGCATCAACCAAGAATGGGTCAAAGCCATAGGCTAAAGAGACAGCCAAAGCAGCCAGGGAACGCACAACTACAAGTTTACCCTAATAATGCCCACCCTGTAACAAGTACATGTAATAGGAGAATATCAGTAAGTCTTCAACTTTTTGGTTGGACATAAATCCAGTGTGGTAGACTCAATGCAGGTGAACCTAAGTTGTGCCCCAAAACAGAGGCAGGGCCACCAACATTATCACTATTAGGGATGAGGCCTGGTTATGTTCACACCCGTTATCAACTTACTTCATGACACTTGCTTCGCCAACATCTTGTATTGACTAGCCTTGATACATCAGCAGCATGTTGCTACCTGCAAATAGCCAATGGGAAATGCCATCACTACTGGACAAGATAATACAGGTGTAGTCCTGCTGTATAAAAATACATGGATATAATAGCTATATGATTCCATTCAATTTTTATAGTTGTACAGCCATTCCATTTAGCTACTCTAGTCTAGCTATTAGGTGAGCGAATTTTTTATTTCACTGATATTATTACGAGTAAGTGACAAGTAGTACTCTTTAGACACTTGCTAACTAATGATAGGATTAGATGGAGGGACAAACATACAAGCCTAATGCAGCTGTCTTGTGAAACCACTGAAGATGACTCTAAGATATATATGTCAAGTTTACATAGAAAACAACCAGTTTCCATTTTCTGTCAGACTTTACATACTGGCAAACTAAACAGGCACCTTGTACACACTATTTGTCTCAAACTACTTACGAAACTAATGTACAGAATTATTAGACAGTCCTCCTCTCCCACATCACGAGAGTATTGGCATTACTTTTTTTAAGGGGTGCAAAGCTTTTAACTTACTCTTGAAAAAGCTGAGTGAGATACCTTCATTTAACCGAACCGCCATAATGAAAAGTTAGTCTCATCATAGATATACAACGCGAAACTTTCGCGTTGTATATCTACGTCATGTACCCAATCCCTTTACCAACCGCTAATCGAGTGTAGAGGTTCGAGGTTGGTAAAGGGTCTCGCCGAAGGAATATGGACTTGATATTATCGCTAAGCAACTCGAAGAAAACTCAAAGGATGCCGAAGACCTCATGAAATTGCTATCTGCCAGCCAGAAGAGAGCAGTGAATCTAGCAAAGGAAAAAGGATCATAAACCTGGCTGACAGTGCTCCGGCTCTACACAGGGTGCATTTCACGACGCCCTCGCACTGCGCTATGGCTGGACCCCTGGGAGACTACCAGCTAAATGTGCATGTGGGGCCATCTTCTCAGTTGAGCATGCCCTTTCATGCCCCAAAGGGGGGTTTCCATCCATCAGACACAACGAAATACGGAATTTGACAGCAACACTCTTAACTGAGGTGTGCAAGGATGTATGTATTGAGCCTGACCTTCAGCCCTTGTTTGAAGAACTGAATGGTGCGACTGCTAACTCACAGCCAGGAGCAAGACTCGACATTGCAGCAAACCGTGTTTGGGGCGGCAATCACGAAATAACATATTTTGATGTAAGGGTATTCAACCCCTATGCCCCTTCCAACAAACATTCAGACATGCAAATGGTGTATAGCACGAACAAGCCAAGAAACGGGCATATGAGGAGAGAATTAGAGAAGTGGAACACGCCACATTCACACCAGTTGCACTCTCTACTACCGGTGGCATAGCAAAGGAAGCCAGTATATCTATAAAAAAATTAGCGTCCATGCTCGCCAATAAGTGGGAACACAGTTATAGCAGTACTCTTCAATGGTTACGATGCCGCCTATCCTTCTACGGTCTATCCAAGCCATTCGAGGAGCCAGATCATCCATTGGACATGCTGTAAGAATACCAGCTGCAGTAGACCTGGTGACCTCAGAAGCACATCTAAACTGATCTAATTTCATTTGCTTTTTGACTGTAACTGAGTTTATATTATTTTGTATTGTATTGTATTGTAGTGTATATATATAATTAAAAAAAGAAAAAAGAAAAAAAAAAGCTAGATTACTGGAACTCAGTTTTGGTAGCAACACCAGTGACAGAACAGTGAGTAAAGCCTACACAAACCAAAAGCGGTTGATTTAAATAAGCTTACAGCTTCTTACCCAATGCACGGATGATCCTAGCGTCTTACAACTAATATATAGTTTGTTTCGAGTTCATATTCAAGGGTTTTTGTACGCACCTGTGCTAATCAATTAATTGGGTAAAGGGGTTTACAACTACTTCATCTTAAAGGCTTCTCAAAGTGGTTCGGTAAAGCGTCACCTTTTCAATTACTATGGTAAGTTGATTTGTGCAAAGACAAATGCTGTTTTTACTTTCTGGAATTGCGTTGACACTTTTACCATATCATTAAGATGTAAGCTGCATAGCAGAAATGCAATCTCAAGTTTTATTTAATTGTCTCCTATTTTTTTTAAAGCCAAGACTATCTCTGGCAGATGAAACCAATGAGACTCATTACTTAAAGGTTAATGTCATCATAACAATATAATTTTAATAACTATTAGAAATAACCACATATACATATTTAGCTGTGTTGTTCTCAAACTTAGCTACCAAGCATGCCTTGAAATTCTTCATTAGAACTTTAAGCTCTTCAGCTTCCTCGTTGTTAGTGCTGTGAATAAAAACATTAAATTGAAATTAGTAAAGCTAGCTACTATTAATATAGCTTGCACAATGACACATAAAGTGTGTTTTATAGAATCTTGCCCACTAATTGTGAACCACATAAGACCAGCACAATGATATGCACATTAACTGTAAATATTCAATAATTATTTCCATCAACAAACTGGCCAAAGTTGTAGTCAGCCCACTAGCTAGTTCCTACCACTGTGTCAGTAGTTGAACACCTCTTAAAGTAGCAAGTCTGCATGGGCGTACTGATACACTCCACAGAAGTGTAGTAAAGTCACTATGCTTATAAGGGTGTCATGCTACACTCCACAGTGTTACCAAACACTTCAGAGTGTAGCACAACACCCCACAATACCGAAGTGTTCCACTACACCCCATTAAAGGTGTAGTGGAACACCCCATTTTTTACAGTGTGTTTCTCAATGTTTACAAAAAGAACAGATGGTGTGTGTGCGTTCCAATTAGAGCTAATGACTTGTACAAAAAAAGACACAAGTGGACTGAGGAGTAGGAAGACAAATTGAGTTGGTGCGGCCATTAACAACCACATCCACTTGACCACACCCACTCATTCATTCAATTAATGAATTTGGACTGATAAAAAAGAGAAAGTAGAAGCTTATTTTTAGTCAAATGAATCAAACATTTTTAGTCTATGCTGCTTATTTGTACTGGTATCTAACATAGCTCCTCCCACTTTGTAAAAGTTATCTACATCCCTGATCAGATATGCAAACACTGGATCCAGTAATTAGATAAATAGACACTGGATCTAATAATGAATTCAGCAACTACATAAATACTGGATCTAATAAATTATCTTGCAATCAGACAATAAGCAAACACTGATCTGGTAGACAAAACTGGTTTAGTGAACAAACCATAATTTGGTAGCCAATACTTCTAGAAAACACAACTCAGTTGCTACGGGCGCTCACCTCCTTAGGAAGTTGAGGCTGACCTTCCGCCATGCATAATCTTTTCCTGCCACCGTCTTCAAGAATGGAGGCCTCCCTACGCTACTTAGAAGATTCCTACTTTAAATATCCGGACTGGACCCCACCCAAAATACTGTATTTTACTAGATTTGCCCACCAAGTAGCATACAAGAGGGACCCTTTTCCTAATCGCTGCAAGCAAGAAAGGATCGTGTTGCTGCTAGTACGTGCGTGTGGAGGAGCGTGGGAAAAAAGGAAAAATCTTCAAGGTTTGGCTGCATCCAGTGCTAAAGTAGTTTGAAGAAGTCTGTTCATTATGGGATGTACATATTCAACTGCCCTGCAAGATAGAAATACTCTTCTTTGTCATAGTTGTGAGTTTATGCTAACCAATGTAAAGAAGGCTGAAAATAAATTGTAATATACTGTTGGTACTAGTAACTTCTAGTAGTAGTAGTAATGATATTATAAACTAGCAAGCACCTTGCCACACAGTGGCACTTGATGCACTAACTTTTGCAAGTTAGGAATGCAGTAGCAGAAAGCATTTTTATCCATGGTTTCCCTCTCCTGCTCTCTGATTTTCCTGAGCCATCTCAGTTTTTCTTATTCTTCTCATCAGCTCATGGGTTCCCTTCTCTTTCGTACGTCCCCACATATATACACAATTATCCCCGATTGTCAATTCAACACCCACCACTGTATAGTGTCTCACTTACTTCGCTCGCTCTCCAAACACGATTTCAGTGTAGGAGAGTGTGTTGTGTGTGTATGAGGATCAGTAAGACTTCAGGTATCTGAACACATTGGGACTGAGAGGTGTTCAGATAACTGAAATAACTGACCACCATAAGAAATGTATTATAACTGAACACCATAGGAAATGTATTATAACTGAACACCATAAGAAATGTATTATAACTGAACACCATAGGAAATGTATTATAACTGATCACCATAGGAAATGTATTATAACTGACACGCCATGGAAATTATTATACTGATCACCATAGAACTGGATTATTAACTTGAACACCATAGAATTATTATAAACTGAACACCATAGGAAATGTATTATAACTGAACACCATAGGAAATGTATTATAACGGAACACCATAGGAAATGTATTATAACTGAACACCATAGGAAATGTACTATAACTGAACACCATAGGAAATGTATTATAACGGAACACCATAGGAAATGTATTATAACTGAACACCATAGGAAATGTATTATAACTGAACACCATAGGAAATGTATTGTAACTGAACACCATAGGAAATGTATTATAACTGAACACCATAGGAAATGTATTATAACTGAACACCATAGGAAATGTATTATAACTGAACACCATAGGAAATAGGAAATGTATTGTAACTGAACACCATAGGAAATGTATTGTAACTGAACACCATAGGAAATGTATTATAACTGAACACCATAGGAAATGTATTGTAACTGAACACCATAGGAATGTATTATAACTGAACACCATAGGAAATGTATTGTAACTGAACACCATAGGAATGTATTATAACTGATCACCATAGGAAATGTATTATAACTGAACACCATAGGAAATGTATTGTAACTGAACACCATATGAAATGTATTATAACTGATCACCATAGGAAATGTATTGTAACTGAACACCATAGGAAATGTATTATAACTGATCACCATAGGAAACGACTGAAGTTCTATTGTACTTCTATTCCAGTTTGTACAGGAGTGTGTGTCTGTGTGTTTGTGTGCTGGCAATAATTAAATTCCAACCTTAGGAGTTATTATTGTGTATAATATTATTGATTGGTATAATGACGCAATTATTACAACAATGATTATATGTTGGTAAGGTGTAGTTCATTGTAAAAGTATTTGTTTTAATGTGAACTGATTATATTTGATAGAGATGAGTTCTTCCAGCAACTTATGACTTATACAGCATCCTTCACATGTGGCCAATATTCCAGCAACACTGAAGAGTCTCTCCACAGGAGCTGAAGATACTGGAATGCAAAGGTAATTAGTGAATGGGATGACAGGGGCACAGAGTGTAGTTGTATGTATGTGTGTGAATATGTAACCACTCAATATGTAGACAGTGTGTGTGTTTGCATGAGTAGTGAGTGTTGTCCAGTCACAGCGTCAGTTGTCCCATGGGACAATAGAAAGGTCTCATGGGATGTCTCATCAAAATATTGAAGTTTATAAAGTTGTTACTTTCACTGCAGGTAACTCCTTCTTGTAGTTGAATAGTCATGCTATAGTATGTCCAAGTGGCACGACCGCAAGCGCAGTAAGCGAGGAATGTACTTGGTAAAAAACCGGAAGCAATTTAGTCATGTGAACTAATTGGAATTGATGTGTGAGTAAATCAACGTTCACGTGAAAAAGGGGCGATTACTCGGGTGCGCAGCCACAGGAGGCTGAGGCGGCCCAGTATTGTAAGCTTTTTGAGAGCATTGAAACATCCACGGTGTCTACCTGTGAGAATTCTACTGTAGTTCACAAGGATGACACTATTGTTCTTGTTTGAAAGCTGTGCTATTGTTGAGCTTAACTATTTATATATATTCACTGATCAATATTACAATTGAATTATCACAGCCATTAATATTTACAGAACAAATAGTACAGAAATAAGAATGATAATGAAAAGCTTCTTTAGTAGCTAACCCCGAAGTGAAGGTGGAGTCACTCAGCATTGCCACCATAAATCTAGAAGGAAATAAGTTAGTGGAAGGGTAAGCAATCACACAGTTGGGATCTGCTTGATTTACAATAGCTTTTTACTGACACTATAGCTATATTACACTCTGCTAGCTAAATGTTGTATTATTTCTATTTACAGCTCTGGCATTAGTTGTTAAGCAGGTATAAAATTTAAAATTTTTTTGGGCGTGTGTAAAGCGGGAAACCTGTGGTTTTTTCTATTCCCATAGACTTTTTATTGAGTTTTGGAATAGCACTTTCCCTTCAGTTTTGGAGTTTACTGAGGGAATTTTTTTAACCGCTTCGGCGCGAGCTTTCCAATGGTGCGAACCCCGGATGCATAGCTACTTCCATTCTAAAGTTATTCAAGTATTTCTTGCAGCCAACTCAACTTGGACATACTATAGTATATTGTGTCTGTAGTCACATGACTGGTACACCCAATATGGAGGGCTTCATCTCCATTCCCTTGTAGATACTCAACTTTACCCAAATGCTACAACTGAGTGTGCTATGAATATCATTATAGGGTCTGCTACACATGTAGTGGTTTTAAATTGTTGTTTTAATGCCCACCCTTTAATAGGATATTTGGTGCTGTGTGTTTGTATTGATATGTGTATGGATAGGTGTGTGTGTGTGTGTGTGTGTGTGTGTGTGTGGTGGGGTAGGGGGGTAGGTGTGTTGTGATGTGTGTTGGGGTGGTAGGTATGTTGTGTGTGTTGGTGAGTAGGTGGGTGAGTTTGATGATGATAATTTTTAATTGCAGTAGAAGACAAATAAAGTTCCGAATTCCATTCCGTAGATAATCGTTTATCCAATAAGACGTTCCAATTTTTTGTTTACAGGCTCCTGAGGCGGAGCTTTTGGTTTCAAAAAAATTGAAACTGCCGCATCCCCGTAGCGTTCAATGGTCGATACAAGACCTTAGCTTGCTGATATAGCTATAGAAGAGTTTCTAGCTAGGAAATATCTGTGAATCGATGGAAACGCTTAACCGTTTTAGTAAACAGTGTCTAAAATCGGTATGGAATGGAATGCATACAATTTTTAAAAAAAACTACTGTTTTATGGCCGTACTACGGAACGAAATTCAGAACTTTATTTTGTCTCCTACTGTAGTTCTAATTAACATTAAATTAATTTAACCTTTAATTTTATTTTTGTGCTCATCTCGTGATTCTGGTATGTGTGTGTGTGAGTATGATATGATTTAAATTAAAACTAATACTCTGCTGCCAACTCATTAAGTGGGTGTGGCAAGTAGGTGGGGCCTCTTAGGAATAGTCATGGATAATTGATGACAAAGCTAGACAGTTAACCAATTATCGCCTAAAATTAAATTTGCGATTACAAGCGTGTACTCCGAAATTGTTTACAAGAAATCGTGACCGTCACCTCGAGGCTTGAACGCCTGAGCTTTTTCTTGTCTAAAGGCAATACTCTTCGAAGTAACCGACGGCGATGTATTAACAGATTGAAGCTAAAGTCCTCCTCCTGACTATCAATCAAGTCTATTGCAAAGAGAATTCTGTGATTAATGTCTGCAGGATATGTTGCAAAAGACGTGTATTTTATAATGTATTATTCATTACATTGTTTAAAAATTATTAAATTGATAAATAAACTTGGAATATTGTAAGTTACCTAAATTCAATGAGACAATTTACTCTGAAATAAAAGTGATTTTGTAAGACCCCTCCCCCAATCATTATTGTTTACAAAATCACAATATGATTTCTCATTAATTATGACCAGCTAGTGCCATTTAAAATATTAAATTAATAAGGTTCTGTCTTTTTTTTTCTTTTTTCTTTTTGTCAATCTTTTCCTTCCAACTATAAACAACAATAACAACAAACCAATAGTATAACAAACTATTTTATGTGTCTATAGTGAAGAAGACATGAGGTCCATTGGAGAGGAGACATTGGAAGTGGACTGAGTGGATGAAGAGAGAGACACTTCACTGGCTGTGAGTGGGTGGGGAGTGTGTGAGGGTGGGTGGAGCATGTGGGGGGTGGGGGTGGGTAGAGCATGTAGGGAGTGGGATTGAGTGAGTGTACGGTATGTGTGAAGTCTGTGGGAGTGGATGGAGCAAGTGAGAGTGGGTGGAGCATGTGGGGGTGGGTGGAGGAGACAGTAGAGATGGAATGATGTATGTAGCTGGCAGTGAATGACAGAAGGAATAGTTATTTAAATGTAGGACGGGCCAGCTGAACGAGGAAAGGGGTTGCAAGACGGGTAATGAGGAATGGGTGGTGTGTGTGTGTGTGTGTGTGTGTGTGATAAAGTGCTAGGTCTTGGCTAGTTGCAGCCTCCAGCAATGTGCTGGTGTGCTCTGTTGTGTTCATGTTGGGATAATTAGTTGCACTAGTCAAAGTTTCTAACTAGTTCACTCACTGGAGATTATTGTGTGCACATGCAGAGAGACAAGAGTAGAGGGACTCCATTGTCCAAGAGAGGCTGTCTCTACAAAAAACCCTTCCCTCAAGATGGCAGCTACTCTGTTAGCATGAAGGTAGGCGTGTTCATTGTTGCTTCCTTGTATAACAATGGCTTTATTTGCTGCAGAATTATCGGAAGTTGGTGTGCAAACTAGAGGGTCTATGGAAGGAGGGTGCACACTGGCTTTTGATAAGGTAAAGGGTGGTTAGAAGAAAAACGGACAAGCCCACTAAGCTTACATCATCTATACACACATACATACATACACACACACATACATACATACATACACACAAGTGTCTGTGGATTGAAGCAGTTAGTTGTGTGTGTTGCTGATTTTCCTGTAGAGTCGCTCACTAATATACAAAACACTAGAAAATGAATTTGAGAATAATTTGTTCAATTGATTTATCTCCAGTTCACTCAGACCACGGACAGTCAGAATGCAGGAAGATGAGAATTGAACAGACACTCCCTTTTTAATATCTCCCATCCTGTCTGGAGCTCCAACTCCACCTCCCCTTCTTCCTTGGGTCCAGCCCTGACAACAGAGGAAGGCGGATCAATGCTGGCGCCCTGAACACAAGTTTTGTTTCCACTTGTTCTTGAAATGTCTCAGTCTCAGTTCCAAGCTCAAGGCAGAATGGAATGGAAACCTGGACCATGTCAGTTCCCATTCTGTTTTATTGAATGCAAGTGCTTAATTTTGATTCAACCATTGCAGATAGAGCCGTTCTTTGTGATGTTGCCGTCTTCGATTCCAAGAAAAGTCTCAAAATATCGGAGAACTTTCATGTCAATTAAAACTCCGCCTTCTTGAAGCAGATGGTGCCACCTCCTGAAGGGTGCACTGATGATGGGCCCAACCCAGTGTGTATGAAGTCCAGGAGGAGTTGACAAGAAGCGGATTTGAGAAAGCAAGAAAAGTAATATTTGAACCAACAAATGAAATTGCTACAACAGCAGTTAGAGGGCAACTTAACAGCCCAGAAGTTCCAAAATGAGATGTTGATTAAAGAGGGGGAGAAGAAAGACAATATGACAGCTGTTGAGAAACGTGAAGAGTAGGTGGAAAGAGTAGCTCGGACACTGATCAAGATGCAGCAAGGAGAGGACATCTACTCAGTATTTGTGAGGTTTGGAGAGTTAAGCTGAATAAGAAAATTGACCAATATGAATGGGTTTCTTTGTTAGAAAATGTTTTGGCTAGGCAGCACCTTGAGAGTTACTATGCACATGTGGATACTTGTTTAGGTAAATATAGTCATCTTAAGGCCAATATTCTAGATGCTGGTGGTTTCAATATTCATGCATGCCTGGACACCTTTCAGTCACAGTTTAGACTAGGAGGGTCTTTGAGTGTCACACAGTGGTATCAAAAATCAGCACATCGATACTTCATCATTCTTAAAAATTGCTTAGAACTTTCTGTAGCGGCGGTAGAACGCCAAGGAGAGAATAGTTCACCAAGTATGGTTATTAATTAAAGTAATAAAGAATAGTTCATGTAATGCAGAAAGTAACTGACCAAAAAGATATAAATAGTAAGAATGACAAAAAAGGTAACAAAGAAACATTAAAACGGAAAACGGACTTGAACATCGACGATCGCCGAACATTGACGATTAACGCTGAGTACAAGGCGCAAGTGCAAAGGTAAAGACTAAAATGAAATAGTTTGTGTATGACTAAATGAAATAGTTTGTGTAGGACTTCTTTCCTCAGTCGGCTTGAACACTTTCAGATGTTTCGGATGAATTATTGCAAACTATCTCTTCCGCGTTAGCATCTAGTGCTGTTTTATCAACACTTACAAGAGAAGGTCGTTCTTTTGTTTTTTCTGTTGCGCCTAAAACTCCTCATGATCGAATTTTAGCATATGGACAGTTTATGGCTAAGCCACAAAATGCTTTTAATTCTCATAGAAATGGATCACAACTCACGTTTCTCCGAGCGTTCTCAGGATCGCAATACATTCTTCTTATGCTAGTTCTAAAAGTGACCATTGCCCAAATTCTTATGAATCTAATGCTAAAGCAGAGCCTACTGATTTCTTTCCTAATGTAACATGCTATTAATGTCACAACGAAGGCCACTATGCTGACCGTTGTCCAGAAATGAGACTTATCCAGGTCAAGTCGTCATCGTCATCATCAAGTAATGCTAAGTCATCCACTCCAGCTACTGCTAAACGAAAAAATGATTCTGACAAGAGAGTTGAATGCATTGAGAGTGGTGAATCTTATGGTCTGTATAGTGATGAAGGAAAGTTGACAGATTGCATTAATTTAGTTGATGGAATGCCTAAAGAATTAAATCTTACAGTAGAAGGTACTATTAATGGCAAGCCAGTTAATTTGCAGTTATATTCTGGTGCTGAGGTGTCTGTCATATTTCAAGACTTTGTTAAACCCGATGATATAATTGCCACTTATGTTTACCTCAAAGGTGTTGATCACATACGAGTGAAGGCACCTAGATATGTTTTGCCCTTCAAAGTCCCTGGTGTGAGATGGAAAATGTTTGTTTGCAACCCATCCCAAATTACCACCAGGAAGTGCCCTAATAGGTAGAGATTTGGGAGATTCATTTTTCACTCTCTTTGATATTGCTAAGCTCCGTCCCCACAGTGTGTATTTAACTCGAGCTCAAACTAAGTCCCTTGAACAGGAAGAGCATGAGCGAGAGATGAAGCAGGCACTTGAAGGTGCAGTGCCACTAGCTTTGGAAAATATACTGGACGTTCAAACCGAACTAGACAGCAGTTTTTCTCTTTCTCTTGACTGTGTGTCTGATACTGCTAATGTTGCTAGCCCAGAGCCTGATACTTCTATTTGTGATAGCGAAAGCCTAGTCCAACTTTACCTGATACAGAAAATTTTAGTGCTATAAATGAATTACAATCTGAAACTCAACCTTATTATTGTACTTCTCAATCTAACCAGCTTAGTTTTACTGCTCCAAGCATTAATTAACCCTCAGTGCGCATGCACCTGAGGGTATATAGTAGTTAACCTGTCAGTCATTCAGTCATTCAGTCAACAGGGGATCTCGAAGAGTACGGCTACCCAGTCTTTGAAAGCGACATCAAACTATAGCACTTCACAGAGTAAGTCCCTTTAATGTGCCAGAATTGTTAGTTTTGACTTAGTTTTCAAGAAAAAGCGAGTAGAATTTCAGTCCTACAATCGTACGTTACGGTAATATGAACCGCCCCTTAAAAACTTGCCTGTCATGTGAGTCAGCTTGCAGGTTGCAAATTACTTTTAAATAGCTAACAATTACATGCACTCAGCGTAAGGTGTTGCATTGCGTAGTTGTTGAGCGAGCAAATACCTAACCAAGAGGTCTCTTGTTCGAACCCTCGTAGGCGCTTTTTTTTTCATTTTTTTTTTCCATCCTGTTCTTTTTCCTTTTGTCTTCTTGCCTTATTTTCCTCTTCCTACTGTTTTTATTTCTTTCCTACCTTTTCCTTTCATTTCCTCTTTCTTTCCTGTATTGTTTTTCTTTCTTTCTTCTTCCTTTTTCTTTTCTTCCTACCTTTTTTCATTCATTCCTCTTTCTTTTGTCCCTCTTCATTGTCTTTTTCTCTTTCCTGCCTCTCTTCGTGCCACTTCTCTTTCTTTTTTTTGTTTCTACACTTTTCCTTTGTTATTATTTTCTTTATCATACTAGCTAACTAGCGCTGAGGGTTTGCACTTCAGTGCTCTAGTTTCGATGGTATCTCTAAAGCAGATTTGAGCAAAATGCAGCATGAAGATGAAACTTTAAAAAATATTTGGGAGTGGGCGAGAAAGAGAGAGAAAAGATGTTTTGTTGTGGATGGCATCCTAATGTGTTTGACCAGCACAAATGGACGATATTCACATTCAGTAGTAGTGCCAGAGCCCTTGAGAATGAATGTTTTGAAGTTAGCTCATGACATGTCCGGTCATTTTGGCACAGGTGCTACTAGAGCTTTCGTAAACCCCAATTTCACCTGGCCAGGGTTGCACAAAGACATTCAGCGTTACATAAAATCCTGTGATAAGTGCCAGAGGTATGCAAAGTCATCACCTCCGAAGGCTCCCCTCATTCCTACTGACATTGTTGTCGAGAGATTTGACAAGATAGCAGTTGATATTGTGGGGCCAATTCAGAAATCTAAGCGAGGGTATCGTTTTATCTTGACAGCTATGGATCTGGCCTCGAGTTTTGTGTTTGCTAGACCTATGAAAGGTTTTACTTCCGATAAAACAGCCGAAAATTTACTTGCTATTATCTCTTTTACTGGACCACCATCCGCTATATTATCTGATCAGGGATCAAATTTTTTGTCTAAGGTTCTTTCACAGCTTTATGACAAGTGTGCCATACAAAGAATTAAAACTTCTCCGTAGGCCGCACAACAATGGTCAACTAGAAAGAGTGCATTCCACCTTGAAAAATGTTTTGCGGAAAACTATTGCAGACAAGCATGATTGGCCATTAGTATTGGATCTTGTTCTCTATTTTCTCAGAAATTTACCTCACTCGCGCCATGGACATACTCCATATGAGTTAATCTTTATGAAACCAACCCCTCACATTTTAGCTACTCTGAAGTCTTACTGGGTTCACCCAGAAAATGAGTCTTTAAATGTTTCAGTTTTTTTAGAATCTACACCACAACATCAACACAACTATTCAAACTTTGAAAGAAAGACTTAGAGATGACACAGCCAAGAAGAGAGCTACTACTGATAACCGCAAATTTCGTAAGTTCAAGGTGGGTGATCTTGTGTGGAGGCGTGTCCCAGGTCTAAATGCATGTTTGGAAGCATCTTGGGAGGGCCCCTTTGTTGTGCTGTCAAAACTTACTGATGTGAATTACAAAATAGCCCCCAAGGGAAGCAAAGGAAAATCACGGGGAAAAGTTGTTTATCTGAATCATCTCAAAGAGTATGCGGAGAATTCCAATGTTTTTGCTATTGTTGCAGTGTGTGAGGAAGAGTGTGAAGATGCAACTGTCAATAACTCATCCCCTAATCATTCTATTAACCCAAGCTTGAGTATAGAATACTCTAAATCTATTACTGAGATTTTAGAAAAACATGTTGACATTTATTCTGAGATTCCAGGTTGTACATCTACAGTTTCCCATTCCATTTCAGTTAGTTGTGAATTACCAATATGGACTCCATCTTACACGGTGCCTGCTCACTTGGAGGCTGGGTTTCAGCGCAGCATAGAGGAACTACTTAGGTTAGACATTATTGAGCCTTCAACATCTGCATGGTCAAGTCCACCCATTCCAATCATGAAGAAAGATGGTGATGTGAGAATCGTTTGTGATTATCGTAAGTTGAATTCGGTGACATTGCCTGAACCTTTCAAAATGTCAACCATTGAAGAAATCTTGTCTAGGTTAGGCAGGGCTAAGTTTTTGTTTTGGCACTGGCTATGCTCTCCTCAATCCTCCATTTTGCGTACCACCTGGTCGGAACTTCATTTACTGTGTACACTGACCACAAAGGCCTCGTCCATCTCTTTGATTCTCCATCTCTCAACAACAGGCTGTGGCGGTGGAAAGTTAAATGATTAGATTTCACTTTTTCAATTGTCTACATTGAAGGTTCAAAGAATGTTGTGGCTGATTCACTGTCTCGCCAGGGCTGGGAGGACCAGACTAGCAAGTAAGCCTCAGGAGCAATTTTCGGAGTTTACTTCACGAATGGAGCTCTAATTTCAACTGGGATGCTTCCCCTCCCCCAGAATTTTTGGAAGTTAATATAATACAGTAGCTCAAGTTGAATTCTATGAGTAGTAAGATGGTAAAAAAAATTGCATATGACCAAACACTGATTAGAGTGAACTGTATATATATATATATATATATATATATATGTATACTTTCATATTGGTATGTACTTCATGTTTCATATAATATAATCAGCAGAAGGAAGGTGGGCGGGGAAGGTGGCTAAATTACAGCTTTCATAAAAGTTCAATCCATTGATCCCATTAGTGAACTACTACACATGCAGAAAAATAGCCTCATATCTGATTTACTGGCGAAGTCTTCATTAGCCTGCCCTCGAATAGGCCATGTGCAAGGCTGAGTTCCCAAGTTAATAACTCGGCATCAAATAGGACATCAGTCCATAAAGTCCAAACACTGGTTAGTATTACTCTGAAACAGTCCATCATTCACAATCACAATAAGTGACTTGAGTATCTGACTTTCTCTGCTGCTTATTGTCTAACTGCTTGATGTCAAATGACTGGCTTGCTCAACCTGATGTTCTTCATGCTAACCCCCATACACAACCAGACAGCTAGTTAGCTAACGAACCTCTGACTAAATTGTATTGCTTTGCTTGATACCCATCGCTATAGGAGTCAATCTATCCCTCCACCTGTTTCTCCACCTTACCCACTACAAACATCGCAACACCTCCTGTAGCTCTACCCGAGCAATCATTCGAGAATGATGAGTTACATTCCGTAGACCGGGTTCTAGTGAAAGCCACTTGAGGAAGTCCTCTACCATTGGGCAATGAGGCAATGTACTCCGTAAGGGACCAAGCAATACCCCCCCCCCCCCCCCCCCCCCCCTCGCTGCCATCACAAAGTTAAACAAACTGAAACAACATCTGTTTAATGCTTTTCCAAGCTACTGGGGAACCTAATGAGTTTAACAATAGTGGAAAGTGAGTGTGGAGGCAATCCAACGATGCTGTAAGGGATAGCGCCATACTAATAGTACTGTTGCAAATTGTTTTTTATATTCATAGTTGTATTAAAAGTAAATTAAAATATGTGAAATGACTTGTGTGCAATGATCTAATTAGAAAGTATATTAAACAATGTGTGTGTGTGAAATCTCAATATCCCAAGGCAGTTGCACCACAGCACAATATCCCTCCCCACACTATACCTCCCCACATGCTAGCTAAGGTCATAGAGAGAGTCAATATTATAAATTAAAAAATAAAGTGATAACATTTTATTTTGTGGTAGCTACTGTGGTTTGTTCTGGGGGGGGGGGGCAGATCCTATCTTCTTGTGGCAAACAATACCTCCTGTGGCTCTCAAGCTGCATGAGAGCTGGTACACTTCAGACCTGATGACATTGTGGAAGTCAGTCTCAGCTTCATGCAGGTACTGAGTAGCCCACTCTACCTCTTCACTGTGTTTGCTGCCAGGATCATTTGGCAGTATGAACTACCACTAAATGATAAAGGAGGTTCATATTCAAAATATGCTTCAAATATTTAATGTTTTCTTGAAATAGCCTATACATATTGATTATTCAATATTGTGTAGACACCAGGGATAATTAAAAATAAATTGAACAATGGGATGTTTTGTTAGCTTAGGGCAATTTGAAGTGATCATGGTACTTCTCTCTAATTCTGAAAGGTCCATCCTAACACCTGTCTGCAGTGGAGTGCTGTCCTCACTGACAGCCAGCATCTCTGGGGTAAGTTTGGACCTCCTTCCACTCAGGGTGCCTTGCAATCCTAGTAGTGCAGCATACATTTTTTTCTCCTTTTTTAATGCTAAAATAAATGCAATTTTTACATGTTGAGAAAAAAAATTTGTACTGACATATTCTCTTGTGCTTGTAATAATAAAGATAGACATGTTCAGCTTCAATGTGTGTTATGTCCAAAATTCAAGGGGATAAATGGAATTTTTGCATGCTGAGATAAAGCATTTGTACTGGCATTTGGAATGGAATGTACTTCCAGGACTACTACGAACATTCCCTCGATTTCTACTTCCAGAACTTGACAATATTCCTGAACCTGGACCTACCTGCATGGTTGCGATTATTTTTATATGCACCACGACTTGCGCATTTTCACCGTTCACGATTGCTCATCTCGATTGCGTACGGTTTCTAGTCACTGTCTTTCTTTCTTACATGTTTAACAGTGCTATCACTTAGCATTTCTAGCAGCAATGGTGTTCCCTATGTAAAAAAAAAAGGCAGAGAATTCTTCATCTTCACTTTCATAAAGGTAACAACCCAGCTAAAAAATCAAGATGCTGTTGGTAGAGGAAGAGATGGTTGCAAGTGAGAGAGGAACAAGAACATTTATAACAACATTATAAGTTAACTTATATATAAACTCCACCCACTCATCAGCCACGCCTGCAGTCGTGGTACGAGCTCCAGTTTTTCCGTCTGTGCTCTCGTTCTTTTTAATGGCTCCTCGATCTTTTGTCCTACCGCGTCTAAAACGGACTTCTAGACAATGATCCTAAGGAATTTGCACCTGGGCTTGAATATCTCTGGAAATAAGTATCGGGCACAGGCCAGGCTCTGGATGTAGCTCTCTAAGTGGGTCTATTACCTGTCACAACTAAGATTCTTTTGAGTTTGTGAGCCAAGGAATGACTGGGTGAGGAAGAGTTCAGATGAAACTACAAATTGCAAAGCTACAGGATTAGACCTGATAAAAGGTATGGTAATTATACACATAAAATAGCATGCTAGATAAATAATGATTTTATTGAATTCAACGCAATCATCATAAATTACATAAGCTACAATCTGCCTAAACTTCACTCTAGCTGTGACAGTTTGTTATCTCCTAGGCAGCCCTCGGTGAAACGAGTGGGTATCTTACCACAAGTATACATAACATCCCGCATTCCTGAACTATCAAAGTGTTGGTGATTGCTGCACTTGCGCAAAATACTCTGTGGTTGTACTCGGGTCAGCTCATCCAGCAAACTGTGGGCACCGTAACACTAATTAGACAACCACTACCACATTCATCTAGAACAGCCAAAGTGCATGATTGTCCCCAGACCCTTTCTCCGCGTAGTTAGGTACAGGGTCTGGCTATGCCTGACTAGTAACTGTGTGAGTTTCTAGTGTGCAGATAATTTTTGACCCAGATAGCTACATTCTAACTCTGCCTACTTTAGGCCAAGATAACTTTTTCATAGAACACACTTTGAGCTGGTGGCACCTGAAACCATAGCAACTGTTAAACTAATATTCTAAATACACCCCACCCGCATCATAAATAATACCTGGCTATCGATGTATTCTGTCTGAACAATAAATATTTGATTGTCACCAGGGATCAAACCCAAGACCACTTGCTTAACGCACAAGTGCTCTGCCACTGAGCTATGACAACCAGCCAGCAAACAAACACTCCAACTCTGTATTTATACTGTTAAGGGGTACTGCTATGCTACAGTCTCACTCTCAACAGACCAACAAAAATTCTCTTTTTTTTTCAAGGATTCTTTTTATCGGTGGAATTTTTTACTCCGCTAATTTATTTAACTTTGAAAAAAAAAAGAATATTCTGTTGGTCAGTAAGAGTGAGACTGTAGCATAGCTGTACCCTTTAACAGCATAAATACAGAATTGAAATGTTTGGTTGCCGGTAGATTGTCGTTTAGTGGCAGAGCACTTGTGTGATAAGTAAGTGGTTATGGGTTCGATTCCCTGCGACAATCAAATATTTTTAATTTTGTATTGGTTTTAAAAAGCCTGTGAAAGAAATAATACATCTAATGAGTAAAAGGATAAGAAAGAAATTGTGAATACCTGTCTAAGGACTCAAAATTTGACTGCAGTGAATTGAAAGGTTGAGTTCAGTCTTAAATATTTGTAGAGGAAACTGCAATTCTTATAACTTTATATTACTATTATTTTGTCAAAAGTGATTTAATCATTTCCCCTCTCATGCAATGGTAATTGAAATACAATTCAGTGAGAGTATTGATATGTTCAAATTAAATGCAAATTGCAGCATTCAGATTATTCAGTCTTCAGTGGTTCAGTACTTTTTATTCAGCACACTGTTTGAACTATGCCTCTATTGGTAATATTAATTAACCCTCAGCCTGCATGCGCATGACGGTTATACTGTAGTAGTCATCCTGTCTGTCTGTCATGCTATTGCCACATCATAATCACACTAATAATTTCTTGCTTCCTGTGGTAATTTGCTTTATGCTGGGAAGTTACCCGAGTGCTGAAAGTGGAGTGTCTCTGACCTATTTAGTTTCTTCTCTTACAATAACAGCATTTACATGTGCCACTTTCATTGCTTGAGGTAAATTGGTACCTGATTAGAATAGCCTATAAAGTATTATTTTGGTCTGAGATGATTTTGTAGTAGCTAGCTATTTATAGTAGTACTATGGGTTTGCACCTTTGGTGCTTCATTCACCAGTTGTCAGTGTGTGTGTGTCTGTGTGGTGTAGTGGTTGTGTCCTTGGCTCAGGGCCTGAGGTCCTAAAGTTCAAGCCCCACTCTGGCAATTTTTCCATCTAGTTTTTCCATCTGCCTCCCACCAGCCCCACCAGTCCACCCAGCTGTGATTGGGTACCTGGCATTTGCTGGGGTACAAATTCAAGGCCTTTTCTCATGAAACAGCAGTGGTCCAGGTGGGACTTCTGGGGCCCCGCACCACTTGCTGTGAGGAAAGACCTTTCTCCTGCGAGTTCCTAGCCCATCGCCAGGAGTTCTGCTTGCATGTCTCACAGTGCCTGCTTAGTGCACAGGCATCCTGGCTCTACCAGGTGCAGCGGCAGCTAGAGAATTAGCATTTTATTTTGTGTGTGTGTGTGTGTGTGTGATTACTTGGGTTGCATAAATAGTACCAAATCAGTCAATGTATTGCTATTTAGCAAGCATTTTATATTTATGTATAAAATGAAATTATCAACATTCATTTGCAATAGCACCACATTAGTTCATTTTTGACACAGTGAAATGCATAAATAATTATGTAATATGTCATAAGAAAACTTTTTCAATATTTTATTTGTATAAAGCTTGATTTGCAAACAGTCACTCCATCTCCATCTAAAGTTGGTTATTGAATCATTGGAGTATAACTAGTTATCTTGTGAACCTTGTGAAAAAGGGACAAAAGAAAAGAAAAGTACCCTGTAAAAGAAAGGAGAAAAGAGAGGGAAATAAAAAGAAAAAAGAAAAGAAAGATGCACATGCCGGGATTGAACCATAGCTGTTATGCTTTGAGGAGTAAAACTGAATGGATGAAGAGAGATAGGTTGTGAGTGGGGGTGGGTAGGTAGAGCATGTGGGAGTGGGTGGAGTGTGTGAGGGGTGGTTGGAGCATGTGGGGGTGTGTGGAGCAGGTAGTAATAGTTAGAGTGTTTGGGGGTGGGTGGGTGGTTGGAGCTATGCAGGAAGAGAGAGCGGAGGGGATAGTTGGGGGTGTCCTGTAGAGATAGAATGGTGTGTGTAGCTGGCAGTAGGAGTGGACAGTATTTCAATGTTTAGTCATTGTGTCTAGTGTTCCCAGATTTATTTGGTTCTGTACGGCCAGTTTGAGATAAAACTGTATACCACCAATACTAGCATCACTGCACAGAGAAACTTAAAATACCGGGAAATTTTTTTTTCCTTTTCTTTTTTTTTTTCTTGGTATATACTGCAGGTATGCAAGAAGAAAAAAAAATTGACACAATGTGGCATGCATGAATACTATAATTCAAAGTTTTTTGGGAGACAAATTGTTTTGCAATTTTTGCATTGAAACAATAACACAATAAATTAAAAAAATTAAGATGTATATATTATTATTTTTTTTTTCCTTCTTACAACTCATTATATATAAAGTGATGAATTTGCCTGTAATTTTGGGATAATGATGTAGTTGGAAAGAAATAGTTTAAAACAAAACTAGCAAATGCTTGAGATGATTGTTTCTGTTATTGTTATTATAGTGTACTTTACTCCAGTTCCAGTATGACCTTATTTGGTCATATCACTAATGGGTTTGTGGTAATAACACTACCTCTCATAATGAAGCAGCTGCCCTAGATAAAACCAAAGGCTCATTTACATATGATTTATAAGAAAAACTGTATTCTTGCCAATCAACAAATTCAATCTTGGCTTCACAAAGAAGTTGAAAAGCTTAATTATTCATAGAAGTGTGCATTTCAAATACATCACATATGTTGGCATCACATGCACATATCCACACACATGTACACACACACTCAGTGGGCTCCAATGAATTAATATCCTAATGATATTTTCCTCCTTTCCTTCTCCCAGTAGCTTTACTGAGGGACTTTTTCATATTTTCTCTTTCCTCTCTTCGTTTCTGTTTGTTATTTTTCAAAATTTTGCTAGTATTTAATCCTTTCACCTCCAAGTTTATGATGACCAGTTTGGTAACATGAAAATGTAAGAATATTTTATTTTTTATTGTTATTTTTGTTCAGACATTCAGCAAGCGATATAATTAAAAGCAAGTTTAGACAAAATTATTTACTATGACATAAAAAAAGTTTATTGTCTGTGCAAAGAATGGCTAAAAAAATTCAGACTTGCCGTTACCAATGGTACTAGTTGAAATTCTATTTTTGACAGTCTCAGAGCTGCTTCAAAGGCAAAGTCCATACATGGCTTATCCATCTTCTATTTGATGGCATCTGAGCTTCTGTTCCTCAAGTGCACAGGCAACTCAACAGTTAGCATTCCAGCAGCCATATTTTTTAATTGTAGAAATCACAATACCTGTGCTATCGGACTTGCTCTTTATCTACATACTCTTTGCCTGTGACTACAGTGTTCCAGCTCAAAGAGTGCAAACTTTGGGAATTTTGTAACAGTTATGTGGTTACTTTTGTGGTAAGAGGGACTTGAAGTGACAGCTCATAAACGGTAAATATAAAAGTGTTTAAGCCAGAAAAAGAGCAAATATTGATAGGGATCTTTCTAATTTAGTATGCTGATTATATTTAAGCTACAGTTTCATTACAAAAAATTGGTGCCATACTATGCTTTTAATCCTGACAATTTGACATTTAATCAAAGAATGTGTTTAAGCCAGGAATCCAGCAAATATATTATAGTTATCAAGTTCTGACCCTTCATAAAAACTAGGTTGAAACTTTCTCACATAAAGGGGTCTGGGGGGAAAGTAAAGGAAAAGCATGAAAAAGTCTTAGTTGTTGCTGGGGAATCTAACCCAGGAACCCTGTGGATTTAGCCACCAGTGCTCAGTGTCATAGCTCAGTGGTTAGAGGGGGAGGGGGGGTAATTTTAACTTAAACTTAGAGAGGCAAGCAGTGTAGCTGGACTTGAATTAGCTTGAAGTAGAAGAGGTTGGTTATGGTCATAGTTGAGGGTTTAATAGTTTTGGGTTAGTAGTGTAGTAATAATAAAAACAAAACTGGCAATGCCTGAGATGATAATGTTTCTGTTATTGTAATTATAGTATACTTTACTCCAGTTTTGGTATGACCTTATTTGGTCATATCACTGATGGGGGTTTGTGGTAATAACACCACCTCTCACAATAAAGCCAGCTGCCCTTTAAAACCAGGAGGCTGTTTAGCTTAGGTCTATAGTCTGTCCAAGTTAAAACTTGAATAACTTTTGAACCATAGCAGTTATGCATCCAAAGTTTGCACCATTAGAAAGCTGTATTCTTGTCAATCAACAAATCCAGATTTGGCTTCACAATAAAGTTTGGATAGCTTAAATATTCATAATTCTGTTCATCTGCTATCTGACAGCTTATGAACTTCCTCTGCAAATATTTTAATATTACTGTTAAATTATAGGAGGAATGTGTGATGATATTTCAGTATGTAGGAGGAGAGTTTGTATGTGTCATGATTTGAACCATTTTTTTGACTAGCATCGAAGATTAGTAATGAACATATAACAGGTAAGAAAACTTGCCCATCAACATAAAAATGCACACACTAACTAATGCTGATTGTCTATGTTTATAATTATGAAGTTATGGGTGTATCCTATAATTATTTAGTGCTACATTATTATATAAGTTATTATAGTCCACTGTCACCCATGACTTCATAGTGATTATAACATACTGATGATTCCTAATAAGGATGAAACAATCACAGCATAGTTGTAATTTTAGTGGCTATTTAATTAGGGTCAGAATTAGGGGGAATAAATAAGTGGGTTAGAATTTCTTGTTGTGTAACAAGTACATTATTATGTACTCTTATTCTAGATGTGAGAGGCAGATGTGACACATTCTAGTGGTCTGTGGTAGAGGTTGTAAATATATCGTAAGGGTCAGCTATAATCATACCCAGAAATATCATTATTATTGCATCTTTGTTCATGTATTATTTTATTTTATTTTTTGTTTGGAGAGAAAGGGCAATAATAGAGAGTTGTGGGTGATTGTGCCTTTCTTGTGTGAGGAATAGGGTCAGTCTAGGGGTCATTCTGCACAAGAGGTCATAAAAGCTCTCAAATTGCAGCTGTTTGAGAATGTAGCCACAATAATTATTGCAGTTGTGTAAAGATCAGGTGTGCTTTTGTTCTCTAGCAAAAGGTGAATTTCCAAATCCTAATTTAGTACCTTTAGAGGGTTTTATTAGTGGCCATATAATTATTTCTGATAAATGTTAAAGTTTCTTGAAGTGTGATAAAACGGTGTGGATGGTTTCCTTATTAGGTTACATAAGCCATGAAAACTAATGATCAATGCTTGACTGCCATGGTTACTAACTAGATAAAATGATGGTTTTAAGCATATTGGATTTTGGCTGTAAATGGTTACTTATAACATTGTACAGGGTCTGAAAATATTGCACTTGTGCTAACAATATGTGCTGTGGGTGCATAGATGCTTACCTCAAATTGTCCAAAAGTTTGCAAAGAAGTAAAATATTGTGGAAGGAATCTGTGACAAGTTTATTTTATTTTATTATTTGAGTATCTCAGTGCCCACTTGTTTGTGGGTGGGAGTTGGGAGAAGAGAGAGAGGGAGATAGATAAGGATTGCTTGTAGTAATGTGAAATAGTAAAAAAATTAATTTAGAAAAGAGAGAATTTGTGTTTTTGTGTGGTGTGTATATATAGGTGTGAGATATGTGTGAGGAGTACCTATACTACCAGTGCTATACTACCAGTGCTACCATTATGACATTTTACAACAAGGTATAGCCAGATATTTACACTAATTATAATTAGTTGTGGAGCAGCAAGAAAGTAAGGATCAAGTTAGCTATTCACTCATTCACTATGTGACTATTCTTAGATGTGCACATGAGGTTACAGGTTGAGGTGTAAGTATCTTGTGGGTTAGTCATAACTGCAGTTCTTATTAATCTCGCTATTATTTTTAACTATTTGCTACTTCTTCTAATTGTGTTATTGATGTTTAGAGGAGAGAGGGTATTTGTTTGTACAGTAGAACCTCCCTTATCCGGACTCCCAAGTTACGGGCACCTCCCTCTACCGGGCAGTTGCTATGTACCTTGTGGTTAGGTAAAGTATCCCAACTAGCAAATTTGACAGCTGCTTTTGGATAGGCAGTTCAGCTGGCAGCACTATTTTGAATGCATTCTGAGATAAGGGCAAATCTGAGATACAGGCACCCCTTGAAACCAAGGTGCCCAGATAAGAGAGGTTCTACTGTATACATGTGTAGGTGTGTGATCTTTTATGTGGAATAATATTTTCAGGTAATTATAGTAGAGAGGTCAGCCTGCTCAAGAGGTCATCTTGATGAGAGGTCATTTCCTGCCAGTCAAATTGCAGCTGTCATGTACCTCAAAATTTGTGAGTACTAAATTCTTGTATTACTAGGTGCTCCTAAAGCAGCTGTTAGCTGTAGAAGATAAATGAATAAGCACAAAAATGAGTTGTTGGGGTTTCCTAAAGGTTGGATGTTTGTTTGGTTAAAAATTTGATGTTGTGGTGTGTGTGTACTGTGTGTGAATAATACATGCTATTTCAGCATTGCCCTTAGCTATCATGGATTAACCCTTTCGTTCCGGATCCCGCTTTAAAGCGGGGTGAGACCGGTTGGTTTCTCCGAATTTTTAAAAATAGTTACTTTATAGCTAGAACGTTCAGATTGCATACACAGGTGCCCAATGCATTGGAGAAGCATCTAAAATAGCTTTCAGCCAGGACTGCTTCGACAGTACCTCACAGCAGTTGCTTTTATTTCTTCCTCGGCAAAAAAAAAAAACATCGGTTCTCCGTCGAATTTTTAAAAAAGTTACCTTCTTCACAGCAGCTTCATTTATGGATCCAGTCATCTCCAGAGCTTTGTAGAAGCAGCAAAAAATTGCTTGAGCTCAGTAGCCTTCCATAACACATTGAAACAACCGCTTCTTTGCCGACCAAGACTTTGCGGTTTGACTTACTGTCTTCTCCATTTTTTATAAAATCGCCAGTTCAACTGGGGACCTCCCTATTACGTACAGTCTTAGGTAATGCTTATTACATCATAGGAAAAAAGTGAGCGTGTCGTGTGACCCCGGTAACTATGCAAAAAAAAAATTTTTTCAAAGTCATTTTTTGGAAGATGGCGTCTAGAAATTACAATGCGGTGCAAGTTTTAGACTTGCTTGATGCTGACTCTAGCGACTCAGGATCAAGCGGAGAGAAGGGAGACGACATCTAGGGCTATAGGAGGCCCTGTATCAGGGTTGGTGGACCAGACCCCGTCAACTCTGATACTGAAAATGGGAGTCAAGAAGATGATCGAGGTAAGCTTGTCTTTCTCTTGTCTTTCTCTTGAAAAATAGCAAGCTTCTGTTGTGGAAAGGACTCATTTATAGCTATATTGAGATAGAGTAAGCTGTTTAGCTATAATATATATATATATTATTGAGTTTTGAGATTTGAAAGTGGCTTGTGGTTTTTTGAACAATTTCAAATTTTCAAAAAAATTAAAAAATTTTTTTACCACATATACTACTAGGACCAGATGTGAATGCAGTCACCGACCCCGATTACGCAGATGAGGGGACAGGAGCAGAGTCTTCCAGTGATGAAGGAGAGGATACCGGACCTGAGTCTTCCAATGATGAAACACGAATAGGCAGCAGGTTCCAGTGATGAAGAAGAGGAAGTGGCTCCTCCTGCTCCGAGTTCTGGACGTCCTCGCAGTCGGAGAAGGCGGGAATTGAAGAACAAGAGTCGGGTGGATGAGGTAGGGGAAGAGTGGAAGAAAGATGACAATACACCCATTGATATTCCATAATATTTTGTGTAAAGGACCACAGACTTTGATATTTGTGGCTGCTCCCTCCCCCCCCCCCCTCCCCCTCCCTGAACATCCCAAAAGTTGTAATATGTATTGTTATTGTCGTTGTCGTTGTCTGTGTTTTTGTGGTGTTGTAGTGGAGCTTCACACTCGATGTATATGTGTGTGCGTGGAGTTGAAATGTTATTCTGGCACTTCCAGATCTAACCGGTGAGGGAACGAACTCGGGGGTGGGGGGGGGGGTGGGGTCTTTTCTAATCGGGGCTACTATGCCCATGTAAGTTGAATTTCATTTATGTGTGTGTGTGTACACCAGTCAATTTATATTATACATTTATTTTTATGATCTGTATTCACCTGTATCTTCTTTTTTCTAGTGTGTGTGTGTGTGTATGTGTGTGTGTGCATTTGTGGAATGAGAGAGAGCAACCGTGGACAAACAGTATGTGGCACTTCCGTATACAACCTGGGAGGGAACTCTGGATCTTTTTGGATCGTGACTACTATGCCCATGTAAGTTGAATTTCATGTGTGTGTGTGTGTGTGTGTACACCAGTCAATTTATGTATAATAAAATATACATTTATTTTTATGATCTGTATTCACCTGTAGCTTCTTTTTTCTTGTGTGTGTGTGTGTGTGTGTGTATGTGTGTGCGTGCATTTGTGGAAGGAGAGAGAGAGCAACCATGAACAAACAGTATGTGGCGTTTCCGGATCCAACCTGAGAGAGAACGAACTCGGTGGTCTTTTTCGGTCTGTGACATCATCCACGCCGGGTAAGTTGAATTTCATTTTTTCAACTTACTGATATTTGGGTGTCCAGCTAGGGCTGGGGGGGGGGGGTTATGGTACAAGAATGTGGAAAAAGATGCGAACAGAGAGAGGTGAAGTATGTATAAGATCAGGGGAGCATGAGCGAAATGAGGAGACGGGGATAGGAAAGAATTAGAGAGGGGGAAAAGAGAGTCAAAGAGGAAGGGCGGAGTGGTGAGGAACGGGGAGGACAAGAGCCAGAAGGTGGGTGGGGGGGCGAAAATAAGGGCGACGGAGGGGGTCAATTCCCATTATTCCTATATATTATTTTGTTGTTTTTTTTTTGTCTTTTCCAATCTGTCCGTGCCCCCACGTCCTGCCGGGGCCGGTGGGGTTTCTGGTCCCGCCGGCCCTGTCCGATGACCCGTCTTGCCGGGTGCGTGGGGGGGTTATGGTTCCACTCCCTGTCAGTGAAGTATGACGGGGAGGGGGGGTTTTGGTACAAATAATGTCCGTGAAAAGTAATTCGGGGAGGGGGGGGTTATGGTAGAAGAATGTCAGTGAAAAGTAATGACGGGGGAAGGGGGGGCTCAATTCAGCGAGGCCAGCTGTTACGTTACAAATGTCATTGTTTTCTTGTGTTTTTTTGGTATTGTATGGAGGTTCCGGATCCTATGGGAGGGATCGGATCGTTCAGTCTGTGACACCATCCATGCCGGGTAAGTTGAATTCCATGTGTGTGCTTGTACTGCTTTTCATTTTCAAAGTACACTTTCTCAATACATGTTTCTCTCATGTACAGTGTGGAGTATACATAGCAGGTGTTCATACAGTGGGACTAGCGCTGGGTTCCCCCCTAGAATTTTGGGAGTTGAATAGAAATGAACATTTAGGAAGCATTTATTTTTAGTCTGATATTGTATCCCATTATGTTCCTATCATAACTGAGCCTTTAGTGCATAGGACCGAACACTGATCATCAGTGTGAAGTATAGACTCGTATGCAAAGATGTGCATCAAAGTAGTGTAGGTTCCAAAAAATGGGTGTGGCGAAGTACACTCGGAGCCCCACCCCAAACAAAAATCCTGTATGAAACCACATACAATAAATCATAAAGTTGCAATTATATAGGATCATGAATAATATTACAAATATCTTTGTTGTTTGTGTTTTTGTGTATATGAAATTGTTTTGTAGTGGAGCTCGACGTCCGATGGCATACGTTCCTTGTGGACACTCATAGATGTCTCCTACATGATCATAATCAGCACCACACACAACAAACAACATATTATATTGTTGAACTAATATAATATTGGTATATAATGCATCAAACAATATTATTTCTATTTTATTTTATTTTTTTATTGATGGGAAAAGTGGATTTTTTGGGGGAAAAAAAATTTTTTTTTTGAAGTATTAGTAGATGGCTTAAATATTATTCAATTTTCTCAATCAAAAAATGAGGGGAATCCCAAACTCTTGGTCTATTTAGTGATATATGGTTGCTATGGGGTTTTCCCAGCCAGCATCGAGTTAAAAAAATAAAACAGCACTGCTCTATTCCCCGATAGAAAATTAGATTATTCCGCGCGCGTCAAAACAATTCAGGAACGAGAGGGTTAAGAGGGAAGCACATTTCTTTATTTCTTTACTTTTTTTTTTTTTTGTAATTTTTTTTGAAGTTTTACTGTAATACATGTCACACAAACAAGACTGTATGAATGTTATTTCAGAGGAATTCTGGCCTCACCTGTGTCATCCAGTCCAAAAGTTGGCCTCATCACTGAGTGGACAAAGTCAGGATACAGAAGTTATTGCGAGTTGTGTGGGCTTTCAAGTTCATACCACTTGAAAACATACACTAACTACCTTTGTATGCTATTATGGCTAATAATTTATATTTTTAATGAAAAATTACAGCTGCAATAAAAATTAAAACTGAACAATGTGCAAATTCAATGGCCAATTTGAAATATGGGATACATTATCAACTGTAATATATAAAAAAGCGTAAAATACAATACAATGAGTGTTTTCAAATGTATGTCCATGTAGTGTTGACAGACTTCAATTCACAATTCTATTACAAAATCAAAACAATAATACAAATACTACAACCATAACAATACACTTACTGGAGCTGTTGCTGTATTTTATCTGCCACTTGTCTACAATAGTCCACTTGAGACAATACAGTAACAAACTCCTTGAGGGCAGTAGGTCTAGATGGTAAGACTGTACGAATATTATTCAGAAGGTTCCTTGTCTTTTCTACACTAATCCAAGCTTCACGCTGAAGGAGCTGTTCATACATGTCAGGAGATATGAGTCCAATACTGTAGCAGTGATCAGCTACTGTCATAACACAAGGCGTCACTGAGTGGACCAAGTCAGGATACATTCTCAGAAATATACTCAAGTCATTGCCACCTAATAATAAAACATTCTCAATAATACTAGCTAAATACAAATAACAACTTGACTTACTTTCAGAGATTTCTACTGCAGGATCTTTCTTTTTGTATTTCTAATAATGAGAGTTAGTAAATACAAGCTAAAATACATAGTCTATTTCTGCATACCTGTCCATACCAAATGAGGTGTCTATTGGTGAGTACAAGTGCTTGTGGGTTGTCTGGATTAAAGAGACATTTCATGACTTTGGGGACAGAGTGCGCTCCATCAACGACCCCGAGATGATTCCCTCCTTCATGTGAACGACAGTCAAAGGCAAACTGGTAGTCCATGTAGCTGTTGTAGTTCATTCTGGAACTAGCCTTCTTTAGAGTGTCCTCTATTTCTTGTTTTAGAGCAGTACATTCATGGTGAATGGAGTCTTGGAATGTAGGATCACATGAAACTACCACTTCAAAATATTTAGATCGAGATACAAATGTTACACGAATTAAATTGGATCCGTACAAAAAGGTCACCATGTTTTTCTTGACACCTTCTCTGATGAAAGTGAAGGACTTGTTAGATACGAGACAAGCCATGGAAGCAGAAAAGAGTCCCATAGGAGTAAACCCACTACTGAAGTACATCAAAAGAGGTTCCACCAAACATGAAGTACACGATTCTTTGTGGAATAGGTCAAGTTCCTTTGCACTCGTGTTTTCTAACACGCAAGGTATGATGTACTCTTTCTCCTCTTCTAAGACTGACTTAGAATATTCAACTGACACAATCTCAGCTATAATGTGAAGATATGCAAGCAAAGCTACCAGCTGCTCTGGTGGAATGACATCTGAAATTTTAGATGTAGCCGATTTTAAATCTTTCATAGTGAATCGACCTGTCTTCCTGAATCTCTTGGCTTTAGCCTGGCCTACGTTATCAAAGCTCATGGCTTTGACAATGACACCAGTGATACTGTCATACACTACCTGGATGTCTATGATGACCAGGTCTTCTAAACAAGGCACACTGGGGAAGTACATCAGAACACCAGCTTGGTGGTGAAGAAACCACAGAGCTACTTTAGTCTCATAGGGTGTCATATTGAATGCATTGGACAAGGCCAAGCAGGTCTCCAGGCTGGCTGTCCTCACCTCTCTCATGCGAAGACACAAACTGAACAGAAGCCACACAGCTGGAATCTTCAACTTCTTAAAGTGTTTCTCCATGGCATTCTCCAGTAGCTGATGCAAGTGATGGATTTCTTCTACTCCGCCTTTCATGTTGTCCAAAGAAATGACAAGCTTGTCTTGTGAGCAGAACTGCACTATGCCATTTTCGTAGAAGTCTGTGTCTTGAATCACCTTTTGAAGCTGTGAGTCGACTGTAGCAATGTCTTCCTCAGAAACTTGGTCTTTGTGAGTACCCACTATATACACTACTGACTTGGAGGACTCGAGTATCTCACCAATGATGGGCGAGTTGTCTGCTCCTGGTAGAGGTTGAAGATGGGCGGAGGAACTGAAACAAGATACACTGGCCAGAGTACGCAAAAGCATCTCTTGCAGAGTGAACTCAGACTTCTCTGGTGCAGTTGTCTCTCCTGAAGCTCTCTGATAAAAGACTCGATACTCCTCGTCTAACTTGAACTTGTAGCTAAAGAACAGCAAGTAGAGGCCAGGTCCTATGGTGAGTGCTGGTAGCGTGTCCATCAGCTCAGGCTGCCCTCCAGTGTCCTCCATTCTCAAGAAAGCTTTGAAAGATTGCTTCATAATTTCTGCAAACTGTGGTTGCCTTGACACTCTCTCATATATGGCAGCTATTTCAGAATAATCTTGTGATGTTACCACTTCGTCAGCTAGTTGGACATGTGTTGGTGAGAGAGGAGAGGATTTCTTTTGTGGTGGTTTTTCCACAAGGTGAGACTGCTCTGTACTACTAGCCTGACTGACCTCTGCCATCGTTGCAATATCTCCATGGGGACGAGCTGCAGTCTCAGAAGTGAATTTAGTCTCCAGACCTTTTCTAAGACTATGAAGGAGTAGAGATGCTTCCTCAGTGAGATTCTGTACAATGGTCCAGTTTGTTCCCTTATCTGCTGTAGTTGTATCAGACGTGCCTTGGACTAGCATATTAGAACAACACTCCACTGTGCCTGTGCTGCCATGAATCTGTTCCTCTTCTTTGGCTGACATAAGATCTATGATCTCTTTCGTAACGCGACGGCGAGTTGTAGTTTTGCCTTGTCGTGGTGGACCAAGAAACATAAGCTTTAAAGACAGAAGCTCCAGAACTTCCTTGGAAACAATGAAGTGTTTGTATGCTTCTTCATACTTGTAGTCATCTATCACATAAAATAAAAATTAAGTCCATTTTTTGAAGAACTGATAGTAAATAGAACTACTTCAATGAACACAAAACTTGCTACAGACACTGGAATTTTCTACTCTCTTGCTGAGCTTACTTGCTTAAATGAAGATTTTCCAAGGAGAACATCCCCTTTTTAAAACTATGTAACTGCCCCAATGCATGTGCACCAATGACTTCTGACACAACTTTATTATTCACACTGGTAATAGCTCACACACTTCTGAGCACTGGTGCCTTCTATAGTGACTTCTAGCTAATGAAGCAGCACTTGATTGTTGCTCTTAAAGCTGTGAGTTAACAGTAGCCCTATAATTACAGTATTATAGTCACACAACTTATACTCTACAATAACCCATACAACCCTAAGCTTCTACCCTCCTCAGCTGGCTCTAGTGCTAGGAGTGTGGGCAGCTGGTTTTATAGCCTGGAGCTAAGCCAGTAGAAGCAGCTGCCAGTGCACCAGCTGCAATTTAGCTCAGACATTCTCAGCTAATAATTACATATCATACTTTCTTCTAGAGAGAAGCTGCTATTTGCATACACTAACCTGGCAGAGTTACTTTATACACTCCATCTGGTATAGCAACCAGTAACTGTCCAGTAGACAAGACTGCAGTGGTTATGTATACACCATTATACTCCTGACCTGGTCCATCTCCCTCACTAGTAGTCTCAATCCACTTCTCTGTCTTGTTGGAATAAATTCTAACCTCATTATAATCATCCATGCTGAATAGATTAGATAAGAAAGAGGCCATAGCTCTGGTGCGAGTAGATGTGGTTACTGTCCTCCATATTGTTAGTGGAGTTGTCCTGCCATTACTAGCAGATGCTATGACAGACTCTAAAGTGCATATAAACAGAATCTTCTCCTTGCGACCTCCTCCTGTGAAGTAGAAGTTGCCTTCATGGAATGTTGATCGCATGTTGTAACATGAAGAAGGAAGTGAGTCTGCAGTCGTCCAATGGTCGTTGAGTAGAACTTCAACTACGTCCAAGTCCTCGCTATGTGAGCCACACCCACCAGCCACGACCAGGACCTCCGGTGATCCTCCACTAACTGATGATGTCCAGTAGCGATGAGCAGGCATGGCACGTAGCGATGGCTTCCAGTCTAGACCAGTAGTACTAGTCAACAGAGAGTTAGTGGGTTCCCAAGTGGAGGGATGACGTCCACCAACCAATACAAACTTAGACTGGTAGGTAGTTAGGGACGAGGCTATATATGGTGCACGAGTAGTAGTCCATGAGTGAAGGTCAGTAGAGATGTGAAGTCTGCCATAACTATCCAGTATTATTACTGTATTCTGTAGTACTGCACATTGGTCAGGCACGACATCCTCACTCCAGGTATGGCAGTGTTCCCAGTGAAGTGAGGCTTGAGGATGGAGATCTCTCTAAATGCAAATAAAATATATATTTAAATTACGAGCAAACAAACAAACAAAAAGCATTAATTACTTTTACATGAGACTTATGCATATAAACACACAAACAAACTTCAGATTTAATAAACTAAAAATACATATTAAAAACAAACACACAAACACATTGATTGTGCATACAGACTTCATGTTTGATAAACAAATACATATTAAAAACAAACACACAAACACATTGATTCCTATATAAGCAATGAATATGCCATATAAATATAAACTTAGTAAACTGTAGATAAACACATATAGAGAAATGGACATGCATACTAACAATACTAACTCTATAACATACAAACACACAAACAGACACTTTTTTACACAATGCTTAAACATAACGTGATATTAAAATTGATGTAGTTAGCAACATTACTGAAATAGAAAAACAACAACAACAACACAAACATACAATAAAGAAAAGTGTCTTTTTTGCCTGTATTTTAGCCCCAGAAAGTTTTGAATTAGATTTAGCTTAACAGCCGGTGAGTGCAAAGATAAATAAGGGTACAGATAAAAACATTACAAACCAACTTAAGAGAATGTTATCACAACATCGGAGCCTATGTTATCGCATTGCCAGAGAGTATACTATCACATCGTCAGAGACTACGATATCACATCGTCAGAGAATGTGATTACATCGTCAGAGAGTGCGTTATCACATCGTCAGAGAGTATGTTATCACATCGTCAGAGAGTATGTTATCACATCGTCAGAGAGTATGTTATCACATCGTCAGAGAATGTGATTGCATCGTCAGAGAGTATGTTATCGCATTGTCAGAGACTATGATATCACATCGTCAGAGAGTATGTTATCACGTCGTAAGAGAGTATGTTATTACAATGTAAGAGAGTATGTCATCACATCGTCAAAGAGTATGTTATCACATCGTCAGAGAGTCTGTTATCACAATGTAAGAGAGTATGTTATCACATTGTCAGAGACTATGGTATCACGTCCTAACTACTGATGTTTCCTAGTAGGACCATGGCTGGATTAGATATTTTAAAAAATTAGAGGAACTACTGTAACTGGCAAAGAGCCTACCAAGTGGGAACCTGGTTAGAGTGGTGTGTTTGTCAGAAATTAAGACTGTCTGCTTCGTCAAAATAAAGCAAGATTTTTGTACGAGCTGGTTTGTGTGTCCTCCAAAAGCACTGAATTGGGAGTATAAGGCTTTAGCTTGCTGATATAGCTGTGGAAGATTTTCTAGCTTTTAGCAGTAAATTGAAAGAAAAGTTTGACAAATTTTATTAGTGTTTTATGTAAGCAGTATTGAAACTAAGCCAAAGCAGTATTGAAACTAAGCCAAAGCAGTATAGAAATTAAGCCAAAACAGTAACAAAATGCTGAAGAAAAAGCTGCTTACTCTCATTCTATGACTGTTTGGAATTTGCTTAGGATAGTCACTGTGCTACATGTATATAAAAATTGCCAACACATAAACATACATTAAATACAAACATACAACATTAAAATACATAAGCATACAATTTTTATAAACACTGTAAGAAACTGTAAATAACAAGCACAGCAATATAAATACACAACTTACTGTATTTCTGGAACAAACTAGACTTCAAATAGCAAAAGTAAAACAGACAACTACAAACTATAGGAAAAAACGAGGGAAAGCAATGTATGAGAGTCCTCTCATAAAAATGCACCAGCAAATAAAAAAAGAGAGGGAAACTCATGTCTGAGCATGCTCATAAAGGCATCAACCAGCATCTGGAAAAAAAGAGAGGGAAAATCAAGTCTGAGCATGCTCATAAAAGGCACCAGCATGAGGGAAAGTCATGTCTGAGCATGCTCTCATAAATGGCACCAGCAGCATCTGAAAAAAAAAGAAGAGGGAAACTCAGGTCTGGGCATGCTCATAAAAGGCACCACAGACTTGAAATTAAAGAGAGGTGTAATATGCTCAAAACATGTCCACTATTGCAAAAAAAAACAAAAAAAAAACAATCAAACAAAAAACAAAAAAAATTGCATTCTCAACTAAAAAAAAACAACAAACAATTTATGCTCAACTATTTTTTTAATTGGATTTATTGAAATGTAGCTTTTGCCCATACTTTAGTTTTGATTAATATCACTTGCCCTCACTGTGGCAAAAAACTAGAAAATCATTTTAAGGAGCTATCACAAGTGATGCTTGCACAAGTGACTTAATTGAGCCCTTAACTACAAAAAAAAATAAACAAAAAAATAAACAAAAAAAACACACACACAATAAAACCACTTGTGATTTAGTTGACTTATTTTGAACTTGTCTAGAGTTTACTGATTGAGGTCTGTTGTCCTGACCTACACTTGGATGCAGTTGGGAAAGAGTTCTACTCTGATACTATCAAGGTTCGTGGCAAGCTCACTCTTACAATACAAGTAACAAAATAGTACAATTGAAAGAAGCTTCAGTTCTGCAAATGTCTAAATATGGCTGCACAAAAGAATGCATCAAGCAAGGCTGTATATTTCTCAATGTTTACAAAGAGAACAGATGGTGTGTGTGTGTGTGTTCCAATTAGAGCTAATGAATTGTACAAAAAAGCACTAGTAGACTGAGGAGTAGGAAGACAATGCAGCCATTACAACCGCATCCACTTGACCACACCCACTCATTCATTCAATTAATGAATTTGGACTGATAAAAAAGACAAAGTAGGAGCTTATTTTTGTCAAATGAATCAAACATTTTTAGTCTATGCTGCTTATTTGTACTGGTATCTAACATAGCTCCTCCCACTTTGTAAAAGTTATCTACATCCCTGATTAGATATGCAAACACTGGATCCAGTAATTCGATAAATAGACACTGGATCTAATAATGAATTCAGCAACTACATAAATACTGGATCTAATAAATTAGCAAACACTGAATCTTGCAGATCAGACAATAAGCAAACACTGATCTGGTAGACAAAACTGGTTTAGTGAACAAACCATAATTTGGTAACTAGCCAATACTTCTAGAAAACCCAACTCAGTAGCTACGGGCGCTCACCTCCTTAGGAAGTTGAGGCTGACCTTCCTCCATGCATAATCTTTTCCTGCCGCCGTCTTCAAGAATGGAGGCCTCCCTACGCTACTTAGATTCCTACTTTAAATATCCGGACTGGACCCCACCCAAAATACTGTATTTTACTAGATTTGCCCACCAAGTAGTATACAAGAGGGACCCTTTTCCTAATCGCTGCAAGCACGAAACGATCGTGTGGTGTTGCTGCTGGTACGTGCGTGGGAGCGTGGGAAAAACGGAAAAATCTTCAAGGTGCATCCATGCTAAAGTAGTTTGAAGAAGTCTGTTCATTATGGGATGTACATATTCAACTGCCCTGCAAGATAGAAATACTCTTCTTTGTCATAGTTGTGAGTTTATGCTAACCAATGTAAAGAAGGCTGAAAATAAATTGTAATATACTGTTGGTACTAGTACCTTCTAGTAGTAGTAATGATATTATAAACTAGCAAGCACCTTGCCACACAGTGGCACTTGATGCACTAACTTTTTGAATGCAGTAGCATAAAGCATTTTTATCCACGGTTTCCCTCTCTTGCTCTCTGATTTTCCTGAGCCATCTCAGTTTTTCTTATTCTTCTCATCAGCTCATGAGTTCCCTTCTCTTTCGTACGTCCCCACATATATAAACAATTATCCCCGATTGTCAATTCAACACCACTGTATAGTGTCTCACTTGCTTTGCTCCCTCTCCAAACACTATTTCAGTGTAGGAGAGTGTGTTGTGTGTGTATGAGGATCAGTAAGACTTCAGGTATCTGAACACATTGGGACTGAGAGGTGTTCAGATAACTGAAATAACTGACCACCATAAGAAATGTATCACCATAGGAAATGTATTATAACTGAACACCATAGGAAATGTATTATAACTGAACACCATAGGAAATGTATTATAACTGAATACCATAGGAAATGTATTGTAACTGAACACCATAGGAAATGTATTATAACTGAACACCATAGGAAATGTATTATAACTGAACACCATAGGAAATGTATTGTAACTGAACACCATAGGAAATGTTTTATAACTGAACACCATAGTAAATGTATTATAACTGAACACCATAGGAAATGTATTATAACTGAACACCATAGGAAATGTATTATAACTGAACACCATAGGAAATGTATTGTAACTGAACACCATAGGAAATGTATTATAACTGAACACCATAGGAAATGTATTATAACTGAACACCATAGGAAATGTATTATAACTGAACATCATAGGAAATGTATTATAACGGAACACCATAGGAAATGTATTATAACTGAACACCATAGGAAATGTATTATAACTGAACACCATAGGAAATGTATTATAACTGAACACCATAGGAAATGTATTATAACTGAACACCATAGGAAATTTATTATAACGGAACACCATAGGAAATGTATTATAACTGAACACCATAGGAAATGTATTATAACTGAACACCATAGGAAATGTACTATAACTGAACACCATAGGAAATGTATTATAACTGAACACCATAGGAAATGTATTATAACTGAACACCATAGGAAAAATGTATTATAACTGAACACCATAAAATATGTATTATAACTGAACACCATAGGAAATGTATTATAACTGAACACCATAGGAAATGTATTATAACTGAACACCATAGGAAATGTATTATAACTGAACACCATAGGAAATGTATTATAACGGAACACCATAGGAAATGTATTATAACTGAACACCATAGGAAATGTACTATAACTGAACACCATAGGAAATGTATTATAACGGAACACCATAGGAAATGTATTATAACTGAACACCATAGGAAATGTATTATAACTGAACACCATAGGAAATGTATTGTAACTGAACACCATAGGAAATGTATTATAACTGAACACCATAGGAAATGTATTATAACTGAACACCATAGGAAATGTATTATAACTGAACACCATAGGAAATAGGAAATGTATTGTAACTGAACACCATAGGAAATGTATTGTAACTGAACACCATAGGAAATGTATTATAACTGAACACCATAGGAAATGTATTGTAACTGAACACCATAGGAATGTATTATAACTGAACACCATAGGAAATGTATTGTAACTGAACACCATAGGAATGTATTATAACTGATCACCATAGGAAATGTATTATAACTGAACACCATAGGAAATGTATTGTAACTGAACACCATATGAAATGTATTATAACTGATCACCATAGGAAATGTATTGTAACTGAACACCATAGGAAATGTATTATAACTGAACACTATAGGAATTGTTATAACTGAAACCCCATAGGAAATGTATCATAACATGAACACCATATGAAATGTATTATAACTTAACACCATAGGAAATGTATTATAACTGAACACCATAGGAAATGTATTATAACTGAACACCATAGGAAATGTATTGTAACTGAACACCATAGGAAATGTATTGTAACTGAACACCATAGAAAATGTATTATAACTGAACACCATAGGAAACGACTGAAGTTCTATTGTACTTCTATTCCAGTTTGTACAGGAGTGTGTGTATGTGTGTTTGTGTGCTGGCAATAATTAAATTCCAACCTTAGGAGTTATTATTGTGTATAATATTATTGATTGGTATAATGACGCAATTATTACAACAATGATTATATGTTGGTAAGGTGTAGTTCATTGTAAAAGTGTTTGTTTTATTATGAACTGGTTATATTTGATAGAGATGAGTTCTTCCAGCAACTTATGACTTATACAGCATCCTTCACATGTGGCCAATATTCCAGCAACACTGAAGAGTCTCTCCACAGGAGCTGAAGATACTGGAATGCAAAGGTAATTAGTGAATGGGATGACAGGGGCACAGAGTGTAGTTGTATGTATGTGTGTGAATATGTGACCACTCAATATGTAGACAGTGTGTGTGTTTGCATGAGTAGTGAGTGTTGTCCAGTCACAGCGTCAGTTGTCCCATGGGACAATAGAAATGTCTCATGGGATGTCTCATCAAAATGTTGAAATTTATAAAGTTGTAACTTTCACTGCAGGTAACTCCTTTTTGTAGTTGAATAGTCATGCTATAGTATGTCCAAGTAGAGTTGGCACGACCGCAAGCGCAGTAAACGAGGAATGTACTTGGTAAAAAACCGGAAGCAATTTAGTCATGTGAACTAATTGGAATTGATGTGTGAGTAAATCAACGTTCACGTGAAAAAGGGGCAGTTACTCGGGTGTGCAGCCACAGGAGGCTGAGGCGTCCCAGTATTGTAAGCTTTTTGAGAGTATTGAAACATCCACGGTGTCTACCTGTGAGAATTCTGCTGTAGTTCACAAGGATGACACTATTGTTCTTGTTTGAAAGCTGTGCTATTGTTTAGCTTAACTATTTATATATATTCACTGATCACAATATTACAATTGAATTATCACAACCATTAATATTTACAAAACAAATAGTACAGAAATATGAATGATAATGAAAAGCTTCTTTAGTAGCTAACCCTGAAGTGAAGGTGGAGTCACTCAGCATTTCCACCATAAATCTAGAAGGAAATAAATTAGTGGAAGGGTAAACTATCGCACAGTTGGGATCTGCTGGATTTACAATAGCTTATTACTGACACTACAGCTATATTACACTCTCGCTGGAGAAGGGATAAGTTCGTTGTTTACAAGCTCATTGAAAACTTTACACGTGATCGGTTGCACCGAACCGCGTGACAAAATTCGGGCGTGTGTAAAGTGGGAAACCTGTGGTTTTTTCTATTCCCATAGACTTTTGTATTGAGTTTTGGAATAGCACTTTCCCTTCGGTTTTGGAGTATACTGAGGAATTTTTTTTAACCGCTTTGGCGCGAGCTTTCTAATGGTGCGAACCCCGGATGCATAGCTACTTCCATTCTAAAGTTATTCAAGTATTTCTTGCAGCCAACTCAACTTGGACATACTATAGTATATTGTGTCTGTAGTCACATGACTGGTACACCCAATATGGAGGGCTTCATCTCCATTCCCTTGTAGATACTCAGCATTACCCAAATGCTACAACTGAGTGTGCTATGAATATCATTATAGGATCTGCTACACATGTAGTGGTTTTAAATTGTTGTTTTAATGCCCACCCTTTAATAGGATATTTGGTGCTGTGTGTTTGTATTGATATGTGTATGGATAGGTGTGTGTGTGTGTGTGTGTGTGTGTGTGTGGTGGGGTAGGGGGGTAGGTGTGTTGTGATGTGTGTTGGGGTGGTAGGTATGTTGTGTGTGTTTGTGTGTGTTGGTGAGTAGGTGGGTGAGTTTGATGATGATAATTTTTAATTGCAGTAGAAGACAAATAAAGTTCCGAATTCCATTCCGTAGATAATCGTTTATCCAATAAGACGTTCCAATTTTTTGTTTACAGGCTCCTGAGGCGGAGCTTTTGGTTTCAAAAAATTTGAAACTACCGTATCCCCGTAGCGTTCAATGGTCGATACAAGACCTTAGCTTGCTGATATAGGTATGGAAGAGTTTCTAGCTAGGAAATATCTGTGAATCGATGGAAAAGCTTAACCGTTTTAGTAAACAGTGTCTAAAATCGGTATGGAATGGAATGTAACTACAATTTTTAAAAAACTACGGAACGGAATTCAGAACTTTATTTTGTCTCCTACTGTAGTTCTAATTAACATTAAATTAATTTATTTTATTTTTATGCTCATCACGTTATTCTGGTATGTGTGTGTGTGAGTATGATATGATTTAAATTAAACTAATACTCTGCTGCCAACTCATTAAATGGGTGGGGCCTCTTAGGAATAGTTATGGATAATTGATAACAAAGCTAGACAGTTAACCAATTATCGCCTAAAATTATATTTGCGATTACATGCGTGTACTCCAAAATTGTTTACAAGAAATCGTGACCGTCACCTCGAGGCTTGAACGCCTGAGCTTTTTCTTGTCTAAAGGCAATACTCTTCGAAGTAACCGACGGCGATGTATACAGATTGAAGCTAAAGCCCTCCTCTACCCGCGGGCTAAGTTTTGTTTAGTTTCTAGGCGTTTGAAGTTTATGAAGTGCGCACTCATTGGAAACTACAAGCTTCAAGGTAAGTATACCATTGTTAGCATCAGTATTGTATAAGATTAGGCTAACACCTCATGTTGCATAGCTATATATTGTTGTTTTAAATGTTCACTAGCCACTTGCTTTGAAATAATTCAGTAACTGTCAAATTTGACTGTTTATTACTTTTGGGGAGCCATTATACTAGGATAATACAAAATATAGCATAACAAGCAACTATATAGACTTGTTTTATTTCCAATAATCCTAGAGGGTCTGTGGAGTTTGTTGGGTCAGTAACCCAGTCCATCAGGCGTAGCTGCCAGCCATGGATTATCCAAGGATACGAAATGACCACACCAGTCTACTTTCAATCCTGGGTGGCCGTGCTGATTATGGTAAGTCTGATATTCTTCTTTGGCTCTCACCTCCAGAACTTGGCCGTAATGTGTCGCTGTATTTCCTCTAAATTTACTCCTCCACCTTCTTCCCTCTTTTGGTAGTGATTCATATTTTCACGATGCTTCCAGCTACAGTAGCTGTGAGCCTCTTCCTACGTTCCATAATCCATGTGTTACTACCAGCTACAGAAGCTGTGAGCCTCTTCCTACGTTCCATAATCTTGTGTTACTACTAGCTACAGAAGCTGTGAGCCTCTTCCTACGTTCCATAGTCCATGTGTTAGTACCAGCTACAGAAGCTGTGAGCCTCTTCCTACGTTCCATAATCCATGTGTTACTACCAGCTACAGAAGCTGTGAGCCTCTTCCTACGTTCCATAATCCATGTGTTACTACTAGCTACAGAAGCTGTGAGCCTCTTCCTATGTTCCATAATCCTGTGTTACTACCAGCTACAGAAGCTGTGAGCCTCTTCCTAGATTCCATAATCCATGTGTTACTACCAGCTACAGAAGCTGTGAGCCTCTTCCTGCGTTCCATAATCCTGTGTTACTACTAGCTACAGAAGCTGTGAGCCTCTTCCTACGTTCCATAATCCATGTGTTACTACTAGCTACAGAAGCTGTGAGCCTCTTCCTACGTTCCATAATCCATGTGTTACTACTAGCTACAGAAGCTGTGAGCCTCTTCCTACATTCCATAATCCATGTGTTACTACTAGCTACAGAAGCTGTGAGCCTCTTCCTACGTTCCATAATCCATGTGTTACTACTAGGTACAGAAGCTGTGAGCCTCTTCCTACGTTCCATAATCCATGTGTTACTACTAGCTACAGAAGCTGTGAGCCTCTTCCTTACATGTGCCACTTTCATTGCTTGAGCTATATTGGTACTTGATTAGAATAGCCTATAAATTATTCTTTTGGTCTGAGATGATTTTGTAGTAGCTAGTTATTTATAGTAGTACTATGGGTTTGCACCTTTGGTGCTTCATTCACCAGTTGTCAGTGTGTGTCTGTGTGGTGTAGTGATTGTGTCCTTGGCTCAGGGCATGAGGTCCTAGTTCAAGCCCCACTCTGGCATCCATCTAGTTTTTCCATCTGCCTCCCACCAGTCCACCCAGCTGTGATTGTGGCATTTGCTGGGGTGCAAATTCAAATGCTATGAATCTAATAATTATGTCCAGCATAGGGTTATTAGGTGTATGAAATTCATTTCTGATGGTAATTTTTCAATCCCAAAAATTGCAAAAATTTCAAAATAGCTGCCAAAAATGTATGATCAACTCTAAGAAATTACACATAATACCTCTAGTATAGGATTTATAATTATTTTAATCCAGAAAAATTTGATAATAACCTTTACACAAGTTCAGTTTAGACATAACATTTGATTTACCAACTTTTCCAAGCAAATCAACCAAATGAGGAATAGGGTAGTGCAACTAAAGTCACCTTATTAATACCACGATAATCCACACACAGACCTATGTACACTACCATCAGATTTAGGTACTGGGCCAATCGGCGCACTCCATGATGAATCTGTCTTTAACCTTCCCATCCTTTACTAGCTGCTCAACCACTTCCTTAACTTTCTATGAGGTTTATGTGCTACAGGCTTTGCATCATCCTCAATTTCACAGCACCACCATTATAATATCCCACACTACCATCCATAATGTCCTCAAACCCTTGCAAGACACTCTCAATATTCTTTTCTTCATTCACACCCATGTCACCTTGCAACACTCTTTTGCTCTCATCCAGGCCTGCATCATCAGCCAATACAGTGATGCCATTGATACTAGCAACCCTCTCAACTTACAGCATTGGCATGAATAGCCTTCAACTTCCCACTGGAGACCAATAATTGACATCACTCAAAAGTTTTTCAAACACGTAATGTCCATCTCGTGAATCCACATTTTGTCATTTACAACTCATTTCTTCCTGCTTATTTTGCCTTTGTCATAACTCTCTTTTCTTTCCTTACTTTCTACCAAGCCCTTCTCAGCAGAAAAATCTCAAGTTTTTCTGCCAATTTCACTGACTAATCACACACATTAAGTTTCTCACAATCATTTGAGCACCACCCAGTATTAGTGTAGCGGCTAAGCTGAATAATTGTGCATTTTTGGATAGAAGTATGAAACTTTGCACATACATAGAAGAGCTTATTATAATAATAAATAGATATGGAGCCACTTGATTTGTCAACATTAACACCTGTTTCTAATTAAAACTTAAATATTATTTAACATACCAGCTAATAAATTTATACTAATATACACATTAATATTAAAGCACAAAATAATGGCTATATACATTGCAGTGCATTAATTACAAGGTATTTTAAGGCCCCTCCATACATTTGTACATTATGGCCCCTCGCTGTAGTCTTTTTCCCTCCAAAAGATTTCGCACCTTAGGAAATATTGTACTTTCTATGGTATTCAAAGATCAAGCAAATGGACAAACTAAAATTACATTAGTTAAGTCAAATTGACATAATCATTACAATTCATAAGCGGTTACTTTAGCATAAATTGATGAAGCATAATATTGTCCGAAATAGTTCCTGTGTTCAATCTATTGTCAATTGCATCCTCCTTCACAGTAGCAAAGCCCCGTGCATTGTAAAGCTGCCTTCTTACATTTGCACCTGTCTGTACAGCCTTTCTTTCATCCACATGATATAAGTTCATAGCAGGATTTTGCAGCTTCAGGCAATGTAGTCCACAGGGGCTCAAACTGTCCTTCGCTCTCTACCCATCCCCAACCACATGGTGATGGTAAATTGCAGAATGGCACAAGGACCTGTCCCCAACAATAACCAGCCTGGTAAGTAGACCTTCTCACATGTTACTCCAGAGCTGCCTGTGTCGGAGGTATTCCTTCCAAAGATCTTCCTTTCTTTGAAAAAAGCTTTTTCCTTGCTAAGTTAATGTTAGAGCATGTGCTTGTGCGGTCATAAAGTAGCACAACAAACCGTTCAATAGTGGACATAGCTTGCGAAGAAATCACTCTTGGTGCAGATGCCAAGTGTAAAAATGCATCAGTCACTTCAAGAAATGTATTCCAAACTGCCCATGCTGTTTTCTTTCCACGTCCTGCGAAAGTTGAAGTGGTGTCGCATCCAGTTATAGCATGGAAAATTGGGAAGTGATTTGGACCTTTCTGGCCCCAGGTACGTAACTAGCTCATGTGCTCCGAGGTAACGGAAATTCTTTTCTGTCCCTATGCTAGTCAAAGTTCATCTACTGTGTCATGAAGTTCCTGGACTACCCAAACAGCAAGAACTACTACATCAGTGTCCACAGTACGAATAAGTATTCTGCGATGTCCACACTTTATGGCAGCTGATGCATGGACTATGATCCGTGTGTCTGCTTCCTCATGATTGCATGGTGCCAAGGAGGCTATGTTCTCACATATTGGAGAAATAACCTGTTGCCCATCCGTGACAACTAACTGACAACAAGTCAAAAGACAGAACTGGATTCAACTATAGAAATGGAACAAAACGTGAAAGTAGATTCAATGAGCGTAGATATCAATCAAATTATAAGTGCAGATTGCTTTTCTGGAAGGTTAATAGCTGTAGTTACCTCTCTGGATAGGAAACTGAAGAGTTCTTGTTTATTGTCATCAACACGAAGGAAATTATGCCAATTACCTGGTATAGTAGTAGTAGCAGTAACACGTCTACGAGTTCCTCTTCCACACTTGGCTCTTGCAGCTGTCTTCAGGCTACCTGTCTTAACATAGCAGTCCCACACAATATCTAGACGAGATTGGTGTTGAAGTTGAGACAAAATGTAGGGAATAAACTCATTTTTAGCATATTCCATAAATGTTTTGCTGTGGTTAGGTTTCAGCATTTGAACTATGACTGCTCCGTCCAAGATCACTGAAGTGGTCTGTGGTTCATCATGCCTTGATTCAACTAGGTCAGCTTTAGTACCAAAGCGAAGTCGTCCATCTTGTGAGAGAGCCGGTGGATAGGCCCTGTTCTCATGCCTAAAGAATTCATCAAGATCACCATCTCTCGTCTGGCACGCAATAGTGAAGATTCAAATTCACTGATAACTCGAACTACCTCAGGGCCTGCTATCATCCAGCGTCGAAGAGCAGCTGGATTTTCAGTAAGACCAACTGCTCCACCATCACCTTTGACACATGCATTGTTCTGTTCATGTGCCTGATCTGTCGCCATGGCTGAAAAATGATGCGTTTTCTTTTTAGCTGTAAAAAGTCCGGCATTGAATTTATCAGCAATATCTGGGTCAGTTCAGCAGAACAAAAGATAACACTCACCATCATGACCAAAATAACAGTACACAGAAGAAGTTTATCAGAGATGTTCGTGCTCTCACATCTGTCATAGAGGAGCTGGGGAATCCTTTCGAAGAGGAAAGTACAGACTTACTAGTTTTGGACACGAAGGAAATCTTACATTCTGTGGCAGTAGAAACTGTACGTAATATCAGGGGTATCACCTATTTGTGAAGGAACGCTTAGTAGATAAATCAAAATCACTAAAAGATCCTATTAAACGCAACATACCTCAATTGTTTTCAACCAAGACCAAAACTATAGTCAAGAGCAAGCAAGACCTAGCCTTTGCTAAGAATGATTCAGAACTGTTTTCCAGACTGCTTCTGAACCAGGCCAATCATGTCCCTCAAATGCACTGGAAGCCAGCGAGCATAGTTGGTATGGTTCATTGCAAAGAACCATGCTGCTGCCAGCTCTTGTAAAGAATCCATGTAAAGCCTGAAATTAGATTCTCTCAGTGAGCGTATGTAGCAGAGGATAGAAATTTCAAGAATTAGTGTGATGGCCCAGTATTGAAACTGTGGACACTTCTCTATCCTCTTGTTGCACCATGCAGTAAACTCCATTGACTCCTGATGTCTACAAATGTAGTTGCTGTATGCTTTGCGTTGCAAAATGTGCAGAGTAGCAGCAGTCACTTGATGTGCATACCTGGTGCGTCCAACGTGAGCTGCTTGCAGGAAAGACTTTGCTTTTCCAATTGTAGCTATCTCAGCCAGTACCAGTGCCTGTGTCCAGCCACTACCCTTTAGCCAGTCTCCTGCTGTCTTGAGGGATGCCATCTCTATATGGAGACCACCCAGCATGATCACAAACAAATTTTCACCATGTGTGCTTGGCCAGTTCCACTGAATCTGTTTTGCAATAGCAAAAAGTGGCTGATCAAGTGTGACAACTGGTACTTGTCCTGGATTAAGCTTATTTATTGCAGCCTTCACAACATTCATGGCATGCCGAATCATTGCAACAGAATGAGCTTGATCATGAAAAAGGGGCAATAAAGCTGTAGGTGTAATTGCTATAGTAGTTACTTGTTTATGTGCATGGTAAGCAGCCCAAGAATAATTTCCTGCTAGTACATCATCACTGTCACATGCATCTCTCACCACTTGTAGCCACATGTTCTCTTGACTCAAATCAGTTTCAGTGATACCTTTCTGCAGGAAACTCTCAGCTCCACCTGGGATGGGAGGATTATTATTGGGTGTCACTACAGGTTGCACATCTGTGTAATAACTGGGAAGATACCCAACAGTTTTGACATCTGAAGAGCCTCTGATGACTATAACACCTCTATCTCTGCCTTGACTGTCATGATCTGGATGCTGTATCAGTGATATTCCAGTTCCATGGAAGGAATCATGTGCTGTGGGGGAACTTGGGTTATGATCTATATTGTCTATAGCTGCTGAAGTGAAAACATCACCTCTGAGCTTTGACGGACACACTACATTGTCCAGTAAAAAATTGTCACACACACCATTACCCATTTCTGCAGAAATTCGTAGCACTCTGTCATACGATATTCCCATTCCCAGGTGAGGGAATGCATCAACTAGTTCTCTTTTTCTAGTATGTGCATGTACAGTAGTTCTCTCCTTTTGAGACTGAAGTGCAAACTCACACTCTAAATTTCAATTAACACCAAGTAACACCTCCATGGGTGACAAAAATATGTATTATGCTTGTAACTATACAATCAGAATGTGTTGCAAGTGACTCCATATCTGAAAGTGAGCAAGGTCTACATGCATACCAAATTTCATGCTTCTATCACAAAATGCACAATTCTTGTAAAAATTGATGCTGCTATGGCGCTGCACTATAATAGACTACATCTAAAGGTGTTCTCATAGTTCTACCCCTTACCAGCTCATAGGGACTAAATCCAGTTGACCAACATGATTTGTCGCAAGGCCAATAGAGCAAAGGGTAACTGCTCCACCCAATCCTTACCACAGCTATGTGCTTTCCTAAGCATTCCTTCCAATGTTGGACACGTGTGTTCGATGGCTACATTGCATTGTGGATGTAAAGGAGCTGGATGTTTAAGCTCAATATCGAGCGTATTTGTAAGCTCAGACATCAACTATTGTCAGATGGCAGTTGAAGTGGTAAACCTGTATGGCCAAATACATTGATCAAAACATCTGCTACCGCTCTCTTGCTGTAACTGACTTTAAAGGTATGCTGTCAGGCCATCTTGTTGCAAGGCACAGCGTAGTTTGGAGGTATTGATATTTATCCCTAGACATTGGAAGGGGTCCAACAATATCAACCGCTACTGACTCAAATGGTTCTGTGACAACTGGACGTTTAATCATAGGAACACGACATTCTCCCTCTTATTCGACTTTGACCCACTTCACAAGATCTATAGTAGCAATCCATATCACTACTGTGACACAAAACTGACTATACTGTATATCTTTTAGACTCGCAAAGTAAGACCATGTAATGTCTCATCTTTTAAATTTATATATACCAGTACACTATTTGTCAATGCTCAGACAAATGTCAGAACAATACTAATAGTCCAGGACTTTTAGTGTTTGACCTAAAACAAATTGCAACACAAACTCTTTCGACTGTTTCCTATACAGAAAAATGTGCTCTATAACATATCAAAACTCTTAAGAAATCCACTGAAGGGAAAGAGTATAAATGTGAAAAATAAAAACACCTTTTTATGATATTATTCATTAACACTAATTATAGTTATTTAGCATGGAAAAAGGCTTAAATTGTGCTTGGGAGACTTATCAGCTCTGCACATGGGTCAGAGGAATAGCTAGTTAAAATAGAATCAGAATTGTTATGCTGATGTATATAATATAGTTGACCTCTGTGACCTTTCACCTCAAAGTCATTAGGTCAGGCCATGTGCTCACTTTGATTTAAGCATGGAAGTGTCTGAAAAGTGTGTCATCTGTAAGCAGCCCATAGTTGGGGGGACAGGAGTTACTCTTGGTGAAAAGGGAAGTTCAGCTATTAATAAGGCAAGTGCAGCCAGGATTGACACTATCAATGCAATACCTGGACAACAGATACATGAAGAGTGTCGACGAAAGTACTGCAACCCACAGCAAATAGCTAAATCTGTTAAACTTGGCAAGCAAGAGGTACAACCTTCAAGGCATGTACTTAGGTCAGCAGAGCAGCAGTTCAACTTCCACACTGACTGTTTCTTTTTTGGAAAAAAACGAAAGAGTTCAGATAGTTTCATGGTCAGGACAGTGGAAATGAGGGACACAATTTTGAGAGTGTGTCTAGAAAGAGGTGATGCCTGGGCAAATGCTGTACAGGCAAGAATACTGAATGTTCATGATCTGCATGCAGCAGATGCAGTGTACCATAAAGTTTGCAGCATAAACTTTCGTACAAAGAAGCAGACACCAGCAGTCCATGAGCATGAAATGAATACCTCCAAGAGAAAGAAAGTTGGTCGGCCACAAGACCAAGAGAGGACAGATGCATTCCTGGAAGTCGCTAATTTTCTTGAAGAATCTGTAATCTGGCTGGCTCAGAACTTGGTGCATACAGCTACCCACATATGCAGCAAAAACTCAAGGAACACTTTGGCGAAAAGATAGTTAAAACAGAGATCAGTGGCAAGCCCAATGTGGTCACTTTCAGAGAGACAAGGCAGAGACTGTGCTACATGATTTCTATTGTCATAAGAGGGGCGATCCTGATACTGAGAAAATGAGAATAGTTGAAACAGCTGCAAAACTGATCAGAGATGACATTAAAGCAGTGGCAACATCTCATAGTGTGTATCCAGCTTGTGATGAGCTTGGGTCTGACGAAGCAATCAAGTTTCTGCCTGAAACCTTAAGAGTATTTCTTGAAAAAGTGATAGCAAGAAAAGGAGTCAGGACAAAAGTTTCGTCCATTGGACAAGCAATAATGCAGGCTGCTCGACCACGAGTGTTACTGGCACCACTGCAGGTTGGTTTGGGTGTGCAACTACATCATCATTTTGCATCTCGTTTCCTCATCGATTCACTGCACAGTCATGGCTTCTGCTGCTCCTACAAAGAGGTGAAGCACTTTGAACAGAATGCTGCACAATCTCATGGAACAGACATACCCAGTTTCACTTCCCAGTTTGTCCAGTATGTTGCTGACAACGTAGATCACAACATCCGAACACTGGATGGCAATGATACCTTCCACGGTATGGGGATGATAGCCACAATTACTCCTGGAACCAAGGAAAGTAACCCAATCCCCAGGGTGAACGTCACACCTAGGGACATATCAAGTATTGGGCATGTTCCCATTCACTATTACAGAGGAGAAAGTCTTGGGATGAATGCAGTGACATATGGGAAGCTTCATGACATGAAAGCCAGTGATCCAACTGCTCACCTTGATATCCTCTGGAAAACTTCCATCATGTTTGGTGTACCGAAACCAGCATGGTCTGGAATGATGCAACTTTTGCATTGTGGCAAGCACCCTGGAAAATCATCTGTGATGTTCCTGCCGATGATTAACATGAATCCCAGTGATGTGACATGTGTTTACTCTACACTGAAGTTTATCCAGGAACATGCACACCGCCATGATGTGACACCAATAGTCACTTTTGACCAGCCCCTGTGGTGGAAGGCTCTGATGATCACTGTCACTGACAGTGCTTTGGATGATATAGTGCTTCGCCTAGGAGGTTTTCATACTGAGATGAGTTTCCTTGGGTGCATTGGCCACCTTATGGCTGCATCCGGGTTGCAGGAGTTGCTTGAATTGATTTATGCACCCAATGCAGTAGTTCACATGCTCACTGGCAAAGCTATTGCTCTAGCTGTACGAGGACATCTAATTGTCAATGCAGCACTCAATGCATTGGTTTTGGCCAAGACATTCAATGTGCCTCTGCCAGGAGATGAAGACAACACAACCGATAATGTCACCCAGACTACTGAGCTTGATGAGGCTGCTGCCCTCTATGATAAGTTGGTGCAAGGTTCAATAACTGCAGACCAAGTTTGCCAAGAAGAGGTGATGACTAGAATCAATGACAGTCTTCAAAGAGAAGCCGACTCCCTGAAGTCTTCCAGGACAGCTACACTATGGTTCCAGTATATGGACATGGTCAGTATTCTTCGCAAGTACATCCGGGCTGAACGTACAGGAAACTGGGAGTTGCATTTACAAGCTGTGTCCAAAATGCTCCCATATTTGGCAGCTTCTGGGCACAACAATTACACTCGGTCTGCATTGGTGTATTTGCAACGTATGTCTAATCTACAGGATGAACATCCACATGTGTATGAGCACTTTGTCAATGGTCTACACGTAGTGAGGAGAAGTGACCGTCATTGGGCTGGCCTGTCCTCTGACCTTGTCATTGAGCAGGTGCTCATGCGGAGCATGAAAACCAGTGGTGGTCTGACAAGAGGACGAGGGATGACAGAGCAGCAACGTGTGACTTGGTTATTGTCCATGCCTACCTGTGAAAAAATCAATGAGACTATGCAAGAACTAACCGGAGTGAACTACAACACAGGGGAGCAAAACAAGGACATAACTAGGGCCAGACAGGAGCGTGACTGGAAAGATACCAATACAGTGCTCCGGTATCTCCAAGAGCGGAGCCCCTTCATTCCTGATACCAGCCTACAAAATATCTGCACTGGTGTCAATGCCCATAGTATTGTCAATGTTGACAAAGCAAAGGAGGTTGGAAACGGCATTCTGGCTGACATGGAAGGGAAAACTGTTGCAGAGCACACTTTCAAGAGGAACAATCAGGCCATTACACTGGACACCAAGTCCACAGTCAAAATTGATGGTGTTGTGGTGCACATTGACCCACAACTGCTTTTCCAACGTCTTACTATTGCTGCAAGGACCACTGATACTATGGAGAATGTCTTCAAGTATGAGCTCTATAGTTACCCACCAGCCATCTTTGACTCATCTTTACTCCTTTGAGAGCCACAGAAGCCACAGTTGGCCTATGCTATCTCAGCTCTTTTGCCACCAGACATTCCTGGTATCACTGCGGAGGTCCAGTATGTGCTAGATGGTGGAGCACTAATCCACCGAATACCACCATGGATGCGAGGAGCCACATACAAGAATATATGTACTATGTATACAGAGTATGTGACCAAAAAGTATGGAAAAGCAGTTATTGTATTTGATGGTTATAGCGGTACATCCACCAAAGACATGACACATCAGAGGCGAACCAAAGGACGAAAAGGAGTAACAGTTACTTTTACCGAGGATATGCATTTCACAATAAAGAAGATGCATTTTCTGGCAAACACTAGCAACAAGCAGCGGTTTATCATCATGCTTGGCAATCAGCTGAAGCAGCAAGGGTGTACAGTATACCATGCCCCAGGGGATGCTGACCTGCTCATTGTGCAGAAAGCAATCGAATCTGCCATCGTAGAGGACACTGTCCTAGTTGGCGATGACACAGATCTGCTAGTCTTGCTCTGTTATCATGTAAGCCTTGACTCTTTCAACATTTTTTTCCGACCAGAGCCAAAAAAGAGCACTAAAAACCCTCGAGTGTGGAACATCAAAGCCATCAAAGAGCATCTAGGAGCCAAGATATGCTCTCACATTCTCTTTTTGCATGCACTCTTAGGGTGTGATACAACTTCACACCTCTATAGCATTGGGAAGGGATTGTCTCTCAAGAAGTTCAAGTCCAGTAAACACTTTTGTGAGCAAGCCATGGTGTTTGATACACTGTCATCTTCCCCACAAGCTATTACTACTGCAGGAGAGCAAGCTTTGGTCATCATGTACAATGGTAAGCCTGGTGAATCGCTTGATTCTTTACGGTATCAGCGCTTCTGTGAGAATGTAGCTACCAATATCTCTCATGTGCAACCACAGAGTTTGCCGCCCACTTCAGCTGCAGCAAAGTTTCACAGTGTGTGTGTGTTCTTTCAAGTACAGCAATGGAAAGATTTTGAGGACAAACATGTGCCGGTGGAATGGGGTTGGATTGACAGTGAAGCAGGACTTATGCCCATACAAACTGACTTGCCTCCAGCACCAGATGAACTCTTACGAGTGGTGAGATGCAACTGCAAGACTGATTGCAGCAGTATGAGATGCACATGTAAGAAGCATAATATAAAATGTTCCCTTGCATGTGGCAACTGCAGAGGATCTGGTTGTGTGAACTCCGAAGGTCTGGTATGCGATGAAGAATCAAGTGATGAAGACAATGACTTTGAAAGCTAATTGCATCCCATAAACTAAATATATCCCATAAATTAACATTCTGAGTATACTCCAGTATGCATTGTTTTTGTTACTGATTATTGAAAAAAAGTTGAAATAACTAAACTCGGATACTTAAATGAAAAGTAAATTTATCCAGCTAATGCCTTCCATAATATGTGGCATTCGGGTGGGTTAACGCTTGACCCTTATATGATACTTTCCCCTCAACAGATTCATTAAGAGTTTTGATATGTTATAGAGTACATCTTCCTGTATGAAACAGTCGAAAGAGTTTGTGTTGCAATTTGTTTTGGGTTGACCCCAATTTCTCCATATAATTCCTGGACTATAATAGCTTGGTCTGACATTTAGAAATCTGGTAGAACAAATGTTACTACATATTTGTATTGCTTTACAGACTGGGGTAGGACATGTAGTACATATTTGTATTGCTCTTAGGCTTCAAAATGAGTGAAATTAATTTAAAGAATTGATTGTTATTTCAATTGTTGTGTCAATAGTTGTGTGAAAAAGTATTTGTGAAAAGTCTGGTTTGTGGCTTTAGCTTGTTGTGAGTGCAGTAGGTCACTGAGAGTTAATGCTGAAGTGTATTGTTGGGCATGTTACCAAGTGTAGGATATTCAAACATGGATACTGGATCAAACTTTAATTTAGTCAAAATGTGATAAGTTTGAGTGAGGTGCATCAATGGGAATATAAATGGAATAAAGCAAAAAAAAATCATGAACTAAACTAGAATTAAGAGTGCTGAGAAAAAGGAAAGGGTAGAAGAAAGGAGAAAAAGGGACAAAAGAAAAGAATAGTACCCAGTAAAAGAAAAGAGAAAAGAGAGGGAAATAAGAAGAAGAAAAGAAGGAAAAAAGAAAAAAGAAAGTGCCCATGCCGGGATTGAACCATAGCTGGTATGCTTTGAAATATATGGAGTGGAACTGAATGGATGAAGAGATAGGTTGTGAGTGGGGGGTGGGGGTAGAGCATGTGGGAGTGGGTGGAGTGTGTGGGGGGGGGGTGGGTAGAGAGCATGTGGGAGTGTGGGGCGGTGGGTATAGAATGTGGGAGTGAGTGGAGTGTGTGGGGGGGTGGTGGGACATGTGGGGGGGGGTAGAGAATGTGACAATAGTTGGAGCATGTGGGAGTGGGTGGAGTGTGTGGCAGTAGTTGGAGTGTTTGGGGGTGGTTGGAGCGTGTGGGGGAAGAGAGAGAGGGGAGGGGATAGTTTGGGGTGTCATGTATAGATAGAATGGTGTGTGTAGCTGGCAGTAGGAGTGGCCGGTATTTCAATATTTAGTCATTGTGTCTAGTGTTCACAGATTTATTTGGTTCTGTATCTCCAGTTTGAGATAAAACTGTATACCACCAATACTAGCATCACTGCACAGAGAAACATAAAACACTGGGAAAATATATTTTTTCTTTTATTTTTTTTCTCTTTGTATATACCGCAGGTATGTATGCAAGAAGAAGAAAAAATTGAAGGTATTTAATGTATTGATCACTGTCTGCTAGGCTAGGTTACAAGCACCTGAAGAAGGGTGTGACTTGTACAATATGAATGTGTGTGTGCATGTGTTTGTAGGACTGGCTACTATTAATTCATTCTATGCCAGAGAGACTCTTAAGAATATGGACATACCATAAATGCTAAAAGTGAGGATATATATGTAGCCACTCATAGGAAAATCAGACACAATGTGGCATGCATGAATGCTATAATTCAAAGTTTTTTGGGGAGACAAAATAATTTGCAATTTTTGCGTTAAAACAATAGCGCAATAAATTTTAAAAATTAAGATGTATATATTATTTCTTTTCTTTTTTTTCCTTACAACTCATTATTATATAAAGAGATGAATTTGCCTGTAATCTAAAGTTTGGGACAGTGGTGTAGTTGGAAAGAATACAGTGTAAGACAAAACTAGCAAATGCCTGAGATTATTGGCGAGCAAGCATAGCGAGCGAGACACTACAGGGGTAACACAATAGAAAATCGGGGATGTTTTATTTATTTATTTATTTGTATATATGTATGGGCGTATGTATGTCATTTTGTACTTTGACCCTCGCGTTTTTGTGCTATTTATGTGGTCGGCCCCGTCCCCAATTGCACTAAACAGAATCCTCTGGTTTATCGATTAGTACCCGTATCACCCTAGAAATTGAATTGTTTACCGTTTTGAATTCTTTTGCGGGTGCAGTTAAAACTTGAAAACTTAAGGGACTTCCATTTCTATTCGAGTTAGTGGCGGTGGTAAGTCAATGCGCTCTTTGTCATGGTTATAAGCCGTGCGCAACAGTATTTACTTGAAAATACATTGTCCACTAGACTAATGCGAAGGTAAGTCTGTGTAGGTGCATTTCCAGTTGTGTCAAAGCATTGTGTGTTACAACCACTACTTAGCTAAAGAATATCACAAAGAAAACTTTTAAATAACGTATATTGTTTTGTTGTTGTTTTTTCCTTCAATTCAAGCAGTTGCAGAGTTATTACTATGGCACTGAAATCCATTTACCGTGTATGTGAAATTTAAAAACTGTGCCTTATCAGTAGCTTCAGTGTTAGAAATCAAAATCATTCATATAAAAATAGTATAGTCTTTAGGCTAGCTTGCCATTTGTGCTCAAGCACATCACTAGTTATGTTTCTGTTATTGTATTATGGTGTACTTTACTCCAGTTCCAGTATGACCTTATTTGGTCATATCACTAAGTGTGCATTTCAAATACATCACATATGTTGGCATCACATGCACATATCCACACACATGTACACACACACACTCAGTGGGCTCCAATGAATTAATATCCTAATGGTATTTCCCCCTTTCCTTCTCCCAGTAGCTTTTCTGAGGGACTTTTTCATATTTTCTCTTTCCTCTCTTCGTTTCTGTTTTATATTTTTCTTACTTTTTAATCATAAATTTTGCTAGTATTTAATCCTTTCATTGCCAAGTTTATGACGACCAGTTTGGTAACATGAAAATGTAAGAATATTTTATTTTTTTATTGTTATTTTTGTTCAGACACACTCAGCAAGAGATATAATTTAAAAGCAAGTTTAGACAAAATTATTTACTATGACATAAAAAAAAGTTTATTGTCTGCGCAAAGAATGGCTAAAAAAATTCAGACTTGCCGTTACCAATGGTACTAGTTGAAATTCTATTTTTGACAGTCTCGAAGCTGCTTCAAAGGCAAAGTCCATACATGGCTTATCCATCTTCTATTTGATGGCATCTGAGCTTCTGTTCCTCAAGTGCACAGACAACTCAACAGTTAGCATTCCAGCTGCCATATTTTTTTATTGTAGAAATCACAATACCTGGGCTATCAGACTTGCTCTTTGTCTACATACTCTTTGCCTGTAACTACAGTGTTCCAGCTCAAAGAGTGTAAACTTTGGGAATTTTGTAACAGTTATGTGGTTACTTTTGTGGTAAGAGGGACTTGAAGCGAGAGCTCATAAACGGTAAATATAAAAGTGTTTAAGCCAGAAAAAGAGCAAATATTAATATGGATCTTTCTAATTTTGTATGCTGATTATATTTTAGCTAAATTTTCATTACAAAAAATTGGTGCCATACTATGCTTTTAATCCTGACAATTTGACATTTAATCAAAGAATGTGTTTAAGCCAAGAATCCAGCAAATATATTATAGTTATCAAGTTCTGACCCTTCATAAAAACTAGGTTGAAACTTTCTCACTTAAAGGAGTCTTGGGAAAGCTAAGGAATAGCATGAAAAAATCTTAGTTGTTGCTGGGGAATCTAACACAGGAACCCCAGGTTAAACTTAGAGAGGCAAGCAGTGTAGCTGGACTTGAAATAGCTTGAAGTAGAAGACGTTGGTTATGGTCATAGTTGAGGGTTTAGTTTTGGGTTAGTAGTGTAGTAATAATAAAAACAAAACTGGCAATGCTTGAGATGATAATGTTTCTGTTATTGTAATTATAGTATACTTTACTCCAGTTTTGGTATGACCTTATTTGGTCATATCACTGATGGGGGTTTGTGGTAATAACACCAACTCTCACAATAAAGCCTGCTGCCCTTTAAAACCAGGAGCCTGTTTAGCTTAGGTCTATAGTCTGTCCAAGTTAAAACTTGAATAACTTTTGAACCATAGCAGTTATGCATCCAAAGTTTGCACCATTGTATTCTTGTCAATCAACAAATCCAGATTTTGCTTCACAATGAAGTTGGATAGGCCCATCAACATAAAAATGCACGCACTAACTAATGCTGATTGTCTATGTTTATCATTATGAAGTTGTGGGTGTATCCTATAATTATTTAGTGCTACATTATTATATAAGTTATTATAGTGCACTGTCACCCATGACTTCATAGTGATTGTAACATACTGATGATTCCTAATAAGGATGAAACAATCATCGCATAGTTGTCATTTCAGTGGCTATTTAATTAGGGTCAGAAAGGGGGAATTAATAAGTGGGTTAGAATTTATTGTTGTGTAACAAGTACATATGTACTCTCATTCTAGATGTGAGAGGCAGAGTGACACATTTTAGTGGTCTGTGGTAGAGGTTATAAATATATTGTGAGGGTCAGCTATAACCATACCCAGAAATATCATTATTATTGCATCTTTGTTCATGTATTATTTTATTTTATTTTATTTTTTGTTTGGAGAGAAAGGGCAATAATAGAGAGTTGTGGGTGATTGTGCCTCTCTTGTGTGAGGAATAGGGTCAGTCTAGGGGTCATTCTGCACAAGAGGTCATAAAAACTCTCAAATTGCAGCTGTTTGAGAAAGTAGCCCCAATTGCAGTTGTGTAAAGATCAGGTGTGCTTTTGCTCTCTAGCAAAAGGTGAATTCCTTTCATTTAGTTTCTTGAAGTGTGATAAGACTGTGTGGATGGTTTCCTTATTAGGTTACATAAGCCATGAAAACTAATGATCAATACTTGACTGCCATGGTTACTAACTAGATAAAATGATGGTTTTAAGCATATTGGATTTTGGCTGCTAAGGGTTACTTATAACATTATACAGTGTCTGAAAATATTGCACTTGTGCTAACAATATGTTGGTGCATAGATGCTTACCTCAAATTGTCCAAAAGTTTGCAAAGAAGTAAAATATTGTGGAAGGAAGTCTGTGACAAGTTAATTTTATTATGTTACTTGAGTATCCCAGTTCCCACTGTTTGTGGGTGGGAGTTGGGAGAAGAGAGAGAGGGTGATAGATAAGGATTGCTTGTAGTATTAAACTCTAATGTGAATGTTTAAGAATTATAATAAAGAATTATAATAGTAAAAATTTTAATTTAGAAAAGAGAGAGAATTTGTGTTTTTGTGTGGTGTGTATATTATATAGGTGTGAGATATGTGTGAAGAGTATACCTATACTACCAGTGCTATACTACCAGTGCTACCATCATGAATTATGACTTTTTACAACAAGGTATAGCCAGATATTTACACTAACTATAATTAATTGTGGATCAGTAAGAAAGTTGAGGCCAAGTTATTCACTCATTCACTATGTGACTATTCTTAGACGTGCATATGGGGTTACAGGTTGAGGTGTAAATATCTTGTGTGTTAGTCATAACTGCAGTTCTTATTAATCTCGCTATTATTTTAAACTAGTTGCTACTTCTTCTAATTGTGTTACTGAAGTTTAGAGGAGAGGGGGTTTTGTATTCATGTGTAGGTGTCATATTTTATGTGGAATAATATTTTCAGGTAATTCTACACAGATGTTTCAATCCAATTCCCGGATCCCATGTGGACACTTAGACACACCCCAAAAATTATTTCCTCACTCAGAGTATCCTTAGCAACTGCTAGACAACCAATTACTCCTGAGGAATGCAAGCACCTTTTTGTGACCTTTCACTCAATCAAAGGCTATGATTGATATTCAGAAAGGAAGTATATGGGTCAAATTACACTGGTAGCAAAAAAAAAATCTGCTGAATTAGCTCTGGGAGGGGGGGGGGGGGGAGAGAGTTAAGATCGCAAAAATCGGCCTGTTACAGAGCCTACTGCAGCTCTCCAGAAGTGCTTCAAACTGTGCAAAGTGTTCAAGGTATGGTTTAACCCATACAGAAGCTTTTTAGAAAAGGCCAGATAACGGCACTATTTTTTTAAAGCATATTACTGGTTGACCAAAAGAAGTGTGCAAGAATTAAAAAGGTAAAGCAATAACATATAGTTATGTAGTGGTGATTGTGTTGCCTTCCTCTTCACTCTTCTTTTTGTGGGATAAGGTGCCTGTGTTGTCTTCTTCATCTTCTAGCTTTCTCTTTTTTTATGGGAGGTCTAAGGGAAGTTAAAGATGGTGCTGATTCTAGCAAATGTTGGTATAATATTCATTGCCAGAGCATGTTCTGTGTGGATAAAAACTGGAAGCTGAGCTTGGCAAAGGAGTTCATCCCTCTCCTCCTTTGTGAGTGACTTGACCTCAGCTTCCAACTGAATTAAAGGGTCTCCTCCACTGGCTATAGAGCGTATTCTGCTGACCTCATTACAGTGACGCTTTTGTGTTTGCTGACAAGCCTCACCACTTCGAACACGGCATCCAGTGAGTGGCACCAAGGTGATGGGCTAAACAAGTGACTCACTAAGTTGCAAAATTTATGTGTAAGAGTGTAGAGTTACCTGACCCCGAGTAGGAACTTTGACTACTGCCTGATTTCCACTGCATCCAGAATTCTGCTGCATGATTCTAAGCACTAGATGCCCTGTAGCTTTAATTTCAGCTAGTGTAGTCGGAGATGTAATGGGCTTTGTTAGCATATCCTGGATAGTGATTTTGGATGGCGAGTCAATAACTTGATGGAAATGCTCCTTACAATTTGCAGATAGGTGAGCCGTATATTGGGAAGCACGCACAATTTTCATACAGTTTCTCTTGCAATTAATTAGAAGATCATTGAGCAGGGAGGTTATTAACGGTGACGGAGAGTTGAGTGTTGATCTTCCAAGAGAGTGGCTGTAACAACAAGGGCAAGAAAGAGATGGAGAGTGCTGAATCCATTTGCAACAACAGTCTAGGCAGATGACTGCTCCACATGAATTTGAAGTGGTTGGTTTACAATGTGAGTGCAAATGGGGCAACAAAAATTTCCATGACAACAGAAGTTGATGTGTGGTACTGTGGTAGGGTCTTCATCTGGAAGATGTGATGGTGCTATACTCCGCAAATGCTCTAGCAAGGCCTTGGGTATCTCTTCTCCAGATGGTCTACCTCTGTTTTTGATTTCTTTGCGATTCTGACCTCCACCCCCATAAACAGCCTCAAAGTGTGTGTAGTGAAACAGTCACTACATTATTAGAACTTGAACTATTACACTGTGTTATATTATTATTATTTCTAATTAGGTTTACCTGTTTCTCCCTGGTGTCAAGAAACAGCCATCAAATAACTATTATCATTATTTCACTTATTCATTCACTTATTCATTACCTGTTGTAGTTATCATTTTTCTTTCATATTTCGTCGATGTTCGTCAATCGTCGATGTTCGTCGCTGTTCGTCGATGTTCGTGTTTCCAAGTCATATTTTGTTTATTTATCTTCGTTCTTTCAGTTGTTGTATTTCCTGCCTAGTTTTAAGATTAAACTCTTTATACACCTTAAGAGTTAACCCTCCAGGAGATTGGGCAGCCCCAGCAACTCTGGTGGCAGCCTACTCGCAAGTATTCAGTTAACCCTGAAAAGCTTGGATCCTGTGGCCTTCAGTTAACCCTGACTGACCCGGCTTCCTCACACTTGGCGGAAGCGGTGAACTAGATTCTCGGGCGACTCTACTGGTACACCTGTTGACTCGACTTGATCTGAGTACATCTATCCCGAGAAAACGCCATCGCTATCGTCCTAAGCCTACTACTCGCTCGGTGACCCGTTTCCTCCCTATTTATGGCTCTCTGCTGACTACTTTGGTCCTGTTGTTTGAATTCATTTCATTGTGATAAGTCATTCCAAACAAACCTATAAAAATACACTGGAACTAAATGAAATAAATAAAAGTGGTTTCATTCCAGTACCAGACAAGTCTGTAAGACCTTTTGGTTATCACTGCGCATTAATAAAAAGGGACTGTCCTTAGTGCCACAGGGGTTCTTGTGTGGACTGTGCAGGCCAGATCTTATCACTGTCACAGCCACAAGCTAATTTAAATATGCATAACCCCTACTGGAAGTTTTCCGTGAACCTTATTAACCGCTAAGTGTTCACTAGAAAACATCAGTGAGATCTATAGCTAGTAGAAGTCTGCCTGCTCAAGAGGTCATCATAGTGAGAGGTCATTTCCTGCCAGTCAAATTGCAGCTGTTATAGCTATGTGCCACAAAATTAAAATTTGTGTACTAAATTCTTGCATCACTAGGTGCTCCTAAAGCAGATGTTAGCTGTAGAAGAGTAAGCACAAAAATGAGATTCATTCACAACTGATGGGGTTTCCTAAAGATTGGGGAAGCACATTTCTTTACTTTCTTTACTTTTTTAATTTTTTTTATTATTGTAAAAATTTTTGAAGTTTTATTGTAATACATGTCACACCCAGTGTATGTAGCTGATAAAAAATATGGATAGAAATTCTCCAGCCACAAGGAATTGCACACATAAACTTATGACAATAATTTTGGTGTAAAAAACCAACAATTTTTTTTTATTCTTGACTTGTGGGGCAGTATTCTACTATCTGCCTTTCCATAGTAACTAATCAGTAAGTGGGTGTAAATAACAAGACTGTATGAATGAAGAATTCTGGCCTCACCTGTGTCATCCAGTCCAAAAGTTGGCCTCATCACTGAGTGGACCAAGTTAAGATACAGAAATATACTCAATTTATTGCTAGTTCTGTGGGCTTCCAAGTTTCAAACCACTTGAAAACATACACTAACTACCTTGTATGCTATTATATATGGCTAATAATTTATATTTTTAATGAAAATTTACAGCTGCAATAAAAATTAAAACTGGACAATGTGCAAATTCAATGGCCAATTTGAAATATGGGATACATTATCAACTGTAATATATAAAATAGTGTAAAATTCAATACAATCAGTGTTTTCAAAAGTATGTCCATGTAGTGTTGACAGACTTCAATCCACAATTCTATTACAAAAATAATACAATAATACACAAACAATAACCACAACTATATTATACTTACTGGAGCTGTTGCTGTATTTTATCTGCCACTTGTCTACAATAGTCCACTTGAGACAATACAGTAACCAACTCCTTGAGGGCAGTAGGTCTAGATGATAAGATTGTACGAATATTATTCAGAAGATTCCTTGTCTTTTCTACATTAATCCAAGTTTCACGCTGAAGGAGCTGTTCATATATGTCAGGAGATACTAGACCAATACTGTAGCAGTGATCAGCTACTGTCATAACACAAGGTGTCACTGAGTGGACTAAGTCAGGATACATTCTCAGAAATATACTCAAGTTGTTGCTGCCTAATAATAAAACATTTTCAATAATACTAGCTTAATACAAATAACAACTTGACTTACTTTCAGAGATTTCTACTGCAGCATCTTTCTTTTCATATTTCTAATAATGGGAGTTAGTAAATACAAGTTAGAATACATAGTCTACTTCTACATACCTGTCCATACCAAATGAGGTGTCTATTGGTGAGTACAAGTACTTGTGGGTTGTCTGGATTGAAGAGACATTTCATGACTTTGGGGACAGAGTGAGCTCCATCAACTACCCCGAGATGATTCCCTCCTTCATGTGAACGACAGTCAAAGGCAAACTGGTAGTCCATGTAGCTGTTGTAGTTCATTCTGGAACTGGCCTTCTTTAGAGTGTCCTCTATTTCTTGTTTTAGAGCAGTACATTCATGGTGAATGGAGTCTTGGAATGTTGGATCACATGAAACTACCACTTCAAAATATTTAGATCGAGATACAAATGTTACACGAATTAAATTGGATCCGTACAAAAAGGTCACCATGTTTTTCTTGACACCTTCTCTGATGAAAGTGAAGGACTTGTTAGATACGAGACAAGCCATGGAAGCAGAAAAGAGTCCCATAGGAGTAAACCCACTACTGAAGTACATCAAGAGAGGCTCCACCAAACATGACCTACAGGATTCTTTGTGGAATAGGTCAAGTTCCTTTGCACTCGTGTTTTCTAACACGCAAGGTATGATGTACTCTTTCTCCTCTTCTAAGACTGACTTAGAATATTCCACTGACACAATCTCAGCTATAATGTGAAGATGTGCAAGCAAAGCTACCAGCTGCTCTGGTGGAATGACATCTCCTGAAATTTTACATGTAGCCGATTTCAAATCTTTCATAGTGAATCGACCTGTCTTCCTGAATCTCTTGGCTTTAGCCTGACCTATGCTATCAAAGCTCATGGCTTTGAGAATGACACCAGTGATACTGTCATACACTACCTGGGTGTCTATGATGACCAGGTCTTCTAAACAACGCACACTGGGGAAGTACATCAGAACACCGGCATGGTGGTGAAGAAACCACAGAGCTACTTTAGTCTCATAGGGTGTCATATTGAAGGCTTTGGACAAGGCCAAGCAGGTCTCCATACTGGCTGTCCTCACGTCTCTCATGCGAAGACACAAGCTGAACAGAAGCCACACAGCTGGAATCTTCAGCTTCTTAAAGTGTTTCTCCATGGCATTCTCCAGTAGCTGATGCAAGTGATGGATTTCTTGTACTCCGCCTTTCATGTTGTCCAAAGAAACGACAAGCTTGTCTTGTGAGCAGAACTGCACTATGCCATTTTCGTAGAAGTCTGTGTCTTGAACCACCTTTTGAAGCTGTGAGTCGACTGTAGCGATGTCTTCCTCAGAAACCTGGTCTTTGTGAGTACCCACAATATACACTACTGATTTGGAGGACTCCAGAATCTCACCAATGATGGGCGAGTTGTCTGCTCCTGGTAGAGGTTGAAGATGGGCAGAGGAACTGAAACAAGATACACTGGCCAGAGTACGCAAAAGCATCTCTTGCAGAGTAAACTCAGAGTTCTCTGGTGCAGTTGTCTCTCCTGAAGCTCTCTGATAAAAGACTCGATACTCCTCGTCTAACTTGAACTTGTAACTAAAGAACAGCAAGTAGAGGCCAGGTCCTATGGTGAGTGCTGGTAGCATGTCCATCAGCTCAGGCTGCCCTCCAGTGTCCTCCATTCTCAAGAAAGCTTTGAAAGAATGCTTCATATTTTCTGCAAACTGTGGTCGCCTTGAAACTCTCTCGTATATGGCAGATATTTCAGAATAATCTTGTGATGTTACCACCTCATCGGCTAGTTGGACATGTGTTGGTGAGAGAGGAGAGGATTTCTTTTGTGGTGGTTTTTCCACAAGGTTAAACTGCTCCGTACTGCTAGCCTGACTGACCTCTGCCATCATTGCAATATCTCCAAGGGGACGAGCTGCAGCCTCAGAAGTGAATTTAGTCTCCAGACCTTTTCTAAGACTATGAAGGAGTAGAGATGCTTCCTCAGTGAGATTCTGTACAATGGTCCAGTTTGTTCCCTTATCTGCTGTAGTTGTATCAGACGTGCCTTGGACTAGCATATTAGAACAACACTCCACTGTGCCTGTGCTGCCATGAATCTGTTCCTCTTCTTTGGCTGACATAAGATCTATTATCTCTTTTGTAATGCGACGGCGAGTTGTAGTCTTGCCTTGTCGTGGTGGACCAAGAAACATAAGCTTTAAAGACAGAAGCTCCAGAACCTCCTTGGAAACAATGAAGTGTTTGTATGCTTCTTCATACTTGTAGTCATCTATCACATAAAATAAAAAATAAGTCCATTTTTTGGAGAACTGATAGTAAATAAAACTACTTCAATGAACACAAAACTTGCTACAGACACGGGGTTTCTACTCTCAGCTGAGCTTACTTGCTTAAATGAAGATGTTCCTCGGAAAATGTCCCCTTTTTAAACTATGTAACTCCCCCAATGCATGTGCACTAATGACTTCTGACACAACTTTATTATTCACACTGGTAATAGCTCACACACTTCTATGCATTGGTGCCTTCTGTAGTGACTTCTAGCTAATGAAGCAGCACTTGATTTTTACTCTTAAAGCTGTGAGTTTACAGGCTATAATTACAGTATTACAGTCACAGCTTTTACTCTACAATAACCCACACACTTTTATGCTTCTACCCTCAGCTGGCTCTAGCACTAGGAGTATGGGCAGCTGGTTTTATAGCCTGGAGCTAAGCCAGTAGAAGCAGCTGCAAGTGCACCAGCTGCAATTTAGCTCAGACATTCTCAGCTAATAATTACATAACATACTTTCTTCTAGAGAGAAGCTGCTATTTGCAAACACTAACCTGACAGAGTTCCTTTATACACTCCATCTGGTATAGCAACCAGTAACTGTCCAGTAGACAAGACTGCAGTAGCTATGCATCTATAATTATACTGATGACCTGGTCCATCTCCCTCACTAGTAGTCTCAATCCACTTCTCTGTCTTGTTGGAATAAATTCTAACTGTAGAATATTCATCCATGCCAATTAGACTAGATAAGGACGAGGCGATATTTAAGGTGAGAGTAGATGTGGTTACTGTCCTCCATATTGTTAGTGGCGTTGTCCTACCATTACTAGCAGATGCTAAGAGAATCCATTTACTCACAACGTATCGTCACAGGCAACGCAACGATTAAGCCTTTTGATAGTCTGTCCGACGACATAGAAAAATTCAAGAAGGAGACCGCTGGTTTTCGTACAATCGAGCTAATTCGAGATTGGAGATTTAAAATTGAAGAAATTGTTACAAGTATTCGATTGAGGATGGATGAAGCCCAGGAGAAGAGTCAACCTAGTTCTACAATAGCATCTCCTGCAACTTCTGAGGTGAAATATCATTTATCACTAAAAGTGAACCTTCCTAAATTTGATGGCAACCCTGTAAATTGGAAAAACTTTTGGGCTTTATTTGAGCCACGGATAGAAAGAGAGAAACATCTTGCTGACTCTGAAAAGATTAGTGCTCTTCAATCTGCAATGGTTACTGACAAGTCTAAACAAGAAGTGGCCAGAGCTGCTGTTGGTGGATGTTATGAAGATGTTGTACAGGAGCTTAAATTAGTATATGACGACCAAGACTTGTGTATGAGCATCACATCCAGCGATTTGATGAATTATCTGATATTCCAGATTCTTTTGAAGGATTGAAGCATTTTCGAGATGAATTTAGGACGAGTATTCAGGGTTTGAAAGCCAATAGTGGTTGATCTGCATTTCAGCTAGCAACTGGCTTGAAAGTACGAGGTCTAAAGGGATTGACTAGGGAGAAATGGAACGACAAAATCTCAACCATGACCAAACCACCGACCGAAGATGATTTCATTGAGTTCCTGGAAGCTCGAATTGCTAGTAAAGAGAGCGAGTCACTAGCAAAGTACAATTCTGATTCCTCCTGTAAAGGATTTAATTACTCCAAGAAATCTAAGGACAAGCACATGCTACGTATAACACAATCCAACTCTGGCAATTCCAGTCTTTCATGTAATATATGTCATAGGCAACATTACACATACAAATGTCCTACTCTCTTATCCCAAACTGTGGAACAGAGAAGTGAAACTGTGAAGCAGAAACGATTGTGCTTTAATTGCTTGGGAACAGACCATACTGTATATACATGTCCTAGCAAAAAGAGTTGCCATGAATGTAATCGTCGCCACAATTCATTACTACACAGACATACTACTAGTCAAATCACTGCTACAGCTCCCACGACTTCTGCATCCGGAAATGACGAATAAAGTACGAGAGTGATGCACAAAGAAAACAGGAACAATCGTCTAGTGCACACTGCTTTGGCATCTATAGCCAGTGACAAAATGTCATACACTGGGAGAATTCTGATTGACAGTGGATCAGAAGCAACATTGATTAGCAGGAGATTTGCTAATACACTCAAGACAACGATGCACAAGCACCATACGAAGCTTTCTGTGGGGGGAGAGTTCCCTCTTGAGTCTGATATGTTAGTTGACTTGACGTTGTCTTGTCCAAGACAATATTCAACCAGAGAAATTGCCATCCAAGCCTATGTTGTGGATAAAGTTTGTAAGGATATACAAGGACAGGACACAAGCCGAATTCGACAAATGGACTTTATCCAAGGGAAGCAGTTGGCTGATCCACTTATGGGTGAACCTGTACAGGTGGATCTCCTGCTGGATATTGCAGACAGTTATTGCTGCTACCTTACTAACATGGCCAGTTCAGCTAATGGTGAACTCAAAGCATTCGAGACCATCTTTGGTTGGATAGTTGGAGGTGGAACTCCTAGCTCTCTTCATGAGGAGGCAGTTTGCCGTCGAGTGGAAAAGCATGAAGACACTGCAGATGAAATCTGTGAACGTCTCTGGAAAATTGATCAAATTCCTGGAGAGGAAGAACAACTTTCCAGTGAGGATCAGAAAGCTTTGGATTATTTCAATACCACAACTACACGAGAAGAAGATGGTAGAGTGATGGTTAAGCTTCCTAGAAAATCTCCTGTTCCACAATTAGGAGAATCGCGGTCAATTGCTGAGCAAAGATTTCTGCAAAATGAGAGAAGTCTATGGCGAAAAGGAAAACTCGAAGAGTATGAGGCACAGGTTCAGGACTATGCCGAGAGGAATCATGCAGAGAAGGTCCCATTTGAAGACTTGGTTAAACCTAATTCTGAACAGTTCTATCTTCCAATGCATGGCGTAGAAAAAGCAACATCCACTACCCACTAAATTGAGAGTTGTCAGTGATGCCTCAGCCAAGACCTCAACCGGCGTTTCACTTAACGACACACTTATCACAGGACCATCTCTTTATCCAGAACTTACAACAGTATTAAACAAATTTCGCCTCTGGGATATTGCCTATTCTGCAGACATCTCCAAAATGTTTCGAGAGATTCTTCTCCATCCTGATGAGAGAGATTTCCATAGATATCTTGTTCGAAATTCAGTTGGTGAAATAGAAGATTGGAGGATGAAGCGTCTAACATTTGGTGTGTCATCATCGCCATTTCTAGCTACTGCTTCACTTCGACGAATAGCCCAAGACCATGTCAAAGAAAATTTTACAGCCCCTCTTGTTGAAAAAAACTTTTATGTAGATGATTTCCTGCACGGTTCGAATTCTGTAGAAGATGCAATATCAGTGCATCGAGATTTGACTGGTTTGCTAGCCAAGGGAAAAATGAGCCTACGAAAGTGGAGGACAAACAGCCAAGCTCTTTGAGATGCTATTCCAGTGGAATTACGTGAAAGTGACCCATTACAAGTCGGTGATAGCATTGATGGATGTCCAAAAGCACTTGGTATACATTGGCAAACTTCTAGTGATCAACTTTTTGTCGTCACTCCATCTCCACTCAAAACTGATCACCCCACTAAACGACAAGTTTCTTCACACCATTCAAAAGTTTTTGATGTTCTGGGTTGGTTTTCTCCAATAAATGTTCAACCACGAAAAATCATGCAAGAACTTTGGAAGAGAAAAATTGGATGGGATGAAAAGATTCCAGATGACTTGCTCCAAGCTTGGGAGAAATGGAATTCTGAGTTACCTTCTATCACAACTCACCCAATTGACAGGAACTACGTGAAGACTCAAGCTACAGTCATTGAGATGCAATTACATGGCTTTAGTGATGCCAGTAAGCTTGCATATGGTGCAGTTGTTTATGGACGTTTCCGACATAAAGACACTACTATCACAACAGCATTAATATCTGCAAAAGTGACGATTGCTCCGATTAAGGATTTGTCTATTCCAAGGTTGGAGCTAAATGGAGCAGAGTTACTGTCAAGGCTCTTGAAAGCTGTAGCAAAGGACCTAGATATTCCTCATCCTCAAATTTTTGCATGGTAGGATTCTACTGCAGTCCTGGGCTGGATTCGTAAGCCTCCAGAAAAAGGATCTGTTTACGTCAAAAACAGAGCTCTGAAAATTCAACAGAATATTCCAGCACTCCATTGGAGATATGTTTCGACTTCTACAAACCCAGCAGATATTGTCTCAAGAGGAGCATTTCCTCAGGAGTTGCTTCTGAATTCTCTGTGGTGGGAGGGTCCATCTTGGTTGAAATTTTCACCTACCGAATGGCCTATAAAACTTGATATTGGCAATCTTCTTATCAAAGAACAGCAGTCAGAGAACCAAATCCAAAGATCAGTTCAAGTTGTAAGGATTCAAAGTCATGAATCAGAAGAGCTGTACCATTTTAATTCCATGATGAAAATTGAAAGAGTCCTTGCCATTGGAAAAAAATGGAAACAAAGAGCACAATCCAAGATTAAAACTTCTATCAGGCCAGATTGTCAAGACTTGAAGTCAGCAAGAATTTAGTTACTCCGCCTTGCTCAGGAATATCACTTTCAAGCAGAAAGAGAAGCTCTCAAGAAGAATAAACCGATTTTTGCAAACTCTAAAATCAGTCATCTGAACCCTTTTCTGGATGAAAATGGTTTAATTCGTCTTCAAGGTCGTCTCCACAATGCCAACATATCTACTAATGCCAAGCAACCTATCTTGCTTGCAAAGAAATCCAGAATTGCTCACCTTCTATTAATTGATTTACATCGAATCTACAAACATCCACCTGCAAGAACTATGATGGCAATTCTGTCCAATGAATACTTTATTTCAGGAGTACGATCATTAGCTAGAAAGATTGCAAGAGACTGTGTTCATTGCAGACAAGTGAATTCTATTCCTTGTACACAGAAACTCGGACAATTACCTTCTCAACGAGTAAATTTCAAATCAGCATTTCAAGAGGTTGGCGTGGATTATGCTGGTCCTATTCTGGTCAAGAGTGGCTCAAATAAACGGAAACCGACATTAGAGAAAGGTTATGTTGCTGTCTTTACTTGTATGGTCACAAGAGCAGTTCATTTGGAGCCCGTGACAAGTCTTCATGCGGACTCTTTCATAGCTGCATTGGAGCGCTTTGTTAACAGAAGAGGTTGTCCCTCCACTATCTATTCGGATAATGGCACAAATTTTGTGGCTGCTGAAAAAGAGATTCGGTTTGCCATCAATTCTATCACAAAACAAGATGTAGTACGAACATTTACTCGGACTAAAAATATCTCATGGAAGTTCTCTCCAGTACAATCTCCCCATCATGGAGGATTATGGGAAGCTGGTGTAAAACAGATGAAGCGAGCTCTTGCAAAGATTATTGGGAGTCAGAAACTTACATTCGAAGAATTGGCTACAGCACTAACACATGTTGAGGCTCTTTTAAATTGCCGACCTATTACTACACTTGATTCACTCCCAAATGATGGAATTCCTGTTTTGACTCCTGCTCATTTTCTCAACGGTCGTCCTCTCCTTGCATTACCGACAACTTTGCCAAATTCAGTCCTAACTCGATCTGTACTTAAACACTGGAATCATGTAAAGAGGTTACAAATAGAACTGCAGCAGCGTTGGTATCACGAGTATTTAAAGATACACCAACAGCAATCAAAGAAGTGGAAGAAAAGGTCTCCTAACTTACAAATTGGCGACATAGTGGGTGTTCGAAGTGTTCTCCTTGGAAATCAGAGACTTCCATATGCTGTGGTAACTAACACATTTCCAGGACCAGATGGATCAGTGCGTGTAGTAGAGCTTTATGATGGTCATCGCTATGTGAAGAGAGCAGTGCAGAGATTGGTATTACTTTTGCCAAAGAATGGGAGTCAAGACCAAGATGAGTCTTCCTATTCCCCGGAGGATGTTCGGGCCTTAGCACCCGAGGACTAAACAGTAACACTATTTATCACGCATGTCATTTGCACACACAATCATTTATTTTCGTGAAGGCGTGTATCGTGCCTGCTAGGCTTTTTATGTTTTTGCTTTTCCTTCCCAACCATTATTATGAAAAAGTAAAGTAACAAATAATATTGTGAATTATGGTTATTGTTGAATTTCATCAGTAGCGAACCAGTGACAGTCCGTGCGTACCAACGAGCTAGACCACAGACTCTCCGTCTATTCGACCTGTAGATTTTCCGAGTATTGTTTTCCTTCCGTGTTCTCCTTCATTGTGGCAACCAAGCC
>WLWD01002680.1_pt1 | contig 83212 bp, 46 predicted proteins | sample 6712731 | NCBI WGS metagenome assembly WLWD01 (sample SAMN12718690, study PRJNA576275) | sponge metagenome | isolation source: marine sponge | host: Mycale hentscheli | place: New Zealand: South Island, Marlborough, Capsize Point | collected 2014-11-01
AGTTATATAAGTTGTGAACAAATTTAGTAAGGGCCACTTTGGATGAAGATCTTTGTGAGCTAGACCATCCCGGCATTAGCTCTGTTAGGTCCAATGTTCACTCTAGCGATAATTTCAAGAGGTTGCCATGGTTTATCACTATTACTTGCCAAATCCATCACCAACTGTACACTTGATGCCCACTACATATTGTCCTGTTAAGGTAATCAACACAATTCAACAAACTGACAGAGATGAGTAGCTAATTAGTAGTGGTGGGATAAGGATATTTTGTAATGGAATGCATATGATGATTGTATTTTATTAGCCATACACAACTGTGATAATCAAGAGTGTAATTATTCTATATTTTTGTTGATTCAATAAAAGTCTCATTTTGGTATCTAATTCAGGGAATTTCTTAATTAGTGATTTGCAGAAGCATTTGCTAAAACAGTGAAAGGTTCAAATCAAAAATTGATTAGTCTTGCACCTAAGAATGGCTCGCTCATCTGCTAGTGATGTGACAAAAGTATGTAACATTTGTAAACCCATCAAATTCATTAGCAATTAGAATATCTGATGTTTAGCCATGCATTTGATCTGGTATGAACTGATAACAAATTGTTGGAGCCATGGCCACAAATATAGCTAGCCACTAGAGTCAACACTTTGCACTTTATTTAATCCAGAACTTCTTTACCAATTTTGAAATGGGCAATTAGCAATACCGGCTTATAAATTTGCAGCAATAAGGCTTTAAAGAAGAGTTTTGTGCATTTGAGACACTAGCTAATTTTTCATGGTAAATCTGGGAGCCTCAATGGCAAAACCCTTCATTAGCCTAATTTGTGCAGGATTCCTGGATGTAAATACAGCTTCAACTATAAAACATCTATCAGCCCGTTTAATCTCTATTCCAGGTGAAAGCAATATTTCCCCTATACCTGGTAACCAATTTTATATCATATATTATTTTCTCTCATTATTTAAACTGGAACTGTTTCACCATAACAAAGCCTAGTTTTAATCTGAAACATCTCTTTATAAATCGTGGTTATCTGTACAATGAGTGTATTAGTATTGCTTATACTAGTAAAAGCAAAAATTTGCTAACGACAAAAAAAAAAAAACATTTGGTATGCTTTCTAAGCTATAAGCAGACGGAGCGAATAAGTGAAAAGAAAACTGAAATGTCTGCACTTCAATGGAATAATAAAATAAGAATAATCAACTTTCAATTTGCAAAGATTGTGTAAGTTCAGCAAGTGAGGGAGAGCAGATCTAACAGCGTGAATCAAGTGGGTGATAATTATTCTGCAAGTGAGTCTTAAATACATTTCCAACCCATTCAACATGTTTGAGCACACTATTTTCCCTTTCTAACTGTAAGCCCAGCCAATCTTAAAGCACACAGCACCACCCTGAAATCATGGACATAGTCATTCATGTACATTATTCGAAATAGTATCACATCATACGACACTCAAATCACTACAATTCATCAACACTGTGGTCATAATGCACTGGAAAATAGTTGAGGAATATATTAGACCAAACAGTATGACTTTGTAATAATGACAACTACAGAGCTACAGATGCCATAAATTCTCTAGACCGTTTCTCCTGAGATATATAATACTGTCGCAAAATCAGTTCTGACTGATTGATGTGTGGCATTGCCAACTTTAAAACATTTCCTCTACTAGTGGAACCTGAAACTGGATCTGGGGCGTAACAATGCGGTGATAACTCACACATAGAGTCTAATTGATAGCTAGTGGTCAATGGACAGAAACTTCGGTGAGTCCATTTCTTCCACCCATTGTTTTTCTACCAATTCCATTATTGCTTGTACAATCTCTGGCTTCACAGTATCATATGGTTTGAGAAATTGTTAGTATGGCTTGTAACAAAGTATGTCCTAAACAAAAGCTAATGAATTGACTATTAGTCATGCTTAGTCAACCAAGCTGTGTCTATTATCAAATGAAAACTCTGTATAAAGTATATTAAATTCTTGAATATTTCAGTAATGTCAATTTTTAACTACCAGCTGTGCAGTTTGTCTGCTAATATAATTGCTAAGAAGTGAAATAGCTAAATGTTTCTTAGGTTAAGTGAAATGGACAAGTAGCACGTGAAGCCATTAGTACACAAATGACTTCATAACTTTTTTGTTCTCATCAGTATAAGTTATTTCATTTTTTAACTAATAACTTAGTATGAAAGATTTCCTATATACTCTTCAAAGTCAATAATATTAATAAAATTTGACTGTCAATAATCATGTAGCTGATTTATAATGTAAACAATTTTCAAATGTAACAAAAGAATTCAAGTATGTAAATAAACAATAGCTGATAGTTGTTATTCTAAAACTAGTACATAGTGACTTAAAAACTAACTGTAAAATATATTTCTGATTGGAACCACAAAACAAAAAAATAAAAATATATTCTTGAAAGGAAATGCTACAATGAAGTGTGAACTATCCTATAGTAGGACACAATGGGAACTTCTACCTTCATGTGAAGGTGAAATGTCAGAAACTTCCAGTTTTCTATCATCCTGTGAAGGTGAAATATAAAAAACTTCAAAGCCTAAATCTAGTTTTCTCTTCTTTTCTTACATCGTGCAGCTTCTTTTAACTTGTCAATAGCAGTTAAATCATCTCTTGTCACAATATCATGTACTACAAAGACACCAAATAACAATATACAAGGACTACTTTGACGAATGTTAATTTCATACAAGAAATCATATGAAAGATTTCTAGCCAGATGCAGAATACCTTCTGTGGGGGTTTCGGACTTGGGCGAGGATTGCTCCGGCTCCTAGCAGATACTGTCAGGACGGGGTGGCCCTCGAGTCGCTGCCACCAGAGTTCTTCTAGATACTGGGACGCGGTTAGGAGGTTGTTAGAAACTCCGCCGTGCCCCACTTCCACTATCTCAGGGTTTAGACCGAGTAAATAAAAGTAAGATCCAATCTGAACTGATGAAACGCATGCGTGACCGAGTTTATATATTCGGAGTCACGCATGCTCACAAACAATCTGAAATAGCGCTCTCCGGAAATCCGGGACAAAACTCAAACTCTAAATAATGCATATATTATAACCACCACACTTTCTACAAGAACACTAAACATTATGATCTATTATTAGCTATCACTGATACTGCTTTCATCACTTATATTCCCACACATTCAATTAACATCATTACTTTTGTGCCATGTCATCGCTCACTTAGCTTGTGCTGCTCAGACATATATAATGACTTGGCAGTGCAAGCTACCTTCAGTGTAACTTCTTGCTATTCAGTGAATCTTAATTTCTGCAAACTTTAAGCATAGATTTGAACCTCTGTGTTTGGGCTATGGAAAAGCATTTAAACAGCTTGATAAACTGTCTAGTTGTTGCATTCTGGTGGCAGCCTATCTTGGTTGTTTCCCAGTTCCTCCACAAATATAACAGATAGTTTACAGACTGCCATGGTGCAAGTTTCTGGGTAGATTTTAGACATTTTTACTTCCTGCTGCAGAGGTCAACTATTTTTCTATCATTCATTTTTCTGCCATTCTGATCCCACTGCAAGAACTATTTTAATAATGACCACATCAATGATATTCATTATATATACTTTTGACTACATTTTACCCTGTTCTGAGAGTAAAGAATTGATGGAGTGGTGCAGTGACTGCAGAACTATTAGTGATATGTTATAAGGTCTAGCTATGCAACACTATAATATGTACAGATTGAGTTGGCATGGTAAAAACCGTTAATAACTTTTGAATGGAACAACTTCAGAGACAGCGGGAGAGTGCAGTTTCAATTCTCAATAGAAAAGTTTATGTGAATAATTAAAACTGACTCATCATGGACTCAACCCAGGCCAACCATGTGCGCAATACCTCAGACGCCACAGATGATGATTAATTATTCATCATGAACTCTCTATGTCACTATTTATGTTTTAGCTCTTTATTACTCTTCGCATCAATAGGTAGTTCCTTATGGTTATGGAGAATGCTACTACCACAATTTTATGTCAAAATTATAATGTTTAAAATTGTTTGTAAAATAAAAAAAATTAACAAGTATATATATAGAAAAAGCATAAATAATAATGATACGAATGATCCTGATAATTCAGTCATTCTCGGCTGAAATATGCATAATAATAGTGATGTGCTCAAGCACAAAGGGGGAGCGAGCCTGTACACAAACGAAACACTTTAAAAGAGTCTATCAGTTCATTTATAAAAGTATAATAGCAGTTGATCATTAATTAGTAAACAAATACAAACTTTCTCTCTTACCCGAGTAATGGTAAATTTTGCAGTATCAAACTTATGCCATTCTAACTGCATTAATTACCAGTAACTCTTGAAAAAGGTTTCAGCTAAAAAAAAAAAGGCCAGTGTTATTTTTGTAATTCAGCCAACAAATATGGAGTTACTGTGTACCTCAACTTACTGAGTATTAGTAACTTCTATAGTATCAAATTAAAGCTATTTTTTTACCTGAGTTTCCGGTAATTCTTGACAACAAGCTCTCAGCTACAAAAACAAAGACCATTTCTCTTAAAGTAAGGCTGGTTAAGGTTTATATACAATAAAGAAAAATATAAAAATGTAATGAGTTTATAGAGAGAGCATAAATAATAATGATATGTGTGGTCCTGATGATTCAGTCATGCTCGGCTGAAATAAGCATAATAATAGCAAATCATTCTCTTTCTAACAGCCAATATTGTTAATTATAACTTAACCCGACGTTTCGACTAGAATATTTTACTATTATTACGAATGATCCTATGTGAAGGACACAAAGTAATACTGGAATATGAGGCCATAGTTGAAGGTAGGTGATGTACTGGATTCTTCAAATTACTGTCGAGTACTTTCGGAATTCATCACGCCAAAAAAGCAAGAAGAGTTTATATACATGCTCATATACACTAAAATGAAACTTACGTTTAGTGGGGCTTAGCGGCAGTGCTACATAAGTAGCTCCAGATCGCCCTCTACAGCCTTCAGCTTTTTTTTTTTTTAGCAACATCATATTAAAGATGAACTACGAGTGGTTAGTTTTAACCAGGCATATATTGAATATAGCCAGGGGAAAACTATCAAAGCTTCTTTCATTTCAACAAGTGAACTTATAGTAACAATTTACACTCTAGACCCGTGCTGTTTCACCCGTGGGTGTCAACGCTTTCGCGCGTTTAAGCTACTACAGTCATGGGACCTTATAAATTGGTTTCCGGTTTTGGCAAGTGCAGTCCTCTTTTGCCACATTTGTGGTCGCGCCAACTCGACCTGCATTGTTTCAGCAATCCAAAATAGGAGTAAAACTGAGATGTTTCAATATAAAGAAAAATAGATATCCCATTATTATTTTGTTTATGTTCATTTTTTTATTTGTACTAGAACATGTCTACTCGTTTGACCAATGAAGAGTATCTTACCTATGTAAGAGATGACGAAGACGATATTGTCCAAGGATAATCCAGTGTGGATCTTAAACTTTTTATAAAAAAATTGTGTCACAGAGCTAATATTGCTTACTCAATATTCAGTCCTTTCGAAATTGAAAATAAAACAAGCCTTTATTCGATACGTATTACGAGTATTTTGCGAGAATTTAAAATCTGAAGTAGGCACATGGGATAGCTTTGTTCTAGTAGTATCATCCATTGAAGGATGCTCCATCCAGCTCGTGGAACAACTAAGAAGCATTAATATAAAAAAATATGAAGTAATGACAAATCAAGACTTTATGGAGGGTGATTCAGTGCAAGATATCACCGTCAAAAGTGAGGATGCTAACTTATTAGCAGAATTATTAGTTGCTGCAAGTCCCAAATGGAAAAACATCGCTGTTTCTCTCAGTCTAAAGGAACATGAAAAAGAAAACTGTAAAACTGACGATATAAAACTTTGTTTGTATAATGTTATTGCTTGTTGGTTAACAAATCACTCAAACACAACTCTGACAAGACTACAGGAATCTCTAGCCAGCAGTGTTGTAGGAGAAAGAAACTTAAGCTTGCAAATAAAAGAAAAGTTCAAGCAGGCTAAGCTTTCTCAGGAAGACTCATTAACTTCTCCATCACAGCACACATCAGTTTCAGCCACCTCTCTCATGAATCCTGTAATTACGGGCATGTCAAATGCATCAGTTGAAGTAGCTGAAGGTAAGTCTACATTACTTCTGGTTGAGGCTACTCCAAAGAACTTTGTGTCATACCAATGGAAGAAGAATGAAACTGCCATAGAAGATAGCTCTCATTATACAGGAGTCCATAGTGATATGCTTGTCATTAGCAAAGCTTGTAGAGGAACAGAGGGAGAATATACATGCTGTGTTACTTATCAGGAGAAGGAAGTATGCAATGAAAAAATAAATGTAAAGACTCTGTTTCCACTCGGGAAGAAAAAGCTTTTAGATGTATACTTGAGTAAAAATGAAATCCCAAATTCTCATGACACTTGGCCTCCTAAAGTTTCAAAAGAATTCATAAACTTAGGTTTGATTATATCACCTGAAGATTCCAAATACAGTTGTGATTATTCTGTGCGTGGAGATATTGACGACATAAAAGCTAAGAAAAGTAAAGTTAAGTACGAGGAGGTATTTAAAGTATCTAGCAGTGAGTTAATAATGCTAGAAGGACGTCCTGGAAGTGGAAAGACTACTCTAGTCCATAAAATTGTAAAAGATTGGGCTAATGGGAAAACTCTACATGGAGCTCAACTAGTATTTCTTGTAGTACTCAGGGAATTTAATAACTCTCAAGCCCACAGTTTGTCTGATCTGCTGAAGATGTTTTATTATGACGAAAAATTGAAGTCTGTATGTCAATTTATTCATGACTCCAATGGAGAAAACACAGTCTTTGTAATTGACGGATTGGACGAGTATCGTTGTCAAGACAAAGAGAGTAATGTAATTTATCAACTTTTGGATAAGAAGCTACTTCCTTTAGCCATGATCATAGTTTCTTCACGCCCATCAGCTTCTAAGTCTGTAAGAGAGGATGTTCTTTCGAAGAGAATAGAAGTATTTGGTTTTAGTGAAAATGAAATTATGGAATACATTGATCATTTTCCTTTCAGTAGCATCTCTTCTGCATGCAGTAATACAACAAGCAGTCAGTCTGTCCAAGATTCTCTTAAAGAATATTTACATTCTCATCCCAATGTCATGGATATGTGTTACTTGCCAGTACACTCTGCTATGATTTGCTATCTCTACGACTCTGAAAGTGTAAGTCAGTTATCTACACAAACTAGTATTTATGAAGAGTTCACCAGATCACTGATTCTACGTCACCTACGAACTAAATATCCACAAATAAGTTTAAACTATTTGCAAGAATTAAAAGGAGAATTTCAAGAGTATTTCAACAATATATGCAAACTTTCTTATTATATGACTGTAAATTCTAATCAAATTATGACCTCAGATGAAGTAGCATCATATCTAGGCTGTAAGGAAACTTTCAATGATTCCAACTGTCTCGGATTGCTTACCATTTACCACGAAATTAAAAACACTGGCAATACAAGAAAAATTTATTTTCTACACTTGACCCTACAGGAATTCCTTGCAGCATATTACATTGCCCATTTAAGTACGTCAAAACAAGTTAAAATTTTTAAGGAGCACTCAGGATTAATAGATATGAAAACAGTATGGGTATTTTATTGTGGCTTAGTATCATTTCAGCCAGGCATGAAACAGTTTAAAGAAATTTTTTTAATAAAAGAAAAAGGTTATAGAACGGACACTTTGGTGTCGCGAATAAAATATGCTTTTGAATCACGAAGTCAAATAGTTTGTGACAAAGTTACAAAACAAATAGATGGTTGTTTCCGTCTCAGATGGACCATACTAACTCCCAGTGACTTGTTAGCTCTCAGTTATGTCATATGTAATACAACTATGCCAGTAAGAGAGTTGTTGATTGGTGAGTTACCCAATGATGACAGTAAACTGAACATTTTACTCAAGAATATCTTCAAAACAAATCTCTGCCACCTTACTGAACTAGTCATTGATACTTCAATATATACAGTAGGGTTTGATTATCTCATTCAAATACTAAAATCTAAGAGCCTCCAGTGGTTAGAAATCAAATTAAAAAATATATCTTGTAAACAATGTGAACTATTAGTTGATAATTTAATAAGTTTGAATAATTTAAATTGGCTCTCATTATCACTATCTTCCACACCCGATAGCATTGAGACATTGTTTAAGGCTTTGTCGAATTCATCTTTGCGAATTTGTAATTTCAATATTATTTTTACTGACATCACTAATGAGGGTTTTAAGACATTAACTAGAGGTCTAACAGCTGATATAAGACTTCGTGAGTTGAGATTTGAAAATAGTTGTGTCAGAAATGAAGATCTCACACCTGCCACTAGTGAATCTGATGATGCTAACTCAAGTACTACTTGCCAGTCAATGAATACTATTACCTCAGAAGGAGCAGCTAGTCTGGCAAGTTCATTTAAACATCTCAAGTATCTACAGAAACTTGACTTATCACACAATGACATTGGCAATGATGGAGTAAAGAGTTTGTCAAGTTCATTTCATTTTTTTAATGGGCTCAGAAAACTAGATTTGTCAGACAACAACATTGGTTCTGAAGGAGCAACTAGTTTATTTAGTTCATTTCATGGCATCTCTGAGCTTACAGAGCTGGATTTATCTCATAACAGCATCAGTTCTGAAGGAGCAACTGGTTTATCTATTTCATTTCCATATCTTTCTGGTCTCAAAAATTTAGATTTATCGCATAACATGATTGGTTCTGAAGGAGTAATTAGTTTATCCAATTGATTTCAACATATCTCTCAGGTACGGTATCTAAATCTATCACACAACAATATTGGTTATGAAGGTATTCAGCATCTAGCTAGAAATCTTTCATTCCTGACTCATCTAACAATTTTTGACATATCATATAATGATATTGATCTTGAAGGAGCACTATTAATACTATCTAACCTCAAAGAATGTCATGAATTACTTATAGCTTACATCAGTCATAGAGCTAATAAAAGATCATGGCATGAACTTGTCGTACATGATATTGTGACAAGAGATGACGTAACTGCTATAGAAAAGTTAAAAGAAGCTGCACAATGCAAGAAAAGAAAAAGAAAACTAGATTTAGGTTTCGACATCTTGGAGATTTTACCTTCTGAAATTATATCACAAATTTTATGTAGATTTTTTGAGTAGAGTATTTTTTAAGTCATCAAATTTACAGCAGATTTTAGCTAAATTACTATTTTTTATAGTTATTCAATTATTGTGATTGTGAATTTTTAGTCTTATTTGATTTTGTTTAAGTGGTATATTATTATGATTCTCTTTTACATATGAAATAAAATAAAAATATTTCGACAGTTTCCACCACAAAGTGTGAGCACATAAAATAATAAAGTTACTTAGTTCTTTGTGATTAGTATTTACTTCATAAAATATATTTTCATTTTTTGTTTCCTCCTCCTATTTCTCCTCCTCCTCCTTCCTACTATTATTATTTTTGTCATTTATTATTAGTCATCTATGCCTCTCAGTTTTCTTTCATCTCCTGTAAACTTTTATTCCAGTATTCAGTCAACACTGAAGCTAAATTTATATTCATCACTATAGAAACTGATGTTCCACTACTTCAAACAGTGCAAACTAAAAAACTGAAACTTCTGCCTTTAACTCCTCATTAAATATCATGTGCTTACTTCACGCTTGTCTTGGGGTAGTTTCCATGTTGATTAGCATGAGATTCCACATTTCCAGCGAGGTCCTCCTAGTTATTAGTTACGATTTTAAGTGTAATTTCAAATTGAAGAATGCATCAAACACTGCAAGGCAGCCACATACAGAATGTCTGCTGGGTGTGTGAGTTTTAACAAAAATAATAAACTTATTTAAGGTGAATGATAACTATACTAATTGGAATATGAATACAAATAATGAATGTTAATATTGTTTGGGTCTCCCAAACAACCGCTAACTAATATTCAATTGTTTGTTTGTCTGTTTTGTTGTTTCATTTGGTGTTCATTTGTTGCTTGTGCAGCTTGTTGCCATTGCTCATTTAATTGTATTCATTGCTCCATTTATGTACCACTTCCTGTGCATGCTCAGTACTTGTATGCATGGCCTGGGACCACATTTCCCAGTTGGCATTGTCAGTATTCTAATCTGTTTGAACATTCTGTAATCTGCTTTACTAGCTGAAAGAGAGTCTAATGATACTGTAAGCTAGCTTAGCTAGTCTAGGGCAGACAGTCAACTACTTGGCTGCCTGCTAGTCTCAGTCAGAGTGGTCCTTCTGTTAAACTCCTTGCTTGTGGACTTACACCCCACAATCAAATATAATTGAATGGGTGAAAAGATGAAATATTTCAACAAGTTAGGAAATGCAAAGTTAATTACTTAAAACTGAAAAGGTGAAAATGGGTTTGTACATGTAAGGATGATAATGGACAAACTAGCACAAGAAGACAAACAAGTAAACTTAAACTTGCAATACATTGTACATTGTTACGTGGTGGAGAGAATCACCACAGCAGTGATACCTATGTCTACCAGTCCTACCGTGCTACCTATGTCTACCAGTGCTACTATGACTTTACACTAACGTAAGCCTCTGCATAGGACTCCGAAAAGCAACCGAACTCACAACAACAGCCAATATGAATGGAACAAAATGATCAACCAAAACACAAACACACTTTAAAATCAGCTAAACTCTCTGCAAGGGTCATATATCGCTTGCCCTAAGCATGGCCTTTAAGTGGTGAGGATATTCTGTATGGTATTGAGAATCATGTAACTGTTAAGCTCTACAGTTCAAGATGTATATAATAGTTCTGGCATGTAGACCATTTAGATCTTGCAATAGTGTAGTGCAGCATGCACTACATGAATTGTATTCTTTATACTTATTATCAATAAACCACTATCAATACAATATCCGTAAAAACAACAACAAAGAAATGGCTAATTTGAACTACTGCACTTTCTTTTTATACTTGCTTCCCTATTCGGTAACATGTTTACCCTGAGTAAGCCCATTTGTGAAATTTAGAATTTCTTACACTTCGAACCTTTTAATGTCCTTTGCATCATATCTAAAGTTAGGTTTACTGGTCATCATGATGTCCTGGTTTCGCTGATAGCACACTGAAGAGAAGTATATTGTGATCTTGGGTGTTTGAAATACTGTACCAGCTCTTAAATCTGCGTATGCACATGGCAATAAATTACTTGTGAATTCAGTAGCTGGCTTCCAGTGAGCACATTTATTACATGCATAGTGATGGTGAGCAAAACACAAAGAATCAGTTCGAGGACGAACTGTTTTAGTTCATGTACTGAAGGTTCAGTGTAATGACACTGGGCATCACTAGCATGATAATTATTCTGTTCAGTAAAGCTGGGATATATATGCAATATAGATAGAGTATACTATATTAATTAAATATACTATATTTTTCGCTGCAATTAAACTGCTGGAACATCAACAATGGATAACTGTGAAGCTATATTTGAAGATGATCTCTACTGTTTATGAGTAAGCTTTCTTTTAAGGTAATGTTGAGACTTGACCAACTCAGCATGCTTTTAAAAGCCAAACTGGCCACGCTTGATGTTAATGTTAAACTTACAATTCTATTAGTGAATGTTCTAGTTCTAATAGTGGTACTGCATGTCTAGAATGCAGCTAGAATAGCCAATCCAGCCACTAATTACTTGGAATAAACCAGCTGCATGCAGTTTGAAAACAGCTGCATTGAAATACAGATATATGATTTCTTTCCATAGCCAATATAGTTAGACCTGTGTCCCCAGAATACCAGTATTTATAGAGGTAGCTATAGATAGCCCAACTTTGCTGTTCAGCAATGCTTGTGGATTTATTTGCGGTGTCTAAGGAGGTATTTATAGTAATAAGAAATAATGAGACATACTCTCATTTTTGTTTTGGATGAACCACATATAATGTGTCCACCAGGGCTATGAAAAGTATTAGAGCAGGAAACAATTTCAACAATTACATAATACAATGTTAAGAAACTCATAAGGGGTCTTCTTGCTACTCAACATAACAATATGGATGTTGCTTTGGTTTTACTTTTACACTGTACTTGAGCTAGTTGTAGTTATTTCTAACAAAAATAGCTATATCATTTTTAAGTTTTAAGAGTGGCAGTACATACCATCACACTTAGGTCCTGGTTCAATTCCCGGTAGTGACAAAATCATTTTTAATCCTTTATTGTTTAAAAAAGCCTGTGAGAGAGAGAATACATCTAATGTAGACTATTTTAATGTTATATTTTGTGGGAGAAAAATTACATTCAGTTAAAGAATCCCCTTACGGGATTACACGAGTTTTTTAATTTTTATTTGTTATATAGTACAAGTTTTTATACCCAGGAGAGTCAAAACATTTTTGTTGCTATTAAGATTGACTCTTATTTTGCTATAAAATGATTGGACTAAATCCTGAAGTGCTATTAAATTTTCACTTGCGGGAGCAGAGCCCACACTTAAAACGTTACGATAGCAGTGGTCAAAACATCTAGTGATGCAATTAAGCAATAAAACATTTTTATAATAGTACCATTAATAGTAAAATACCTCAGACTTGCGTTGTTGAACGCCCCACTTATAATTTTATACAGTAAGGAAATGGGCATTTTATAATTAAAATGGTTGCTGAGCACCAATCAGCAACTTCTAGCTTCGTTTTGTTTAAATTTTATTCACATTATGAAATATATACTCATGACTTTTCTTGTGTTTTATTTTCATCTTTAAATATAAAAGATATTGAATATTGAGTAGGAACCAGTTTATTTGATCAAATCCAATGGAAGTGGAAGCTCTTTATAAAGGGACTCTGAAAAGCCACCAAACTCAACATCAGCCAATATGAACGGAACAAAATGATCGACCAAAATACAAAATACACTCTAAATTCAGTTAAACTCTCTACTAATTAATACTTGCATCGACATGACCTTTAAGTGGAGAGGATCTGAAAATTGTTTGACAAAAGGTTCCAGTACTGACACCTTTTTAATGGTGGTTCTGGCGATTTAGACCATTTTTAAATATAGGGCATGCCTCACTTATGATCTGGAAGGAATAATAAGATGGCCAATTATTAAAGCTTCATTATGCAGGGTTTCATACCGATCCCCCCCCCCCCCCAAATTTAGAACGTGATACCGTTGTAGAAGATTGAGCTGGTGATTGTGACGTGGTAGACGGTATTGTTACTAGTGCACTCAGACTTGGTGTTGAAATAATTGTTGTTGAGGGATTATCACTGTTCAATTGCCCGTCTGATCACCTTCAGTAAGAGCGCTATCTGGATCCTCTATACTGGAGGTTCAGGTATTGCAGCGTTCATTGGAAATTCTTCAGGAACAAATTCTGCCACATGATTTGGAAATTCATGAAGTTTAATATGGTCAATGTGACGTTTCCATTTCTTCCCTCTCCTACTTCCACCAGTTTTTTAAGACAACTCCTGGAATCCAGATGTCACCTGGATGCATATTCTTCACCATAACTGCCTGTCCAATGTCCATGATTCTTGGATGAGCATGTTGGTCATGTTGATGTTTTTGTGCTGCTTGCTTTGCTAACATTTGTCCTGTAAGTTGGGTTTAAGTAAATCAAGACATGTGAAAATGGCACAGAGAACAAGGAGATTGTTGAGTAGTGAGGGGTTGCAAACTGTGGTACATTGTCTAATACCACTTGCTCAGGTAATTCATAAGATGAAAAAAGTTGATGCAAGATTTCTACAGTCCTAGTGGTGGTGGTTTGGTTCATCTGAAAAACTTCAACCCACTTAGAATGTGCATCGATGACTAAGAAATACATGTTCCCCAAGAATTGACCATGTATATGTGTTGCTATGGGCAACTTGGCCACACCCAAGAATGAAGTGGTATGGGCAACTTTCTCAAGGTCCTTGTCGAGACCTGGCCACCAGAGATGACTTCGAGCGATGCCTTGGTGCAGCTCAAGCATGTTGAATGTCTCTACAGTCAATTGGCAATGCCAGGATTTGACATATTGTAATCACTTGGCTCACTTGAATGACCAGAGCCAGTAGTGGGTAGTGGAAGATGAGACAAGGTATCTGCACTCCCATGATCATAGACTTAATACTCAACCGCGTATGTGTATGTTGCCCAATGTTTGAGGCATGCAGCAGCAATAAGTGGAATTCCTTTCTTAAGACCCAATATTATGGTTAATGGACGATGATCAGTCAGCAGAGTAAACTTCCTGCCATACAGGTACTGATGAAAATTTGTGGACTACAAAAACTAAGGCAACAGCCTCCTCTTCAATCTGAGCATAGTTCTTTTCACTCGCTGAAAGAGCCCGGCGATACAAATACGATTAGGTCTCTCTTCTCCATTGTGACATGATTGAGACAACACGGCCCCAATGCCATATGCTGAAGCATCTGCCGCCAGGCATATTGGAAGTTGGGCATCATAGTGGCCCAGCACTGGAGACCTTGTCAGTATATCTTTTGCCGAAAAGCTGCTTGGCAGTCAGAACTCCACCTCCATTTGTATTTGACTTGTAACAACTTATTTAGTAGATGTAAGACTGAGGCAATATCAGGTAGAACATTCCATAGAAATTTAGGAGTCCTAAAAATGAATGTAGTTAAGTGATATATTAGTGGGAACAGGAGCATTCTTGACAGCATCAAGCTGGTCAGGAAGAGTGTGTCAAGTGTTGCCAGGTACTCTGCATCGTTCGAGCCTGTTAATCATGTCATTTATGTACACAGCTTTACATATGCCTTGCAAATAGTATCCATTGTACTTTGGAAAAGTGCTGGTGCAGAAGCTATACCCAAAGGTAATCTCTTGTAGCGATAAAGACATTTGTGGGTATTGACAGTAGTGTATAATAAAGATTATTTGCTCAATTCATATTGTGAACTTTTTGCCGCCAGCTAAAGTAGCAAACAAGTCTTTGGGTTTTGGCAATGGATATTGATTCACCGTAAGACTGAGTTTATGTTACTTTATAATCCCCACAGATAATAAGTTTCCCATCTTTCTTTGGTACTGCTACTAGGGACTAGCCTATTCACTGTGACTAACCCGTTCAATTATGCCATCCCTCTCTAATCTGTCTAATTCACTACCCACAGCCTCTCGAATAGCAAGGTACAGATCTGGGTTTGTGAAATTTCGGCTGGGAAATCAGGTTTCACTAAGAGCTTAGCTTTGAACAGTGTAACACAGCCTAATCCATTACTAAAAGCAGATGATTCATACCTTCTTTGGATATGCTCCAAGGATATCGCAGGTGTACTGGGATGTACTGCTCTGACACACATCTCCTTCCAGTCCAGCTGGATATGTTGTAGCCAGTTCCTTTCGAGAAGAAAAGCACCACTGCCAGCAACAAAGATAAACGGAAGTGACTTTTTCTGGTTGTTGTATTGAATATCCACTAATACTTCTCGCTTGACCTCTATTAACTCCTCCGTGTAGGTTCAAAGTGTTAATCTGGACTGCTGTAAGGATAGATCTGGAAAAAGTGTTTGGAATTTAGCCGTGGGGATGATTGAGACACAGCCCCAGAGTCTACCTCCATTCTCACTTCTGTGCCATTTAGTAACAAATTATCATGAAGTGGGTGGCTACTATTAGTCAGTGTACAGATGTGCAACTCCTCTTGGCTTCCCTCAGAGTCATTGTGTGACCCACTTAGCACTTTCGGGTGAGTGACTGCGAGAGCGACTTGATTGTGGTTTTCTTGGTGGTTGGTTAACTGGCTTACTGTGACACACTGATGCAACATGACCTTTTTTACCACAATTCCTGAACTCAGAGTCACGAAATTAACATTCTGCCTAATTGTGGTTGTTGCAACCACATCGATAACATACTGGTCTCTTTGAGGTATTGCTATCTCTCCTCCTAGGCGGTCCTTTCCCAGATGATTTGTTTGTCTGCCCTATGGCTCCGTCTTTGATCTTAAGAGGCTGAGTGTTCTTCCTTGTAGCTTCCATGCCTTGTAATAGTGACAGAGCGTTGTCCAACTTTAGGTCAGCTTCAGCTAAAAAGGTCTTTTCTGAATATTGTCACTAAAGCAATCAGCAAACTAAATGATTACGTAGAGCCTGATCTAGATAGTCACCAAATTCACAGTGCAGTACTAGCTTCCTCAACTCCGCAGTGTATTCCGTGATAAATTCCTCATTCTGTTGGTTACGGTGGTGAAAATGGAACCTTTTCACGATCACTAACTAGTTGGGAGTGTAGTGAGTAAACTTTGACGATGTCCTCATATGACTTGTCTTGTGGGCGAGTATATAGGTGTTTAGAAGGCTTCTCCTCGCGTGCTGTGCTTCTAACATTAGTTGAGCAGGTATTTTCCTATTAGCAGAAAAAATTGATTGCCATCAGATGCAGATCAAGTCTTTCCAGTTAAGATTCTATTTGCTCTGATTCGGGTTCAAATGCACCCATTGCTCCCACTGCAGCAGCTACCTGTTGGAGAATCTGTCCTTTTGCATCCTTATTGTCTAAAGGTAAGTTGAGTTCATCTGGAAATCCTCGTTGACAGATGTAGTGTCTTGGGCCATGCAAGCACTACTGAGCCAATCTAGCTAATGTGTCTTAGTTCAATCCATTAGATTTAATAATCAACTACAAAAAGTCTGACTGATTATAAAGATCAGGGTGACTGATTAAGTACTCAGGAAATTATGACATAATAGATATTTACATCAAGATTAATAATGAATAAATAAGAAATAAATAAATAAAAAATCTAAACTTCAAATAACATAACATATTATATTAATAATAATACTTGAAGTTGATAACAAATAAAATTAAATGAGTGATTAATAAATAATATAATAAATAAATAATTAATAATATAATAAATGATGATAATTAATAATTGTAACTTATTATAATAAAACTTTTAAATAAAATAAAAATAAAATAATAATAAAGAAATAAAATGAAGTCAGGTTGTGATGCCTCCGTTTACTGATACGGAGTTCCCTCGCTGAATTGCAATCGAGAGACGCTGCAGGAGATAGTCAGTTGAACGAGGTTCCCCCGTCTCCAGCCTGATCCGTCTACCCAGATCCCTTACCAAGGCCATCGACTTGGGCCCAGCACTCCCATGGTCTCGATTGCAAGTGGAGAAAAGAAATGGCTCGGTGGAAGGCTACTATATTTCTTTTCTCTTCTCTCCTCTGCTGCGGCAGCCACTCTCCCTTATGCTTGGGTAGCATCAGTTCTATAGGATGGTGCGAAGGTGTCTGGGCAAGTCGTGTCCCATACCAGCAAACGACCTGATTTCCAAGGTGCCAGGGTCACACCATCTGGTCTTCTGCCATCTGACCTGACCAAACCAGGCGGCTCCAGTCGAGACAGGATCTTGGCTGATGACAGAGCCCGCTTCACGATGTCATTCAGTGCGGTATGACATTGATGTCTTCCTTCACTTTGTCTGCAACTGAGGGCATGCCTACCTAGCTCATCAACTATTACTGAGCAGTGCTGGCATTGGTGTGGTCCACATATTGAGGTCCCTAGACGAAGTCCCACTGCCACCCGCACTGTGTTGTCATCCATGCGGAGGCCCAGAGAGGACACTGGCAGGGCTCTCTTAACCACACACTGGACTCCTTAGTAGACACAGCCAGTAATCGAGCATGTTCCGCATCATTGGCAGCACTATCTAGGAGGTGTTGAGCTGTTGATACCGTTCTCACTGAGTCCCATGATTTCTGTTTGGTAGCTGCAGTACCCTCAGGAGTTGGAAATACATGCCCGGCTGACCATGCTGACTTCGCCTCGACTACAAAGGGTGCAAGTTGAGGTGAGGAAGTAGGAGGCAAAATCTCATCTACCAGCTCTGAGGATTAGTGAACAGATGCCAAAAAGGCAGATGGAGCAATATTTACTGCACTCTGAACCCCTAAACCTCCCAACTTCCCACTGGTAAAGTAGCCTGGACTCATGCCTGACTGTCTCGCTCAAGAAGATTGTTGGTCACTCCACCTAGAATCTCACGCAGGCAATCATCATATGTCTCAAGGGTGGCCGATCTGAAACATGGAGCAGTCCTGAGGATGTACAGTAACTTGGGCAGGGAAAAACTATTCCGCAACAGAACCAGTGCATCACTGTTAGCATCTGCAGCCGCTTACCCAATCTCTGTAGCTCTTCCACTTTTTCTGCCAAAGCTACAGATATGCATTCTTCGTCAACCAAAGGAGAACCTAGTAGCTGAGCTTGTGACTCCTTTATCAGTTGTGCACCAGGTAGAGCAACAAGTAGTGTGCCACAGGATGTCATGTCATCACACACAATCTCACACTTTGCAGCATTCAAAGATAGGCCCTCTACTGCTAGTTTCCTTATAAACATCCAACACATCTTCAAAATCGTGACTATCTAGTTCTGATCCTTCAATTGCAATTTGTAATATTGGTCTAAGTTTTCATCTCTGTTTCATAGTCCTGATATCACCATTTTAATTCATGTGGCTAAACGTCTTTTGTGACTCTACAAAAATCCCTCCCCCCCCCCCCCCCCCCCCCCCCCCCAACCTTAACGAAAAATCCTCTTTGAATCCCTGCTATGTAAATTTGAGTGGCTATCATTATCCTCTTCATTATTATTTAGTCATCATAAAACCCATCCACGAAAGGTTTAATGTTAAATTAAGCTTATTAGTTTTGCTCTTCCTTTTTTGTAATGTTTTATCCTGAGTAAGCTTATTTGTGGGATCTAGGCTTCATTTTGAGTCTCCAAGTACCCTTTGCACAGGATAGTGATGTCTTCATTTCTCCCGTGGCACGCAGAGGAGAGTATACAGTCTTCCAGCAGGGTCCTCAGAATACTATTACGGTCCCAACACAGTTTGCGCATGCGTAGTGGTGGTGGGCAAAACCGGAAAGTGAAGGGAGAGTTCATTTTTGTTCGCCTACTGATGGTTTCCAGTTGCTGGTAAGACTAGAGTTGCCGAATTTGTTGAAGGATTGGTTCTCGCTCCATGACTATTTTGTGAGTATATAGCTTTAAAAAAAAGTATATTTGTTCGGTTTTTAGGGGAGTTGGTTAGTCTCGCGAGCAGGACCCTTTCCCGACCGTGCGGTGAAGGAAAGGGTCTGATCGCCATCCATACGTTTCGTTCCATTCCCCACGATTCATGGGGAACAATACTTTTGCTTGTAGAAATTCGAGTATCAACTCTTCCTTAGTGTGGTTCCCAGCTCCGCACCTCTATCACAGTGAATGTTTAGAGACATTTTGGTGATGTGCTAATGAGTGAAATTTAGTTTGGGACAATGGTGATCATGCAAGGAAATGAATACAGGAAGCTGCTGCTGGGCTAGCTAAGCTGCAAATAAATTCAAATAATAATATATTTTATAAAGGAAAGGGATTGTTTGTCTCACAGTCTTGGAGGAGAAATTTCTTTGCTCTAATTCAGTGCTTTTCTTAGCATGCCCTTTTCTTGCTGTCTTTATGACTGTAATGCTAGTTAATCCATGTTTTTACAACCACTCAATCGGTAAAGGGTCTGGCTCATGAGACTAGGGAGTTGGTGTAGACTAGCTACATAGTTCCGTACTTGTATTTGCAATCTCCTCCTTAAATAAAAATATTGTTTTGGATCATCTGCAAGAGAAAAAAATAAATTGCTAATAAAAATATAATACCAACAATTTTGGCACACTACATTCCAGTTTGACCAAATAGAGCAGAACAAATAGTCTAACTGTGGATCGTTTGTCACTGTGTAAAAAAATATACTGCAAATGATAAAGAATAGAACCATTAAATTTTAGATTTGTGAAGTTGATGAGCTTTCCACTCTTAATGTCAGAAGGCAGATGAGTCCTTTGTACAATAGTTCAGCAGCAAGACAAGTATGAACAATTTCCATTTCATTTTTTTTGCTGGCAATCATTATGTTGAGCAAAATTTATGTTTCGGAGTGGAACACTTTATATAAACTATCATAGCTAATATACCTAATAATTTTTGTTTTCATAACTGGGATTCATGCTACATGGCATAGTTTATGATACTTGAGATCAGGCACATCACTTTGTTTTACTTTCAACTTCTTTTACCAACTTCAGCTATTCTAAATAAAGCCCATCCATAATGGGATTTATTGCTATATACATACTTAGCAGTCCAATTCTTAATCAGCAATATCAAAAGGTCATGTGACCACCTTACAACTATATAGTAGTGAGTACTGGACATCCTGTGGTAAATTATCTGAGTTAAATCTATCTTACAAACAAATCAATATAGAAAAAAAAAGTTGGCTAATAATATTATTAAGCTTGTATTTATCCAGAGAATAGTGTGCGTAACATACATAGTTAATGTACATGTACTAGAATAGAATTTTTAGAGCAGACTTCACTACTTCCTGTGTATTGCATGATAGTTCACAAGTCTGGTCTATTTCCTGCAGTGATGAAGGTCAGAGTCCAATGTTGAGTAACCTTAGAAAATGTGGTTTATATATTATAAATAAAACTTAATTTATGACTTCCCATGATGATGTCTGTACTGAACTTATGACATCATCACTGAGTCACACTTCCTGGTACAACTTACGCACACAGCTGTTGGACATTCCCTTAGAGAGTTAAAGAAACAGCAACAACAACATTGTACTATGGTGTATGGTTTGTGTGTGGGTGGGTGTGTATGTGTATGATACAAAAAAAACTTCGGGAAGTTAAAGTCTGGGAATTATTTGAGTTTATGTATGTGCTTGTAATAAATATTATTGGTATTCTGTCTTAGATGCAAGCATGTCATCTCGTCTAATGAACGAAGGCTATCTCAAATATGTCAGAGAAAGTGAAGATGATATTGTCAGTCAATTATCTAATGTAAATGCTGAAGAATTTTCAAGAAGATTGTCTCAAAAAGCTTTCATTTCGTACTCTGTCTTCAATTCTTTTGATGTTGAAAATTATCGATGAACGACTTCTAGTGAGGTATTTGCTTAGAATGACCTTAGAGAAACTGAAATCTGAAATATTTTCAAGGGATGACTTATTTCAAGTCTTATCTTCAGTTGGAGGAAATACAGCTAAGCTCATTAGCATTTTAAGGGAGTGGGGTTCACAAACAGCTTATGACGATGACAAGAAGATTGGTGATTCCATAACTGGTGTAGGTGAGACAAGTGACACTGAACAAGATGTCACCTTCAATGCTGATGATGCGAATTTATTATCTGAATCGTTAGTGACAGCTGGTCACAAGTGGGAATTGATAGGCATATCTCTTGGGTTGAAAGAACATGAAATAGCTGACTGTAACTCCGGCAGCTCTAAAGTGAGTCTGTACAGAGTCGTCAAAACTTGGCTGTCAAACCATTCATGTACAACGCTCAAGAAACTAAAGACTACTCTGAGTAGTGGTCTAGTCGGAGAGACCAATTTGAGTTTGTCTACAGAGAATAAAGTAAAGGCTGCTAAAATTGAGAAGAAATTTGCTGAAGATAAGAAAAGCTCAAAAAAGTTATCATTCATTGGCAATCCGATTATTACAAGTGTATCAAATACAAGCATGCAAGTTGCTGAAGGAAAGTCCACACTTCTGTTTGTTCAGGCTCGTCCAAGGGAATGTTTGTCATACCAATGGAAGAAAGATGGAAAAGAATTAGAGGAGAGCTCAGCCTATGTGGGTGTGCATTCTGATATTCTTGAAGTGAGACAAGCTCATGTGGGAATAGAGGGTGAATACACATGTTGTGTCACTAGTAAAGGAAAACAAGTGTGTTGTGAAAGTATTGTCTTGACTGTCTTGTATCCTCTTGGAAAAAAGAAGCTATTGGATTACTATCTAAGCAAGAAAGAAGTACCAAATTCTAGACATTCATGGCCTCCAGTTGTTTCGAAAGAATTTATCAATTTAGCTTTAATTGATTATCCTGAGGACTTGAAGTACTGCTATGACTATTCTGTTAGTGGCACTAATGTAGATGATATAAAGGCACACAAAGAAAAAATTGAGTATAAAGATGCGTTCAAAGAGTACAAGAGTAGCGAGTTAATAATGATAGAAGGACGTCCAGGGAGTGGAAAGACGACATTAATTCATAAAATTACCAAAGATTGGGCTCATGGCAAAGCCCTGATTGGTGCAAAACTTGTCGTTTTGGTAGTACTTAGAGAGCTAAATAAGAAAAAAATTAACAGCATCCGAGATCTTCTAGAGGTGTTTTATTTTGAAGATGAACTAAAGGCCGTATTGAAACATGTCGTTGATTCCAATGGAGACAAAACAGCATTTTGTTATTGATGGATTGGATGAGTACTACTCTCAAGACAAAGAAAATGACTTGATTTTTCAACTACTAGATAATAAATTACTTCCCCTAGCCATGATCATAGTATCTTCTCGTCCATCAGCCTCCAAGTCTGTAAGAGAGGATGTTCTTTCAAGGAGAATAGAAATCGTAGGTTTTAGTGAAAATGAAATAATGGAATACATTGACTGCTTTCCTTTCAGTAATAGCTCTTCTAAATGCAGAAGTACAACAAGCAGTCCGTCTGCTCAAGATTCTCTTAAAGATTATTTACATACCCATCCCAATGTGATGGATATGTGTTACTTGCCAGTTCATTCTGCCATGATTTGCTATCTCTACGACTCTGAAAGTGTAAGTCAGTTATCTACACAAACTAGTATTTACGAAGAGTTCACCAGATCATTGATTCTTCGTCATATACGAACTAAAAATTCTGCAGCTTCATTGAAATCTTTGCACCATTTGAGCAAAGAATGTCGCAAGTGCTTCAACAAAGTATGTAAACTCGCCTTCAACATGACGATCGATTCCAAGCAAATTATAACTGCGGAACATTTAGTGTCATACATTGGGAGTGGCAACATCCTCGACGATTCAAACTGTCTCGGTCTTCTTATAGTTCACAATCAAGTACAGTTCACTGGCAGAACTAGGACTTTTTCTTTTCTCCATTTAACATTGCAAGAATTTCTTTCTGCTTATTACATCAATCATCTGAGGCCGGCAAAGCAAGTGCGAATATTCAAAGAGCATTCAGACTCAGATTTTATGGAAACTGTATGGAATTTCTATTGCGGATTGACATCATTCAGACCGCGCAGGAAGAAATTTAAAGGAGTGTTTGTTAAAAAAGACTACACACTGCAGGAGCAAAGGTGGAAAAGATTAGTGCGATACGCTCTCGAGTCTCAGCAACAAATGGTGTGGGACAAAGTGGCAAAGACACTGGATGGAAAATTTGTCTTTTTCTCAAATGAGTTAACTCCGACTGACCTCTTGGCTATAGGCCATGTCATGTGCAAAACAACTCAACCCGTGACTGTGCTATGTATTGGTGAGCTAAATAATGACAGCAGAATTAATATCTTGTTAGAAAAACTCCATCAGAAACATCTGGTCCAACTGAAACGTATGAGTATTAACACTACTATCCATACTACTGGAATTGAGTCTCTCATTTTTATTCTAAAATCTGCCAGAAATCTGCGCAGTTTGGAGTTCAAAATTGAAAATATTTCTGCTGCCCAAACTGAATCGTTGATTGATCACTTGAAGCATTTAAAAACTCTTGAAATGTTTCATTTGACTCTTTCTAGTACCTCTACTAGTAGTATTCATGCATTGACAAAGAATTTGTCAAACTTACCATCAAAGCTTTACTTGTACTTCACTTTTTTGGACATACACATTGAAGGAGTTCAAGCTTTGTCTAGTGGTCTTGCATCATGTGTGCATAAAAACATAAGAGGGCTGACTTTTAGTGGTTTAGATAGTTCCTCTGTACCACCAGGATGTGATTTTATATCCAGTGTTGATTCTACAAATGGGGATACGATTCTGAAAAAAGGCAGCAACACATTTGTTCTCGAGGATGCAACTAGTCCATCAACTTCATGTCAATACCACAACAGCTTGTCCCACCTAAATCTATCCCGGAACGATCTGGGGTCTAAAGCAGCAGCAATTCTATCAAGTTCATTCCAATGTCTTACTGAATTGCAGCAACTCGATCTATCGCATAATAACATTGGCTTCGATGGTGCAACCAGTCTTGCAAGCTCATTGAAGTATCTCACTGAACTTAAGCAGCTAAAACTATCCAGTAACAATCTTGGCGTCGAAGGAACTGCAACTCTGTCTCCTTCATTTTTCTACCTTACCAAGCTGCAGCAATTATATTTATCACACAATAACATAGGCATGAATGGAGCAACTAGTTTATCACTATCATGTGAACATCTCTGTACACTGGATGTATTAGATCTATCACACAACAATATTGGTACTGAAGGAGCAATTACTTTATCGTTTTCTTTTAAATACCTCACAAAGCTAAGACAAGCCAACTTTTCGCACAACAATATTGGCTACAAAGGAGCACAACATTTATCAAGATTGTTTCAGTTTCAACACTTTGCAGAACTACGGCACTTAGATATATCATATAACAGTATCGGTTGTGAAGGAGCTAATAGTCTATCGCAGTCATTGCCACATCTTACCGAGCTGCGGCATCTTGATATATCTCACAATGACATTAGCTCAGACAATATCCTACCTCTGGTAACAAAACTTCCATTCCTTGCCAACTTACACTATCTGAATATTTCACACAATGATGTCGATCTAGAAGGAGCGAAATTAATTCTAACACATTTAAAGGAATGCAGCAATTTGTCGACAGCTGTCATTACTACATCTGAGGAAGTTGGTGATTATGAGCACTTTGTTGTTCATGGTCTCGTAACATCTGATGACATTGATGATATTCAGGAATTAATCAAAGCAGTTCAACACAAGAAGAAAGAGCGAATTTTAGACCTAGGATTCACTGTCATAGATATTGCACCTAAACTGTTATGGTTTAGACTATTCTAAATAATCCCCACCTATTCTAGTGTATCATCAGCTTTTAATATTTATTATTTTGTGGTATTTTTGTGTGGAATATTTGATTAGTTAGATTAAAAGAGAATAATCAGCTGAAAATTCCATTGATAAATGATGGCTTGCTCATAAAAAGTGCATAATATTCTGACTTGAACAGTGCATGACCCTTTACCAGCCAACTCTATCAGCAGTCCTCCACTCCCAGAGACTTCACCACTGCATCTACCACCGGCTGACTCGTAACTGCTTTCAAGAAAGTCTCGTACCAATCATCTGCTTCAATGGCCTTCTCTTTGTGCTTCCGACCACCTTTAGTTTTTAGATTCTTTATGTGGTCATTGAGAGCTATGTTCACCAAACCTATATTGACTTCATTGGTGAACAGTTCCTACATAATAAATATATATATATATATAATTATATGTATATATATACAAAGAAATAAACAACAGCCATGATAGTAATACAACAATAATGAAGCACCAAGGGTGCGAACCCTCAGCGTTACAATACAGTAGGTATTACAATACTAATAGTATGGCATGTAAGTTGCCCATTCACAAATGTATGGGAAAAATCACTGTTCAATTGAAATCGCACGGGGGAAAGTGAAATAGCGCATAACTAATTGAAATACCTCGGTAACTAAGTGGAAACTAAGCGAAATACCTCGGTAGCTAAGTGAAATAGCACGGGTAAGTGCGCACGCGTGCAGAGTTAACCTTGAAAATGTACAGTTTGAGTAGTTTCTAGTTGGAGACAATGTTATTCTTTACTGCAGAAGCTCTACTGGTATAAGACGGAATGATTTTCAACAGATTAGGAGGAGCCACAGGTTGAAAACTTAGTTCCAGCGGAAGCTAATCCTGAAGTAAGGAGATAGTGAGTGAACGATATAGTATAGCTACAATTGCAAATGACTTTTTAAAAAGCTCGCCTACTATTAGCGAGTGATAGCACGGGTAACCTGTGCTATTAGGGGTCAATAGCACTTATAAAACAATTGAAATAGCATAGCACTTGGCTTCGTCTCGTGCTATTTCAACTGCGCTACTCGTGCTATTAATCCTGAATAGCACGGTTACCCGTGCTATTACTCATACGAATATGCCAATAAGCATGTTCGCGAATGTCTATATGTAAAGCTTGAGCAAGTCGATATGCAATGAAACTGTAGACGTTAATGGACTTCATAAGAGAAGCTTAACAAATAAGTGACACTCACCTCACCAGGAGTTTGAATGGGAAACTCCAAGCACTCCAGTAAAACGCTGAGAATAATGTAACGCAAACTGCTATGGGCAGCAAAGAAATTATTTGCTCACGTGAGTACGGCGTGACTATAGGGGTATCACCAATAATTGCTTACGATCGTACGACCTAAAAATAAGTAACTTTTTACATTCACGGTAACCTGAACTTATTCAACTCATACCTATGCACACACTTTCATCCATGTTATTTCCCACCTCACCTTTTGGCAGGTTTGGTATATATTGGCCAGCCTCACTTTATTGTACAGATCTCACTTTATCTAAATACACTAGCCAAAGGCTCTGCCTAACTTTCCTCTCTTAATTAACTTGCCTCAACTTGTTCCGAACCTAAGTTGACACTTGGACGTGGAAGCTCCTTGACTGGGAGTGTGGTTTATCCTGACAGTGACTTCTCTGGTGGCTGCTACCGTCGAGGCTCACGACCTAGCTCATCATACCAGTGATTTCAACATGACTATAGGGGGGTGTTACTTAAAGCAAGTACCTATGTGGAGCTGAAAGCTCCACGTTTTCTCAAAAATCAGCTCGAAATTAAAAAAGTAGCACAATTTAATATGTCTTAAATTGTCATTCTGAGTAAGTTTATACCTAAATCAACGGTTAATTACCAGTAATCTCCAAAATTAGAGTATGACAGACAGATGGACAGGACGACTACTATAACCCTCGCGCACGTGCACTGAGAGTTAATAAAAACGTGACCGAAATATCAATAATTTATGCGCCACTCGTCTTTTTTTCTGATAGACATTTGGGTTGATAGACGTCTGAATAATCGCTGTTTCACAGTAATAATTACTGTAAAGCAATACGTCATACAGCTAGTTTTCAATAGGAATGATAATAGAAAAAATTCTAGATATTGGGGCAATGAACTGCCTAGTCAGTTGTTCAGGGACACCAGGAAAAAGTACAGAGAAGCCTTACACTAAACCAACATTTACCTCATTAGGATTTATAAGGCATCTTGCCTCGTCAGTCTCACTGTCCACAAATGCGGATACCTGGGAGAGAGAAAATACACACACCATTGAAGGGGGAAAACCAAATAACCACTTACATCTTTAAATGGAATTACATTTGTATTAAATACACACATGCTAGTCACTTTGTCTCTCTGTCTGTCAGTTCACATGTCTGCCTGCTTGCTATCTACCCACCTGCTTAAAGCAGAGTTCTAAAGCTGGATTTCAAAGAGTATGGTTACTGAAAACTAATGAGTTTCAGAATTGTTGTCATTGATACACAGTTTAAGCTCCTATAATAGTATACCTACGGCAATTTATTGGACATCACATCTTTGGTATTGTTCGGGGACTGCTATAATACAAGTTACCTTAAGGGATACAGAAGTATCAACTTATCACAATTAGCATGTTCACACACACACACACACACACACACACGTTCACACACACACACACACACGTGCACGCACACACACTTGAATGGATAAAGTGTTTCACATTCAGTATAAGGCAACAAAAAAGTGGGTGGAATCGGCGAGAAGAGGAGGAGTAGGTTTCAAAAAGGAAGGCGAAAGTACTGTTTCGCATAGTTTAAGCCCACAATCATGACAGAAAGACAGAAAGACTCAGAAGCAGGAGAGATAGACAAAAAAAAAAGGAGAAGGGAATCATGACTCCAGCAGAAAGAGCTGAATAAAGGAAAGCAGGGAGATAAGAAAATCTGAGATAGTTCAGGACAAAAGAGAGCAGGAGAGGGAAGCTGATGTAGCTAACCTTAACAAAGTTGCAATATATAACTCAGGCTTATGCTACTGCACTCTTATTCTGCAACACGCCAAGTGCCAGCGTGGCGAGTACTTGCTCATTTGTTTCTATGCCTATCTTATAGTGCACCAATAAGCTAGTGCCATCAGTTAGCATAATACTAGATATTTTTCAAAATGGGAAACACTTTACCTACTTTACACAATTAGAAGCCCATGAAGGATTCTACACATCACATCAATGAATATTGTGCCATTGGTAGGAGTGGCATCTTCACTAAATATGGAGAAAATAAAAATTTTACCAGAGCAATAACTCACCAGACTCCTCACAACCGTCTCCTTCAGTCTGTCTAATGAGTCAGATGACTAGAAAAATTACACACACACACACACACACACACACACAGAGGTAACAATGCAGACTTTGAGTATAGTAAAATATCAACTAAATGTAAAAATAAATAAATAAATAAATAAAGAAGTAAATGTTCCAACGTGTATTACATCTTAAATAATATATTAATTTGCTTTCAAACAACGATATATGTAACTGGGAATACATCCAAACGCTTTCGGCTTCATAAGCTAGTTGGTAAAAGGTTGTCATTGCAGTGATGCCCACCTCTGTCACAATGCTAATAAAATAGAAATTGTAAATCCCAACAGTACTTATAGCAATATGTGCATACATTGATGCAGAAGCTAAAATACATAAAAACAGAACTGTGCAAAGTAAAAGCAAGCTCGAATATTACCAGTGATGTGTTAAATAAAACAACAACAACAACAACAACAAAATAAATTAGTACTTCCATGAGTTTGAGTCTTGAAGCTAAAATATTTAGATATACATATACTTTATACAGTGCCACTGAACAAGATCACTGCCTTCAACTGCCTCCTGCTAATTGAAATTTTACTTGAAAAGGTGGACAATTATAGTGTAGTACTGCATGACTTCAATTATTGCAGTGGATTCCTAGCAGCCTCATCACTAATAATTCAAACTATTATCCAAGCCCATATGTTGTACATTTACTGTGCAGTGCATAGTACCTTCAATACACTTTGCGCTAAAGAAATTAGGTAAAGGATCCTCAAATCAACATGCCTACCCCTCCCCAGACTCACCAGATTGACCCAGGTGTTGATACTAACAGAGGGTGTAATGCTAGTACACTCCACATAATGCCACCAGTGCCTGGGGACTATCAATATATCACCTGCACCTACTACAACCTGCAAGGAAAAGATTATACAGGTCAGATGCCATGAGAAGTATAAAGAATGTGAGAGCAAGGCTTGTCATAAATAGTAGGCAGCATATTTGAGTTGAGATACATAAATCTTTGGTTGACTGAACAATAAAAATGTGACAAAATAATAGAATATTATATGCACATCATTTCACTAACTCCGCTCTGTGTATATTTACAACTAATGCATTTTTAACCACCCCCCCCCCCCTCAAATCTGGTGAGGTATGTCTATTTGGTAATATGTGTCTACCTGGTAAGGTGTGTCTACCTGGTAAGGTGTGGCACATCTAAAATGTGGATGTCGTTTGTAATCTGGATCAGCCACGTCTACTTCACTGAAAACACTGGACTCCTCAAAGGGAATCCTGGTAGGATACACATACTGTGAATCATCTGGACTAAACAGCGTCCATGTTTTCTCTCCACTGAGCATGGCCACGATATTGAATCCATACGTGTCTTGATGGCAAGGAGTGAAAGCTCCATTTGATCCCATCCATAAGGCAGAATCTTGACCACTCTGCTCGTCGAAGCCGAAGATGGACCAATCCACAGCAGCAATGAGGTCTGGTGCTCCATCACACATCTTGCTCAGGTAGTTGTAATCGGCGTACACCCAGAATTCGCTTGCCGGAAATTCCAGTAGACTGTTAGAGCAAGGCTGCTCAGGTGTGGAAAAGGAAAGAGATAGGAAAGAAGAGGATGCAGATGGTGTTGGGTAAGGATTATCACTAATGCTAGTCCCAAGTTCTGCCAATGAAGTTGCTCCTTCTATCTCACAGCCAACTTCACCTGTTGGAACAGATTTCTCAGAAGACTGGAGGCTGTTCGCTTGCCACCAGATACTGAAGTCCTTCACTTTACCACTCACATATGCACAGTCAGTTTCATCTGGTGCTTTATTTCTTGTGACTGAAAACTCTCGATATATTTCTGTACCTCTTCTTGGAAATACTTTGAAAATAATGGGCTTGGCCCCCAAGGACTCACAAATATCCTCAATTTTCCATGATCTAGAGTTCATCCAGGGTCCCAGCTGTCCCTTAATGACTAAAGGCTCTCTAGCACTCTCTATTAGGGCCTTTAACACACCGGGAGGAAGCCGCGCGTCGCTGCTTATCACCTTTACTCTTTCAAATTCATTCCTCCTATGCATCGCTGTGGTTCGTGGTACATGCTTTAGACGCGGGTGCGCGTCGTCAATAACAACTTTGACTAATATCCAGGTAAAGATCGTCAACCGGTTGCTGTTGGCAACTTGCTAAAAACACAAATGGTCCGGATCGACACGGTTCAGCAGAGCTAAGATGGATCCCAGTATTATTCAGAAGACCAAGGACACTTTAGGAAAAATAGTGACAAAACCGCCTCTGACCGAGAAGCTCCTCAATAGACCGCCTTTCAAATATCTTCATGATATTATTTCAGCAGTAAGTTAGCCACCTAGTAGTTATAGCTGTAGTTAGCGATTTAGCTTCCAATGTATGTGTAATTCTCTTACTAGGGGGAGTGGGGCGTGATTGCGAAATCAAGCTACAGTGATAAGAAAGGTGTTTTTTTTAACTCCCCTTGTGTTCAACATAATCTCACAACACACATATTCACACACATACACACACACAGATCTAACTAACTAGTGGTGTGCTTGAGCACAAATGGCGAGCGAGCTTTAAACTACACTGTTGTTACTCAAACTACTAAAATAAAGTTGAGTTGCTAAATTACGCATATACGGTAAAGGGGATTCAATGCCATAGTAACCACTCCCCTCAACAGTTTGAATTGAAAAAGAAGCAACAAAATCAAGTCACGTTATTTAAAATTTTCTTTGTGATATTCTTAATAGTAGTTGTAACGCACAATACTTTCACACAACTGAACATACCTACGCAAGACATACCTTCGTGGTTCGTCTAGTGGACAATGAATAGTCAAGTAAATGCTGTTGAGTAGTTCTATAACTGTGACAAATAGTGTATTAACTTACCACAGCCACTAACTCGAATTGAAATGGAGCTCCCAGCACCCGCAAAACAATTCAAAGCGGTAAACAATTCAATTTCTAAGGTGATACGGGTAATGGTCGCTAAACCAGAGGATTCTGTTTAGTGAAGTTTGGGACGGGGTCGAACGCCAAGCGAACACAAAAATACGGAGGGTCAAAGTACAAAATGACATACATACGTCCAAACATATATATAAATAAATAAATAAACAAACATCCCCGATTTTTTCATTTTTACCCCTGTAAGTGTCTCGCTCGCTACGCTCGCTCGCCAATTATTTGGAGTATGCTCTAGTATGAAAAAAAAAATGTTTCCTCCATACAATACTGATGCAGTTTTCTTAGTATTCTTCTTTTCAAACATAATGAATAATATTGTGGTTAAAATTTTAGTATAAATCCATCCGCCCCTTTTCGTCACTTATCATATATTCAGACACAATATGGAGATATTTGTGTAGTCTATCAATTATTAACTGCTCATGTGCTTGCTTTACTTTGTTACATAGGTCATAAGGACTTCAGGATTCTATAATGGTTTATACTCGCCAGAAGATATGGATGTCAAGAATGTCCAGGTATTGGTATGCCCTACACAATCTATACTACAGGATACATGTTTAATACAGCATTTGTGGGAATGATATTATTGTACCGTTCTTTATATTATTTGATCTGAATATTCTGGAACAGTAGATTCCAATAAAGCATGGGTCTTAATTTTCTTTATTTCTTTTTTTTTTTTTTTTTCTTCTTTTTTTTTTGAACTAGTTTTATTTAGGCCATAAGAGTCCGAGCTTAATGAGCTTCAGTTTTTACTGCGAGGTTAGAGGTCACTATACACCTCTGGAGCTAATAACATGAACATTTAGACATAACATACAAGAGACAGTACATCCTGGTGATATTTTATTTCAATTAGTTTTATTTTGTATGTTGTGGCAAAATTAGTGCTAAGAAATGGTATGTAAAGTGCTATAGTTTTCTGCTCCCTTCTAATTATTAATTTCTGGCTATGGTATTGGGGTGGGTGGGGGGGGGGGGGGGGGGGGGGGGGGGTTGGAGGTGAGATTAAGTGATAAATGACATTATAATATATATGTGTGTTGTATAGCACCCTGACTATCCAGGCAGGATGTGGGTTCAATCATTTCCTAACCACTCCAACCCCCTCCCCCCCATTGTACCTTATTATAGTACTACTTGTATTTCTTTTACTTTCAGGATAAAGAAGCGAAAATAACGTATCTCCAAAAAGCAATAGATGTTCTATGTAAGTTAAATGGAAGTGTTTTAAATAGTGAATGAGATAAAATGACAGACAAGGAAAATAAGACTGTTGTTGTAGTTGTTGTTGTATTTAAAATATCAACATTGCTTATGGGGGACTGATTCCTGTAATATTGAGAGCTGCTAGGGGGCCCATCCCATCATTCACGTAATGTCCGCTAGATTCTTCCATGGATCTGCTAGAATATCGACGGTTAGCCACTGGGCGGAGCATCATCTCTATTTTGTCGTACCACTGTGATGTTCGCACTTGGGCCACTGGGGTAGGTGAAGGAGGCGTGGTCGCATTCGATGCCGTCCCTTTAGATGGCCTGGGAGTGGGTAAGGGTGGCCTTGAGGAAATGCTAGGAGGAGACTCATTCCAAAAATTGTGTGTCGGAACAAGGCTGTTGATTGGACGTGGTTGTGAGGGTTCGTAAACGATGCGTATTTCTACTAGGTCATTCGGAGCCACATTATCATCTGTAGTTCCGCCTCTTTCTCTAATGGTGTTAAGTGATGCATGAGGTATACAGCTTTCTGACAGAGACCGTTTCCGCTTAAAACTCATTTTAATGCTTCTATTTTCATTGGAGAATGTTGGGTTGTCTGGTAGTGGTTGGTCCTCAGGTACTCTCAGTGACATGGCAGAGGATTGCGAGAAGGCTTGGGGTCTGACTGGAGAGCCTGAATTACATACAGTAGGGAGGATTATAGCTATAGTTACATACAGTAGGGAGGATTACTGCTATAATTACATACAGTAGGGAGGATTATAGCTGTTAGGACCGGCAATATATAGTTAATGTACAGCATAGCTAAACTTTACCTTCTAATCCTATGTTAATTATAGTGACTGACTCAAACCTGTTCGTTATTTGTGAGAGACACTTTAAGCAGTTATTTTGTATGCCTCAAGTCATAGTTGTTGTGTTTACTATAGACTACAGATACAGGTATTCATTGACCACACCCTTAATTTTTTGCCTAGTTCGTGCTGAAAGAAAAGCAGCAAGAGAGAATGTGAGGGATATAGTGAAGGCTATATTACCACTAAAATGCGAACCTTCAGTGTAGTTTACAATTTACAATTCCGTCATAATAGCTCAAAGTCCAAAGCTTCCCTTTTACAGAAGTCCCCACTATTATATTTTTTTCTTCTAAAGCTTACCAAAATATTTGACGTCACCACATAGAAGTCATACGAATGAGGGGGATCTTAGCTTTCATAATTATACAAAACCACTATATATGGCTACTGACAGCATATTCCAAGCTTGAAATTTTATGCTTACAAGGTAAGTACGCAAGATCAGGAAGTGGTACTGTGTGAGTATTATTATAACTGACAATGGTCAGCAAGCTGTAATGGTGAGTGTGAGTGTGTGATGCATGAACTCACTGATGTATAACGTGGCTTGCCTCACTCTCCTGCAGTGGCAAGCCAGTATTGCTATGACGATGCTGGTAACAATGGCTGTTAGGATAACTGCAACTCCTGCAGCTACTGCACCAACTATTTCTGCTGGAAATTCTGTCGAAATGTGAGAGAAAGGGGGAGGAGGAGGAGGAGGAGGGAAGTGTGTACATACTGGTTTAATGTGTGTGGATAATATGTGTTACACCACTTCACTAACAACGATAGTACGAACTACTTTGTACCTTGTCACTCAGTGGCGCTTAGTGTACTAATTTTATTTTAATTAGGATCAGCAGTAGCATTAAGTCTTTCCTAACCCTCTACTACTTGATTTAGTTATATCAATTTCCCTCTCCTGCTCTCTTTCTTTCTGAACCATCAGCTCTTCTTATCCTCTCCTTTCCTCTTTTCAGCTCTTTCTTATTATAGTACGGATTCCCTTCTCCTCCTTTGTCCATCTCTCCTGCTTCAGCCCTCTGTCCTTCAACGCAATTTTACCTGCTTTTAGCTTCATTTTTTTATCGCATCATTTCTTAATCACCTGATTGCCTTCTACTGAATGTGATGATGCTTTACCCATTCCAGTCAAGGCGCCACTTTACCAACTGGGCATTATTCATGAACACACACACACACGCATGTTGCCATCATCATCATTATTGACATACAAGGTGTATTATTATATAGATTGTGTTGTTTCCTTTGCTCAATATCACAACCAACCAATAACTAGCAACTACAACCAAATATAAACAACAACTCAGACCCTATCATCCCAGTACAATAATTTGTGACCTATGCGTGTCAATGGTGAGCAAGCAAAGGCAACTGAGACAACATGTGTTCAATACAATCTATGTACTGTATACATGTTCCTATATATGACATTAATAAGTCAATTCTTTGTTATTTCTAGGTCTCTAGGTCATTGTGATCTCTATTGTCCTTAGCTCTTTACACACGGCTGAGAAACTTTGGCTAGCTAGCTTGGCATTAGTGCTGGTAACACACCACCAAGTGGATATTAGAACCAAGTGCAAAGCAACAAACACTTGCATCAAGGTTCTATTGTATATTTTTTCAATATCACTGCTTATTGATAAACCACATACGCTGAGGTGCACAATCTATATAATATATATATATATATATATATATATATAACAGCTGTACATTATGTTCAGTAAACTAAGGATTTACTAGCGCATTAAAATCAAGTCAGGCAACTAGTGAACTTCATTCTATTTCATGGATTGTACATATCACACACATACCTTCTTCTTCTTCTGAAGATCTCAAAGCTGTCATTTCAGTTGCATTCATTGTAGTCCAGTGGCCATAGAAAAATTTAGTCTAACTGCCGATTGTGAAGTCCAATAACAGTGAAGACCCTTTATACTTTGGCATACCCAAATAAAGCCAAGTCAACTACTCTACCCACACTCTGCTCCCCCACCTCAGAATTACCCAGATAACAAATATGGTCGTGTGAGGGTGCAAGTTAGTAGTAGTAATTTGTTTTTGTTATGTGGTGTTATAGCTTCCCATGTTGACTCGTGTTTTTATATTTGCAGCGTTCACTATCGGAGAAGTGGTGAAAACGAGACCGTCAAAAGTTGTCGCCGGGCAGGATGCGGAGAAGACGAATGAGTTTTTGCAATTATTAGGAACTGCCATTTTAAATAAGGTAATCAGGTGAATCTGCTTATGTAAGTACATCACTACTGCTATGTTTGGGAACATTTATGTGCAGAGTTTTTGTATACACGGATATTTGATTTTTTTTACAGATGGATTCAACAGAAGGAGTACGTAGAGTTTTGAACGGAGAGAAGCCTTCAGATTCCAAGAAAAAGTAATTAATTATTACTCATTTGAATTTGTTAACTAGTAATGCTATTTAGTAGGGAGAATTAGTTAACACTAATATGACAAATATTTGTTGACTAGGTGTTAACTCTTTGCCTTTTTTTTCCCTTTGTTTTCTTGTAATCATTCAGATCATCAGAGAAGCCGGCTGAAGCTGCTGGAGAGAGTTCCAAAGACAGACCTAGAACAGTGAGATCTACAAGGAAAGGTAAAGACGGAGCAGAGGGAGAAAGTAAAGAGCAGCTAGAGGAGAGCAGCAAGCCACACAAATCCAAGAAGGGGGCAGAGGCCAGCTCGACAGATTCACCGAAGGCGTCCAGGACAAAAGTCAAAACTGGAAAATCAAAAGAAGGAGGAGAAAGTGTGTCCAAATCGAAAAAGGATGGAGATTCAAAATCTAAAGGAGGTGCTGAGGCTACCAAGTCAGAAGAGGATCCTAGCAAGCCTAAGAAACATAGAGAAAAAGCAGAGGGTAGCAAGACGGAAGAGGAGCCTAGTAAACCTAAGAAGCACAAAGATAAAGATAAAGAGAAGAAAGAGAAGGAAGCAGATGAGCATGGAGCTACTGGGACCAGCAAAGAGAGCAAAAAGAAGAAACATAAAGAGGAAGTGAAAGATGACGTGAGTTCAAGCTTGCAGCAGCTATGTCTGTTTATTTCATGATATTAGATTCTGTATAAATTAGCTTATAGGATCAAGTTCCAAATGGGTCTGCATGACCATAAATGATAGTGTGAATAGTGTTAACCTGCAAAGGTATATGAAGTGATTAATGTATGCTTGTATGTTAATATTGCAGCTCCAAGGTGAAGACTCGGGGTTACTGGCAAGGCCAGTACACAAGGTGAGCGAAAATATAAAGATTAGTGAGTAAATATAATTAGTCTAGTTTGGTATAAGATATTAAAAATTAATATCACATAATTATTATGCTCTCGAATACACACTCTTTACATGAGAATTGAATTATCATGTTTTCAAACCTCCTTTATCTTTCTACATGCATGGAAGGTACAAACACATGCATAAGCAGCTACATTCATCTGTAGTTTTAAATGTAACATTGATTCAGTCATTCTCAGCTGAATAAATTTTCTCATTCTAACACCCAATATAACTTACCCCAATGTTTCGGCAGGAAGTCAGAAATGTCGGGTTAAGTTTTTAATTAACATATATTGGCTGTTAGAACGAGAAAATTTGCTATTATTATAAATGTAACATTATACTTGCTTCATATTTCCACCATGTAGCCAAGAAAAAAGAAGCCCTCCAAGGAGATGGAATTGAGTCAAAAGATGTCAGATGAACCCAGCGGTCATACTGAGCCTACAGAAGCTGATGGGGACAAGAATCAGGAACTGGATCGCCCACACTCGGCCAAGGGTGCCAGGAAGAGGAAGAAGAAGCCTAAGGTAGAGTCTCCGTCCGGATCTCCAGTGCCACCACCTGCCGAGGAGCACGCAGAGAGTAAACTAGACTTGTAAGCAATGTGTGTTATTAGGGGATTGATGTATGAATTAATTTATAGTTCTCTGGTTGTTTGAGATTTAATGCATTGGAATGGATTATTGTATGCAGTCTAAGAAGTGCTACACTTCTATTTAATACTTTTTGTAGACTAACATTCCCTCAGGATCGTATAGCTTTCCACAAAGTTGTCACACTGTAACGAAACTGACTGTAATTTCCTTACCTACATGTTAATTTTCTAGCACATTTTTTATTCATTAAGGATTGAAGATATTCACGTCTTATCTCTAATAGCTGCCTACCAATGTTTTTTTTTCTTCAAAATATATTTAATGAAACACATACATGTATATAGCTAACCTATTTGTAATAACTTTTTAAAAGTCAATAGTTATATATTTAAAACATTATGTTTAGACTCCTTTACAAAATCCTACGCAGTAGAAAAAATATTGGGTTGGCTGTAAAAAATATTGGAAAACAAAAGCTATATGAGTTATTTCAGGTGAAAATGATTGAATCCTATGCTATATTTCCTATAATTAAACACTCAGCACGTACTACTATTCTCATATGCATGTATAGAGGAGAGGCAAGTGTGGGGGCCAGTGGAGATGTGCCTTCCACTGTTATCATGGACACTCCAGGAGGAGAGGATGACGAGGTGGGCATGGATGATGATAACATGTTTGTAGTGGCAGACTCTACAGCTCTGACTGCTCCCAATGCTGCCTTCAATAGCAACAGAAATGTGGACGACAAGCCAGAAGGTAAATACATCAAATGTCGTATTTAAAGAATTGGGATGGATTGTTTATAACTAGGAAGGCATGTAATGTTAACCATGGATGTTTCACAATAACATATTTTAGCATAATTACACAACCGTTAAGAATGTGCACTTTGAACAAATGGTAACTCTTCTACTGTGCATGCTAATAGCAAGGATGAAGTCTTAGTCTCCTCAGATCCATTTGCTACAAAATATTTAGTCGTTTAGACTTGAAAATCTGTCATTGAAGACCTTTACTACATTTAACTCAAGTGCATGACTCAATAATTCTTGCTTACCTGGCTTATAGTCATATATGGGAGCAAATATTTGTTTGTTTGTTTTTTGTTTTTTTTGTAATGGTAGCTATCATGTAGGTGTCATGTGTGTAAGCTACCAATTCTGCACTTTGCACCTTCCTTACTACTAGCTCTGTCCCTCCTCACATCTTTCCCTCTTTTGATATAATATCAAGTACATGTACGCTCTTCTCGCATCTTCCACAACAAACCCTCCTTCCTCCCTCCAATAATCATTAATTATTGTCTTCCATTGTTTCTTTCCCTCTCTTCCTCAGGTGCTCTGACAAAGACTATAGTAGCTATGAAGGAACATCTTGAAGGAGACCTGGATAAAGACAGTGCACAGACAACTACCTTACCTGCCATCAGTGAGGCTCAGAGGAGGAAAGAAAGAGAAATAGTAGCTAAGGAGGTGAGAAACAACGGTTGTGTGGATTTATGTACAATGAGCCTCTGATTAATGCTGAAGTTTTGATTAATCATATGCACTTGGCAAACTGATAACTGATAACTGCCCCTTATGGAACGCATTCACAATGCTATTCAAGTAACAGTTCATGCCACGAATAAACTAATTCTTTACTTAATAATCATCCAATCAGAAGAAGAAAGATAAGTTTTGCAACTTCATAGTTAGTTAAACTATGGGTGTATTGTAAGTGGCTAAAGCCTCCATGTGTCTATAGTTTGTTGATTGTAATTGGGTTTAATTGTTTAACAATTTAGCAATTTGTTGTTTCTTAAGGTGCTAATATTTCAGTGTCTCTCTTACACGGTCCTGCATAAAGAAAAGCAGCGAGAGATGTGTAATATACATTAACCCATTTCCTGTCAAAGCCGTGAATTCACGGCAAGCGTAGGTACCGCAGTTAAAAAAATCGTAAAAAATCGATCGCTATAGCTTACGACTAAGTAAGCATACGAGTGCGTTCTTAAAGGATTGCTATTTCGCGAGCATTTATACTCATATAGCAATAGGGGGCGTTGCTAAGGCCTAGGGTAAAAATAGAATTGACCGCTGAGTAATGGCTGAACGGTATACCGCGGAAGAGTTGATCGAACTTCTGGACGACGATTTCGACGTTTCCGAAGGGGAAGAGAGCGATTTTGAAGAAGATGGTGTTTTTTCCTATTTACCTGGAGCTTCACTTGGTGTTACAAACCATGCAGAGCCCGAGGCAAGCCGTGCAGAGCCCGAGGCAAGCCCTAGTGAAGCAGAGAGTCAAAGTGGCAGTGATTCTGAACTTGCCATGGAAGAAGACAGTGTCCAGAACTATATATGTAAGCTTATTTGCTGTATACAACTGCACTAAGTTAGCTTTTATCTCAGGTATCGTAGCTGTTTATAGCTTAGCTATGTTTATAGCAAGTGAGCAGCAATTAGAAGCATTCTGTGGTTGATAACCACAACCTACATTATCAAATTCAAATTTTGAAATGTAATTGATTGTGTGTGATTGAATTGTATTTGTATATAACAGCTTCAGCATTAGTTTCTACTCCTGATGCTGGATTAGAAACTTCAACAGTTCGTGACAGATCTCCTATTGGTCCCCAACATTTCAGTAGTGAAAACCCCTCATGTGACGACATCAACTCCCACTCAAGTCAGCAGCCCTGTAGAACGAGAGACAGCGAAACATCAAAGGAGAAGAGAAAGGGAAGAGGAAACAGAGGGAGGGGGAGAGGTATTAGGGACAGTAGAGGAAGACGTAGTGCTGGAAGTAGTAGGGCTATAACTGTTTCCACCTCAAGTGACGAAATCAATTCCCCCTCAAGGCAACAGCCCTGTAAAACAAGAAAGAGGAGAGGGAGAGGTATTAGGGGGAGGATAGGAAGACCTAGTACTACAAGAACTAAGGGTGTAGGCAGATTACAGAGGCAAAACACTAGTAGCACCGGTAGATCTACTACCCGGGGTTGCACTAAATCAAGATTTATAGGCCCACTGACATTTGAAGAATCTACGCTGTCTTCCCCTTGGAAGAAGATGGAAAGCACTCATATTGTATACCCATTTTCTGGACCCCAACCAGGTCCACTTAGGCCTATAGGTAGCAATGCACGAGCTATTGAGCTATTCCATATATTTTTTTCTGATGAAGCACTAGAGTTGGTTGTTGCAGAGACCAATAGATATGCTGCTCAATGTAGAGCTCAATGTACATCCCCAACACCTCGTGCCTGGCATGATATCACATCTGAAGAATTGAAGGCATTCTTTGGGATGCTATTTTACATGGGTATAGCAAGGCTTCCTCAGATTGAGATGTATTGGTCAGCTAAGCATGATTTGATTCGGCAAAATATATCTAATGTTATGCCTTTAGTCAGGTTTCAGCAAATTCTTCGCTTCTTGCACTTGAATGATAGTCACACTCAGATATCAGCTGGCCAACCTGGTTATGACCCATTGTTCAAAGTGCGCAGGCTCTTAGACATTATTACTCCAAAATTTCAGCAGGAATATAATTTGACTGAATCAATATGTGTTGATGAAGCCATGATACCTTTCAAGGGTAGGCTATTTTTCAAGCAATACATGAAAGATAAGCCAGTGAAGCATGGAATAAAGGTATTTGTATTAGCTGATGGAAAGTATGGTTACATATCACGAATTCAAATATACACGGGCAAAAATTCATCCCTTAGTCAAAATGAATTAGGTTTATCAACAAAAGTAGTATTAGATCTTACAAATGGATTGGAAAATAGCCATCACAAGCTATACGTAGATAATTATTACACGTCACCAATATTATTTCTGAAATTATATCAGAATGGTATAAATTGTTGTGGCACAGCTAGAACGAACAGAAAACATTATCCAGCTGAACTAACATACAAAGCCTCAGAGGCAACAAAGTTTGATAGAGGTTTCTATGATTATAGGGCCTGTGGTCCACTGCTAGCATGTGCATGGAAGGACAAAAAGATAATAAATTTCTTGACCACCAAGCATGTAGCTGAAGACAGAACTACTGTCACTAGAACTGCTAGAGATGGCAGTCAAAAAGAGATAACTTGTCCACCATGTCTACCTAATTATCAAGAGTTTATGCGTGGTGTTGATCTGAGCGATCAAAGGATGTCATACTATTATGTGGGAAGAAGATCTAAAAAATGGTGGAAGAGGGTGTTGGCATATTTGCTTGAAGCATGTGTACAGAATGCATATGTTCTAAAGATTTTTGGACAAGGAGATGAGAAAAGAAAAGATCCCTCTTTTCTGGACTTCCGATTGGAATTAGCTGCTCAGCTGATAGGTTCATTTAGTGCAAGGTCAAGGATTGGACGTCCACGGAGCCAATCTCCAGTCGATATACGTCTTGACCAGACAAAACAACATCTCCCCATTGTAGCTGATAGACAAATTGAGTGTGTAGTTTGCAACAGAATAAGAAAAGCACGAGGCTTATCCAGATCTAGCTTTAGACATGAAAGTCATATCAAATGTTATACTTGTAATGTAGCCCTCTGCCTAAGTAAAACCAGAAACTGTTTTTATATATATCATAACGAACCAGTTTATTGGAACTAATATTCTAACTTCATAATGTCATTGTAAAACTATCAAAACATATCTATTGTTGTGGTAATTGTTGTGGTGGGTTTGTGGTTTTGTTTCATTCAATATTTATACATGCTGGTCTTTTTTGTCAATAACTATACATAAAATATTGATTTGTTATGTTGAAATCACATTATTTTCTGAAATTATATCTAATTAATTTTTGTGGTCGGTTACTATGGCAACGAAATATGTGTCATCAGCTTCGTTTACTAAAGGGGATCATAAAAATATATGGTTGCTAGGGATATTTTTGAAGCAATAATTTAATATGATTTTTTAAAACAATTTGGTTGTTTTTAGCAAAAAAAACTTGACAGGGAAAGGGTTAAATTACATCATACTTTTCATTTCCAGATTGACAAGTTGCAGAACACGATTCAAGTTCTTTGTAAGAGTGCGAATCCTCTGGGCAAGATCATGGACTACGTACAGGTCAGACAGCAGTGGGTGTACTTTGAAAGTATTGACCCTTTACCATATGTTGTTTGGCTGTCGCCTGTAGGAAGATATGGACAGCATGCAGAAGGAGCTAGAGATGTGGCAGGCAGAGAATGTCAAACACATGCAGTCCATGCAGGATGAACAGACGTGAGTTAGGAGTTGTTGTTTTTTTGTTGTTGTTTTTTAATGGGAATTCAGATTTACTAAAAGCACTTAGCATAATGGCAAGATCTTATAACTGGCATGATCCTATGATGAAGAATCAAGTAAGATTTTGGCAATATCAGTCAAGATCTGTCAAACATTTTTTCATGTACTATGATTCTGGCAAGATCAGTTAAGATCTTTAAAAAGGCTCCATGGTGACTTGTAATTGGCTATTTCCACAGCTTTCAAGAACTATTCTTATCCATTAATTGCATGGGACACTATAACCACAAGAAAATTGCTTTAAAAATTGTTGGCAAGCAAGTGAAATACTAAGAGCTAATATTCATAGATATATCATTTTTTTCATCCTTACTAGAAATATCTTCCAAGATCTTATAAAGATGTTGGCTGTATTAATATGAAGTAGATATTCATTACCAAATTATTATGCTCTCTGTGTCCCAGGTTTAAAAAAAAATTGCTATGTGTGGCAGTGAATCTTCAGCCTTTCTATCACAAGGTAGCCTTATTTCGAATAACCACCCCCTGCACTAGGGACAAATTTGATAGTCAGTGGTAAAAAATAAGCGTGTGTATTGTTTTCCCCCTTTTCTTGCCATTGACTATTCCCCAATGGCAGCAAGTTCATAGTTACCCGTGCTGGTATTATAATTTACACATTGATGTCACGTTTTTGTTCATAGGACTACCCAGCAAGAACTTCAGCCTCTCAGAACTATGTTGGAGGAGTTAGATGCGAAAATAAAAGAACAGGTGAGAAACATTACACTTACTGCATGCATTGCTGGGATAAATATTTAATTAGTGGTATTGCTATGGAGAGGGTCTGAATGTCTGTCCCAATCAAGGAAGTCTAAGTGAGTGCATTGGTTACTGATCAATAGAGATATGTGGGTTTTATTGCTCCTTTGGTGTATTGTTTCCTGATATGTTTACATTCCAGCTAAGCTTAGCTTCCAGTTGTGGGCAATAGGTCATGAATATTGCATCAGCCTAGTTCTATTTGAATATCACTTCCTGTATATGTTTGGACAACATAGCTCTCAGGACATTGCATCAGAGTGGGATACTTAAAACCAGTTAGGACCAGATATTGCCAGTTTTAGTTGATGTTGAAGTGTCCTTTCTAAGGTTATACCTAACCAATTAGCTGTGAATTGCAGACACCACAGTTTCCTTCTCAGCCTTTTTATATTTGTCTATTCACAGGCTTTAAAATTTGGCAGTGGTCCAGGGTTCGATCCCAGTGACCAGTGTAGGATCACTGTGTTTGATCCTGGTGACAGCCAAATTTTCTTTTAATTATGTGTTAAAAAGGCCTGTGAAAGAGAGAGTGAATTTTAATAATAATAATAATAATAATAATAATAATAATAATAATTATTATTATTATTATTATTATAATAATTTTTTTTTACAGGAAGAGATGATAGGAGCTGTGAAAGCCAACATTCTCAAGAATGATGTGAAAACTCAGCAGATGTTGCACACACTTACCTTTGGATCACATTGACAAACAGTCACACCCACTGCATCTCCCATAATATCATTCATAACAACAGCAAATGTAATTATTACATTAACAACATATTGTAATTACACAAAGAATTATTTTTACACTCTAATGCGTGGGAGGTCAGAATGCCATTGTTTAATTTCCGGGTCGACTAAACTATTTGAATTGACCTTTATAAAAGTACGACTGAGAAGCTGAGGAGAAGGTTGTGAATATAGTTCCTGCGGCGCTGGCCAGCATTTAAAGATAATTAGTGCCAGTCGGTGTAGAAGTTGGTGCATTAATGGCTCTTACCAGAAATATAATTTCCAAGGCGCAGCTTACTGTACTGGCTAGGCGTGGTGTAGAAACTAGCCCGGCTGCGGCACGTATTGGAGACTGTGGATTTCGGTTGCGTAGTGTGTCTTCCAGCGCTGGAGTAACGTCTTCTGCGTCTTATATCGGTAACCCACTACTGAGTGCCTTAAATAGCTTCAGCGTGAGTACAAGTTATAATTTATTTATGTCTCCACATTTAGTAGTCTCAATGATAGCTATAATAATCCCAAGATTTAAGATTTAATAGTAGAATACAAATAAAACATTTCAGAATTATCATTTTTCAATCAGAATTTCATTAGTAAGTAGGAAATGATAGTCAAGTCAATAAGCAGGGGCTATTATTGGTGTCACAATGATTTAGAGGGTGGACAGTACTAATACTGTATATGTCAGTTTAAATGGGGGATATTGGATTGTAGTATTCCATCCACCTTTATTGCAGCTGTCATCCTATCGCCTTCTGTCTGGTACCTCCGTGCAATATGGGAAGGATACGCACCACTTCAAGAGGACATCAGTCGAGCACCCTTTGGCAGGTTAATGAATCACTGCTGATATTCTAAAACTGTATTATTAAATGTCCCAGTGTCAAATTACTGATAGGAATAATCCTCTTCCCTTAGCAACATTATCCTCTATTTGGACCACTAGTTAGCTGTGGTACTGATAACTATAAGCCTGGCCTCTTTGTTTCTTGCTTGTGTCTGTGATAGTATTTATCAGTAGCAGTCAATACTGCCTTTATTATGCTCTTGCTCCCTTTAATAAGCTGTTGTTTGTTTTGCTTGTGCATGCTACCCTGTTTGTGTTCTTTGATTTGATTAGATTTTTTTTTTTTTTTTTTTTTTTTTTTTGCAGTGAGTCATTTATTTATTTTGCGTCCAGGTAAAATCAATTCCTTGCAAAAGGAAGCTAAAGCTGAAGAAGATGAGAAGTACACCTTACCGCATCCTATCTGGTCCAAGGAGGAGGTAGAAAGTGTGCAGATTCACCACACGCCTCCTGTCACGACTGTGGACAAGGTGAGGAGATCGGCAGGAGGGCGGAGCTTAGTTGGAAGCCACACATGTGTCATAAATATGAAGATTTATGAGCAAGTGAAGCAAATCAGATATTTTTAGAATTGTTTGAAGTAAAAATATGTAAACGATGCTTTCTTTCTAGTGCATGGTCCATTTTTAGGCAATGTTGTTGTTTAAAAATAAAGCTTTCTATAAGGCTTACCCCCAGAGTTTTTTTTTGTTTTTTTGTTTTTTGTTTGTTTGTTTTACTTCTAATTATTGCAGTAGTAAGTTTTGATTTGGTGATATCCATTAAAACTGCTAGAAAATGTTTGCCTTTGTTTGTTGATTTTTTTCTTGAAGTAAACGTTGTGGGCATGGTTACTATGGGATTGAAATCACTTCACCAGATAAATTATGAAAAACGTGGCTGGTTTTAATGTACGTATGAGAGTTTCTGGTTAAATGTACAGTGATCCGACTTTAGTTTTCAAATGTCCCTATTTTCCTTTTTTTTTTTTTTTACTTTTGTATGTAGAGTAGGTGTAGCCACTTAACCAAAGCTAACTTTTTGTATTTCTTTGTAATTCTTTTCCTTCCCATCCATTTCACAAATTCATCACGGAGTATATTATTACAGATGACTGGTTTTAACACAATGGGTGGATTGAATTGACTGAAATTAATAGCATTACTTCCAATGTCTAGATGATGCATGGATTCAAACAGGATTATTTTTTCGCTTGGGGGGGGGGGGGGGGGAGGAACATACAAACGGGCATCAAACGCTATAGTGTCTATATAATTATATTATGTTTATGCATATATATAATATACATTATATCTAAAATTCTTGATTGGAGAGAAACTTTACCTTGGGGTGGGAAGACATAATATGCAAAAAGCTATAATGTCTGATATGTATTGCGTATATCTAAAATATAATTCTTAGTGGGAGGATCCCAATTTCCCCCTCCCCAATCTCCTTGAAACCCTGAGATGGCACGAAATGGTAAAAAGGAAGTCTCGTTTAACGCATGTGTTCACATGAACATGTAAATATGTTTAATATTAGCGAGGAAGTTATTGGTACCAATAATGGTACACTTTCCATTCCTATGTTTTCATAAGGCAGCAGGAACCAAGCAAAGCGCGTACATATGTATGGGTCTGCCATTGAGAATATGATATGAGAACTGCATACATACATTGCCAAATTTATACCAATTTTTTTTCCAGGTAGAGGGTAAATTCTATAGTATTACTCAAGCGAGTAATACTATAGCAGTAATGATTTTAGTGTCGTTGAAGCCAGACAAGTTGAAATTGATCTCTGTAATTATAGCTGGCATACTATACGGTTCAACTGCTGAGACTGAACTTTGACATCTTCTCCGGGTACATATGGGGCAAGCTGGTGGGGACGCTGGACGAGAAGAAATGGCTGACAAGGATAATCTTTCTGGAGACTATCGCAGGAGTGCCAGGTGTGTGTGTGTGTGTGTGTGTGTGTGTGTGTGTGTGTGTGTGTATGTGTATGTGGTGTTTGTGTGTGTGTGTGTGGGTGTGTGTGTGTGTGGTGTTTGTGTGTGTGTGTGATCAGCATACCTAAGCACATGTTTTGTATGTGGGTGTTAATTGATTGAAGAAGAAAAAATTAGTAGCCACTTCAATAACCAACCAAAAAAAAAAAAAAAAAAAGAAAGAAAGAAAAAAGCAGTAGGCAGCTGGAATGTAGGGACCACATACTGTATGAAGCCATTATAAATATTGACAGCTGATTTTAGCCATTCTGTCTCATCTTTGAGCAGATGTTTTGGTTAATTTCAAGTTGTACACATGTCCTGTGACAGATTACAATGTACAACATACAGTGTGATGTGGAGACTGGCAGACTAATTGATGTTACATATATTTGGTGTAAACTGAGAAATGATACTCTATATTCAGCAGACAATGACTAAATCAATATCTACTTAGAAATGGTCAATAATTTTAACCAACTACTTCAAAAAGTGAAGGAATTACAGAATCCTCAAACAGCCTCTCAATACAGTACCTTAAAGTAATTATAATAATAGCAAATTTTCTTGTTTCGACAACCAATATTGTTAATTAAAACTTAACTCGACGTTTCAACTTCTTGCCGAAGTCCTTTTCAGTGATCAAATAAAATCAAAATTAGTTTTATCTCCGAACAGACAATTCTATTCCGATATTGATTAAACTAATGAAGTCCTGTCTTCACTTCACTCCAGGTATGATAGGAGCCATGAGTCGCCATCTTAGAGCTCTCCGTCTGATGCAGCGCGACCACGGCTGGATTCACACATTGTTGGAGGAGGCGGAGAACGAGCGCATGCACTTGTTGACGGCGCTGGAGCTGCGTAGTCCGGGGCCGTTGTTCAGGGCAGCTGTTCTGGTGGCTCAAGGTAAGGGATAACACAAGGTAAAGGGTGGCTCAAAGTAAGGGGTGACACACGGTAAAGGGTGCCATAGAGATAAACTATGACTCAATGTGATGTACACCTCCCAGTTTATTCTATGTACAGAATGAGCCTTCCTTGTTATTGGTGGCTTATGTATCTAAAGCTTTAAGTAAGTTAGATGAATACGTTTCCTAAAGCTTTTATAGTAAGTCAATTAAATTTATATGTGGTTTATTGGTGGGCAAGCGAGACAGTATTAAGTATACTATACTTCTAGGAATAGAATCCACTATAGGCATCATGTAAGAGAAACAGAAGCTAATGTACTTCAGTTAAACTGCAATTTGTAGTTTTGTTTAACCTAATTAGGCAGGCTCGCTCGCCATTAGTGCTCAAGAACACCACTAGTGTATACATACAAGTGAAAGTGTATGTACTATTATGTATGTATGTATGTATGTATGCGTTTATGTATGTATGTATGTATGCGTTTATGTATGTATGTACGTACGAGTCTCTTAATTGATAGAATGACATGTTTGAATCCACCTAAAGTTAGTGACTTCACTTGGCAACATACGTATGTACATGTAGTGAACTTAGCATTGATTGTATCATCAGTGAGTAGCTACTGCTACCAGTGGTTGCCATGGTTAGCTGGGAGATAAATACTATGAATTGCTTGTTTCTTGGCTCGGTTTGTTGGCTGTTGATGTAAAGCCTGTGAAAGAGAGAGAATACGTCTAATGTAGTAGTAGTTTGGAATAGCTATCATTGATTTTTAGGTACACTCAATCCACTCTTATCTGGGCACCTTGGGACCTGAGGGTGCCTATATCTCAGAAATGCCCATTACTCAGGGAAAGACATAGTTCGTTTGTTTGTATTTTCAACTACACATTTCCCCCCCCCCCCCCCCCCCCCCCCAAGCTTAAGCACAGTCCTCTTTCACTTGCAACCCTCAGTAGGCTTCTCTACATAATTGGCTCATCATCGCTGCTGCAATTGGTAATGGTCGTCAACTTATCGACCTCACATAGCAAGAATTGGTTAATTGAGTGACTAACTTATGCCCATAATAGAGGCGTCTGGATAAGAGGCAATTGAGTGTATTGATTTGAAGTACATAGTTACTGCTTAATGGTAATTGGATATAATTGTAGGGGATCATTAATTATTTAGTTTTGTTTGACTTGCATGGGTCATTTTATTTTTGTTTTTATTCATTTATTTATTTATTTTATTATTGTAGGCATATTTACCACTCTGTTCTGGATAATATACCCCATCAGTGCCAAGTATTGCCATAGATTTGTGGGCTATCTGGAAGAGGAGGCTGTCACAACATACACACTTTGCTTGAATGTGAGTGCCCTATAATGTATTTTTAGAAGAAAACCCTTTACCATTTTTCTTAGAGATTTAAGGTCATGACATGATGTTATGTTACTATGTATGTATACATGTGTGTGCATGTGTACATGAACATGTGTGTTTGTGTGTGTGTGTGTGTGTGTGTGTGTAGTGTTTGGATGAGGGGAAGCTGCCAATGTGGGAGAAGATGCCAGCACCAGAAATAGCAGTGACCTACTGGAGACTGGGAGTTAGTAATATTCAATGTATGAGGGAGGGGAGGGGGAGGGAGGGAGGGACCTGGGGTTCCCTCCGCCCCTTAGCTAAAATCCCTCTTAGCAAATGGTCCACTTTGCAAACCTTTCCCCCCCCCCCCCAAGAATTGCCAATTTAAATAAAATAAAGCATCGACATTGCATTACAAGTGACATTATAATTAATCCTGATTATTCGGAGTGATATTTGGTACAAGGTAAGTCCTTCAATGGTCACTCACCGCGTCAGCCATGCCTATAGATATTTTCTGTCAGCTTGTTTTGAAATCTAGGGGGTTTTTTTTAGAGATCTTTTTGTTTAGCTGTACCAGCTGGTGTGGAAAGATGATAGCTGTCACTTGTATTCTTCTAGAAGAAATACTCTTTTGAAAAATAACTCACTTTGACAGTATGTGTGTAGCTCTTCTATTGTGCTATGTATGTTTGATTTGTTTCTTGGCAAACTAAGAGTGGTTGAAGGTTCATGTGGCAATTGTCATGACAACACGTGACATGTGCCGTGTCCATGGCACCCACATATCTCTCAATGTTTATCAACTGACTTATTTTACCTTTCAAAAGGACTTGATGAGTTGACAAATTACTTGCTGCCTTTCAAAGATTTTACAAAAGCTTTTTTGAATGTCTGTTTATAAAACATTTGCAGAGAGGAAAAGTGCAGGGGGAAATTTGTATGTGTGTAGCCGCGTGTGTGCACTCACGCTGTTGCCTTATTTGGTGGCATACATTAACAAACCGTACATAAGCTCTAAAAAATGTTTGTGTGTGCTGGTTGTCAGGAAGGAGCTATGATGAGGGATGTGATTTTGGCTATTCGAGCAGACGAGGCTCACCATCGTGTAGTGAACCACACTCTGGGAAGCATGGATGAATCAGACCAGAACCCACACAAGCCTGGCCAATAACCATCAACTATATCATGTGAGAGTCATGTGACCGTGTGTGTGTGTGTGTGGAAAGTCATGTGACCATATATATATTTAGGAAGTATTGTGACTATAGAAGGCATGTGACTAATGTAGGATGTCATGTGACCAGAGTAAGATGTCATGTGAGTAGGATGTAATGTGACCACAGTAAGAGGTTATGTGACTGTAGTAGTATGTCATGTGACCGCAGTTGGAGGTCGTGTAAATCATTGATGTCTGTATTAGCTAAATGTTGTGTACGACAGAAACGCGGTCAGTCGTGCGAGACAGCTGATGGTTTTCTCTTTGTTTCAACTCGCAAGACCCAGAGCATGTGGACCTTACCAACTTCACTTTAATTCTGTTCACAGACAGGCTATTTATTCGATTCTGTGTGTTAGATGCTTTCCTGAATATTCTTGGAGGACTGCTACCATGTCTAGTCAGTGTAGACATGCAGAAGGATAGTGTACTTTGTAGAAGAGTTTAGAAAAGTAAATACAACTTGTCCTTTTACTATTAAGTGACGGGAAAAGAAGGTGTGGTCTAGTAGCTGACCTAAAAAATTAATACAGTCTTGACAAATTGTTTGTGCCATTTGTCAGTAGCCCGAGTTGTTCTTTAAGACTTGAGAGCTTTTTGTTTTGATATCTCATGTTTTCATAAGGAGAGTGTTATGATTCATCTCTGTTAATACTCTGTTCCTTCCCTGCCTAGTTTGGAATACTGATTAATTTATCTTAACAATTGTTATCAAAATACAGGATTGTACCAAGATGCTTTTTTGACATTTTTGAAAATCCAAGTTTTCCCAGGTTTATATCACTGAATCTCCAAGCAGTTTCCATTATAGTCAATAGTCTGTATATCTCATCTGTAATATTTCCTTTTTTGAACGGTGTTGAAGACAAACAATAACAAGCAAGTCACTTATTTACTATTAACAGTTTAGTCGCCTTTCACTTTCTTGTCTGAAATTTTATTAGTTAAGGGGCTGTTTGGGGAAAGGGGGGGGGGTGTTTGGGTCTACAGTTATAGTTGTACAGTAATTTTTATGACCCAACTTCTTTTTTTTATTTTTTATTTTTTTTTATTAACTAATTAATTAATTTTAGAGTGTCTCTAACCAGTACATCACTGTACACAAACGGTTCATTCGGGAAAATGTTTCGAATCTAGCAAACAGATGAAATTAAATACTGGGGTAGATGTATCTATTTCAACTATATCTCCAATAAGACTGCAGTTAGTGGCAATTTCCTGACTGTCTTTATGCTGAATTATAAAGCTTCTAAAGTTTGGCTCATTTCCTATAAAAAAAAACAACACGAACAATAAAATAATTTTAAAAAAAATTTAAAAAATTTTTTTTTTTAAGTCTCATATTCTTTCCTATGCTAAACTAGAAAGTTTGTAAGTGGCTCCCAAGAGAAAAAAAATCAGCATGGCAAGCAATAGATAATACCTAGCTCATATTTGGGTGTAGTAGACCATTTCTTATCCAACACATAATGTTGGCTTAATTTGAAGTCGTTCAAGCAGTGCATCTGCATTCTGCTTGTAAGTATAAAATTCTTCTCCTCTCAGTATCTGTCTGTGTTGAACTGATGATGAAGTTGTTGCTCCTCGAATGGTTCCTTTGAAATCATAATCTGTGGTGTGGGTGTGCCCGGTTGTCATGCCAACACACCACTGCTCTACTCATTGTGTATTACTTATTAGCATAATAGTGCATGTAGAGTACTGTGCAGGATATAAATAAAAAAATTCTCTGAAAGCTGTTAGTCTTTTTAACTTATGTACACACAAACACACACATGCAAACGTACACTCTGAATAGTTTCATATTAGCATCGCTGGTAAGCATCCATCGCTGGTAAGTTCTTTCTATTCAGAGTGTGCTTGTTGTTGTAGAGTTGTTCTGTTTACATTTGTTTCTATGTAGTTGGTATCTTGTGTTGTTCTTTGTCTTCTTTCTGTGTGTGACGTTCTGGAAAAATAAACTCTGTTTACCACAGACCACGTTCGTGAAGTGTCAGTAGCTGTTGCAAGAACAAGACTATAATTAACAATCTATTATCGAAACTTTCTTAACACAACACAGTATAAATTACAATAGGGTTAAGTTTTAAATACTAAACTTTTGGCTGTAAACATGGAAAACTTCTATTATTATTACTATTATTTTTATTATTATTATTATTACTATTGTTATTATTATTATTATTATTGTTACAATTATAATTACTATTATTATTATTATTATCATTATTATTTATTATTATTATTATTTCAGTGAATGATAGCCTCACTTTGTATTTGATTAGCTTGTATGGTCACTTCTACTCATCTTTGCTAACACTTGGTTAAGCTAGTACTGCTCTTGCTGTGATTTCTCTGTATCAATAACACAGAATATTATACTAGCACAACATTTGCCCCTTTTGAACATTTTGTAGTGAAGTGTTAGAGTATGGCATGAAGTTTTGCTTTGTTTTATGTAAAAAAAAATTTCTTCATTTTTCTATACTACAGATTTCAAGCGCCATGAACACACTATACATACAGATTCTGGACCATTTGAAACAGAGCTAGACTCCTAACAGTTCATGCATAGCTCCAAAGTCATTTACAACTGTTTTTATATTCTTTTTTATATATATTAGTTCATTAGTAGTTCTTTTTGATTACGTGTTTATTTTTAAACTAAATTTTAAGTTTTATTTGACAATATTGATATCATTTCAATATTACTGTTCTAATAACATGAAATGTTCTATAACGTTACTACTTCTAATGCTTGTACTTAACAAAAAAAAAGTGTCTGTTCTTGTTAACCAGAACGGTTACGTCCACGCTGTCTCCATAGTTTCTTGAATAACTTGAACAGGGATTGAGTTTGAGAAGCCATGTCTGTTTGGTCAGTTGTCCAAGGTTGACCTCCGTAGGGAACTGCACCAGTCGGGAACTCTGTTGTAGTTGGCTCATTCTCTGTGGTGCTATCTCCGTTTCTTCGCTGCTCGAGTTTCTCTCGTAGTGTGTCAAGAAAGTTGCGGACAGGGTCCGTCCATTTCTTGGGGTATCCCACAGCATCTCTGTCTTCTTCGACTGTTCTTGACCTTGGCCTGAGTTTGGTATCGACAAGCCGCAGGGCGTTGACAAGAAATGACCTGAACCCTTCAATCTCTGCCACTTCCTTTTCATTGTAGAATCCTCCATCTGTCTGAATTGGAGTATTATGTTCTATGTTGGCGTATTTGTAAGATTGTCTGCAATAGTCATCTTCATCCCTGTCACGTGACCGGCGACGAGATTTAAATAAAGGCTTGACTTTTCTATATATTTTAATACCCTTTTTAATTCCCTTTTTGACTTTTTTGAACAGCTTCTTGAATATTTTTAGTTTTTCAATCTCTGCTTCTTCACTTGTTAGCCTATCAGATACATCCTCCATATCGCGAGGATCCAATTTGTCTCCCACGGTCCCTAAAACATTTCGAGCGAGATCCTTCAAGCTGGTGGGGTCATTCACGGCTCTTCTGTCTTCTTCCGAAGTTCTGGATCGGGACCTGAGTTTGTGTTTCAGCACTCTCAGGCCTTTGCCCAAGATGGATCTAAATAACCTCCACTTCTGTGCTTCTACTTCGTCACTCATAAGCCTGTCTTCGTTGTTGTCTTCATCTTCAGCCGGCGCCCTGTGGACAAAATTGAAATTTTCCAATTCAGCTTGCAGATCGTCGTCGTCCGAGTCTTCTGGGCCAGAGTTGAGCTCTGAGTTGCCGATATCTGGAAGGAGCGATGAGATCATTTGCAGGTCTGCTTCCTCATCTGTGTCTCTTTTCAGTCCCTATAAAGTTAAACACGGGTTATATTGTCATTATAATATGCACAATGACTGTCTTATGGTATTAAAACTGCATTAAGCCCTATGTTTGATAGTGAGGTTAGGGGAGCTCTCATCAAGCGAAGTTCAGAGCTCAATATTATACAGGGAGATGCACTGATTTCAATAAAGATGTGGAAGACAAGAAAGTTAAATACTTCATTACAGAGAAATGGAAGCTTCTAGTACATGTAATACATTTTTAATGGCCATACTGCACCTTCTCGTGAATTGGTTCAGCTTCTCTCTGCCAGTCTTTCGAATGCCTTAACCAGGATCTTCTTTGTTCAGGCTGTAAGAGTGGTCTTTTATTAGAGAAATCTTTTGACCAGGATGCAGCATTTACTTCACGAGCTCCATTGTCCAGTGTTTGCTGCAGAGTTTTGTCACTGGAGTCTTCTGTCAGTGGGACAGCAGCAACATAGCAGGTTAGTCCGAGAATCAGGAGGAGTGTGGGGTACCTCATGGCTTGAGACCAGCAAATGAAGGCTAGGTACTGCTATCTCAGCTTCATTGGGACCACCGGTACCAGGTCCTTTTATAGCGTTTTTCAATTTCCTGAAGTTTTATAGGTTTGTTTTTATTAAATATAATATGTGTGTTAGCGTGCGGTAAACACGTACCTGAATGTTATTCCCAAATGAGAAACAAGTAATTGATGCTGGTAATTGCGTTATACTCTAATAGATTTGAGTTATTCTAAAAACTCTATTAACTCTACATTGATAAACAAACAGTAACAGTGTAGGCATGATCAAACATGCTGTAGGCAAAAATATTGAAATATGTTGCTTGTTCATCCTGAGAAAAGTATACAAGTTGTTATTTCACTTTGTTTCAAAATCATTTCATTTATTTACTTTTTACTGTTATATGCCCTTAGTACGGCGCGTAAGTTGCCCATTCAAAAATGAATGGGAAAAATCGCTGTTCAATTGAAATTGCATGGGGAAAGTGAAATAGCGCGTAACTAATTGAAATACCTCGGTAACTAAGTGAAATACCTTTGTAGCTAAGTGAAATAGCACGGGTAAGTGCGCACGCGTGCAGAACCTTGGAAATGTACAGTTCGAGTAGTTTCTAGTTGGAGACAATGTCATTCTTTACCACAGAAGCTCTACCCGTATTAGATCTACAGATTAGGAGGAGCCGCAGGTTAAAAACGAAGTTCCAGCGGAAGCTAATCCTGAAGTAAGGAGATAGTGAGTGAACGATATAGTATAGCTACAATCGCAAATGACTTTTTAAAAAGCTCGCCTACTATTAGCGAGTGATAGCAAGGGTAACCTCATACAAATACTGAGGGGAAATGCCCTTAATTTAATTTAATAATGAGTAAACAAATAATGATGATTGCCTATATCTGAAATATTATAGCATTTCCTTCTCTATGAGTACAAGAAAAGGTGACGTTTCGAATCTGGCAGGGAATGCCTCCCAATACTTTCCTTTGCAAGAATATTGTGAAAAAATTATTTAGTCATAATATCTATTTTAGTGTGTAGAAACTTTGGAATATATATATATATATAATACCAAACTCACAGCACAAAAACTTTTACATTGGATATTCACTTGCACACACAGCAACAACAACAACAACATGAATTTCAGGCTGCAACTACACTATTCAATACTACAGTGGAGCCATGTTGTGGGAAAGGTTTGCACTGAACAGTAAGTGTCCGGTGAATAACTTGAAATGATATCATTTGAAAGGAAGAGATTCTGAACAACATCACATGTTTAGAAAATTTACTGGTTATGGAACGCTTATAATACACTTTTATATCTTGGAATTATATACTGGAACAACAACTCGGTTTATAATTGCTCCTCTGAGACAGTCCTTGCTGCTGTTTTTACTTGTTCAATAACTAAGAAGTAGTAAACTCAGCAAGGGGCCTTCAGAAATCTAAATATAGTTCTTATCAAGTTTTATTAATAACTATTCATTAATTGTATATCGTTGAACGTTTGCTTTTGTTTAGCTGGAAAATCCTTTATTCTTTGGGCTGCCTAGTCTCTCTGTCTGTCTGTCTGTCCGTCCGTCAGTCTGTCTGTCTCTCCGTCTGTGTATCTGTCTGTCTGTTTATAATTATGTTGTGTATCTGTTTATATGTCTGTATGGAAATACTGTAATGAACACACTATAGTCTTTATGTGGTACAACATTATATATTCTTTAGATATATCTATAATAATAATAATACACTTGTCTAATGCAATAGACATTTATAAAACGAAACTTAGTTCTTTTCTATTAAGCTTTTTTTTTCTTTATCAAGTCTGGCAATGAACTTTTACAAAATAAAGTTACATTTTTCTTTGACACAATGTTTTTAGTTCAAGCTAAGAACCAAGTCCACATTAATAATAATGAATACAATAAAACACAAAGTTTTCTGATTTGCAAAAGTCAGACTTCATCCCTGACTTCCACCATTGCTTTTGTCAACTTTTTCTCGCAAAACTCGTAATAAGTTGCGGCCGAGATCTGTCCACTTTGTCGGATTGCTGACGGCGTCCTCGTCTTCTTGAGGAGTTCGGGAGCTTGGTTTCAGCTTCCTGTCCAAGACTTCCAGAGCTTTGCTGAGAAAGTTCCTGAAGCCCTCAATCTCGGCTACTTCTTTATCAGTGATGTAGCTTCTCCTGTTGGAGAGTAGATTCTCTCCCTCAGTTTCAACCAGACTCCCATTAGTGGGGTCGCTGCTAGAACTTAACATTGTGAGGAATTGAATCAACATATTCATAAGCTGGTTTTTGTCTGTATTGCCAGACGTCAAGGTACTCAGAAGTTGCACAAACAGGTTCCCCAATCTGCTGATGTCAATTCCGGTACCGGAATCTGGGGATTGGAAGCTTCTCAGGAGTGTGTTGAAAATGGAAAAAACTTCAATTTCAACAGTATCCTAAATAGAAGGGATAGATTGTTATCATTTTATAAGAATGCAAGTCTATCCAATTACAGGGGGAAAAATGCTAGTTTTATGGCTTTTTAATGTAACTACTGGATGTTGCTGTGAGTGATTCAATCTTGTTGTTCCCATCCAGTTTAGCTGTTGTCCTTCTTCACATTAAACATTGCTATTTTAATGCAGGCACAGAAGTATACATGTACTAGCGCTTGGTTATTACTATTTTTTGATAAAAGGGTGGGATTAAAATAATATTGTTGAAGTAATTAGGACAGTATGAATCACTTATTCAAATCACGTGAAAGTTTCTATAGAACTCTATTACATGCAAATGATTTGTCATACAATTAATCTGAGTAAATGCTTGTTGAAATTGCAGTTCTGAACACATAATTAGTTTGCAGGGATGCACTAACCTTGCTAAAGAATATCACATTTTTTAATCTAGTGGTAAATATTTTTGAATAGTTCTTTTATAGAAGGTATGTTCATCAATACCTACTGTTGTATGAGCGGCACATATGATATGTACAGTGACAGGTGACTTCAAATGTCGTGCAAGTATCTTCTATTAGTAAACCTGCAGAATAACTTTCACTATTATGATTGGTATTGTGGCGTGCTACTGAAATAGTACTGTATCTATGTTAAATTTGCAGTAAGTAGTCTTGCAGTCATTATGTTATATATACAAACTAAATTGAAGTGTTTATTTATTTTGTAGAGTTTGATATAGCTAGTAATCTTAAAATAATAATAATGATGATGATAATAATTATAATTATAATAATATTGGTAATAATAATAAAATTGTACTAAAAAGTATAGGATTTGTCATTTGAGTGTAAAAGGAATTATAGAATTCAAATCACATGTAATTTTATTAAATATTGGAATAAAGTTCACTCACGTCATTATCAATCCCTTCCAAGCTGGCTAACTCATTCAATGAAGATGGACGTTGGGCTTTCCAGTTCCTTACAGAATCGAGAATTTTTCCAATATCCTGAAACTTCTGCCGTTTACTGCCAGTCGGGGCAGCCATAGCAAATGCAATGACTACAGAAAGAAACAGGAGGCCTTCGCACTTCATTGGTTCAGATCAATGCAAGGTACGTATCAATTTGAATTTTTTTTTACGGTGCAGCTGCTTTTGACTATCTGAATATGCGGTCTGTCTCTGGCCAGTTCTTAACGATAGCGTTTAATTCTTTTATATACACTCAGTGTCTATAAGGCAAACATCCCCAAAGTTGATGAATTGATGATTTGTCTCCTGGGTATAGCAGTTTGCTCATATCATACGTAAACATTATTACTTATCTCTTATTGCTGGCAGACTACTGGGAAAATAAGTTTGGGAAATCTTGTCCTTGAATAATAGTGTACGCAGAGCTATTGATGTAATAGCATATCACATGAGATTCAGATATATCACATGTGGCATATCTTCCACAACAACCACATAGCAGGAAGATTCACACACACAGAAGATATGTGTGTGTCTATGCAGCCTGCAATATTCTATTGACTATTTGTGATGTGTGCATTTCTTACCTCAAAGTAATCATGAGCTCTGCCATCATCCAGTCATTAACTACCACACTTTGCCATAATGAAACTCTTTTTTTTTCTATCATTTTTTTTTTTGCCAATGCTGCAAGTGGTTCTATATAAGTGGCTGTTTTGTAGTTTTGGCAGATATTCCTGTACTCTTAAAGTTCTAATACATTTCCCTGAACTGAACACAGGACTTTCCTCCTTACCATTCCTCGTGAAGACATTGGATGACCAGAACCCCGGTCAACTTGACTCAAATCAGCCAAGCCACACCCCCACACTTGACGTGTGTTTGTGACTATGTAGTAACATTCTCTTAATTCACACTCAAAAGAACATACTCGGTCCTTGCTCAACGGACCTTCCAAAAAACGGACAACCAAACTACAGTGGATAAACTGAAACTACGGATGGATTTTCTAGTGAAAATTGTATCCTAAGAGATTCCGAGATATAGACAGCTTCCAAATTCTAGATAACGGACAGAATAGAATTCCCACAATCGCTACACAATACAAACAGTGTTCCACTTAAATGGACATTCATTGACACATCAAAATTTAATTGTGCAGACAATTTTAATGAATTAACAAGTTCATCTTGGGTCCATTGAGGTGGTAGCTAGATAAATTGTATATTGAACTCACAGTCACATTTCTCTTACTGGAGTTCCAATCTCACAGTACACTTGGTATCCCATTATAAATCCACAACTTTTGAGATCTGCGCATACAATTTAACTAGCCATACTAAACTAACTAATTATAGTATTGAAATAATCTAATAAATGCTGACTCAATTGCAACACAGTTTTATTTGCAGATTGTTTTGGCCTATTAAGTTAACTAATGTATTAAAAAAAATAAAGTGTGAGTTGCAAAGCAGCCCCAAAACCACTTGCAGAGCATTGGTTAATGTATGTAGGTGACAACTACCCAGTGAATGAATATTTGGTGATGATGATCTTGCAGTGTGTGCGACTGATTGGGAATCCAGCATTTTGAATCAACTGTGTGAGAAGATGATGATGACAGCAACCCTTTTGTTCCTTCTCCTTCACTGAAGTTGAAGAGCTTCAAAGCAGCAATAGATGTATATACTGGAAAATATAACGTCATATTTAGAGCATTGTGGCCATATAAAAGAAGCAGAAGAATTGGGAGCAATTGTAGATAGTATTGTGAACTTAAAATGTTCCATTGTTAAGAAGGACTAACTAATGGGATGTGTTTTCGAACAAGCTAATATAAATCCAATTACTGAAGTGTAACTTAACCTTTTATTTATTTATTTATTTATTTATTTATTTATTTATGTATTTATTTCACTCAATTCATTTACGCTAATAAACTTTTACACAATCCAATGGTAGATAAACTTTTAAAAACATTAACATTGTCTTTTGAGGAAGAAAACTAATGCCTTTTGTATAGTGTACATTGATGCGTGCAGATGGGAAAGTCGGTATGGGTTTTTGTGGTGTGTGCTAGCAATGAGTATTTTACCATATTTTTTATATCATATTTGTATAAGCAATAGCACGGGCTACCGTGCTATAGGGATGAATAGCATGAGTAATGGGATTGAAATAGCACGAGGCAAAGCCGAGTGCTATTTCAATTGCTTTATGAGTGCTATTGATCCCTAATAGCACAGGTGACCGTGCTATTACTCGCTAATAGTAGGCCAGCTTTTTTAAAAGTCAGTTGCAATTGTAGTAGCTACACTGTATGGTTCACTCACTATCTCCTTTTTTCATGATTAGCTTCCGCAGGAACTTCATTTTCAACGTACGGCTCCTCCTGATCTGTTGAAAAATATTCCGTGTAATACGGACAGAGCTTCTGCGGTAAAGAATGACATTGTCTCCCTTACCAGAAACTACACGAACTGTACGTTTCCAAGGTTAACTCTGCACGCGTGCGCACTTACCCATATTATTTCACTTAGCTACCGCAGTATATCACTTAGTTTCCACTTAGTTACTGAGCTATTTCAATTAGTTACGCACTATTTCACTTTCCCCGTGTGATTTCAATTGAACAGCAATTTTTCCCATTCATTTTGAATGGGCACTTACTATTAATTTTAAATTGAGATCTATTTTTTTATCTATACTTCACATCAATAGTTGAATAAAAGACACTATTAGATAAACATTGATAAGGTAATAATCACTATATTATTGTAGGGCATGCCCAGTACAATAGAATTTTGAATAATTAGTTAAAGAGAGAGAGAGATATATAGGATATCCTAACTCATCATTATCAAACACAGGGGTAGTGTGCTGCTTATTTGTTTATCATATTTAGCACATGATAGACTTTTCAAATGTTTTCAGTTGTTTAGTAACAAAAATGGCTACATTTATACAAACAATGAAAATTGAAAGTGTTGATGTAGCAAGAGTATGAAATGCAATGAACTAATAATAGCACAAATTTTGTAGGAATCTAATAATAGCACAAACTATTGCAGTCATCTAATAATTTCAACACTATTAACGTTTGAGAGTTCAAGTTCTTGAATCATTTTCTGACACACTATCAACCTGTAAGTTCCTTATAAAGCTTGTATCCTTTGTACGCTTTATAGAGTAAGGCAGGAACAGTGAAGAGTGCCTCTTCTTCTACACGGTCATCCTTGCTACTGTCCTCTCCAGCCATTACTGCATTCATTCGCTGAATCACTCGGTCAATATCTTCATTGATACTTTGAAGGTCTTCCTTGGTAGCCAGTCCATCTTGATAGGCTCTGTAGGCTTTATACAGATTTTTACCAATGGTGTATGCTTTCCGGATCTCGGCCAAGCTTTCTGTGATGGCTGTCTTCCTATCAGCATCTTGTAAGATGTCATCCTGACTCACAGCTGTAGGTCTATTGAGCTTTCTTCCTGTTAGTGACTTTAGACGTGTAATAAGATCATTAAAACTTTCTGTACGGGAGAGATCATCCGGTACATTGAAGGTATTCTAAACATGGCACAACATGTTAATTGAAAAAAGAAGCACCATTAATAATAAGTTTGTTTAAAATGGTGGAAAAAACCTTCAATTTTAACTGTTTCCTAAACAGGAAAGATAAAATATTATCTTTTTACAAGAATGCAAGTCTATCCAATTTGAGTAAAACCAATTGCTAATTTAATGGCTTTAATGTAAATACTACATGTTACTGTGAGTGATTCAATTTTGTTGGTTTCATAAAGTTAGCTAACTTTTTTTTTGTTGTTGTTGTTTTTGTTTTTTCGCATTAAGCATATTATGCAAGTATGTTGTTTTGTATTATTTATTTATTGTTAATTGTGAAACAGAAATATGTAAGCTCTTAATTATGACTACTGATGATAAACAGATGGGATAAAACACATTTTTGAGGCAAATAGGATGGCATGAATTTCATTAACTTATTCATATCACCTGAAAATTGTTATAGAAGTTTAGCTAATATCTCCAAATAATCTGAATTATTACCAGTTACTTTAGAAATTTGCAGTCTGAGCAATTAATTAACTTGCAGTGATTCAGTGAACTTGTAAAAGAACATCACATTCTATTATCTAGTTGTAAACGTTCTTTTATTACTAGGCATTTTCATCAATACCTACTGCTATGAGTGGCACATACAATATGTACAGTGACAGGTGACTTCAAGTGTCGTGCAAGTATTTTCTATCAGTAAACCTGCAATATAACTTTCACTATTATGATTGGTATTGTGGCATGCTACTGAAATAGTACTGTATCTATGTTAAATTTGCAGTAGTCTTGCAGTATTTATGTTATATATATATAAACTAAATTGAAGCGTTTATTTTATTTTGTGGAGTTTCACATAGTAATGTTAAATAATAATAGTAATAGTAATAATAATAAATAGCAATAACAATAATAATAATAATAATATTAAAAGTTGTGCTAGAAGTATAGGACTTGTCATTTGAGTGTAAAAGGAATTATAGAATTCAAATCACATGTGCCATTTTGATAAATATTGGAATAAAGTTCACTCACGTCATTATCAATCCCTTCCAAGTTAGCCAACTCATTCAATGAAGAAGGGAGTTAAGCATTCCTGTTCCTTGCAAAATCGATAATTTTTCCAACTGTATCTAAAGTGAGATCCTCAGCATTCCGACCTTTACTACCACTCGGTGCAGCCACAGTAAATGCAATGACTGCAGAAAGAAACAGGAGGCCTTCACACTTCATTGGTTCAGATCAAGGCAGAGTAAGTTGTTTTGAAATTTTAAGGCGCAGCTGCTTTTGACTCAATGAATATGCGGTCTGTCTCTGCCCAGTTCTTCATGACAACTTGCAATTCTTTTATACAGGCTCGGTGTCAATAAGATAAACATCCCCAAAGTTGGTAAATTGACGATTTGTTTCCTGAGTATATTCCGTTTTCTCATAACCTTGATAAACTCTAATTTCCTTTCAGAAAACTGGGATTTTCCTTGATTAATAGTGTATAGCAAATCACAATTCAGATAATATATCACATAATGTGTGTTTGTGACAATGTAGTAATTTTTCCTGAAAGCATTCATTGTGTGAAAGAGTCAGTTTACAGGCATATACAGAGGTGTTTAGCTAAGTCAGAAAAAACAAGATATTTCAATTGTATGGAATGGTTAGTTGTAGTTCAGCGTATAGTACACATTGACACAAGGTGAGAGAAGTTTGCATTATTTTTCTTATGTCTAATGTGCCAGCAGTGAGTATTTTACCACATTTTAGATATATTATATTTGATTTAATTTATTGAGATGCTTTTAAAACTATACTTCCCAACGATAGTTGAATGAAAGACAATAAATAGAAAACGTAGTGCTCATTGTATTTCTGGGCATGCTCACTACAATAGAAGAACTTGTTTAATATTACTACATGCATACACACATTTCATTATGTGCATGATCATGCAGTGTATGTTCTAATATTCCTAGTTCATTTATTGTTTAGTTCTCAGTCTTTGTTCATATTACTCTGTATAACTTCCTAATTCTGGTTTAACTGTGGGTGTAGAATACATTCTGATCTAATCTATATTCAACAAGTAGCTTGGGCTCTACTAAGTTCTTGGCTTCTTCTTTCACGCCTTCATCTGTGGTGATCCTACTAATGGACAGACTCGGGCCTTACAAACCCAAGCTCTACAACATTTCTTGTTCCTGGCATCGCGAACAGGCAGCTTCACTCACTAGATAACAGTTGTTTGCAGCTGTATATTGCTAGTGTGCTTATTCGTGGTTGTTTTTAACACATGATAAACATTATCAGACACTTCAATGTTTTTGGTTGTTTTGTAACAAAAGAGGCTACATTTGACATTATTTATACAAACAATGAAAATTGAAAGTGTTGATGTAGCAGGAGTATTACTATATGAAATGCAATGAACTAATAATAGCACGAATTTTGTAGGAATCTAATAATAGCACAAACTATTGTAGTCCTCTAATAATTTCAACACAATTAATACTTGACAGTTCAAGTTCTTGAATTATCTTCAGGAGCACTCTTAACCTACATATTTCTTATAAAGCTGGTATCCTTTGTACGCATTATAGAGTAAGGCAGGAACAGTGAAGAGTGCCTCTTCTTCTACACGGTCATCCTCGCTACCGTCCTCTCCAGCCATTACTGCATTCATTTGCTGAATCACTCGGTCAATATCTTCGTTGATACTTTGAATGTCTTCTTTGGTGGCCACTCCATCTTGATAGGCTTGGTAGGCTTTGTACAGTTTTTTACCAATGGTGAATAAATCCCATAGACCTTCTTTCTCAGCCAAGCTTTCTGTGATGGCTATCTTCCCATCAGCATCTGGCAAGATATCCTCCTGACTTTTAGGTTTAGGTCTCCTGGGCCTTCTTATCCTTAGTGATCTCAGACGCCTAATAAAATCCTTAAAACTTTCTGTACGGGAGAGATCCTCTGGTACGTCAAAGGCATTCTAAACCATAGAACAAAATATTACATGAAGCGAATCCATTACTTAATAAGAACTTCTCACCTGTTGACTAATTCGAGGATAGTTTAATCAGTATCTTCTCCACAAAGGGTGCCGGCCTGTTCTTTGTTTAGCTCAATTGAAGATACTCTTTAGGCCTCCTCGTGCTTCTGCCTTTGCTTGAGCTTCAACACTTAAGGCTGAATCAGTCTCTTCAGGTTCTTCATCTTGTGCCCAAGAGACTCCATTCAAGATGAGAGCTACGCAGAAAAGAAGGAACAATTTCTCGTGCATTATGGAAGATCTTCAGTTCTGATGACCAAATTCAGCAACTCTTTAATTCTTCTTGACGATGCTGGCAGTGGAGTTTAGAGTCATCCTTTATATAGATGGCGACTTAAAAAAAAAAGATGGTGCTATGTAAAATACCACTTTCTGGTTTACAGCTATCATTTCATGTTATTTTCTAACATTAAAGCTATTTATTTCCACTAGGAATCTTGGTAGTGATCTCTTAGAGATAAAAATCATGATACACAACGAGGAGCCTTTCTTATGAAGAATATGATATCAGCAAGTAGAAATGAAAATAAGCAGTCGATGTAGACACATCATTTGTTTCATGCTTGAATGTCAGTTTATCATCACTTTATTACAAGAAAATAAAAATCAATTATGAAAACAAGAGGTGAATATAATACTTGCCAATTATTTTTTCAAATTGTGTCATAATAATTTCATAGATACCTGCGAAAGATCGCTCTTATTGTTGTGCCTAAGGCACCTGTGCCAACCATCTCTGACAGACCAGCATTACTTCTCAACAAGTGAGGAAAGTGTGTCCAACTGAAAAGTGTGGAAAATGAGTGGCACTATCAGAATTGGAAAAAAAAATTGCACAGGACAAAAAGTACAAGTTCCTAAGTCTCCTACTATAGGATAGTCAACTTTCACTTTACATTTCTATATGGGCATGACTCCCACCAATTCAATTTGGAGCTATCCTCTTGAAGAAATGTAGAATGAAAGGTGAATTATCCTACATTGGAGACGTAGTAAATTTTAGTTTTTGTCCTGTGCTGGAGCCAGTGGTATCAACTAAGGTACTTGTGACATGATTTATATACATTAGTAGCACTTGTGAAAGATAGAGTCATCAATTTTTGATGATCATGTATTGCAATGGAGAGTTTGCTTGAAGTCTTGGTCCTGGTAAATTATTGTTTATTCTTTAAAATTATAGAAATACGACATTTTAGTTACACTTATAGCACGTACGAATATCCCAGATTGCCACGAAGAGCTGTCTCATGAGCTTCAGTAAACTGATAAAAGACAAGCCCGCTTATATTTCAGCGTGCAGCCTCAGCATTAAATTGGTGCTTCAACAAGATAACAGATGAGAAAATACATAACTAATAGTTATCAGCCATAATCATGCCTGAATTGCAAATACAAAGACAGAATAACAAATCAACAACAACAGAAGTTATAATTATGTAATTGTAAAAAAGCTCCCTTATTTTGCATAAGCATAGGTTGGCATATCTAAAATCCCTCTTAGCAAATGGTCCCCTTTGCAAACCCCTCCCCCCCCCCCCCCCAAGAATTTCCAATTTAAATAAAATAAAGCATCGACATTGCATTACAAGTGACATTATAATTAATCCTGATTATTCGGAGTGATATTTGGTACAAGGTAAGTCCTTCAATGGTCACTCACCGCGTCAGCCATGCCTATAGATATTTTCTGTCAGCTTGTTTTGAAATCTAGGGGGTTTTTTTTAGAGATCTTTTTGTTTAGCTGTACCAGCTGGTGTGGAAAGATGATAGCTGTCACTTGTATTCTTCTAGAAGAAATACTCTTTTGAAAAATAACTCACTTTGACAGTATGTGTGTAGCTCTTCTATTGTGCTATGTATGTTTGATTTGTTTCTTGGCAAACTAAGAGTGGTTGAAGGTTCATGTGGCAATTGTCATGACAACACGTGACATGTGCCGTGTCCATGGCACCCACATATCTCTCAATGTTTATCAACTGACTTATTTTACCTTTCAAAAGGACTTGATGAGTTGACAAATTACTTGCTGCCTTTCAAAGATTTTACAAAAGCTTTTTTGAATGTCTGTTTATAAAACATTTGCAGAGAGGAAAAGTGCAGGGGGAAATTTGTATGTGTGTAGCCGCGTGTGTGCACTCACGCTGTTGCCTTATTTGGTGGCATACATTAACAAACCGTACATAAGCTCTAAAAAATGTTTGTGTGTGCTGGTTGTCAGGAAGGAGCTATGATGAGGGATGTGATTTTGGCTATTCGAGCAGACGAGGCTCACCATCGTGTAGTGAACCACACTCTGGGAAGCATGGATGAATCAGACCAGAACCCACACAAGCCTGGCCAATAACCATCAACTATATCATGTGAGAGTCATGTGACCGTGTGTGTGTGTGTGTGGAAAGTCATGTGACCATATATATATTTAGGAAGTATTGTGACTATAGAAGGCATGTGACTAATGTAGGATGTCATGTGACCAGAGTAAGATGTCATGTGAGTAGGATGTAATGTGACCACAGTAAGAGGTTATGTGACTGTAGTAGCATGTCATGTGACCGCAGTTGGAGGTCGTGTAAATCATTGATGTCTGTATTAGCTAAATGTTGTGTACGACAGAAACGCGGTCAGTCGTGCGAGACAGCTGATGGTTTTCTCTTTGTTTCAACTCGCAAGACCCAGAGCATGTGGACCTTACCAACTTCACTTTAATTCTGTTCACAGACAGGCTATTTATTCGATTCTGTGTGTTAGATGCTTTCCTGAATATTCTTGGAGGACTGCTACCATGTCTAGTCAGTGTAGACATGCAGAAGGATAGTGTACTTTGTAGAAGAGTTTAGAAAAGTAAATACAACTTGTCCTTTTACTATTAAGTGACGGGAAAAGAAGGTGTGGTCTAGTAGCTGACCTAAAAAATTAATACAGTCTTGACAAATTGTTTGTGCCATTTGTCAGTAGCCCGAGTTGTTCTTTAAGACTTGAGAGCTTTTTGTTTTGATATCTCATGTTTTCATAAGGAGAGTGTTATGATTCATCTCTGTTAATACTCTGTTCCTTCCCTGCCTAGTTTGGAATACTGATTAATTTATCTTAACAATTGTTATCAAAATACAGGATTGTACCAAGATGCTTTTTTGACATTTTTGAAAATCCAAGTTTTCCCAGGTTTATATCACTGAATCTCCAAGCAGTTTCCATTATAGTCAATAGTCTGTATATCTCATCTGTAATATTTCCTTTTTTGAACGGTGTTGAAGACAAACAATAACAAGCAAGTCACTTATTTACTATTAACAGTTTAGTCGCCTTTCACTTTCTTGTCTGAAATTTTATTAGTTAAGGGGCTGTTTGGGGAAAGGGGGGGGGGTGTTTGGGTCTACAGTTATAGTTGTACAGTAATTTTTATGACCCAACTTCTTTTTTTTATTTTTTATTTTTTTTTATTAACTAATTAATTAATTTTAGAGTGTCTCTAACCAGTACATCACTGTACACAAACGGTTCATTCGGGAAAATGTTTCGAATCTAGCAAACAGATGAAATTAAATACTGGGGTAGATGTATCTATTTCAACTATATCTCCAATAAGACTGCAGTTAGTGGCAATTTCCTGACTGTCTTTATGCTGAATTATAAAGCTTCTAAAGTTTGGCTCATTTCCTATAAAAAAAAACAACACGAACAATAAAATAATTTTAAAAAAAATTTAAAAAATTTTTTTTTTTAAGTCTCATATTCTTTCCTATGCTAAACTAGAAAGTTTGTAAGTGGCTCCCAAGAGAAAAAAAATCAGCATGGCAAGCAATAGATAATACCTAGCTCATATTTGGGTGTAGTAGACCATTTCTTATCCAACACATAATGTTGGCTTAATTTGAAGTCGTTCAAGCAGTGCATCTGCATTCTGCTTGTAAGTATAAAATTCTTCTCCTCTCAGTATCTGTCTGTTGAACTGATGATGAAGTTGTTGCTCCTCGAATGGTTCCTTTGATATCATAATCTGTGGTGTGGGTGTGCCATGTTGTCATGCCAACACACCACTGCTCTACTCATTGTGTATTACTTATTGACGTAATTGTGCATGTAGAGTGCTGTGCAGGATATAAATTTAAAAACAAAATTCTCTGAAAGCTGTTAGTCTTTTTAACTTATGTACACACAAACACACACATGCAAACGTACACTCTGAATAGTTTCATATTAGCATCGCTGGTAAGTTCTTTCTATTCAGAGTGTGCTTGTTGTTGTAGAGTTGTTCTGTTTACATTTGTTTCTATGTAGTTGGTATCTTGTGTTGTTCTTTGTCTTCTTTCTGTGTGTGACGTTCTGGAAAAATAAACTCTGTTTACCGCAGACCACATTCGTGAAGTTTCAGTAGCTGTTGCAAGAACAAGACTATAATTAACAATCTATTATCGAAACTTTCTTAACACAACACAGTATAAATTACAATAGGGTTAAGTTTTAAATACTAAACTTTTGGCAGTAAACATGGTAAACTTGTATTATTATTACTATTATTATTATTATTATTATTATTACTATTATTATTATTATTATTACTATTATTATTATTATTATTATTATTATTATTATTACTATTATTATTATTATTATTATTATTATTATTATTATTACAATTATAATTACTATTATTATTATTATCATTATTATTTATTATTATTATTATTATTACTATTATTATTATTATTATTATTATTATTACAATTATAATTACTATTATTATTATTATCATTATTATTTATTATTATTAATATTATTATTATTATTATTAATTCAGTGAATGATAGCCTCATTTTGTATTTGATTAGCTTGTATGGTCACTTCTACTCATCTTTGCTAACACTTGGTTAAGCTAGTACTGCTCTTGCTGTGATTTCTCTGTATCAATAACACAGAAATATTATACTAGCACAACATTTGCCCTTTTGAACATTTTGTAGTGAAGTGTTAGAGTATGGCATGAAGTTTTGCTTCGTTTTATGTAAAAAAATTTTTTTATTTTTCTATACTACAGATTTCAAGTGCCATGAACTTCTAAACTAACACTATACGTACATGATTCTGGACCATTTGAAACAGAGCTAGACTCCTAACAGTTCATGCATAGCTCCAATGTCATTTACAACTGTTTTTATATTCTTTTTTATATATATTAGTTCATTAGTAATTCTTTTTGATTACATGTACGTGTTTATTTTTAAACTAAATTTTAAGTTTTATTTGACAATATTGATATCATTTCAATATTACTGTTCTAATAACATGAAATGTTCTATAACGTTACTACTTCTAATGCTTGTACTTAACAAAAAAAAAAGTGTCTGTTCTTGTTAACCAGAACGGTTACGCGCACGCCGTCTCCATAGTTTCTTGAATAACTTGAATAGAGATTGAGTTTGAGAAGCCATATCTGTTTGGTCAGTTGTCCAAGGTTGACCTCCATAGGGAACTGCATCAGTCGGGAACTCTGTTGTAATTGGCTCGTTCTCTGTGGGGGTGCTATCTCCGTTTCTTCGCTGCTCAAGTTTCTCTCGTAATGTGTCAAGAAAGTTGCGGACAGGGTCCGTCCATTTCTTGGGATATCCCACAGCATCTCTGTCTTCTTCGACTGTTCTTGACCTTGGCCTGAGTTTGGTATCGACAAGCCGCAGGGCATTGACAAGAAATGACCTGAACCCTTCAATCTCTGCCACTTCCCTTTCATTGTAGAATCCTCCATCTGTCTGAATTGGAGTATTATATTCTATGTTGGCGTATTTGTAAGATTCTCTGCAATCGTCATCTTCATCCCTGTCACGTGACCGGCGACGAGATTTAAATAAAGGCTTGACTTTTCTAAATATTTTAATACCCTTTTTAACTCCCTTTTTGACTTTTTTGAACAGCTTCTTGAATATTTTTAGTTTTTCAATCTCTGCTTCTTCACTTGTTAGCCTATCAGATCCACCCTCCATATCGCGAGGATCCAATTTGTCTCCCACGGTGCCTAAAACATTTCGGGCGAGATCTTTCAAGCTGGTGGGGTTGTTCACGGCTCTTCTGTCTTCTTCCGAAGTTCTGGATCGGGACCTGAGTTTGTGTTTCAGCACTCTCAGGCCTTTGCCCAAGATGGATCTAAATAACCTCCACTTCTGTGCTTCTACTTCGTCACTCATAAGCCTATCTTCGTTGTTGTCTTCATCTTCAGCTGGCGCCCTGTGGACCAAATTGAAAGTTTCCAATTCAGCTTGCAGATCGTCGTCGTCCGAGTCTTCTGGGCCAGAGTTGAGCTCTGAGTTGCCGATATCTGGAAGGAGCGATGAGATCATTTGCAGCTCTGCTTCCTCATCTGTGTCTCTTTTCAGTCCCTAGAAAGTTAAATATGGGTTATATTGTCATTATATGCACAATGACTGTCTTATGGTATTGAAACTGCATTAAGCCCTATGTTTGATAGTGAGGTTAGGGAAGCTCTCATCAAGCGAAGTTCAGAGCTCAATATTATACAGGGAGATGCACTGATTTCAATAAAGATGTGGAAGACAAGAAAGTTAAATACTTCATTACAGAGAAATGGAAGCTTCTAGTACATGTAATACATTTTTAATGGCCATACTGCACCTTCTCGTGAATTGGTTCAGCTTCTCTCTGCCAGTCTTTCGAATGCCTTAACCAGGATCTTCTTTGTTCAGGCTGTAAGAGTGGTCTTTTATTAGAGAAATCTTTTGACCAGGATGCAGCATTTACTTCACGAGCTCCATTGTCTAGTGTTTGCTGCAGAGTTTTGTCACTGGAGTCTTCTGTCAGTGGGACAGCAGCAACATAGCAGGTTAGTCCGAGAATCAGGAGGAGTGTGGGGTACCTCATGGCTTGAGACCAGCAAATGAAGGCTAGGTACTGCTATCTCAGCTTCATTGGGACCACCGGTACCAGGTCCTTTTATAGTCAATTTCCTGAAGTTTTATAGGTTTGTTTTTGTTAAATATAATATGTGTGTTAGCGTGCGGTAAACACGTACCTGAATGTTATTCCCAAATGAGAAACAAGTAATTGATGCTGGTAATTGCGTTATACTCTAATAGATTTGAGATATTCTAAAAACTCTATTAACTCTACATTGATAAACAAACAGTAACAGTGTAGGCATGATCAAACATGCTGTAGGCAAAAATATTGAAATATGTTGCTTGTTCATCCTGAGAAAAGTATACAAGTTGTTATTTCACTTTGTTTCAAAATCATTTCATTTATTTACTTTTTACTGTTATATGCCCTTAGTACGGCGCGTAAGTTGCCCATTCAAAAATGAATGGGAAAAATCGCTGTTCAATTGAAATTGCATGGGGAAAGTGAAATAGCGCGTAACTAATTGAAATACCTCGGTAACTAAGTGAAATACCTTTGTAGCTAAGTGAAATAGCACGGGTAAGTGCGCACGTGTGCAGAACCTTGTAAATGTACAGTTCGAGTAGTTTCTAGTTGGAGACAATGTCATTCTTTACCACAGAAGCTCTACCGGTATTAGATCTACAGATTAGGAGGAGCCGCAGGTTGAAAACGAAGTTCCAACGGAAGCTAATCCTGAAGTAAGGAGATAGTGAGTGAACGATATAGTATAGCTACAATTTGCAAATGACTTTTTAAAAAGCTCGCCTACTATTAGCGAGTGATAGCACGGGTAACCTGTGCTATATTACTCATACAAATACTGAGGGGAAATGCCCTTAATTTAATAACAATGAGTAAACAAATAACGACGATTGCCTATATCTGAAATATTATAGCATTTCCTTCTCTAGTTGAGTACAAGAAAAGGTGACGTTTTGAATCTGGCAGGGAATGCCTCCCACTACTTCCTTTGCAAGAATATTGTGAAAAAGTTATTTAGTCATAATATCTATTTTAGTGTGTAGAAACTCTAGAATGTATATATAATACCAAACTCACAGCACAAAAACTTTTACATTGGATATTCACTTGCACACACAGCAACAACAACAACAACAACATGAATTTCAGGCTGCAACTACACTATTCAATACTACAGTGGAGCCATGTTGTGGGAAAGGTTTGCACTGAGCAGTAAGTGTCCGGTGAATAACTTGAAATGATATCATTTGAAAGGAAGAGATTCTGAACAACATCACATGTTTAGAAAATTGACTGGTTATGGAACGCTTATAATACACTTTTATATCTTGGAATTATATTATACTGGAACAACAACTCAGTTTAGAATTGCTCCTCTGAGACAGTCCTTGCTGCTGTTTTTACTTGTTCAATAACTAAGAAGTAGTAAACTCGGCAAGGGGCCTTCAGAAATCTAAATATAGTTCTTATCAAGTTTTATTAATAACTATTCATTAATTGTATATCGTTGAACGTTTGCTTTTGTTTAGCTGGAAAATCCTTTATTCTTTGGGCTGCCTAGTCTCTCTGTCTGTCTGTCTGTCCGTCCGTCAGTCTGTCTGTCTCTCCGTCTGTGTATCTGTCTGTCTGTTTATAATTATGTTGTGTATCTGTTTATATGTCTGTATGGAAATACTGTAGTGAACACACTATTGTCTTTATGTGGTCCAACATTATATATTCTTTAGATATATCTATAATAATATAATAATACACTTGTCTAATGCAATAGACATTTATAAAACGAAACTTAGTTCTTTTCTATTAAGTTTTTTTTTTCTTTATCAAGTCTGGCAATGAACTTTTACAAAATAAAGTTACATTTTTCTTTGACACAATGTTTTTAGTTCAAGCTAAGAACCAAGTCCACATTAATAATAATGAATACAATAAAACACAAAGTTTTCTGATTTGCAAAAGTCAGACTTCATCCCTGACTTCCACCATTGTTTTTGTCAACTTTTTCTCGCAAAACTCGTAATAAGTTGCGGCCGAGATCTGTCCACTTTGTCGGATTGCTGACGGCGTCCTCGTCTTCTTGAGGAGTTCGGGAGCTTGGTTTCAGCTTCCTGTCCAAGACTTCCAGAGCTTTGCTGAGAAAGTTCCTGAAGCCCTCAATCTCGGCTACTTCTTTATCAGTGATGTAGCTTCTCCTGTCGGAGAGTAGATTCTCTCCCTCAGTTTCAACCAGACTCCCATCGGTGGGGTCGCTGCTAGAACTTAACATTGTGAGGAATTGAATCAACATATTCATAAGCTGGTTTTTGTCTGTATTGCCAGACGTCAAGGTACTCAGAAGTTGCACAAACAGGTTCCCCAATCTGCTGATGTCAATTCCGGTACCGGAATCTGGGGATTGGAAGCTTCTCAGGAGTGTGTTGAAAATGGAAAAAACTTCAATTTCAACAGTATCCTAAATAGAAGGGATAGATTGTTATCATTTTATAAGAATGCAAGTCTATCCAATTACAGGGGGAAAAATGCTAGTTTTATGGCTTTTTAATGTAACTACTGGATATTGCTGTGAGTGATTCAATCTTGTTGTTCCCATCCAGTTTAGCTGTTGTCCTTCTTCACATTAAACATTGCTATTTTAATGCAGGCACAGAAGTATACATGTACTAGCACTTGGTTATTACTATTGTTTGATAAAAGGGTGGGATTAAAATAATATTGTTGAAGTAATTAGGACAGTATGAATCACTTATTCAAATCACCTGAAAGTTTCTATAGAACTCTATTACATGCAAATGATTTGTCATACAATTAATCTGAGTAAATGCTTGTTGAAATTGCAGTTCTGAACACATAATTAGTTTGCAGCGATGCAGTAACCTTGCTAAAGAATATCACATTTTTTAATCTAGTGGTAAATATTTTTGAATAGTTCTTTTATTAGAAGGCATGTTCATCAATACCTACTGCTGTATGAGTGGCACATGATATGTACAGTGACAGGTGACTTCAAGCATCGTGCAAGTATCTTCTATTAGTAAACCTGCAGCATAACTTTCACTATTATGATTGGTATTGTGGCGTGCTACTAAAATAGTACTGTATCTATGTTAAATTTGCAGTAAGTAGTCTTGCAGTAGTTATCTTATATATACAAACTAAATTGAAGTGTTTATTTATTTTGTAGAGTTTGATATAACTAGTAATTTTAAAATAATAATAATAATTATTATAATTGTAATAATATTGGTAATAATAATAAAATTGTACTAAAAAGTATAGGATTTTTCATTTGAGTGTAAAAGGAATTATTGAATTCAAATCACGTGTAATTTTATTATATATTAGAATAAAGTTCACTCACGTCATTATCAATCCCTTCCAAGCTGGCTAACTCATTCAATGAAGATGGACGTTGGGCTTTCCAGTTCCTTACAAAATCGAGAATTTTTCCAATATCCTGAAACTTCTGCCGTTTACTGCCAGTCGGGGCAGTCGGGGCAGCCATAGCAAATGCAATGACTACAGAAAGAAACAGGAGGCCTTCGCACTTCATTGGTTCAGATCAACGCAAGGTACGTATCAATTTGAATTTGTTTTACGATGCAGCTGCTTGTGACTCTCTGAATATGCGGTCTGTCTCTGGCCAGTTCTTAACGATAGCGTTTAATTCTTTTATATACACTCAGTGTCTATAAGGCAAACATCCCCAAAGTTGATGAATTGATGATTTGTCTCCTGGGTATAGCAGTTTGCTCATATCATACGTAAACATTATTATTTATCTCTTATTGCTGGCAGACTACTGGGAAAATAAGTTTGGGAAATCTTGTCCTTGAATAATAGTGTACGCAGAGCTATTGATGTAATAGCATATCACATGAGATTCAGATATATCACATGTGGCATATCTTCCACAACAACCACATAGCAGGAAGATTCACACACACAGAAGATATGTGTGTGTCTATGCAGCCTGCAATCTTCTATTGACTACTATATCATTTTGTGTTTTGTGATGTGTGCATTTCTTACCTCAAAGTAGTCATGAGCTCTGCCACCATCCAGTCATTAACTACCACACTTTGCCATAATGAAACTCTTTTTTTTTCTATCATTTTTTTTTGCCAATGCTGCAAGTGGTTCTATATAAGTGGCTGTTTTGTAGTTTTGGCAGATATTCCTGTACTCTTAAAGTTTTAATACATTTCCCTGAACTGAACACAGGACTTTCCTCCTTACCATTCCTCGTGAAGACATTGGATGACCAGAACCCCGGTCAACTTGACTAAAATCAGCCAAGCCACACCCCACACTTGACTTGTGTTTGTGACTATGTAGTAACATTCTCTTAATTCACACTCAAAAGAACATACTCAGTCCTTGCTCAACGGACCTTCCATAAAACGGACAACCAAACTACAGTGGATAAACTGAAAACTATGGAGCTTCCGAGATGTAGACAGCTTCCAAATTCTAGATAACGGACAGAACAGAATTCCCACAATCGCTACACAATACAAAAAGTGTTCCACTTAAATGGACATTCATTGACACATCAAAATTTAATTGTGCAGGCAATTTTAATGAATTAACTAACAAGTTCATCTTGGGTCCATTGAGGTGGTAGCTAGATGAATTGTATATTGAACTCACAGTCACATTTCTCTTACTGGAGTTCCAATCTCACAGTACACTTGGTATCCCATTATAAATCCACAACTTTTGAGATCTGCGCATACAATTTAACTAGCCATACTAAATAGTATTGAAATAGTATTGAAATAACAATCTAATAAATGCTGACTCAATTGCAATACCATTTTATTTGCAGATTGTTTTGGCCTATTAAGTTAACTAATGTATTTTTGTAAATAAAGAGTGAGTGCAAAGCAGCCCCAAAACCACTTGCAGAGCATTGGTTAATGTATGTAGGTGACAACTACCCAGTGAATGAATATTTGGAGATGATGATCTTGCAGTGTGTGCGCTGGAACGACTGATTGGGAATCCAGCATTTTGAATCAACTGTGTGAGAAGATGATGATGACAACAACCCTTTTGTTCCTTCTCCTTCACTGAAGTTGAAGATCTTCAGAGCAGCAATAGATGTATATACTGGAAAATATAACGTCATATTTAGAGCATTGTGGCCATATAAAAGAAGCAAAAGAATTGGGAGCAATTGTAGATAGTATTGTGAACTTAAAATGTTCCATTGTTAAAAAGGACTAATTGATGGGATGTGTTTTCGAACAAGCTAATATACATCCAATTATTGAAGTGTAACTTAACCTTTTATTTATTTATTTATTTATTTATTTATTTATTTATTTATTTATTTATTTATTTATTTATTTATTTGCTTTTTATTTTTTATTTATTTATTTTTTTGTAGTAGCTACACTGTATCGTTCACTCACTATCTCTTTTTCATGATTAGCTTCAGCAGGAACTTCATTTTCAACGTACGGCTCCTCCTGATCTGTTGAAAAATATCCCGTGTAATACGGACAGAGCTTCTGCGGTAAAGAATGACATTGTCTCCCTTACCAGAAACTACTCGAACTGTACGTTTCCAAGGTTAACTCTGCACGCGTGCGCACTTACCCATATTATTTCACTTAGCTACCGCAGTATATCACTTAGTTTCCACTTAGTTACCGAGCTATTTCAATCACTTCCGCACTATTTCACTTTCCCCGTGTGATTTCAATTGAACAGCAATTTTTCCCATTCATTTTGAATGGGCACTTACTATTAATTTTAAATTGAGATCTATTTTTTAATCTATACTTCACATCAATAGTTGAATAAAAGACGATATTAGATAAACATTGATAAGGTAATAATCACTATATTATTGTAGGGCATGCCCAGTACAATAGAATTTTGAATAATTTAGTTAAAGAGAGAGAGAGAGATAGGAATATCCTAACTCATCATTATCAAACACAGCGGTAGTGTGCTGCTTATTTTTTATCATATTTAGCACATGATAGACTTTTCAATGTTTTCAGTTGTTAAGTAACAAAAATGGCTACATTTATACAAACAATGAAAATTGAAAGTGTTGATGTAGCAAGGGTATACGAAATGTAATGAACTAATAATAGCACACATTTTGTAGTAATCTAATAACAGCATAAATAATTGCAGTCATCTAATAATTTCAACACAATTAACGTTTGAGAGTTCAAGTTCTTGAATCATTTTCTGACACACTATCAACCTGTAAGTTCATTATAAAGCTTGTATCCTTTGTACGCTTTATAGAGTAAGGCAGGAACAGTGAGGAGTGCCTCTTCTTCTACACGGTCATCCTTGCTACTGTCCTCTCCAGCCATTACTGCATTCATTCGCTGAATCACTCGGTCAATATCTTCATTGATACTTTGAAGGTCTTCTTTGGTAGCCTCTCCATGTTGATAGGCTCTGTAGGCTTTATACAGTTTTTTACCAATGGTGTATGCTTTCCGAAGACCTTCTTTCTCGGCCAAGCTTTCTGTGATGGCTGTCTTCCTATCAGCATCTTGTAAGATGTCATCCTGACTCACAGCTGTAGGTCTATTGAGCTTTCTTCCTGTTAGTGACTTTGGACGTGTAATGAGATCGTTAAAACTTTCTGTACGGGAGAGATCATTCGGTACATTGAAGGTATTCTAAAACATGGCACAACATGTTAATTGAAAAAAAGAAAAGAATAAGTTTGTTTAAAATGGTGGAAAAAACCTTCAATTTCAACGGTTTCCTAAACAGGAAAGATAAAATATTATCTTTTTACAAGAATGCAAGTCTATCCAATTTGAGTAAAACCAATTGCTAATTTAATGGCTTTAATGTAAATACTACATGTTACTGTGAGTGATTCAATTTTGTTGGTTTCATAAAGTTAGCTAACTTTTTTTGTTGTTGTTGTTGTTTTTGTTTTTTCGCATGCATATTATGCAAGTATGTTGTTTTGGATTATTTATTTATTGTTAATTGTGAAACAGAAATATATAAGCTCTTAATTATGACTACTGATGATAAACCGATGGGATAAAACACATTTTTGAGGCAAACAGGATGGCATGAATTGCATTAGCTTATTCATATAGAAGTCTAACTAATATCTCCAAATAATCTGAATTATTACCAGTTACTTTAGAAATTTGCAGTCTGAGCAATTAATTAACTTGCAGTGATTCAGTGAACTTGTAAAAGAACATCACATTCTATTATCTAGTTGTAAACGTTCTTTTATTACTAGGCATTTTCATCAATACCTACTGCTATGAGTGGCACATACAATATGTACAGTGACAGGTGACTTCAAGTGTCGTGCAAGTATTTTCTATCAGTAAACCTGCAATATAACTTTCACTATTATGATTGGTATTGTGGCATGCTACTGAAATAGTACTGTATCTATGTTAAATTTGCAGTAAGTAGTCTTGCAGTATTTATGTTATATATATAAACTAAATTGAAGCGTTTATTTTATTTTGTGGAGTTTCACATAGTAATGTTAAATAATAATAGTAATAGTAATAATATTATTAATAATAGCAATAACAATAATAATAATATTAAAAGTTGTTCTAGAAGTATAGGACTTGTCATTTGAGTGTAAAAGGAATTATAGAATTCAAATCACATGTGCCATTTTAATAAATATTGGAATAAAGTTCACTCACGTCATTATCAATCCCTTCCAAGTTGGCCAACTCATTCAATGAAGAAGGGAGTTAAGCATTCCTGTTCCTTGCAAAATCGATAATTTTTCCAACTGTATCTAAAGTGAGATCCTCAGCATTCCGACCTTTATTACCACTCGGTGCAGCCACAGTAAATGCAATGGCTGCAGAAAGAAACAGGAGGCCTTCACACTTCATTGGTTCAGATCAAGGCAGAGTAAGTTGTTTTGAAATTTTATGGTGCAGCTGCTTTTGGCTCTCTGAATATGCGGTCTGTCTCTGCCCAGTTCTTCATGACAACTTGCAATTCTTTTATACATGCTCGGTGTCAATAAGATAAACACCCCCAAAGTTGGTAAATTGACGATTTGTTTCCTGAGTACATTCAGTTTTCTCATAACCTTGGTAAACTCTAATTTGCTTTCAGGAAACTGGGATTTTCCTTGAATAATAGTGTATAGCAAATCACAAATTCAGATAATATATCACATGATGTGTGTTTGTGACAATGTAGTATTTTTTCCTGAAAGCATTCATTGTGTGAAAGAGTCAGTTTACAGGCATATACAGAGGTGTTTAACTAAGTCAGAAAAAACAAGACATTTCAATTGTATGGAATGGTTAGTTGTAGTTCAGCGTATAGTACACATTGATTATTGAGATGTTTAAAACTATACTTCCCAACGATAGTTGAATGAAAGACAATAAATAGAAAAGGTAGTGTTCATTATATTTCTGGGCATGATCACTACAATAGAATTTTTTTTTTAATTAGCTAAAGAGAGAGACAGAGAACTCTTCAGGATCCTGAATATATATATTATGGAGAACTTGTTTAACATTACTACATGCATACACACATTTCATTATGTGCATGATCATGCAGTCTATGTTCTAATATTCCCAGCTCATTTATTGTTTAGTTCTCAGTCTTTGTTCACATCACTCTGTATAACTTCCTAATTCTGGTTTAACTGTGGGTGTAGAATACATTCTGATCTAATCTATATTCAACAAGTAGCTTGGGCTCTACTAAGTTCTTGGCTTCTTCTTTCACGCCTTCATCTGTGGTGATCTACTAGCGGACAGACTCGGGCCTTACAAACCCAAGCTCTACGACATTTCTTGTTCCTGGCATCCCGAACAGGCGTAGCTTCACTCACTAGATAACAGTTGCTTGCAGCTGTATTATTGCTAATGTGTTTATTCGTGTTTTTTTTTAACACTTGATAAACATTATCAGACATACTCAATGTTTTTGGTTGTTTTGTAACAAAAGAGGCTACATTTGACATTATTTATACAAACAATGAAAATTGAAAGTGTTGATGTAGCAGGAGTATTACTATATGAAATGCAATGAACTAATAATAGCACGAATTTTGTAGGAATCTAATAATAGCACAAACTATTGTAGTCATCTAATAATTTCAACACAATTAATACTTGAGAGTTCAAGTTCTTGAATTATCTTCAGGAGCACTCTTAACCTACATATTTCTTATAAAGCTGGTATCCTTTGTACGCATTATAGAGTAAGGCAGGAACAGTGAAGAGTGCCTCTTCTTCTACACGGTCATCCTCACTACCGTCCTCTCCAGCCATTACTGCGTTCATTTGCTGAATCACTCGGTCAATATCTTCATTGATACTTTGAATGTCTTCTTTGGTGGCCACTCCATCTTGATAGGCTTGGTAGGCTTTGTACAGTTTTTTACCAATGGTGTATAAATCCCATAGACCTTCTTTCTCAGCCACGCTTTCTGTGATGGCTATCTTCCCATCAGCATCTTGCAAGATGTCCTCCTGACTTTTAGGTTTAGGTCTCCTGGGCCTTCTTATCCTTAGTGATCTCAGACGCCTAATAAAATCCTTAAAACTTTCTGTACGGGAGAGATCCTCTGGTACGTCAAAGGCATTCTAAACCATAGAACAAAATATTACATGAAGCGAATCCATTACTTAATAAGAACTTCTCACCTGTTGACTAATTCGAGGATAGTTTAATCGGTATCTTCTCCATAAAGGGTGACGGCCTGTCCTTTGTTTAGCCCAATTGAAGATACTCTTTAGGCCTCCACGTGCTTCTGCCTTTGCTCGAGCTTCAGCACTTAAGGCTGAATCAGTCTCTTCAAGTTCTTCATCTTGTGCCCAAGAGACTCCATTCAAGATGAGAGCTACGCAGAAAAGAAGGAACAATTTCTCGTGCATTGTGGAAGATCTTCAGTTCTGATGACCAAATTCAGCAACTCTTTAATTCTTCTTGACGATGCTGGCAGTGGAGTTTAGAGTCATCCTTTATATAGATGGCGACTTAAAAAAAAAAGATGGTGCTATGTAAAATACCACTTTCTGGTTTACAGCTATCATTTCATGTTATTTTCCAACATTAAAGCTATTTATTTCCACTAGGAATCTTGGTAGTGATCTCTTAGAGATAAAAATCATGATACACAACGAGGAGCCTTTCTTATGAAGAATATGATATGAGCAAGTAGAAATGAAAATAAGCAGTCGATGTAGACACATCATTTGTTTCATGCTTGAATGTCAGTTTATCATCACTTTATTACAAGAAAATAAATATCAATTATGAAAACAAGAGGTGAATATAATACTTACCAATTATTTTTTCAAATTTTGTCATAATAATTTCATAGATACCTGCAAAAGATCGCTCTTATTGTTGTGCCTAAGGCACCTGTGCCAACCATCGCTGACAGACCAGCATTACTTCTCAACAAGTGAGGAAAGTGTGTCCAACTGAAAAGTGTGGAAAATGAGTGGCACTATCAGAATTGGAAAAAAAAATTGCACAGGACAAAAATTACAAGTTCCTAAGTTTCCTACTATAGGATAGTCAACTTTCACTTTACATTTCTATATGGGCATGGCTCCCAATTCAATTTGGAGCTATCCTCTAAAAGAAATGTAGAATGAAAGGTGAATTATCCTACATTGGAGACGTAGTAAATTTTAGTTTTTGTACTGTGCTGGAGCCAGTGGTATCAACTAAGGTACTTGTGGCATGATTTGTATACATTAGTAGCACTTGTGAAAGATAGAGTCATCAATTTGATGATCATGTATTGCAATGGAGAGTTAGCTTTAAGTCTTGGTCCTGGTAAGTTATTGTTTATTCTTTAAAATTATAGAAATACAACATTTTAGTTACACTTATAGCATGTACGAATATCCCAGATTGCCACGAAGAGCTGTCTCTTGAGCTTCAGTAAACTGATAAAAGACAAGCCCGCTTATATTTCAGCGTGCAGCCTCAACACTAAATTGGTGCTTCAACAAGATAAGAGATGAGAAAATACATAACTAATAGTTATCAGCCATAATCAGGCCTGAATTGCAAAATACAGACAGAATAACAAATCAACAACAACAAAAGTTATATGTAATTGTAAAAAAGCTCCCTTATTTTGCATAAGCATAGGTTGGCATATCTTATCGAGGACCATCATGCTTACAAGGAGAATGGATTCACTAGAAAGGCTGCATACAAAAAATGAATCTATGAGGGGCAAAAATCCCTTTCTTAGATTTTAGGAGGGGTAATGTGAGTGAGATACAGAGTCACTTGAACATAAGAGACCATTGTAATGCAGAACTATTTTCAGTGTCATGTTTGAAAAAAATCAACAGTAGTACTTAAGAATTCCTAGACAGGGCAAATACTTTTTATGGGAAGCAAATCCCCCCTTCACCACCCCCACTTAAATACAGCCCTGGCAGGCAAATCCCCCCTTCACCACCCCTACTTAAATACAGCCCTGGCAGGCAAATCCCCCCTTCACCACCCCCACTTAAATACTGCCCTGGCAGGCAAATCCCCCCTTCACCACCCCCACTTAAATACTGCCCTGGCAGGCAAATCCCCCCTTCACCACCCCCACTTA
>WLWD01001359.1_pt1 | contig 83132 bp, 58 predicted proteins | sample 6712731 | NCBI WGS metagenome assembly WLWD01 (sample SAMN12718690, study PRJNA576275) | sponge metagenome | isolation source: marine sponge | host: Mycale hentscheli | place: New Zealand: South Island, Marlborough, Capsize Point | collected 2014-11-01
TGTGTGTGTGTGTGTGTGTGCATGTGTGTGTGAGGTGCTATGTTTCCTCTTTGGACCATGGCCTTGTCAATGGAGGGGCTTAAGCGCACCAATGAACCCACAATTGTTAAGTTTTGGGGGTAGTTGCTGACTAAGCATGGTCCAAGTAGACTAAAGTAAATAGATCCAGGGCATTGCCTGATGGTGCCACTTAACAAGAACTCCATGTAATCTCAAGTACGTCCTGTTTAAAGCTTATTATGAAATGCTGGTGCCAGTAATGCTTAGGGTATGTCATTCTTGCTCACCCCCCCCTCCCCCCCATCTTGGAAAACCACTTGACCCATTACTGGCAGTGGTGACAAGGTTAAGGTGTTAAGTATAAGATACATTAGTGAGATTGCTGGTTCACCAGATGTAAGATGTACGGTACTTTCTTCTTAGTAACTGTGACCAGGCAGCTAACCAGAAATTAATTAGTAATATTGTGTTTGGTGAACCCATTTCATTTGTAGTTATATAAAATAAATTATTAAGTATAATGATACCAAAGTGCAATTTTAAATTGTAAAAGTGATCTGTAGTAAATCATTCAGTTCTTGCATTTTGGGCACACCCAGGGTTTCTTCTTGCTATTCCAATCTTTATTACTTATTCTGCTACATTCCCTGTGGTATCACTCTCCACATTCATCACAGCATACCATACTACGACCTTTTTCAGGCTGTCGACAGCTACAATAAATTGGTATCTTTTGAGTGTCAAAAGTTGCCTTTCTTTGCTCACTTTTGCTTGGAAATGTTGTGAGAGTTTTGCTCTCAAATACTTTCAATAATTCTGATCTTAACGTTTCTTGGTTAAAAGTTATGAGTTCAGTTTTTTGTCCATTACAAATGGCAGCTGCAAAAGCGATCATTAAGGGACCACAGTCAGAACCTCCCTTCTGAATTTGAACATTCATATAATTTACTTTGATGTCTTTGCAGTAAGTCTGCAATTATTTCTTCTAGATCTTCACTGAGTAGTAAATGCATGCTGTCATAAATTTTGACAGTGGCTGGTTGACATCCTACTGTAGATACTGTAATCCAATGGTTGCCGCTGTGGTTTAATATTTGCACAAAGGGGTTCAAGTGATGAACAGTAAATGTCCTTGTGTATTGCAATGTAGGGCTTTCCAGTCCAGCTATACCATAGGTATTTCTCAAAATGGTCTGTGCTGTATCTATGTGACGGTAATTTAATCACATGTTGCTGGTAGGATGATATCCTTATCAGTAATTGAGAGTGAGATTTGGCCAACAACAGTCCATATTTTTTTCTCCTATACTGCATTTGTTTCAGCTACCTCAATCACTGCAGTAGACTGCATTGCAGCTAGCTTTTGAGATCCTGTATTAATGCATGCTCGACCAGGATGACATTGTGGTCCACATATGTTACCCTGCCGTTTGCATGAACATTTCTTTGTGGCACAGCGAGTCGGCACATACACTGCTGACCAGCTGGAAGCTGAGCTTCAGGCTGCATTATCACATGGATAGCCTAAATAATATTTGAAAATTTATTTGAATCTTAGCGTTAAAAAAATAGCTAGACAATAAGACCAAAGGGTTTAGCACATTTAAAGTGCTGCAACACCATAGCAGTTATGCATAATAATTTCAACCAGGTACATTACAATCTGATTACCTTTTCATATGTAGTGTTTTCTGAGCTTGCATCAATGGACATCACATTTTCGGTTAATTCCTGCCATGTGATAAACTTATTTGCTACAAGCATTGATGATGTATTATTAATTAGAGATTAGTAATTTGAACTGGTATTTAAAGCGGACAAGCACTAATATTCACAGTTGTTGTAATAAAAAATTGTTTTAATATTCATCAATCGAAATTTAACTTTGCCCATTTCAACCTAATCATGCATAAATCACATGTTAAATGAAAATATTTTTTATAGAATTAATAAATGAGAAAATTTACTTTCTAATTGGTTACTTTGATATGAGTAAATGTTAATTATTATATGTATTACTCCAATTTATTAATAATAATCACTGCAACTGATCTTATTTATAGTACTGTCACACCAAAATTATTCAAATAAGTGAGAAATTTGTGTATTTATGTATACTGTAAATCTACACATACATTGTCTTCTGTAATGGTACCCATTTCTTCGATTGTCATTATGTCTTCTTCCGCTGTCTTCTATCACAAAAGACATCAATTTTCATAATAATTATGTATGAGTCAGTGCATGGTACACATTTAGAGTTAAATGTTGTAGTGTTTTATTAATAATTTTAAATCAATACTTATCAGTCCAGCTAATAAAATCTTATATATTTACCTTGCTATGAGTAATGACTTCCTTTTCAGATTTTTCTGATGTTGACACAAATTCCTCAAATTCCTTTCATAAATATTTAATACAAACATGGAAGGAAAGCTTATAAATGTTGAATAAGGAAATGAGGAAGGATATTTCAGATATTGATAACAGGACGGGTAAAAGTGTACTTGCCTTAGGCGCATTAAAACTAGAATGAAAGGGATAAACCCTGATACTTAATTGACACGATATGTGTTAAGTAGCATGAATTTTTTTTACATTATTTACATACTAACAATTAACTAACCATATCTGTGTTCTTGCAAATTTTCAAATTTATACTGCTAATTCCCTGCTTGAGAATTTTCCCAGAGTTGTTTTTTAATTTGTATGTCCCTCTGGTTGTTTGTTCAGCAATTTCATATGGACCATCCCAATTAAACTCCAACTTTCCTCCTTGTCTTGTCTGCTTGCAGCTGTTGTAGCGCCATATTTTATCTTCAACATTAAAGTCTGGCTTCTTATGAGCATCATACCTTTTCTTTGGTTTTACTTGAGCCTTCTTTATATTCTCCTTGGCTTTAGTATTGATTTCATCAGCCCATTGAAGCATTGATTCCATGTGTTCATCAAGGTCATTTGCTGATGGAATTCTAAAGTGCACATGCCATTAATCCACCATTGTACATTTAAAGCCAATTAGCTATATACACCAGCATTCTTTTTAATACCTTAGGAGTTATTTGCGTCACCTCCTGGAAAATTGTTTTGCTAATCCTCTTCACACTGAAATTAATTGTACTCAATGTTTATGGAATTTAAAAAACTCTAAACTGGACATGAATTGTAAAAATTTACAGTAATGGCAGTGTTATTAAAGTTTCTAAACGTTAACAACCTATTGGTTGCCTAATAAATGTCTTCCCTCAAGGCAGATTACTTTGCAGTTAAGATATATGTGACTGTCTTTAGGAAAACAGGGCTCAAAGCAGCGTGCTTGAATGTTGATAAAAATATCCCATGAAAGGAAATGGTATACATTGGGAATAGCTAAAGCTAAAATGATAAAACTAGAGAGCTCAATATGCCCATTATGTGATGATTACTATTATTATTGTTATTATTACTATTATTATTATTATTATTATTATTGTTATTGTTATTGTTATTATTATTATTATTATTATTATTATTATCATTAGTGTTTTTTTTGTTAGTTTGTTTGTTCGTTTTTTGTTTGTTCATTTGTTTGTTTGTTCGTTTGTTTGTTCGTTTGTTTGTTCATTCATTTGTTCATTCGTTTGTTTGTTCATTCGTTCGTTCATTCATTTGTTCGTTCACTCGCTTATTCATTCATTCATTCATTCATTCATTTATTCACTAATTATTCATTCATTCATTCACTCAATCATTCATTCATTTATTCATTCATTCATTAATGCAAATATACTTTGAATTTGATCTTTGTCATTCCTTCAGTTATAGTATAGCAGATATGTGTAATATGATTGTTGGATACGAGCTACAAGTATATAACTTCAGATTATGGAGCATGTAATATCAGATTTGGGGCTACCAGTAACTTGACCTTTGAAACTTATAAATCATAATAATTTATGGTGATTTCTTACTTTATCAAACATGATTGTCTTGTTTACTGATAAAAGAAGCAATGTAGCAAAAAGCAAATTGAGTTGCCAATTAGCATATTTTAAAGTAAAATGAGTTACAAACATTTCCACTAGCAGATATTGTGTTATAACTGCTTTGAAGAAAAGTATTGAATCTTATGCTAGAAATTACATGGCATGAATCAGCTAATCTTGGAGCAATCAAATGTGATTCTTTCTGGTCATTTCTTTGCTTGCACTAAGGTTTCAGGTTACAAAACTGGAATGCTGGAGTGTGAAATATAAATAAACGTGCTTAACACACAAGACAAAGTCCGATAAGTACGGTACTTGGCTTTCAATTCACACCATCTGTTGGTCCACAAGTTGTCAGTAGCAAAGACTCTTTTCTCTATAGATCTATAATTTGTCTGCCGAAAAAGACCAATAGATGAGCGTGTGAAATCTGCCTTGCAAGCCAATGACTACCCAATGCTAATAAATACAACACTGGCTACTTGTCATACCAACACAGTCAGATTTCCAACACCTCACCATCCAGTCAGGTCCATCGTACACCAAAAGCTACAGTGATTCTTCATTATGTGAGGCATTTCTCAGAGTGTATCAAAAGGATTCTAGGAAATGCGGACCTGTTTTAAACCACACTCAACACTGAGAAATATGTTGGTTCACGTAAAAAACTATGTTCCACTAACTGAAAGATCTGGAGTAGTTAACCAGGTGCCTTGTGGTTCTTGTAACCAAACATACATACATTGGACAATCAGATCAATCCAAATAAACCTATGTGACTAGGTAATACTTCACTATTCCAATTTTTTTATTTTACAGACGTTTCGACCACTAGCTAGTTGTGGTCATCATCAGTGAAATACAATGTAAAAATGAATGAGTGACCTCAAGAATGTAACTATGGAGAAGTAAAATAAAAAATTTGGACTAGTGAAGTATTAAATAAACAATATCAGTATAGACAATCAGGCTGTACATTACAACATAGGCTGAAGGAGCACAGGAGAACCCTAGCAAAGTGATGATACATCAGCTGTGGGAGACCATGCTATGTAATTCAATCATGACATTGATCAGAATGGAGTGAGAGTCGTTGATCAGCACATGAGTTAGTATCCAAGATGTTTTTTGGAGTCATGGCATATAAAGGCCCCAAAAAGCTGTATGAACAAAAACCTAGGGATATGTGGAGACTCCACATGAACATAATTATTTAGATAAGTTATGTTTTATATCATTATCATTATTATTGTATTTTAGTTTGCACACCGTGAATCGGGCACTTCTGCTGCAGGGTACAATACTTAAAAGTTAGACTGTCGTTAGCTAACTTGATTGACGGAACTTGAGTGGAGAAGAAGTAAAAGGGTTATAATTCCCTATACAGGATACTAAACACAGCCTATGACAGCTTGGCTACTGTAGGACATAGTAACTATCTCCCATAGCAACTGTTACTAGATTCATGTTTATTTATGCATTCCAGTTTTGTAGTCATCTATATCATACCGATAAAGGTTACTGGATTGACCGAAACATCTATTTATACTTTTATTGTTATAGCTAGTGCTTTTTCAGAACATAATATTTCTCCAATATTTACAATTAAACTTTTAAAGCTTATGATAGCAGTATAAAAATAATATAGCTAAGTAATATGAATGAAAAAAAAAAGCAACATGTCAGAAATTAAAAGTAAATTGGTACAATAATCATGACATAATTATGAGACACACTTTCAGTTTCGTACAAATGAACAGTGCAACATTACTATAGACTCAATTAAATGGGCAAAAGTACAGTACACTTGAAATGTAATATAGTGTAGTTGATTTCACCAAGGAACAGGAAATTTGGAAGCATCAGAATATCTATAGCAATTTACTGTATAAGTTAACAGAGCTACATCAAAACTATAGCCATAAGAAATTATTTTATGAGACCATAGTAATGTACTGTTCATTCATATGATACTGAAGATATATCTCACAATTTATAAGCAGTCTTCTTTTCATTGGTCCTGTGTGATTAATGTCTAGACATACTATATAGTTCAATAGTCATGTAATTGAAAGCCTCAACTCCTTCAGTCATCATTCAGTGACCATTTTCAGATACAAACAAAACAGAAAAGGACCCCAGGCTGTGATGGCAACATGCAAATATGTTCTAAGCTCTCATAATGGTGGTTTCTTAAATTCACCAATGTACCACGACTTTGGAAGGATCTTCTGTGTAGATCTTGTTCATTCCAAGTACTTTAGCTTTATCCCAATTGATGTTGTGAGTGGTTCCGATGGAGTGCTCTACGTTACAGCAGAAGTGTAAAATCAATCAAAACTTGTGGAGATCTCTTGTGTTCTTTGAATGGATACTTCAAGGTTCCTCCTGTCTTGCCAGTCCTGATCACCATTCTTGCTGTTCCTGTTAATTTTATCACGGGTTTCTTTGAAAACTTACTTATACAGAAACAGCACTTAAAAATCTTAAGGCCATAGCTGTATATGATGTGAGATGATTGTACAACACAGAATAATGCTCTCTAAGTTTATTTGGAAGCATCATTTATGTGCCAATACAATCAGAATTAAAGTTAAAAAAAACACTTCAACTTTTTCCTCTTGATGTTGCCACTATAAATGCCTTCGTGATTAATTGAAGAGACAATAGAAGCATTATGAAAATATGAAAAAAACATTGGAGAAGAAAAAATATGAGACTATATTGAAGATGTAAGAATTTGTTTGCTGAATTGTTTATTGCTGTTCCTTACAGCATCAAATTTGCTATTTACACACTGACCTTTCTTTCTTAGCTATGTTCTCAAATTTTGAACCTAGTAAGTGATTTAGCTCCTTCTATTTACAGATAGTTGTAGCAGGCTATAACTATATGTGACATGATTAAATAGTAGCACTGATTAGATTGCAACAACTACCAGGAAGAGATTGCCAAAGCTGTGACATGAAGTCTCAATCTTGTTAAGCTTAATGCTGCTTTTTGATTGATTCTTGAACATTTTAAATCCAAATTCGCTTAATATTGGCTTAGACTAGCATCAGTCATTCTAGAGTAACTTCGCCTTCACTTCAAACTGCAGTTACACAGCAGTAAAGGAAGACTGAAAAACCGGACCAATTCCGCGGAAGTAGGACCAAATCTGCTACAGTGCACCACAGCATAAAGCTGGTTTTATTCAACTCATCATAACTTGAGAACCGCTTGAAATAAGCCATAGCAACAAAAGACAAAATATCAAAATTTTTCTTCTACCTATAAATAGAGCCCATTTATTTAGCTTTATAGTCATGTGCACTGTTGCTATGCAGAAAAGCTACACCGATTGGTCAAAATCTCATTATGTAATGCGCTTTCTAATTAGTGCCCACCATAACGTATCACACGTTCTCTCTGTGACTATACCTTGGTATCGCTTCGTGAGAATGTGCCTCATTCTCTCAATTTGATCTCAGCTGAAACAATAAAACATTACATACAAAGATCTAGGAACTATATGTTTGCCTACCTTGGAGGAAATAAGCTGGGAAGTGAGATGGAAAAAATTGTGAAAAATTTAAGTAAAGAGTATAAATCCCACCGACGTGTTGGTGTAAATAACTGACATTGTAGTGTACACATTGTTAATTTTTTTCTATAGGTTTATTGAACATCTACTTATCTTTCATTTCAACCATTTTTGTCACAAAATGTTTTAAGTTATATGAGATGAATCCTTTTTGCTGGATCATGTTGGATTAGTAAGAAACTTTATTATATACATATGTAACAGCTTATGTATCAAAATTCTGTCTATAGAAGTATAGAGTACCACAGTGGCTATGGATAGTCAAAATTTTATAGAGATAGCTGTTACTATGTATCAGTTGAATGCTAAACATGATTATAATGGATAACTAAGGTAGGCGGGTCTCCTCAGTTGCCATGGTGATGAAACCTTGGGTATATGTTCTTCCAAAGTAACTTGTTATGGGTTTTTAATTTGATAGGCATTGTGGGTTTTTGGCAAAAGTTATAAGGAATTCATTTCATGTACTAAAAAACCAGCTTTATGCTGTGGTGCACTGTAAGCGGATTTGGTCCGCCCGGGCCAAATACGCGAGGGGACCCAATCTGCTGTGACACCGGACCAATATTTTTCATAAGTGCCTGACCAATTTTTTCAAAACTGCTTTTTCATAACTGCGTGACTATTTCAGTCTCGCCAGCGAGACTATTTACTTAACCGCTCTACCTCGGCTCTTGTAGCTCTTTATATTTCATGTGCATGCGCAGTGATATTTATAGAATAGAAAACTGGGTACAAAACTATATAACGATACTTACCAGTTGAATTCGACCTGAACTGGTATGGCATCCTGTGGCGACTCCAGTGGTAGCGTACTGGAGCAGTACTGTCTAGAGAAGTCAGTTAAGTTGCAAACATGAATTTATTAGTGGAAGTGAGCGCAGGAAGAATTTTTGGATCATTTTAACTTCAGCTAATCATTAATTTTCTTTTATTATTTCAAATTCAAATTTTAATAACATTGTTCCTTTAATACAAAATGAGCTATGAAAATAGAAGGTATGAATTTGCCTGACCAATAAAAAAATGCTTCCGCCACCACTGTTTTAGGAGAAAAAAGTTTCCCGCGCGCGCGTTTAAAGAGCATACGTACCATCCATAAATACATACATATATATAACATAATATACCCGATTTTGCATTATCCACCCCTAATACTGTCTCGCTCGCTTAGCTCGCTCGCCAATTATTTTCCAGCATGTGATATCTGGTATATGAAGGAACCTGTCTCTACTGTCCAGTGTAACCCCTTCAGTGTGGCATCCATGTTTGCCCTGCAGTGTGTGGTACAGGCCCCAGTTTCTGCAGGTCCTAGACTAGACATAGTATGGTTCTTCAATAACACTGGAGGAAACACTGTACCAATAAACATGAATGCCTTCCCACCACTTCTTAGTATTGCATCTCAGAATCAGACTGTAATGAATGGAGAACTGATAGAACTAACTTCTACTATAACTCTTGGCCGATTCTCAGACCCCATTCATGCAGGGAGATATTACTGTCAGGCACAAGTAGATGGAGCCACGTCATCATTGACTCCTAGCAACGCTTTAACTTTTACAGCCAGTGACTCTGTCTTCAGTTCTAATCCTTGTGGAAATAGTAGTAGTAAGGAATTAGAAGATTTTACTCAGGTTTCTACAAGGTGTGCCGGAAGCATTTCTTCCTCTACTGTATTTGTACCATCATCTACAGTTACTCCAACATCAACCTCCCAGTCTGGCCACTCCACATCTCCTCCTCCTACTGTTCTATCCTCTGTGCTAGCTACATCTCCCACTACCGACAATATCTTCTCAACGGATATGACTACTACTGTCTCCATACAGTCTCCAGGGGGAAGAGTATCTCTCAGTGTGATGGTGTATGTGTTAGTTGGTGTAGCTGCAGTGTTTGCTGTGATCATCCTAGTCTTCACTCTACTCACAGGAAAAAATCTGGAATTTCCTGACTTCAGGAATTGTATAGGACAGTTGAGCGCATGGCCTGTACTTCACATTTCCTGTACCAGGTCAGATGATTTCTGACAGCAGGTCACATATCCTGCACCAGTACAGGTGAACTTTCCTGCACTTTTTCTATAATACCTTCTAGGTCCACCTGGAAGGTTCCTGGCCTGCACCAGTACAGGTGAACTTTCCTGCACTTTTTCTATAGTACCTTCTAGGTCCACCTGGAAGGTTCCTGGCCTGCACCAGTACAGATGAAATTTCCTGCACTTTTTCTATAGTACCTTCTAGGTCCACCTGTAAGGTCCCTGGCCTGCACCAGTACAGGTGAGCTATCCTGTACTTTTTCTAAGTACCTTCTAGGTCCACCTGGAAGGTTCCTGGCCTGCACCAGTACAGGTGAACTTTCCTGCACTTTTTCTATAGTACCTTCTAGGTCCACCTGGAAGGTTCCTGGCCTGCACCAGTACAGATGAAATTTCCTGCACTTTTTCTATAGTACCTTCTAGGTCCACCTGGAAGGTTCCTGGCCTGCATCAGTACAGGTGAGCTTTCCTGCACTTTTTCTATAGTACCTTCTAGGTCCACCTGGAGGTCCTGGCCTGCACCAGTACAGGTGACTTCCCTGCACTTTTTCTATAGTACCTTCTAGGTCCACCTGGAAGGTTCCTGGCCTGCACCAGTACAGGTGAACTTTCCTGCACTTTTTCTATAGTACCTTCTAGGTCCACCTGGAAGGTCCCTGGCCTGCACCAGTACAGGTGAACTTTCCTGCACTTTTTCTATAGTACCTTCTAGGTCCACCTGGAAGGTTCCTGGCCTGCACCAGTACAGGTGAACTTTCCTGCACTTTTTCTAAGTACCTTCTAGGTCCACCTGGAAGGTTCCTGCCCTGAACTATCCTGTACTTTTTCTATGGTACTGTCTAGTCAACCTGGAAGGTTCCTGACCAGCATAAAATGAATGTTGCTGAATACCTTAATAGGTTCAACTCAAAGATTTCTGCCTGCATTGGTAACATTTCTTGAACTTATACTTTAATTAGCTACTTAGATGCAGACTTCTAGTCTACACTACAATTTCCACGTGAATGGTACAATAACCATTGACTAAGCCCTATACTGTTCTCCTGGCCCGTAAAAAACTAACTTCATTTATGCAAGGTTTTGTAAGATGAGAATTGTATATAAACTCCAAAGTTCGGGTTAGTAGGGTTTGTAACAAAACTACTATTACTCCAGCTAAAAACCCTTTACCAAAATTCATTACCTTGCCTGCAACTTCAAATACCCTTTACCCATTTTTAATCTCTTTAGACTTGACTGCTATATACCCTTTACCCATACTCTATTAGGGATTATGGCAACTAAAAAAAATACTTCTATGTTATAATTATCGCTTGAGTGAAAATATGCCCCTCCCCAAACACAAAAATTGTGTGTTGTTGTGTGTTATTATTGTTCATAAATTCCTCTACAGCAAGCATAAAGCTCCCACTTTAAGTAACAAATTTAAAAAAAATCACGTGATTTTAATGGCACGTAATATACAAATTCCCAACTAAGTGTGATTATAACAAAACGAAAAAAAAATGACAACAAAGTAAACGATTCGTAAAGATTGAGGCTGGGAGAACAATTATAGGACACACAATCATAAGATAAGATTCCTTAGGGATACACAGTGGAACTGCCTTGTTGACAAGGTAGCTTACAAACCTTTCAAACCTGGCTGTAAACTCAATTGTTAAACACCTTGACAAGTCTGTACCGTTCTGCAACCACATTGAAAAAGTCTGCACCTTTTTGGCAACCACCTTGACAAAGTCTGTAACTTTCTACCAAACCCACCTTGATAAGGCTGCAACTTTCTTGGTAACTAATTTAATAATGTCTGGAACCTTTACATTAACCCACATTGACAACCATGAATAACCACATTGAAAATTTCTTTTTAATTTCATTTCGATATAAAATAAAAAAATTAATATCAATTTAACAATAAAAGGTAATGTTAAAATGAAATGAATTAAAACTTGAATTAAAATTTCAATTGTTTGTTTCCTTGAATGCTAACTTGGTCACTCCATCTACAATACACAAACAATGTCAATAACAACTGATGGCAAAACAGTACTTTAAAAGACAAAAAATACAGTCCGTTCTCGCTCGTTCAAACCATCTAAAATTATTCATTTGAATTATAGAAAAGTTCAGATATGAAACACATAGAAGAATAAGTACAATAATATAAAAATAAATATAATTACTTTCACTCTGAATGTTAGAGTAGTTCATATAAACGAGGATGCACCATAATGTACTTAGTTACACAAATCGTAACAAATTTCACCATTAAAATCTTAAATTAAAGTATTTATAAAAGCATAATGCATGGATCAACACCCAAAAAGATTCAAAAACTACACTTCAACTGTAATAATGCTATCAAAAAAACAAACAAACATGACTGGAAAAAATTAAAATGTCAGCAGTAGGCATTCTGTGCCAGTGGCTGCATCAGCTAGTTATGCTACCCTTTACCAAATCAATAAATTACCTTACCAAATACATGGTATCTCTTACTAATAAGGTATCCCTTACCTAATCAATGACACGCTCAATCTTTAAACTAAATTCACAACATTTACCAATACTAGCCAACTCCTCAGAATGTAAATGCAGGGTTGGCCACACCCACTAAATGAATATAAAAATTATGATCAAAAGACAAATATCTCAATTGCTGCCCATTCAACTCAAATTTTGTAATTATGGAATGATCTACTATTAAATATTATTGTGCTTTAAAAGTGCGAGAAACTGGAATAGCTTGAATAGTTCATAGGGTAGACTTCAGGAAAAAATTAACTAGGAGAATCTCAGTAAAACTGGGTTGGTTGGCAACTATATTCTATCTATCATATTTCCAGTTTATTCACTGTATGTTTTTCTCCTAAATAATGCTTCACTCTTTATATAAAATAAAATATACCCAACACAATCTATTTACCTTAATCACGTTATTCATAGTATACCCCTCTCGCTTTACCCAATCAATATTCTCTCTTTAACCAATCCATACTCTCGCTTTACCCAATCCATACTCTCGCTTTACCCAGTCCATACTCTCGCTTTACCTAGTCCATACTCTCGCTTTACCCAGTCCATACTCTCGCTTTACCCAATCCATACTCTCGCTTTACCCAGTCCATACTCTCGCTTTACCCAATCCATACCCTCACTTTACAGTCCATATACTCACTTTACCCAGTCCATACTCTCACTTTACCGAATCCATACTCTCACTTTACCGAATCCATACTCTCGCTTTACCCAATCCATACTCTCGCTTTACCCAATCCATACTCTCACTTTATCCAGTCCATACTCTCGCTTTACCCAATCCATACTCTCACTTTACCCAATCCATACTCTCACTTTACCCAATCCATACTCTCGCTTTACCCAATCCATACTCTCGCTTTACACAGTCCATACTCTCACTTTACCCAATCCATACTCTTGCTTTACAATCCATACTCTCACTTTACCCAGTCCATACTTTACCAAATCCATACTCTCGCTTTACCAAATCCATACTCTCGCTTTACCCAATCCATACTCTCGCGTTACCCAATCCATACTCTTGTTTTACAATCCATACTCTCGCTTTACCCAGTTCATACTTTACCAAATCCATACTCTCGCTTTACCCAATCCATACTCTCGCTTTACCAAATCCATACTCTCGCTTTACAGTCCATACTCTCACTTTACCCAGTCCATAATCTCTCTTTACCCAATCCATACTCTCGCTTTACCCAATCCATACTCTCACTTTATCCAGTCCATACTCTCGCTTTACCCAATCCATACTCTCACTTTACCCAATCCATACTCTCACTTTACCCAATCCATACTCTCGCTTTACCCAATCCATACTCTCACTTTACCCAATCCATACTCTCGCTTTACACAGTCCATACTCTCACTTTACCCAATCCATACTCTCGCTTTACACAGTCCATATTCTCACTTTACCCAATCCATAATCTCTCTTTACCCAATCCATACTCTCGCTTTAGCCAATCCATACTCTCACTTTACCCAGTCCATACTCTCACTTTACACAATCCATACTCTCACTTTACCCAATCCATACTCTCGCTTTACAGAGTCCATACTCTCACTTTACCCAATCCATACTTTACCCAATCCATACTTTACCCAATCCATACTCTCACTTTACCCAATCCATACTCTCGCTTTACACAATCCATACTCTCACTTTACCCAATCCATACTCTCGCTTTACAGAGTCCACACTCTCGCTTTACCCAATCCATACTCTCGCTTTACAGTCCACACTCTCGCTTTATCCAATCCATACTCTTGCTTTACCCAATCCATACTCTCACTTTACCCAGTCCATACTCTCACTTTACCCAGTCCATACTCTCACTTTACCTAATCCATACTCTCGCTATACCCAGTCCATACTCTCACTTTACCCAATTCATACCCTCGCTATACCCAGTCCATACTCTCACTTTACCCAGTCCATACTCTCGCTTTACCCAATCCATACCCTCGCTTTACCCAATCCATACCCTCGCTTTATAGTCCATACTCTCACTTTACCCAATTCATACTCTCACTTTACCGAGTCCATACTCTCACTTTACCCAATCCATACTCTCGCTTTACCCAATCCATACTCTCGCTTTAAAGAGTCCACACTCTCGCTTTACCCAGTCCATACTCTCGCTTTACCCAGTCCATACTCTCACTTTACCCAATCCATACTCTCGCTTTACAGAGTCCATACTCTCGCTTTACCCAATCCATACTCTCGCTTTACCCAATCCATACTCTCGCTTTACCCAGTCCATACTCTCGCTTTACACAATCCATACTCTCACTTTACCCAATCCATACACTCACTTTACCCAGTCCATACTCTCACTTTACCCAATCCATACTCTCGCTTTACACAATCCATACTTTCACTTTACCCAGTCCATACTCTCGCTTTACACAATCCATACTCTCACTTTACCCAATCCATACTCTCACTTTACCCAGTCCATACTCTCACTTTACCCAGTCCATACTCTCACTTTACCCAGTCCATACTCTCGCTTTACCAAAACACCCAGTCCATACTCCTCTTACCATCCAACTCTCCCACTTTACACAGTCCTACTCCTCGCTTTCACACAATCCTACTCCTCCTCTCCTCACTCTCGCTTTAACCAATCCTACTCTCTCTTTACCCCTCATACGCCTCGCTTTACAACAATCCCGACTCTCCTTTCCCCAATCCATAACTCTCACTTTACCCACTCATCTCTCTCTCGCTTTAACCCAGTCCATAGCCTCTCGCTTTACCCGTTCCAGCTCTCACTCTCCTTTAAACCCCATCCATACTCTCGCTTTACCAGAGTCCACATCTCGCTTTATAACCCCATCCATACTCCTCCTCTCGCTTTAAAACCATCCATACTCTGCTTTAAAACCCAGTCCATACTCTCGCTTTAAAACCCAGTCCTACTCTCCGCTTTAACCCAGTCAATACTCCTCGCTTTACCCAGTCCATACCTCCTCCCCCTCACTTTACCCAGTCCATACTCTCCTCGCTTTTAACCCAATCCATACTCTCACTCTCATCGCTACCAAATCCATACTCTTCCTCGTCTTTACCCACTTCCATACTCTCACCTCGCTCTCGCTTTTAAACACAATCCATATCTCACTTTTCCTTACCCAATCCATAACTCACTTTACGCCAGTCCAGCCTCCTCGTTTTCTTTACCCAATCCATACTCTCGCTTTACCCAGTCCATACTCTCGCTTTACCCAATCCATACTCTCACTTTACCCAGTCCACACTCTCACTTTACCCAGTCCATACTCTCGCTTTACACAATCCATACTCTCTCTTTACCCAATCCATACTCTCATTTTACCCAGTCCACACTCTCACTTTACCCAATACACACTCTCACTATACCCAGTCCACACTCTCACTTTACCCAGTCCATACTCTCACTTTACCCAATCCATACTCTCACTTTACCCAATCCATACTCTCCCTTTACCCAATCCATACTCTCGCTTTACCCAGTCCATACTCTCGCTTTACCCAGTCCATACACTCGCTTTACCCAGTCCATACTCTCGCTTTACCCAGTCAATACTCTCGCTTTACCCAGTCCATACTCTCACTTTACCCAGTCCATACTCTCGCTTTACCCAATCCATACTCTCGCTTTACCAAATCCATACTCTCGCTTTACCCAGTCCATACTCTCGCTTTACACAATCCATACTCTCACTATACCCAGTCCACACTCTCACTTTACCCAGTCCACACTCTCACTTTACCCAATCCATACTCTCACTTTACCCAATCCATACTCTCCCTTTACACAATCCATACTCTCACTTTACCCAATCCATACTCTCGCTTTACAGAGTCCATACTCTCACTTTACCCAATCCATACTCTCACTTTACCCAATCCATACTCTCACTTTACCCAATCCATACTCTCGCTTTACACAATCCATACTCTCACTTTACCCAGTCCATACTCTCGCTTTACACAATCCATACTCTCACTTTACCCAATCCATACTCTCGCTTTACAGAGTCCACACTCTCTCTTTACCCAGTCCACACTCTCGCTTTACCCAATCCATACTCTCACTTTACCCAGTCCATACTCTCACTTTACCCAATCCATACTCTCGCTTTACACAATCCATACTCTCACTTTACCCAATCCATACTCTCGCTTTACAGAGTCCACACTCTCGCTTTACCCAGTCCATACTCTCGCTTTACCCAGTCCATACTCTCGCTTTACCCAGTCCACACTCTCACTTTACCCAATCCATACTCTCACTTTACCCAATCCATACTCTCACTTTACCCAATCCATACTCTCACTTTACCCAGTCCATACTCTCACTTTACCCAGTCCATACTCTCACTTTACCCAATCCATACTCTCACTTTACCCAGTCCACACTCTCACTTTACCCAGTCCATACTCTCGCTTTACACAATCCATACTCTCACTTTACCCAATCCATACTCTCACTTTACCCAGTCCACACTCTCACTTTACCCAATCCATACTCTCACTTTACCCAATCCACACTCTCACTTTACCCAGTCCATACTCTCACTTTACCCAATCCACACTCTCACTTTACCCAGTCCATACTCTCACTCTACCCAATCCATACTCTCACTTTACCCAATCCACACTCTCACTTTACCCAGTCCATACTCTCACTTTACCCAATCCATACTCTCACTTTACCCAGTCCATACTCTCACTTTACCAAATCCATACTCTCACTTTACCCAGTCCATACTCTCCCTTTACCCAATCCATACTCTCCCTTTACCCAGTCCACACTCTCACTTTACCCAATCCATACTCTCACTTTACCCAATCCATACTCTCACTTTACCCAGTCCATACTCTCACTTTACCCAGTCCATACTCTCGCTTTACCCAATCCATACTCTCACTTTACCCAATCCATACTCTCCCTTTACCCAATCCATACTCTCACTTTACCCAGTCCATACTCTCACTTTACCCAGTCCATACTCTCGCTTTACCCAATCCATACTCTCACTTTACCCAATCCATATTCTCCCTTTACCCAATCCATACCCTCGCTTTACCCAATCCATACCCTCGCTTTATAGTCCATACTCTCACTTTACCCAATTCATACTCTCACTTTACCGAGTCCATACTCTCACTTTACCCAATCCATACTCTCGCTTTACCCAATCCATACTCTCGCTTTACCCAGTCCATACTCTCGCTTTACCCAATCCATACTCTCGCTTTAAAGAGTCCACACTCTCGCTTTACCCAGTCCATACTCTCGCTTTACCCAGTCCATACTCTCGCTTTACCCAATCCATACTCTCGCTTTACAGAGTCCATACTCTCGCTTTACCCAATCCATACTCTCGCTTTACCCAATCCATACTGTTCGGACTCCAACCGTCCTCCACAATAATGTTAGCAAGTGTTTCAACGACCTGAACACGCACGCTCAGTATCTCTCGTACCTCAAGTCCGCCTTCATCGGAGATCGTCGATGTCTTTCGTTGTTTGACTCTATATATGTTTGATGCACTGTATTATTTCTTAGTTACCATTTTCACTGACTCCGTGTAACTCATCTTATCTTACTTGCTGTGTATATTCATTCTATCTATAATAACAAGCTTATTTAACTTCATCCTTTGAGTTATCTAAGTCACCCAGCTACGACGTTCGGACACAAGTCCTCTTCTTGCTGGACAGTCCCGAACACATACTCTCGCTTTACCCAGTCCATACTCTCGCTTTACACAATCCATACTCTCACTTTACCCAATCCATACACTCACTTTACCCAGTCCATACTCTCACTTTACCCAATCCATACTGTCGCTTTACACAATCCATACTCTCACTTTACCCAGTCCATACTCTCGCTTTACACAATCCATACTCTCACTTTACCCAATCCATACTCTCACTTTACCCAGTCCATACTCTCACTTTACCCAGTCCATACTCTCACTTTACCCAGTCCATACTCTCGCTTTACCCAGTCCATACTCTCGCTTTACCCAATCCATACTCTCACTTTACCCAGTCCATACTCCTCCTCCTTTACACAATCCATACTCTCGCTTTAACCCATCCATACTGCTCACTCTTCGCTTTTACCCAGATCCATACTCTCGCTTTACCATCCATACTCTCACTTACCCAATCAACGCTCCACCTTTACACAGTCACTTACTCTCTCGCTTAAAATACCCAGTCCATACTCTCGCTTTATCGCAGCCATAACTCTCACGCTTACCCAATCCATAACTCTCGCTAACATACCCAGTTCCATACTCCTCGCTTTACAACATCCATACTCTCCCGCTTTCACCAACCCATCCACACTCTCGCTTCAACAGAGTTCCATACTCTCGCTTTACCCAGTCCATACTCTCCCTTTACCCAATCCATACTCTCACTTAACCCAGTCCATACTCTCCCTTTACCCACTCCATACTCTCACTTTACCCAGTCCATACTCTCGCTTTACCCAGTCCATACTCTCGCTTTACCCAGTCCATACTCTCGCTTTACCATGGCCATACTCTCGCTTTACCTAGTCCATACTCTCGCTTTACCCAGTCCATACTCTCGCTTTACCCAGTCCATACTCTCGCTTTACCCTGTCCATACTCTCGCTTTAAACTCTAGTCAAGTACTCTCGCGCTTTTACCCAGTCCATACTCTCTCGCTTTCAAACCCAGGCCATACTCTCCAGCGTTACCCAGTCCCCATACTCTCGCTTTAAACCCAGTCCATACTCTCGCTTTACCATAGCCATACGCTCGCTTTAACCAATCCTACCTCGCTTTAACCCAGTCAAATAAACAACTCCGCTTTAACACAATCCATACTCTCACTCTCGCTTTACCCAATCCATACTCTCGCTTTACCCAGTCCATACTCTCGCTTTACCCAATCCATACTCTCACTTTACCCAGTCCACACTCTCACTTTACCCAGTCCATACTCTCGCTTTACCCAATCCATACCCTCGCTTTACCCAGTCCATACTCTCGCTTTACCCAGTCCATACTCTCGCTTTACCCAATCCATACCCTCGCTTTACCCAGTCCATACCCTCGCTTTACCCAGTCCATACTGTTGTTTTACCAATCATTTACATACCTTAGCTACTGCCACTTCCAATAAGGATATTTCATTGATGAGATTTCTTCACCACTCCTTCTGCCTCTGATGTCATATGCAAAAGTAACAGCTCCAGCAGTTTAGATTTTACGTCATCTCACTCCACTAGTTGTTGCAGCCTATGCAAATAATAGGATAATAGCATAGATTGTGCACCCATACAATTGCCTTATGCTAGCTGCTATTTCAGCACAACTTAGCTATAACATACCGAGGGGGGTAAACCTAGGATCCCCAATCCCCCTTCGAACTTTGGGGAAAATATAGCACAGCGAATGTTTAATTGTATGAATATTACGATAATAAAATCATGCATGAAACATTGATCAATGCATATATACATTCTCATACAAGCATGTGCAGGGTTTGATACAGGATTTTTTGCTAGGGGGGGGGAAAGTCAAATAGCGACCATATAGTTGTATTTTTTTTGTCCTTGCAATACTAGTAAGGTAAGGAAATTAAACTTATTTTATTATATTTATGCATTGATCAATTGATTACCTCTAATAAACAGCTTTGTTCATTTTGAAAGCTGAATATCTCTGACATTAATTAAGCCAGACTCCTAATAGGTTATCCTTCTAGTTTGAATGGAGTAGGTGTATCATTTTATGGATCACCAGTTCCAGTTTGAAAGTTGCTTTTAGCACTGGTCATTGTGAAGCAGCTGCCTGGTTGGTAAGGGTATATTTGTTGCTTTGGCAGACTGTAGAAGTTGCTGAGTAGTAGCTAATGGATATCAGAGGGTATTTTAGGAAAAAGAGACCTTGTGGCTCCAAAGGAAGTGAATCCGAACCCCAAAAAAGCAAATGTGATAGCTATGAATCGGTGGAACACAAGGAACAGATTCGAGCAGTGCAGCAGAGAGAGAGAGTGAGGAGGTGAGGGAGGAAGAGAGAAGAGGTGAGAAAAGAAGTGCAGCAGAGGGAAGAAGGGCAGCAGAGGGAAGAAGTGTAGCAGAGGGAAGAAGGGCAGCAGAGGGAAGGAGTGCAGCAGAGGGAAGGAGTGCAGCAGAGGGAAGGAGTGCAGCAGAGGGAAGGAGTGCAGCAGAGGGAAGGAGTGCAGCAGAGGGAAGGAGTGCAGCAGAGGGAAGAAGTGCAGCAGAGGGAAGGAGTGCAGCAGAGGGAAGGAGTGCATCAGAGGGAAGGAGTGCAGCAGAGGGAAGAAGGGCAGCAGAGGGAAGAAGGGCAGCAGAGGGAAGAAGGGCAGCAGAGGGAAGAAGGGCAGCAGAGGGAAGGAGTGCAGCAGAGGGAAGGAGTGCAGCAGAGGGAAGGAGTGCAGCAGAGGGAAGGAGTGCAGCAGAGGGAAGGAGTGCATCAGAGGGAAGGAGTGCAGCAGAGGGAAGGAGTGCAGCAGAGGGAAGGAGTGCAGCAGAGGGAAGGAGTGCAGCAGAGGGAAGGAGTGCAGCAGAGGGAAGGAGTGCAGCAGAGGGAAGGAGGGCAGCAGAGGGAAGGAGTGCAGCAGAGGGAAGGAGTGCAGCAGAGGGAAGGAGTGCATCAGAGGGAAGGAGTGCAGCAGCAGCGGAAGAAGGGCAGCAGAGGGAAGGAAGGGCAGCAGCAGAGGAAGGAGTGCAGCAGAGGGAAGGAGTGCAGCAGAGGCAGAGGGAAAGAAGTGCAGCAGAGGAAGAAGTGCAGCAGAGGGCATCATCAGCAGGGAGCAGAGGAGCAGAGGGAAGACAGGGCAGCAGAGGGAAGAAGGGCAGCAGAGGGAAGAAGTGCAGCAGAGGGAAGAGTGCAGCAGAGGGAAGAGGCAAGCAGAGGGAAGAAGTGCAGCAGAGGGAAGGAGGCAGCAGAGGGAAGGGCAGTGCATCAGAGGGAAGGAGGCAGCAGAGGGAAGAAGGGCAGCAGAGGGAGAAGTGCAGCAGAGGGAAGAAGAGTGCAGCAGAGGGAAGGAGTGCAGCAGAGGGAAGAAGTGCAGCAGAGGGAAGAAGTGCAGCAGAGGGAAGAAGCAGCAGAGGGAAGAAGTGCAGCAGAGGGAAGGTGCAGCAGCAGAGGAAGAAGTACAGCAGAGGGAAGAAGTGCAGCAGAGGGAAGAAGTGCAGCAGAGGGAAGAAGTGCAGCAGAGGGAAGAAGTGCAGCAGAGGGAAGAAGTGCAGCAGAGGGAAGAAGTGTAGCAGAGGGAAGGTGCAGCAGAGGGAAGAAGGCAGAGGGAAGAAGGGCAGCAGAGGGAAGAAGTGCAGCAGAGGGAAGGAGTGCAGCAGAGGGAAGAAGTGCAGCAGAGGGAAGAAGAGCAGAGGGAAGGAGCAGCAGCAGAGGGAAGGAGTGCAGCAGAGGGAAGGAGTGCAGCAGAGGGAAGGGTGCAGCAGAGGGAAGGAGTGCAGCAGAGGGAAGGAGTGCATCAGAGGGAAGGAGTGCAGCAGAGGGAAGAAAGCAGAGGGAAGAAGGGCAGCAGAGGGAAGGAGTGCAGCAGAGGGAAGGAGTGCAGCAGAGGGAAGGAGTGCAGCAGAGGGAAGGAGTGCAGCAGAGGGAAGGAGTGCAGCAGAGGGAAGGAGTGCAGCAGAGGGAAGGAGTGCAGCAGAGGGAAGGAGTGCAGCAGAGGGAAGGAGTGCAGCAGAGGGAAGAAAGGCAGCAGAGGGAAGAAGTGCAGCAGAGGGAAGGAGTGCAGCAGAGGGAAGAAGTGCAGCAGAGGGAAGAAGTGCAGTAGAGGGAAGAAGTGCAGGAGAGGGACGTAATATAAAGACGAACATTGGCGGAGGCAATCCCAAACTAAGCTCCAACCTAAAGCATTCAAAGGCTAGCCTGAAGAAATTGTACAAATCTAGGCTTACCTACAAGAAAAGTTGGGAGGAAAAGTATTTTTTGTATGTTTTAATAAGTATAGGTGAAAATCCTAGGGGGGGGAACTCTGCTCAGGGGGGGGGGAAATCCCAGGGTTCCCCCCCCCCTCTGTATCAAACCCTGATGTGCATCACAGTAGAATGTTTAGAAAAAGGATGTGTCAAGTAAACACACACAGCACGTGTCTGTTACTCCAAGCAAAATAATTCTCACATGAATGATACAATCACCTTCAAATGTCAGCTCAAAGTTACAATCAACTATTCGTCACACAGTTTTTCAGTCTATTACAAGATTTTATATGTAACAACAGACACCCTCAGCCATGTGGGTTAAAATAGTATAATACTTCACAATTTTAAATACTGCAACAAGAGAACTTCCCCCCCCCCCAAAAAAAAAACAAAAAAACTCGGATCGGACTTGTTCATTAACATTTTGAAAAATTTACTAATATCTATATAGTAACAGGGGTTCATTAAGGGTGGGGGGGCAGGGGAGACACTCGCCCCCTTGAAATATTCTTAAAATATCGTAAGCAAAATGTGTAGTTAAAAAGTGAATATTTAAGGTGAAGGGAAATGCTTAAATTATGCCCATCTCCTTTCTCGTCATAGTTCTGCACGAAAGTTGTGTCACCCTTTAGATAGCACAAACTCAACCTCGCCCACTCTTAAAGTGATTTCTAAATGAATCCCTGAATATTACGCTTGTGTGTCAAATAACGACAATGACCATGTGTGTATTCATGAATAATCCATCAGCTTAAACAGTCTGGCAAAGCATCATCCTTACTTCAATGGGTAAAGAGTCATCACATTCAGTAAAGAGTGATTAATTGTTACTAAAAAGTGGGTGGAATAGATGAGGGAAGGCAGTGTAGGTTTCAAAAGTTTCGTGGAGCGTAAGTCCACAATCATGATGGTAGGACAGAGATTCAGAAGCAGGATAATTAGACAAAGGACTCTATGACTCAAGAAGACAGAACTAAAGAAAGGAAATGTGGGGGATAAGAAAAGCTTAGATAGTTTAAAATGAAGAGAGCAGGAGAGGAAAACTAATTAACCGTACTCAATAGTAGAGAATGATAACTGAGCAAAATAACTTCAATACGTCAAGCGCCACTGTGTGGCGGGGTACTTGATGCTAGTATATTATAATATACATTATATAATTCCCCTTCAAAAATATTTCCTAATTTAGAATCCACCTAACCTTGCAAGCCACTTTTACTCGACTGCATAGTCCACCACACATGTGATCTTCTTATCTTGTTGTATAAAGTCCTGAACAATCAATAAATTAAAAAATTCTCAAGAATTTCTTAAAAATCAATGTGTACTAAATAATCATACCAACACTGTAATTAAGGCCAAGCGCCTCCTCATAGTGAAAATTTTGAAGAAACTATCTAAATATGATACTCTAGTAAAGTTGCACAACATTTGAATCCAGCACCTATCACAGTTCAATAGTATCTGAGTGCAGTATGCAGTTAGGCAGTACTCAAAATTACAGCACTCAAACTCATAATAATGCCATGCTAATTACTCAAAGAATATATATAATAATATGCTCGTGTGTCAGTAACAACGATCGACAGTGTGTATTCATGAATAATTCACGAACTTAAAAAGTAAAAGCATCGTGATACCTTGAATAGGTTGTCCCATTCAGTTGAGAGTAATTAATAGTACACTAAAAAGAGGGTTGAATGGACAAGGAGAAGGCGGCTAGTGAAATCACTGAGTAAAGGTGGCCTAAGTTTCAAGAAGGAAGGGGAAAGTGCGAAAAAGAAGGCAACATTTCAACAAAGCCCAAGTCCACAATCATGATAGAAGGACAGAAATATTCAGAAGCAGGAGAGACAAAGAAATAGAAGGGACTCCATGACTCGAGAAGAAAGGTGAAAGAAAGGAAAGGTTGGGGATAAGAAAAGCTGAGATAGTTCAGGAAAAAGAGAGCAGAAGAGGGAAACTGATGTAGAGAATGATAACAATGAATAAAAATAACTTATGCTACTGCATTCTTACTGTGCAATAAGTCAAGCGCCACTATGAGGTGGGGTACTTGCTAGTTGTAAATATTTTTTGTCTTGCAGCCTAAGGGTGGCGGATATGCACTAACTCCTCCCACCCCTTTCCAAACAAATTTTCTAGATAAAACCCTGACTATAATAAATTTCTGTTATAACAGTAATATTATTATTATTTATTATTAATAATAAAACTGTTGCACTTCTTGATAAGAAGCTACTCAACTTTATTGTAAATGTTGCAGAACTAGAGTGCTCCTAATGTCTGTCATCAAATATCTTGTGGCTACATGAAAACTAATCATGAAATAAATTAGTAATACAACTGGTGGACATCACTCAAGTGATAAAAGCATAAACCACAGCCTACAATTTCTCTGTCCTAAGACTTAGAAAGTCCAAGAACTACAGTTCCAATAGAACATACAAACATCACCAGCTCATACATGTGTCTATTACCATGTGACAGGAGTCCACATCCTTCACCTGTTCAATAAAAAGTGATGCATATCACTCATACCCCATCTCCTCCACCTGGACTTTTAATGAAACTAGCCCCCTATCACGTCCCATTCAAAGGTCATATCCTGTCCATTCTCTCCCCTCCCCCACCCTGCAAGCCACACAGCAACAACAGGAAGGTCACAAACATCACCTAAATCAGGTATGCCCTGGGCATCATCATAAAATAGTTTGAACAATCACCTCAACCAAAATGATGGACACTCAACTCAAATGAGACATGTACACCACAACTTGAGACTTGCTTGATTCCATCTATATTGAGGACTTCGTCAAGAACAAACACTTGCCAGTAAGTCTTGCCTCGCAGGTTGGTTATGAGCCAGCTTGAACTAGGGCAAGACCTTCAACTTGCCAGTCAGTCCAGTAAACCTGAGTGTTTTATTCACATGGTCATAATAACCCGTAGCAACTAAAAATATTATGTGACACAATCTGGGCAGTGTGTAGAGGAGGCTATAGGGGCAAAGCCACCGTGATTGATATCAGCAGTGGCGTAGGCAGAGGGTGGGGGGTGGGGCTTCAGGCCACCAAAATTGTGGGGCATAATCTAACAAGGCAACTTCTCACTTTTAACCCCTTTACTAAACATCTTCCAACACCGCTGATCAGTCGTGTGACTACTACAAATACTAATGGCTAGCACAAGTATTCAACAATAGGCTTCAATTGTATATTCCACAGATTATTTGTAAGGTTACTCTGGATTGACTGCCTTAATGTACAACAACTTAAACTAAAATAGTTTAAACCTACACGACTAACACTTTGCACAACTCATTCAAAGTAGAGTATATTATAGTTATTTCACATTAATCCCACCCCTACACCACCGCCGCATTAATTCACGCAGTATCTAACGCCTGAGCCTACCTAATCAATATGACAGACCACTGTAGCTCGTCAAGCCTCTTCTCCCACAACATTTCTTTCCACATGCGCTGCGTGTGCAATGTATCTGAACAAATGACGACCGTTGTTTTGCCTAATTGGGCGGTACCTTTCCGTTGCTATAGTTATAAGAGAAATAAAAACAATAACAAATCCATCACCGTGCGAATGGACAGGTTTTAAAGCGTATAAGGACAGCTAAGACGGTTTTTTCGATAAAAAAGGATTGATCCATCACTAAATTGAGGGGTGTCGGGCCTGCAGGTATCTTCTGACGAGTAAAGCGGCATACATCACCCCCAAATAGCTATCTGACCTCCAGTAGGAATAGCTACTTCATTATTTTGCAAAATGAATTGCTTCTATTAAACTATAATATGCAATAAAATAAATTGCTGTTAATAATATAAAAAATCTGTATACTTCAATGGCATGATGAACAAAACTATTTTCATCAGAATGGTTTAGCTATACCAGTGGATCTAGAACCATATAGCTATATAGCTACTCTGAGACTTGACAAATTCATAATCTTGTAACTGGACTAGATAATAGATAATACAAACAACGCAGTGATTTATAATAATGGTATGTATAAGTTACTGATATGACATCCAGACTTTATCCCTACCATGGTAAAATTGTATGTGAAAACTGTATAACAGACACTAAATGTTGCACTAAAGTGAACTAAGTTTTCCAGTCAGTTTTCCGTCAGAATGGTTTAGCTATACCAGTGAATCTAGAACTTTACAGCTACATAGATGTTCTGAGACGTGTAACTAGACTAGATAATACAAACAAAATAATGGTATCTATAAGTTACTGATACGACATCCAGACTTTATTCCTACCATTGTAACATTTTATGTGAAAACTGTATAACAGACTCTAACGTTGCACTAAGGTCAATTGATAGTTTTCCAGTTACTCAACAGAGAAGATATTTTTGGGGTTATTATTCAATTGTAGGCTTTATTTGATGTGGCTATAGCTATAGTGTCTTTGAGACACATGTGTACGTGATCGCTACTTGGATTTATCATAAGTCTTAAGTGTACAATTAGATTATTAGTAGTACAAATAACGACAGCCTGAGCTTCCCAAGTCAGGCAATTTTTAAAAAAAATCCCACTCTATGACTGTTTCTACATTTCCTTGCTGTAACTGTAACAGCAACACAACAACTTAAGTTGCTTTTCTCTGGTGGCTAAAAGTATTTTCCTTTCAAATTCTGTAATGAATATTTCAGGGTAGAGGGACTAACTGTGCCCAACATTTACTAGTTAGTTTAGATCTATACTCTGCACACTTCTTGACTTGACTGGCTTTCTTAGCATGTTTTTTTCTTTGAAGATATCAGGGGAAATTTTATCCTTTTCTGAAGTCTACCACAGTTCCATGAAACAAAGGTCATTACTTTTAGCTTTTGGCACCAGACCTCGACACACCATAAGGATACTGTACATAAAGCTTATGACAAAAGTACAATACTTTTGATGCTGCTTTCTTATTGATCTTTAGCAGAAATTCTCATTTCAATATCTAGCATTTAACAATGTCTCAAATTTTACGAAAGATGAATACATAAACTATAATATTATATGGAATGATGAATACGCCATGAAATAATTCAGGAATTAAAGGAGTAGGTGAGTGTACAATGTAACGAAGGTGCAATATTCTTTTCTCAGGATACAAAATAATAAAAAAACATGATGAATGTGTAAATTAATAATTCACACAAAACAACAAATATTTTTCTCCAGCATTATGATCAGACATTCTGCTATCCGTCATCAAAGTTAGAAGTGTAGTGTCTAGGAATTTTCCGTAGACTTCATAATGAACAACCTTATCATGCCATCTTCTCCTAGAGAAACTTCACTTGACCTCCTCTAAATCTAAAATAACAAAATAAAAACAACAAACAAACAAACACATAAACAAAAAAGACTGATAATCATGTGTTTATAGTTGTCTGGGTTTCATACACACTGTAGAGTAGATAGAAACCTAACCTCCGCCTCCCCAAGATGGAACCTCCCTTCCTCAGAATTTTTGAAAGTTAATAATTATAGTAATTAGATTACAGTGAGTTGTAACATCATGCTGTGATTGATTAAATGTTGATCAGTATGAATACTCTCATGTAGCAGAGTTTGATACAGAAAAATGGAGGGGGAAACTGAAAAATTTCCCTCTCAAACAGAGTTCTTCCCCCCCTTCCCTCCCCAACTATAGCCGTTCTTCTCCATGTATTCAGTGTTGGACGTAGGAACAGGAATTGGGCAAGGGGAAGGAGGGGTGTCAGTGTTTGAGGGTGGGGCTCAGTGTTGGACGTAGGAACAGGAATTGGGCAAGGGGAAGGAGGGGTGTCAGTGTTTGAGGGTGGGGCTACACAGATTTAGATGTGTACACATGCTGTAAATTACAAACGGATAAACAAAAAAAAATCATATCAAATTGACTCATAAATCATATATCTTATTTTCTCTTTCTGGAGTGGGGGGGGGGAGGGGGGATGGGGAGTTGAGGGAAAAGTGGGGGGAAGACTTGTGCATCAAAGTAAAAATGGTTTAAATTGGTTGTGCTCAAGAACTACACGTGGGCACATTGGAGCATTCATCATGCAGCGTTCAGTATGGGAGAATATTGAATGCTCGTGTGATTCAGAAATTCTTATACTCAGTAATTACTATACCCACTTTCATAACAAAATGTGGACATATATTTAGCATGTGGGTATTCAGGGGTTCATTTAGGGGGAGCCAGGGTGGTGCTCGCCCTCTCCCCTCCCTTGAAGGCGTTTCGTCCCCCCTTGAAATATTTTAAACTTTCGTAAGCAAAAAAGCAAAGTTAAAATGTGAATGATGAAGATTGTAAATGATTAAATCACAAGTCCTCTACTATCTTAATTATGTACAAAAGTTATGACCCCTAAGATAGTGAAAGCTCAGTCTTGCCCCCCCCCCCCTCCCTAGATTAATTCCAAAATGAACCCCTGAGTATTGGGGATTGGAGGGGGAAGTTAAACCAACAAACACATCCATCTCTTTATGGTCATGGTAACCAGTAGAACCATCATGAACAGCAAAAGTCATCTACTAGGCAGCTATAAGGATACTCAGCCCACTATGGTTGGAAACAACCAACCTCTCTGTATTCTAATGTGTTTATATATGAGATTAAACAATTACAATATATATGAGTTCACTCAATTATGGTGTAGATTGTGTAATAAAGTGCTTTAATTAGAGAAAACACCTATCACATAATTGTTATAGTTCACAGTCACACATATCTTAATGATATTCTGTGAGATATCTACTCCATACTGAACTCCATTAGAGTTAGCTCATTAAACCTTATTACTAATAAGTCCACAATAATTACCAACTCTACAATTAAGCAAGTATGTGTGTGAAGTTAAAACTCCCTGTAAATGCATTTATAAAACCAGATCAAACGAAGTATATATTAGAGATGATATATGGCTTACAATTAGATTGTGCAATAAAGTGTGTGTTTTAGTTCACTGGCATAATGAAGCCCCATAAGTGCGAACATTCAGCGCTGTGGGACGACATCCCAACTAAATTGGTGGGGCCGCCCACATTCCAGGAACTATGAATTGAACATTATATGTTTGTGCTTGTTTTGGATTCAGTTACATGTATTTTCGGTTATGGGACTTAGTTAATTTTTAAAGTCATGTCACCTGTGTGTGTCTACATCTTGTTGTTCATTGTTGTGTTGTCTGGGCTGTGCATATAAGACTTCGTGTTTTGTGTGTGCAGTCAGTCAGTTCTCAGCTGCCATTTGTGCCATCTGATCTCGTTAGATTAAACTAGTATAATCCTGAGTCCACCTTTCGAGGGGGGGCTGTCGAGGGGAAGGCATACTGATTCTGGTGGCAGCAGCTTAATTGCTGTCACCATTGTGTGAGCCTGAAGGAGGAACTCATGAGCTTCACTGAGGGAGGCCCACAAGTGCCACTATACACTAGCAAGCTATTTACAAAATCATCTCAGGACCAAATGAATGATTTATTGGCTATTCTAATTAGGTATCAATATAGCTTGAGCAATGAAAACAGTATATGTAAAAGCTGTCTTCATAAGCAAAGAAGCTAAAAGGCCAGAGACATTTACCAGTATCCATTTTCAATGTTAACCTAGAGCTACAAAATGTAACACTGAAGGTTAACAACATATGTGACCGGTTTTGGGAAAATCGGCCTAAACGCGGCAAACAATTTTTTTCAGTATCCCCGGGTAAAGCCTTATGGGTAGATTTTTTTCGAAAAATTTTTTTATGGCAGAAATGGATAGACACCAGCTAGCTCTAGCTTATGACGCAGTTGTAAGCTCTGGCGTGCTCTAGAACTCACACTAGGAGGCTAGAAACACTAGCCGGTTGGACTCGTGCACGGAGAGTTGCTAAGAAATTATTGGCGGGCTTTTCACTAACAGCGGGGAAAAAACTGTAGCTAACTAATTCACTTACTATTCTACATAATTCACGTACTCACGCAATTCTCGCCATCATAGTTTCTTATGGAGCCCTGCATTAAGCCTTTTAGACTTCTTTCAATCCGCCTGTAACCGGTTCATTCCATAGTGTCCCGGAGACACGCAGTAATAGTATACGGACACAAGGCACGCCCCCTGACCTAGCAACGCCTTTACCCGGCGTTTTTTTTTCGAAATCAGCAATAATAAGTTTAGCAAAAATACTGAAGTGTCGTAGTGCGTAGGGCGAAGACGGCTTGTGATACAGCTTCCAAATTAGGAGGACGGCATCCCAAGGCCCCGTGCAGCCTACTGGTAGAATAAATTAGAAAACTTTAGATGCCGCGTTTAGGCCAATTTTCCCAAAACCGGTCATATATATATATATATATATATATAATTGGCGAGCGAGCGAAGAGAGTGAGACACTATCAGGGGTAACACAATTGAAAATTGGGGATATTTGTTTGTTTGAAAATATGTGTGGACGTACGTATGTCAATTTGTATTTTGACCCTCGTAACTCCAATTCCAGCACTCGTTAACTTTACAGTACAAAGCCAAACCATGATGGACAGCAAGAAATTATTTGCTCAAGTAATTATGACGTAATGATAGGGGGCAAAACCCACAAAAGCTAGTACTGATGCAATTCAGCGAGTGACTCCACCCAGAGGGCGGAGCCACAGAAGCAGATACCTAACAGAGAAGCAAGCAGGAGCAGGCTGAAGAGCCTGAAAGAACTTGTTAATATAATAGAACTCATTAGCAAGTAGTTAGAGAGTTTGTGGGTGGGTGTGTGTGTGTGTGTGGGGGGGAACTAATTAGTGGTAGCTCCAAGAACATTCTTGTCCAAGTGTGTGTGTGTAGCGTTTATTAGAGTTTTGTTCTAGAAACTTCCTTTTGTAGGCGTGTCCTGGCCTGTACTATTTAAGGCCAGTCCACGCAAGGTCATAGGTCAAGTCTTTTCTATCCGTTTCTGTATTCTATGTCATCATACTTGCGTATTTGAATTAAAACTTAAATCACTTGACGCTTCAGGAGGTAGCTACCTAATCATTCAATCTGGGAGTTGTGATAACTGGAACTAGTGGCAGCAAGTACCAAGGCAGCCCGGTTCCTGTTCCTACATAATCAAGCAGCCCGGAGCGCAGCCTCACAATAGCGCTGAGGGTTCGCACCTTTGGTGCTTTATTATAATACGCAGTAACAATGCAAAAATCCAAAATTTTTGAATTCATTTTGTGTACTTGCTATAATTTATATACAGGCTGTTTAAAGAAAAATAAAACAAAATACGTATATATAATATATATATATATATATATGTATATATACTAATAATAGGAACTTTTCTCATTCTAGCAGCACATGTTAATTAAAACTTAACCCAACGTTTCGACTTCTTGCCGAAGTCCTCTTCAGGGGTCAACTGAAGTTGAACTCTCCATGGTGATATATTAAACACAATGTAAGCAGCAAGATTACTGGAGGGTATGCTTACTGTTTAATATAATACTGAACGGTGATTTGCAGGCAGCACAACCAGCATCCTGGAAGCTCTAAACCCATGTCTCTGTTAAACTTGTTGTTGTCAGGTTGTTATGGACTCTTCACTCTATACCATATGAATATTGTGATGCATACACTTTACCTCACTGCTATGTAATTCACCCTCTTATTTCTTTCTTTCTAATCCTATCTATGCATCGATCTATATATTCCCAGTTGTGTACATCCTGCCTAATTCATTACATATAAACCCTTTACCTCACGCATGCGTGAATGAATTGTGAACAGACTATATCATTGTCAGCCACTCCCCTCTCAGTTCAGATTTCCCACGTGTTCAATAAGTTACAACAAGACTTGAGAGTGTATGGGATTTCCCTAGTGGCAGTGACTTTGGAGGGAGGAAAGTGGCCAGAGCTGAGACACCTGCGCTGCTCTACTCCATTCTACTCCTACCCATGGGTCGAGGCTACTGAACTCAGGTGTCATCTGTATCTGTGGAGCTTCCTTGATCTTTAACTCACGATTCTTACTGGCTCTGTCTACAACTCCTACCTCTTCCCCTTTAAGTCAATCTCCTCACTTCACTAAGACTAACTGCGACTCATAAGACCAGCACAGCCACACAACTTCTCGGGGGGTCCATGTTGTTATCCCAGATTTGGTAATGGTCATCAAAATTTAGAAAATATAACTTGATAGTGTTAAGCTAGCCAAATTTCCCATCGTTGCCACAACATCAATCACGAAACATAACACAAAGTGTAATGTTACGTGTGTGCATAGGCAAAAGCAGAGGATCAGTGCATGTACTTCATTATGTTACATAAGTAGGAAAATAAGTCAAGAGCACATTAACAGTATGGAAGAAGGGGGAAAAGCCTCATGGAAAAGGTGGGCTATATAAAGAGTAAGAAAGAGAGTACTGTTAGCCATTGATACAGCTAAATTTTACTGCACAGGATATACAGTGTAAAGTCAGAGTACAGCTAGATACTATCCTGAGTGGTCATTTTCAATCAAGAAGCACTTTGGCACATATGTACACATGAACATTATCAGATATTATTCTTGCACAAGAACAGCTACAAACCCTGAATATGTGTCACCTACAATCACTATTTGAATGTCAGACAACTTACAGTCATAAAATTCATATAAGTTTAACCACTCAAGCTACAGTATTGTGACATCATCAAAATAAAACTTGAGCTTTGATTTTATTACATGTATACCCTTATAAACGCTCACCTACATGATAACATAGGAACCATGATAGTGTACGAGTGTGTATACATGTATGTATGTATGTATGTGTGTGTATGTATATACGTGTGTATGATATGTATGTATGTATGTATGTATGTAATAGAGCTGGGCGATATACCGGTATTATCGTTGCACCGCGATAAAAAACGGATGTTGCCTTTTTTTCAGAAAACTGTTGGGGTCGTTAAACTAATGCATGAACTTCATGCGCACGACAGATTAAAGGAACAGCCATTTCGCGGTTTGCAAACATGTCCGTAATGTACTAGCAAAGTTTTAAAAGTAGCTAGCAGTGGTTGCGAGTTAAAATTCTGTCTAAAGAAAGCCAACATAGTCTTGCCCCACGGACTAACTTTGTCTGGATAAAATTTACTTTGTTAAATATTATTTATGAAATATCATATATCGCTCTATCGCGATAATGCAGGTAAGTATCATATCGCCTGTGATTATCCAATATTGCCCAGCTCTGTGCATGTAAGTATGTATACATGTATGTATGCATGCATCTATGCATGCATGTATGCACGTATGTATGCATGTATGTATGCATGTATGTATGCATGTATGTATGTAAGTATGTATGTATGCATGTACACTCAATCCCCTCTTAACCACGCACCATGGGACCCGAGGGTGTCTGTATCTCAGAAATGCCAGCTACAAGGGAATTTTTCCAAGCATTAAGTACAGTCCTCTTTCACTTGCAACCCTTAGTAGGCTTCTCTACAATTTTATGGAACCAGAAATAACCGGCTTGTGCTGACACAATTGGGTAATGGTGGTCAAATTAGCGAAATTGTGAGGCAAGAATTGATTAATTGAGTGGCTAACTTGTGCCCTGCCCTGTAAAGAGGCGTGCCTGTAATAGAGGTATTTGGATAAAATAGGATTGAGCGTACATATGTATGTAATGTTTTAACAGTGCAGACCTGTGTATGTAGATACAAACTAGTGTAATAAGTGTTTTCATAAGCACTCTGAATAAGTCCACAGTGAGTGCACCTTTGCTATTACAAATACATTATATATAAATTACTATATACACATACACACGCACACAATTTAGCGAGTGAGATATGGAGAAACTTTGGCGGTTGAATAAGAATTCTACAGATCAGAAATATCTCATCAGGAGTGAATTTTAGCTCACTGGCCAAGGTTCGTAAGTAAAAATCTTGTTGCTATTAAATACGTATGTAATGTATTAGCACTACATTTTTGAATTAATGCTAGTATGTGTCTCACTATCATCACCCCCTGCTCACTTTCTTTCAACAGTATCTTCGGCAGATTGTACAACATAAAGAGAGAGGGCCGAGTAAATGAATAGGGTACTACTTTCTACATAACACAAATTACACGGCCGGCTGACCAAAATAGCATTTCTCCTCTCAAATTTAATATTGAGAGGACATCATGTCTGCTAAAATTTCACTTCTTATCAGAAGCCTGTATAGACATGTACTATTAAAAACAAATGGGTGCATTAATTTTTGAGTATGTGTGTGTGTTATTTGTTTATCGATATACAGGATTTCAACGAATTGCTCGTAAAGTGACTAGAGCCCAAATTTTTCCATCGCACCCTATATATTTCAGGTTGTCTAACTGTGCATTAAATGAAAATCTGTATGAGTTAGTCACTAGAGTATGTATATATATAATTTACCTTGAATAAAAGGTAAAAAGCCTCTTTTCTTATTAGTGTAGGTTAAAAGTTATTCAGGAGTTCTTCACCTCTTATATTGAAGTCCAAGAGTAGCTATTAGCACACTCTTCATGGAGGAACACCGAGTCTTCTTTTAATGATACTTTTGGACATGTGTTGACCCTGTGGAGTTGGGTTTCACCTCCTACTTCACAACCCTACATACAGAGAGTCACAAGTAAAATTAGCTTAAATACAGTTCAATTAAACTCAAGATCCTTAGATTGGAGTTTGTGCTCTGCATTATTACATTCTATAACACATTCATACATTAGACATTTTGTAGCCAGCCAGGCTACTTCAGTAGTGCATAAGTAGTTGTTCAAAATTTATACCTTCATCAGGGTATATTATCAAGGGTAAAATTTCAAGGTCTAACATTTTCAAAGTTTCAGGGGGCAATCAGTGTTGAATCAGCAATTTCCGTAAAAATATGGATGAATCAGTAAGGTGGGAGGCTCTGTTCTATGGACACTCCACATATGTTAAATTCCCTTCACTAGTGTTCACCTGTCCCAAACTCCGTTCCAGTGATGAACTCCACTCTGAAGTCAAATCTCTTCTCTCTCCCCTCCCCGCGACATGTCGAGACAGAGTGGCACAATTTAGGTAAATTGATAGACCAACCAGAATGACAACAGGGCACCAATTACTGTCAACACTATTTCTCATACAGTAAAGCTTAGTTAAAGAGACATCAACTGTTGAATATATTATTGTATATATTAGTTTCAAAAGAAAAATGGCTTATAGTTTTCATTAAAAATTCCTCACTAGCAAGTACAATACAGTTATGGTGCAACAATGAAGACCACAGAAATTTGATTCAGTGGCTAATGGGCCTGCTAGCAAAACAAAAATGAGAGAAGGGTACTAACATACTTGCCCTATGCTACTTGAGGCACTACTGAAGAAATACCAGTCTTTGAATTGACCAATACGGTTGTTCAGTTTTACACCGCTTTAGTCTAGTGCGGACAGCAACAGAGTACACTATAAGCGTACCAGTTGTGTTTTCACTCACCGGGATAAAAATCCATGAACGCCAGTAAGAGCAGACCAGAAGAGGAGATACACAGGCGTATTATCACTCTTGCTGTAGAGAACTTCTGTGGTATTAGCAACCCTTTACCATTTCTGATCTGGTGTTTTAAAATTAAACCCTTTACCAATTTCGAGTTTGAAACCTAGCACTATCGACCTTTTACCTCAGTAATCAGGAGTGTTAGAAGAGGTGGTGGTAAAGGGTATCAACACAATATGCGTGCCGTACACGCGGTGGTGGGCACAGTGAAGATTGAGCTAATTTCTGCCCTGTGTGATCTTACTAGACTGATTTACAGGCTGCGACAGCAAGTAGAGAGCGCGGTGTTGTTCAATTTTATTGAGTAAGTATGAAAACGCTAATTAGTGATATCTAGGTGATTCTTTAAGTGTTATTGGATCTGTGGATGTAGGATTGTAATTTGTACAAGTCATTGATCACCAATACTAGTGTTTGAAGTATTACCGTTGAGTTCATTACCTTGTTTCTTTGTTAATGCAGGAATGAACTAAAGAGGTTGCAGAGATGAACTTGAGATATTGCAGAGATGGAGCCAAAGTTCAGGAACTGTTGTCTGATGCATCATTTTTTTCATTTATTTGTACATGGTCATAATTATTTATTCATATTCTGGTAACAATGGATAAATTTTGAAGGTACAGGATTTGTGTAGAACAGGTTGCACAAAAAGTGCAGTTTAACTTCAGGATTGCTGCAGGAAAGGTGTGTGAAGAATAGTTGCTTTGTGTAGGAAAGGTGCATAAAAAGTGCAGTTTTTGAGTACAGGATATCTAAAGGAAAGCTGCACATTTTCGCACAGACAGCTACCTAGAATGTACAGGAATAGTTCAGTTTTAATTCAGGAAATATGAAGGAAATGTGATATGATATATGCAGTACAAACCATATGGCATGTAAAGGAAATAGTGCAGTTTATGTCAAGGATATGTTCAGGAAATAGTGAAGGAAAGTACGCCCTATACAGTACCCGGAATGGTTACCACCAGCTCATCTGTCCTGAAGTTGGAAATGTGAAGGACATGTGATCTGTGAGATAGCTATACTTAACCTTTCCTATAGCAGGAAATTCCACTTTTCTTCCAGTGTATCGTATGTTGCTTCTCTTCAAATTGGACAGAGCATTCCCTCAACGATATGGGTAAACATGAAGGCCAACAGTGGAAGGTTCAAGGTCTTTTACCCAATGACATACATAATAGTACATTTGGGGACTCTGCTAAAATTTATTCAGTAATTCCTATTGTATTGTCCCCCTCTAATTAACAATTGCTTTCCCCCCCAAATTTTTAGATAAGGATTATACAATGCTATGGAATGGTATTTACGCACATATTGGATTAGAGTATTTACCACTCCCTGGATTAACTGCCAGAGACATCTGCAGCCTAGGAGTCAAGTGCCCTGTAACACCTGGTGTTGCTGTCACTGAGACTCTGACACTAGAAGTCAGCAAAAATTTCACGGTACGTCATGAAGTTTGGGGTACAACATAGGTAGGCCTTGTTCAATTCTTTTCTAATAATTTTTAGAATAATAGATACTCAATTAAGAATATGGGTAACCAAAAGAATAGACAAAATTACATGACTGATGTGCATCTCTCTGGAACTGATTTTTTCCCTGTGTTAAACTAACTTTCAAGCACACTTTGAGAATAATGTTGTGTTGATAAAGACCACATACTTACTCTACTAACTTTCAAAGCAGCGCAAACTCACCCTTGAAGGTACATGGGATAAAACCTGTTCCTGCTATCTTGAAACATTATGTGCATTAAAGTAGAGAAATTGTCAAAACTACATGTAAGTGTGTGGCTACATCTGAGGATTTTTCTGATATTAATGTCACAACAAGAACCATACCACCTTGAAGCCTATTCAACTGTCTTGTTACAAACTTTAGAATATAGCTGTTGTTTGACTGTGCAAGAAATCCCCCCCCCCCCCCCCCCCCCTCCTCCCCAAATATTAATAGCTAGCTAATGGGCCAGGTAGGGATAGTGGGCCAGGTAGGGATAGTGGGCCAGGTAGCAATAGTGGGCCAGGTAGGAATAGTGGGCCAGGTAGGGATAGTGGGCCAGGTAGGGATAGTGGGCCAGGTAGGGATAGGGCCAGGTATGGATAGTGGGATAGTGGGGCCAGTAGGGATAGTAGTGCCAGGTAGGGATTAGGTGGGCCAGTAGGATAGTGGGCCAGGTAGGGATAGTGGGCCAGGTAGGGATAGTGGGCCAGGTAGGGATAGTGGGCCAGGTAGGGATGGGGCCGGTAGGGATAGTGGGCCAGGTAGGGATAGTGGGCCAGGTAGGGATAGTGGGCCGGGTAGGGATAGTGGGCCAGGTAGGGATAGTGGCCAGTAGGGATAGTGGGCCGGGTAGGGATAGTGGGCCAGGTAGGGATAGCGGGCCAGGTAGGGATAGTGGGCCGGGTAGGGATAGCGGGCCAGGTAGGGATAGTGGGCCGGGTAGGGATAGTGGGCCAGGTAGGGATAGTGGGCCAGGTAGGGATAGTGAGCCAGTCAATTCCAAAAGCTCTGGCTAGCTAATTAACTAGGTTTGGTGTGTTTAGAAAAGAATAATAGGTAAATATTTCAAGAATACAAGAATAGAATAATTAGCAGAAAAGATAACAGAATAATTTATCAAAGGCCTAAACATAGGCCCTAACTTTGTAAGCAGCCCGTAGGGACAATTGGGACAGAAAGTTGTGAGTGATTAAGGAGTCCAAAAGCACTGCACCTTGCTCCAGGATATTAAAACAAAAGTAATAATAATTGCTAGCTATTAAAAAAAAGTATTAATAATAAATAGGCAACATAAATGAATAAAATTTAAGCCTTCCTATAGCTTATTGAGTTATCACATAGTGACCCCAATATTTAGCTGTTCTTGCACACTTGATGACTGCTTTGTGAAATTTATTCTCGACATTAACTTGCACTTAGTAGGATTTTGGGGGAAGGGAAACGGAGGGAGAGCTGTATAAATTCTGAATATATTAATAACAAAAAAAAAAAGTTCCAAATTGAATTATTTCAGTATTATGCTAATAAAGAAGTCAGTAGCATTGAAGTCTACCCAGCAGCAATTTCTCACACACTTGTGATCACATACTAACATTTTCAATTACATGTTATTACAGATAATGGCTACAGTGCAGTGGAGGATTTACGGTCAGTATCCCAATGATGCAATAGATGACCCAACTGTGGAAGTTGGTTGTACAGAGATAGATTTAATGGTGCAGTAAAAACAACACAACTAAAGTATACTCAGTAGTGTTTTCCCTATGCTTTCAGTAGTCCAAAGTTGTCTCTTTGTATTCAGTAGTTTAATTACAGACAGAACAGTAGCTGTAATAGTATTTTTTATGATTCAGATATTGTATTGGCATGTTGAAGAATACACATCAAATCTGAAGATGTCCAACTTCCAGAAAACAGTAAAGATAGTGTAGAGATTAGCTATGTACCATTCAGACCTTAAGAAAGGTTTTATACAACTATAAACAAGCACACAAGATATAATAACGTGACAATGAAGGGAGCTAATAAGAAAAATGAAAGGATGACATCATAAGTTCAAAGTTTATAGTTTACAACATTCACCCCTTCTGTTGGAAGTGCTTTGGAGGACAAAATCAGTCGAGTGGGTAACTGACACGTCATTATCTTAATCTCTTCAATAGATTAAGACAGGATCCGAGTATGGACAAAATGAGCCATGTGAGTGATTCCGGGATGACATAATGATTGGTGGAGTTAATAGCTACAGTGAATCACTTGTAAGAGCAGAGCAAGCATCCTAGAGAATGTACCAGGAGGAATATAATCTTATCATTCTTGATCTTTCCTTTGAGTCTTTGGTCAAACATATACGTAACAGATTTCTGGTCAGTTCTTAGAGTAAAATTTCTTTCCTGTGAGAAAGTGTTTCCAATGGTGGATAGATTTAATGATGGTCTGAGATTCCTTTTCAATCAAAGGCAGTCTGACTTCAGAGCCCTGCAATGTCCTTGAGAAGAATGCTAAAGGGCATCCAGCTTGATTCAAGGTACCCGCTATTGCTATTTTGAAAGCGTCAGTCTCTACCTCAAACTGGGCATCCTCATCAATGGCTGTCATACTCTTCCTGAGGCCATTAAAAGCAACTATGGCATCGTCAGAGGTGGAAATGTTTTACAGCTGTTGATAGCTTCATCCTGTCTGAAAACCTCGGAATCTATTGGGTGATAGTAGTCCCTTGCACTGGCTTAATAATTTTGCATCAGTTGGGACTGGTAATTCCTGCAGCGGCCTCAGCCAGTCTGGATCAGGACGTATTTTCTCCATCTTCTATAATATCCCCCAGAAGAGCAAGATGTCTTGTTGAGAGAACACTCTTCGCCTCATTATAGGTCATAGTCTTCCGTTTAGCATTTTTAAGGGACAGCCGCAAGTTGGCATTGTGATACTCTTGATCATGACCACAGATGGTGATGTTATCCTTATCTACCCAGACAAATTCTCATCTTTGATGAAATTTGACATTTCCTGATGTAGCAAGCTACCCCATTGGTAATGCCAAACAGGACACAAGTAAACTGGTGCAGGCCATTGCTGGCTTCGAAATCAGTGTAGGGTCTCTCCTCCACACTGAGCAGAATTTAATGGTAGGCACTGCGGAGATCGATAGTGCTAAACACCTTAAACTGAGCTATTTCGTTCTTCTATTGCTTATACGAAGGAGAGGAAAAGCATCCAGTAGTGTAAAATGGTTGATAGTTTGAGAGTAATCTATGACCATCCTCTTCTTACTGTTTTCACCTTTAGTTATGACAACTTGAGCCTGCCAAGGTGATTTGCTGCTTTCAATAATCCCTTCCTCTAAAAGCCTCTTAGCTTCTGAATCAACGACGTTTAGATCATCTCGACTATACTTATGTGATTTAGTTGCTATGGGGTGATAATTATCTGTAAGATTGCTAAATAGTCAGGGAAGGTCAGGATTTAATGTACTTACTCCACAAACTGATAAAGGGGGGTTAATACCACCATGTTCGAACATTAGACAAGTATGCTGAGATTGAAAGCCAGGCCAAGTGTTACATCAGAACATAAATTGGGAAGGATTTAACGAACAGAACGTACATTATTAGGTCCTGCCATCAGTATAACAGCAGTTAACTACTTTACAAGAGAGAAGAGGCAACCACAGATATGGTACTAGAAAACCACCTATATTGACCAAGACAATATATTTGATGAGAGACTGGGATACAGCAGTTATGACAGCTGCCAGGGTTGGAGATGATACTGCTGCAGATACTGGGGGTGCACCTCCCCAGCAAAGTTAAGAAAATGCCCTATTTTATGACAGTTTGAACAAACTGCATCTCAGCTTGACATCTAGAGCAGTGGCCACAGAAGAAGCACTTTTGCCCACCACTCACTGGAGGAGTCGCCACTAGTGTTGGAGGGTCATCAGGCAATTCAGGCATGACTTCAACAGAGGGCACAGCAGCATTCACAGGAGGATTAGGAACAGAATAAGACTCCAAGCTGCGTGCTGCTGATTCCAGAGACCAAGCCTGGTCAAACATGGTTTTCAAATCCAGAGTTTTATTTTCAAGCAGCCTTTGTCGGATTAGTGCAGATGCCAAACCAGTAATAAAAGTGTCCCCGATACTCTCCTCACCAGACACATTCTTATAGTTGCAGTCTTTACTGAGTTTTATTTAAAGAGCTTGGAGATATTTACGAAGCAACTCCCCAGTCTGCTGCCTCCTTGTAGCTAGGAGGTGGTGGGTATATACTCCATTAGTAGGCCTTACGTATACAGTCGAACCTCCAAACTACAGCCATGCATGGGGACGAACCCTTTGGCCTTTGTAGAGAGTTTGACCTTATTTCGGAGTTTTTTGGATTAGATAAAGTTCATTGTGGGGGACTAAATCAAAGGCTTTGGCAAAATCAAGAAACACAATTTCTGTGTGTCGCTTTGACTCCACAGAATTGAAAACTGAAGTATAGCTATGATAGAAGAAGTTGTTGAAGAGTGGATCTATTTCTGATAAAACCAAATTGTGTCTTTGGATATATAAAATCTATTATCTTAGAGTAGACTATTAATTCTAGTACTTTATGAAGAATGTTTAGGAGAGAAATAGGCCTGTAGTTGCTAACTTCAGATACACTTCCTTTCTTGTGGAGAGGAAATAATTTGTGTACCTTCTGTTTATATTTGACATTATTTTTATTCAAAAAGAGGGCGAAACTGTGAAGAAACAGATGAGGTTTATATAGCAGACAAAAAGGAATGAAGTGGCATGTCTAATGAATGGAACATTAAGTGTTTAAGTGTGTACTGTTTCAAGTTAATGAGTTGTGCTGTTGTGTAGCACAGCATGACAACGTTCATTAATGACTGCTATGACATTCATTGCTGTTCAGACCTGAACATACTGGGGGCCACAGGAGAATGAGGATCACTGTTGTTGTTGTTGTTGACAAACAGTGGAATCAGCATGGAAACAGCTCTTCTGTAAATCTTTCCTTTTGACTGTACTGCTGCTGTTCTGACAATTCCATCTTCTCCAGGAAACAATTCTGTGATCTTCCCGAGTGGCCATCTTGAGTATCTAATTAATTCTTCATCTTTGATGTAGACTATCTGACCAATTTTTAGATTCTCTTCTTCCCTGTTCCATTTGTTCCTCTTCTGAATTGTTTGAATGTAACAACCTTTCCAGGCGCTTTCCAAATCTCTTGTCAATCTTTTTACCAGTTGCCACCTTCTCAATGAGGATATTTGAGCTTCAGATGCTTCTCCTGTGGCTGGTGCCTTCAGTGGTCTGAATACCAGAAAATGTCCAGGTGTCAGGACCAATTCATCATCTGTCTCGACTGTTTCTGCTGGCACCAAAGGCCTGCTGTTAAGCAATGCTTCAATTTCACACATGATGGTTGTTAATTCATCAATTCTCAGTGGGTGGGGCTGGAGCATCTTCTGTAACAGTCTCTTAGCACTCTTGACTCCGGCTTCCCACAACCCTCCAAAGTTGGGAGCCTTTGGAGGATTGAAGTGCCATCTGATGTTGGTGAATTTACTTTGACACTTCTTCCAAGCTGTCAATGTTGCTGCAGTGATTTCCTTTGCTGCTGCTGTGAAGTTTCCACCATTGTCACTGAACATCTCAGCAGGTGCTCCTCTTCTGTTGAAGAACCTGCTGAACATTGCCAAGAATTCTTCAGCACTCAAACTTCTGCACACCTCCAAGTGTATGGCTTTAGTTGCCATGCAGACAAAAATGCAAAAATATGCTTTAAAGCAAACTGGCTTTCTTGTAGAGCCTTCTCTGAGTGTTATGGGACCAGCCATGTCAACACCAGTGCTGTAGAAAGGTGGTTTCAGCATAGTTCTGCAGTTTGGAAGCATTCCCATTCTCTGTTGCTGAGTGTTGGCATTGACTCTTCGACAGGTTGTACATAGTCTCTGAATTCTTTTGAGCTCTTTTTTTGCTCCAAATATTAGATGGTTCTGTCCAATGATGCCAATGACTGTTGATGCTCCAATGTGGTTCAATTCCTCATGTTTAGTCTGTAGCATCAATTTGGTCAACTGACATTTTGCAGACAGAGGCATCATCACTCTTGAGTCCACTCTTCCTCTAGATTCTATCACATTGAATCCAGCATGACATTTCATGGTGGAGCACAGCCCCCACAACTTCGAAGAATGTTGAATTTGTTTGTTGTGAGATAGAGCATCAATTTCAACTGGAAATGATTCCTTTTGCTGCTGCAATATCAGACACATCTTTGCAGCTTGAATGTCACTGAAACAGAGAGTATGTGAATCAAAGGTTGTAGTTTCATCAGTGGATGTGGATTTTCTGGCATTCCTGACAAATTTCAACATCCATGCCAGTATTCTTGTCAATTTTCTGTAGTCAGAGTACAATGTCCACAATTTGAACTCTTGCCCAATCATAGTCAAAGTCACTACTTTGTCTTTTTTCATGCCAGGCAAATGTTCCACTTCCAATTGTGTTGTTCTAGGCCAATTCTGTTCTGGTTGTGACAGCCATAGTGGTCCGTTCCACCACAGTTTGGATGACAGCAACGACGAAGCAGAAATGCCTCTGCTGGGCAGGTCAGCCGGATTGTTAGCTGAATCCACATGTGCCCATGGAACATCAGTGATGCAATCATTAATGAGAGCAACTCTGTTGGCCACAAAAACTTTCAATTTCTGCAATGGTTTCTTTAGCCAGGCCAGAACAATCATACTGTCACTCCAGCATCTGCAGTTTGAGAGTGGAATCTGAAGTGTTTGTGCCACATGAGCTGTTGCCAATGCAAGTAGCTTAGCAGCCTCTAGCTCCATTTCTGGCAGCGTTCTTTGTTTTAGAGGGCACACTCTGGCTCTGCAGAAAACAAGATTACAAGTGCCATCACTGCTCCTGAGATAAAGTACAGCTGCATAGGCATCATTGCTGCTGTCACAGAAGCCACAGAGAAGGGTGTCACTTGTCACAGCTTGAGCATATCTTGAAATTGGAATTTCACTGATGGATGCTATTTCACTCAACCAAGAATTCCATTGCTGCATTAACTCATCAGGAATTGTTTCATCCCATTTGATGTTTTGAGACCATAATTTCTGAAGTATAATTTTGCCAGTGATCCACCATGGAGCAGTCAGTCCAAGTACATCATATACACCAGCAACAATCTGTGCAACATTTCTCTTTGTGCTGGCTTCATGAGAAATTGCAGGAGTTGTTACAAATAGGTTGTCATTCACCGTATCCCAATGGATGCCTAGTGCCTTCAATGCATTGCAACCATGATTAGTATCAATTTCTTTCAGGTCTGCTGGAATTTCAGCTATCACATCTGATGATGAAGACCTCCATTTTCTGAGCACCATTCCTGCTTCACTCAACAGCTGACAGAGTGATTGTTGAATCTTCACAGCATCAGTTTCACTATCTGCTCCTGAGACATAATCATCCACATAAAAATTGTGATGCACTTCAGCACTTGCTTCAGGAAACCTGTCTGCATTGACCGTGGCGTGATGTCTCAGCACTGATGTTGCAACAAATGGTGAAGGCTTGATGCCAAATGTAAGCCTCTTCATTCTCATAGACACAAGTCTGCCTTGACTATCTCTGACAATGAACCTGTGATTGTCCATGTCACGCTTGTCCAATCTTACTTCTCTATACATTTTACTTATATCAGCAGTCAGTCCAATCATTTTTGTCCGAAACTTGAGGAGAATGTCTGATGTCAGTGGATATAGATTGGGTCCAGTCAGGTATATTTCATTGATGCTGTGTCCAGAGGTTGATTTGGCAGAACCATCAAAAACAGGTCTGACTTTCGTGGTGGTGGAGCTGAGTTTTATAATTCCTTGCACAGGCAAGTAGAATGAGTCTTTATGAATTTCATCAATTGGCACAACTTCACAGTGATCCATTTCGTGATAGGTGTCTAATTCACGGTTGAATTCAGGCAACATACCACATTTCTTCATTTTCCTCTCGTTCTGGAGAAAACGAGCCTTGGCCATTGCTAAGGAGTCTCCAATAGGTGGAGGACTGTCATATTTTGGCAACACACAAGAGTATCTTCCATCAGGATGCTGCTGCACAGTCTCATTGAACTGCTGCACAGCACTTTCTTCCTCTGCTGTCAGTGTTGAAGCCTGAGGCACAGTTTCCAGAGAGTACATCCTTTGGAAAATTGCACTGTCTTGACTCTCTGTGACTTCAATCTTCAGTGCTGTCGCTTCATCAGAAGTTCCAGGGCCACAGAGAGACCATCCAAAAACTGTGTTCATTGCCAGCACTTTGTGTTCTGTGCAAATTTTTGTCTCATTCTTGTGTATGTAGTACAAATCATGTGTTCCAATAATGATGTCAATGTGACCTCCCAACTTTGAGTCAGCCAGAATGTTACTGCTGAACTCTTTGCACTTGATGATGTCTTTGGCATTATCTGGTGGAGTGGATGCTGGCAAAGTTGAGGAGATGCACACACTCAGTCTTATGTCCACATCAGATGGAAAAACAGGTGAAACATGTACAAATCCATAGTGCTTCAATTTTTTGCTGGACACTGCACCTGATATGTTGGCATCCATGGGCTTCCTTTGAATTTTCAAGTCTTGAGCAATTGTTTCAGTGATGATGGTGTGAGTTGATCCTCCATCAAGTGCAGCTCTTGCAGGAATGCAGTTGCCATTATGTTTGAGTACAACCAGTGCAGTGTAGATGAAACCCTTCTTGACATTATCATCCTCATCACAACTGTCTATCACTGCAGTAAAACTAGTGCCTTTGACATTTCGAGCACTCTTTTCATCTTGGTGCAGTAGATAATTGTGTTTTTCTTCACAATGCCTGCACTTGTATGTGGAGGTGCAATCTGCAGCAGTGTGGGAATGATGCAAACAGTTGTTGCACAATTTGTGCTGTCTGACCCAATTGAGTCTCTGAGAAACTGCTGCTTCTTTGAATTTCCTACAATGATAAGTAGGATGTGATCCATTTTTGCAAATTGGACAAATTCTCTTTTCTTTGGTGGACTTTCTGGGTGTTGAGATGGCTGATGCACTGTGGTCAGTGGACAGCTTCTTCTTCCATGGCTGCTCACTATATGACTGTAATGTTTTTCTTTTTTCCAAATTATGCATGAGAGGAACAGCAAAATCTTTCAAGTCACTGAGAGTTGACAATCTGTCATCACATTTTAACTGCCTCAGCCATTCTTTCTTCAGTTCTGTGTCCATATCTCTCACAGCCAGGGCAACAGCCAGAGTCTCAATGTGTTTTCCACCAATCTCATCCATTTCCATCAGCACTTTGTCAGTTCTCATTATCATTTCTTTCACTCCATCATAGGAATAATCATGTTTTTGTTTTTTGGTTAATTGTTCCACAAGCATTGGGTAAATGATGATTCTTCTGCCATAAGTGGCCCGCAGTTCTTCCATAGCAGCAGTGTATCCAGCAGTTTGACAAGAGAGAACAGTTTGTCTTGCATCTTCACATTTCATGGATTCAGCCAAGATGGACACTTTATCAGCATCAGTGTAGTATTCATCATGAGTTTCCATTATTTTGGTGAATCTTTTATGGAAACTGTGAAATTCCATGGGAGAGCCATTGAATGTAGGCAGTGCAGTTTTGTAAGGTGGTGGTGGTTTTGCTGTCACTATTTTTGCAGCTGGTGCTACTGGCTGTTCACTGGTGGCTGAAGTTTCAAACAATTTTTCATTGACTTTTTCAGATAATGCCTTTGTTGAGGTCAGTTGCTGTCTGAAGAACAAAACGTCTTTGAATCCTTTGAGGTCCACTGCCAGTTGTGCAAGCGATTCAGTAATTTCTGAGCCTCTGTCGAAGTAATTTGAACTGGATGTGTTGCTAGTCGTCAGCCATAATTCAGCTTTGCCTTGAACTATATCACATTGTGCAGACATGTTGGCTCTCATCAATGTTTCATTCAGCTTGTCAAGATCAACATCATACTGCTGCTGAATTGCTACATAAGAATCAATTTCAGTTTGAATTTCATCATGAGATTTTCCCTCTTCTTCCAAGGTTCCCACATATGACTCATGAATTTTCATCAAATCTTCCACAGCTGTACTGGCATTTTCAATTCTGTTGCCCAGTTCACTGATGATGACTGTAGTGAAATCATCTTTCATCATTTTAATAGCATGATTGACAGCCTTGGTAGCTTTTGTCTTGGCATGTGCTCTTTTTGTTTTCTGATCGACACTAGTAGCCATTTTCAACTGTTCTTGTAGATAAATAGCTTACAAATAGTTTTTCTTACAGAAGAATAACTTCCAGTGTTGACTGCCACAGAGTTTAAACTGATTAGGTTGCTGTTTCTTTTTCTCTTAGAATCGAAGGACCATGTTTATATTTGACATTATTTTTATTCAAAAAGAGGGCGAAACTGTGAAGAAACAGATGAGGTTTATATAGCAGACAAAAAGGAATGAAGTGGCATGTCTAATGAATGGAACATTAAGTGTTTAAGTGTGTACTGTTTCAAGTTAATGAGTTGTGCTGTTGTGTAGCACAGCATGACAACGTTCATTAATGACTGCTATGACATTCATTGCTGTTCAGACCTGAACACCTTCCAGTCAGCTGGAATGGAATGAGATTCCATAATGACAGTAAAGAGAAGAGAAACTGTATGTGCAAGTGAAGATGCGCAGAATTTGTAAATATATGGGAATGTAAGTTTAGCTTAGTGATATACGATATTGATGAATGTCTTCAAGGCACTTCACATCAGGTTAGGTTAGACAGTGATCAAAAGCAAGTGATATCAGTATTATCTTCACTCATGCCTGATATCTCTAAGCTTTCTGTTAGAGATTGCACGAGAATGGGTAAACATAGCCCCCAAGTTGTTGAGAACAACTGAAGTGTCTGTAATCCTATCCAACCGAAGTAAATTGACCAAATGAAAGGTGTATATAAAACCTTATATGACCCCTTCAAAGAGAAACTCTGAGAGTATTCTCTTAAAGGAGAGAAAGTCTTTGATTTCCTCTGGGGCAAACCCAAAGGACATTAAAGGTAAAAGCAACAAGCTTCTTTTAAATGGATCTGTCTATGGATCAGTCCAGGGCTCCTCTTTTTCACTCAATGTCCAGAATTCAATTCAAGTTTCCTCTGATTCGCATGTTGACGTGGATCCAGTAGATAGCACACACTGTGGTCCAAGGAGAGAGAGAGTGAACAAAGGCGCCGGTTATGGCCTGGAAGTGCCCAGTATCTACCGCGTGTTCGGCCCACCTGTATATGTCTGCCGAATGAGAGAACTAGTTAATAGAGGGACATTTGTAATGAATGTAAAATTAGTCTTAGCATTCATTTAGTATTATGTCTTTTATAAATTGAAAGGCACACAAGTCATAAATTAGTTAGGTGTGGCAAGCTAAAATTGAAAGGCTAGGCAAAATGGAGGCATCAATAAGTTGGGTGTGGCTAACTGGCCGTCCCAAGAAGTAAATTTTGTACAAGACATTACATTTTGGGGCACACAACTTGGCCGTTGTCCGGAGTAGAGAGTCAACCGTTACTTGGAGTCAAAAAATCCATTGCATACATGCAGAAAATACTCCGTTCCCAACGGTCTGACCGTTGTTGAGAGTCTGACCTCTTCTCGAAGTCCCGTTGTAGGGAGGTTCGACTGTATATCCTGTAGAGTGGCCATAGCAGAGTTATAGTTTGTGCAATCTTCGATATACTGGTATACATTTAGGGACAAGTAATATTGATTAAAACTCTGAGCTTGTTGAGGCATTCCTGGTTAAGGGCTGTGAGAAAATTATGAAACTTCTTCTTCCAATGCAACCATACTTTGGATGCTCCGCTCGAGTTCGATTCGTTAACAGATAGCATAATCTAAATCACCACTACCTGTAGTTTTATCTATACCAGGATTTTTTTTATAAAGAAAGCCAAACTCTAATTGTAGACAAGTGCAGATAACGACAATTTTGTGCCATCATGTACTGCAGCTTTGTGTGCAAACAAAAGTTAACTATGGTCACTATAGTACTGAGTGACTTGACATAATGTAATTATTATTTGGAGGAAGCCAGGCTAGTCTCTCCCGTTGCAAGCTGGTTAATGTTAGTACGCATGCGTTCGGCCTGCTTACCAATAGGGACTTCCCTCCACTTTGGGGGAAAACCCCACGGCCAGTTGGGGCCGTGAGGGTAATTTGCCTAGCCTGGCTATCACACCATTAAATGGTGGAAAAATGAAATAGTGCTGTTATATAAACTAGGCAATGAAAGGAAGGTGTAGGGGAGGACGGTGGGAGAACCGACCAAGATGTTCAACCACTTAGAATCCACCTGTGTAACGCGGCAGCCAAGTACACGTGTAGCTTACACGCCTGCGCAGAGTATACTCTCAATCGGTCATACTACATCATACCACGTGACCACATGCATGTAGGTTTACCAACCCTGCCCCCACGAAGAGAGACCAGCAGGCTCCCTCCGTTAACCTCATTTAACTATGTTAAATAGCATTTAACTATGGTCACTATAGTACTGAGTGACTTGACATAATGTAATTATTATTTGGAGGAAGCCAGGCTAGTCTCTCCCGTTGCAAGCTGGTTAATGTTAGTACGCATGCGTTCGGCCTGCTTACCAATAGGGACTTCCCTCCGCTTTGGGGGAAAACCCCACGGCCAGTTGGGGCCGTGAGGGTAATTTGCCCAAGGAAGTTGGGCTGGTAGGGGCCAGTCAACTACCCCCCAAAGCTGAGGATGATTCAATGTATTATGGTGCTGTAAGTAAGTGGTTACCTTGACACATTGAACCTCACCACTCCATTAGGTCCCGGGCCTGTTTTGATCCTCCATACTGACGAGTCTGCTGCCATCACCTGCAGTGACTGCCCTACAATTCGGTACTAATAATATACGAATTGGTAGAATGAGCCGACTCAACTTCCGCATTAAGTAAAATAACTAAAGCATAGTGAGAATCATCATTACATTAATACAACACCAAGGTGACCATGACATGAATGTTGGGTGCAGGGTGAACAACTATGAGGGTTGGACAAGTCTGGCTGACATACTCGCCAGTTGCTGTTTTGGTGACCGTATGTATGTCAGGAATGCAGCGCTGTGCCACCTCCCCATGGTCTGGATCATGGAATCTTCTATTCCAGCCACAGCTGCAGTTGTTGCCGCCCCAATCCGAAAACTATGGCCCGCAAACTGTGATCCCTGAACTCCTACCTCCCGAAGAATAGCCCTAAACCAGTGCACAAATACTACCTTTGTAAGCGTTCTGTTCCTACCAGCGAGGAAGAACGGCCCTGAAGAGGAGCCTCTGACCCGTAAGTAGTCAGTGAGTGCCTGTACAGGGCATAACTCCACCCCTGTACGCCCTAGTACCATATCTACCCCCTGGCCAAACTGATCCACCTTGGACGTCTTCAGGTGCACTTGTACCATAGTGGGTGAGTCTCTGTCATCCACTGCCACATCCCCCCAAGCCAGGTCTGTCCTTGCGTCAAATGAAGATGACGATGTAGGCAAAAGCTCTCCAAGGCGGAAAAACCCGAAGATAGCAGTGCAGGCCACCGCCCACAAGACAACCTTGTCTGGGTCAGCTGACTGGTCCAGCCTATCTTTCATCCTCTTCAGCAGTTCCATAGTGACTGGGAGGCGAGTCTTCTTGCTCCCCTTCCCCTGCTGCAGCCGACATCGCCTGATGCCTGACAAGACACGCTTCAACAACGGAAGAGAGGAGTGCTCGCGTGGCTCTGGCAGGCCGAGTGCAATCTGTGCATTACGAACAGCCGCCAAGTAAGTAGAGCATCAAGATGGAGCCAAGTCCTGTTCAGCCAGGAAGGCGACAAAGTAGCACAAGTGAAGTTCAGATATAGGGAAAGGGTTGGTTAAATTATATATACTACAAAATTCATAAAATTTCCTTAGCCCAGCAGAATAGGTCCTGTGTGTAGAGGCTGCTAGGCCAGCATGAAAATACTTCCGAAGTGCTGGCGCCAGGTCGGACACACCCAATCCCTGTCCTGCTGCAGCAGAAGATCCAGGAGGGGGGCTGAGGTTGGAGACGGATGCCTGTTGGCCGATGGTACCTTCAACAAAAAGGAAGCAGAATTATTCCTTGACAAATCGTCAGCTAAATGATTTGAGTTGGTGTCAATGTAGGTAGGGAACAGTGAACACTGAATGGATGCCTCCACAAACACCAAGCACCGTAACAGGTGCATCATCCCTTTGTGTTTGCTCGTTCTGGAGCGCAGGTCAGCCACTACTGCCTGGTTATCGCAGTGGCAGACAACCTGACAACCTGCCCAAGACCGCCCCCATACTTCGCATGCACCTCGGGGAGTGATGCGGGAGGGTGGAGATAAGACACCCCATTCCATTTCGTTAGGAATTCCTGCCACCATGCCAGGTCAGCTCTAAACCCGAGATTGAGACGTATTGGGGTGTTGCCCCCATGTGGACGGTGAGTGGCATGCAGCAGATCGATCATTCTACGCAAGAATGACCTACCAGCCCGGACAACCTTACAGGCATGGTTTAGTAGTCCAATCAATGACTCTAGCTCCTTACGACTACAACCTCTCCTACCTCCCCATGTACCCAACAGATCTTTCAACCGCTGATCCTCCGGCAAACACAGCTCCCCTCTGACTGTGTCAATCTGGATGCCCAGAAAGGTAATCACACAGGTAGGGCCTTCGGTCTTATGAGGGGCAATAGGAACTCCCAGACGGTTACACTCAGCTAGTAGTACATCTAGCCACCGCTGACACAGGCGAGAGTGAGGTGGGGCTACCATTATGTAATCATCCAGGTAGTGGTATAAGTGAGTGATGCCTGACTGAACTAAGTGCCAGTGAAGGGCCTCTGCAACTGCATTAAAAATCTTAGGAGCTGACCTCAGGCCAAACGGGAGCATGGGATCAACATAAATCGCACCCTCCCACTGCATACCCTGCAGGATGCGGTCCTGTGGGTGAACTGGTATTAAGCGATAGGCAGATTCAATATCCACCTTGGCTAGTAGAGCTCCTGCCCCCAATGACGCAGCACATGCCGCAACTTCATCCACCGTCGTGTATACCAGAGAACAGATGTCTGGGTCAATGCCATCATTAACGCTCCGGCCCGGAGGAAATGACAGATCAGTGATGAGGCGATATTTTCCTGTGTTGTGACCTTTGGGGATCACTCCAAACCGGTTAATTTGGAGCTGTGGTAGGTGTGTTGCTGGCTTAAAAGGACCAAGCATACGACCCAGCCGACACTCTCTATCTAAGTATTCCGTCACGATATCAGGGTGTTCCATGGCTGACTTCATGTTAGCCTGAGCTGGCTTCAGTGCTGAGCAAGGCCGATACCCTATTCTAAAACCCTCCCGGATACCCCGGCACACGTAGCGGGAGTAAGCCTTGTCTGGGTGACCAGAGAGAACCGTTTCCCACTCTGCCAACTTAAGTGGTGTTGAGACGACCATGAGTGCCTGGCAGTGATGGTCATGACTTGGTCGGCAGAAGTCCAGACACAGCAGATCGGAAGTGTCTCGGTGTAGTGAGAACCAGCCTGCAAATGAGCAGGTGGAAATAGTTATTTTACGGCTGGCTGTTATGCCATCACACCATATACCTGGTGGAGCCCCTACTAATATACCTTTAACTACCAGCCCCACCCCTAACTACCTGCTACTGCGACTACTGCTATAAACCCGCGATCCCAATGATTAATAAATACCAGACCAGAAGAGATATCTTTATTGATATATATACGCACATGTATACTAGCTTGGGACAGTACAGTTATGCTATAAGAAGTCAGCGACGACCGAATGGTGGGAGAGGAGAGCGGCTCCTGTGACCTCTACCAGAGGACTGTCTCTTACGTGGGCACGTGACAGCAGCATGGGGCTCTTGGCACACCAGGCAGGCGTGGGCGTACCAGCAGTTTGCCTTGCGGCACTTGCCACTGTTGAAGTTCCGGCATATTTCCTGAGATGGTATTCCAGGAGTGCTATGTGGTTGGCCTGGCCAAAAAGGTGGAACCCATGCTCCCATACTCGCTGGGTTGCGAGGGCAGGATGATGCCATGTGGTCATCCTGAAGGCAGTAGGAGCATCTGGGGATGGCCCTGGCCCGCCCAGTAAAAGCTTCGTTATATAGCCTTGGGTTGGGCGCCGACCAGTTCAGGTCTTTACGGGCCAGGGCCTCCCGGCGAAACTGGCAGTCATAAATAACCCACTGCTTCCCTTCATAATTCCGTTCCGCCCGTACAATAGAGGCCTGGTATGCAAAAAATTCTGGAGCCTTTTCGGGGAACCGCGACGTTAAAATGGAGGCCATCACTGAAAATTTCTCGACCCACTGAGAGATACTGGTGACTGGTGGACGGGAGGAGCCCCCTGGCCGGGTTGGAGCTGCGCCGTCATCATCGGCTGTGATATCCGACATCTCCACAAAGTCTAGATCCAGAATTTTTTTTACTACCTTCATGGAGACGGCCGCCGCCGGGTTAAATGGCCCAAAAGTGGTTAAACTCGCCCTTGTGCCTTTCGGAATGCTGGACGAGGTTGAGGGAGACCCATCCCCACCACTCAATGCTGCAGCAGCCAACAGATCCAGACCAGCCGGGCTCGAGAGACCAGCGCCAAAAACTGGGACTGAGCTGGGAAGAGTGTCTAAGAAGCGGTCACAATCCCCGTGCCCAGTACGAAAACCATTACAGTGGGGTGAAAATATCAGGAAGCCCACTTGGATGTAAGCCGATTATTGAGGTGCCCCAGTGGGAGCAAACATACTGGGGTGCCCGATTAGACCGGAGCGGTACTACCGGGGTGCCCGATAAGACCATGCAGTACTACCGGGGTGCCCGATAAGACCATGCAGTACTACCGGGGTGCCCGATAAGATTATGCAGTACTACCGGGGTGCCCTACCGGGGTGCCCGATGACCAAGCAGTGCTACCGGGGGTGCCCGATAAGACCAAGCAACCCGGGGTGCCCGACAAGACCAAGCAGTGCTACCGGGGTGCCCGATAAGACCAAGCAGTGCTACCGGGGGGGTGCCGATAAGACCAAGCAGTGCTACCGGGGTGCCCGATAAGACCAAGCAGTGCTACCGGGGTGCCCGATAAGACCAAGCAGTGCTACCGGGGGTGCCCGATCCCAAGACCAAGCAGTGCTACCGGGTGCCCGACAAGACAAGCAGTGCTACCGGGGTGCCCGATAAGCAGTGCTACAAAGACCAAGTGCTACCGGGGCCCGATAAGACCAAGCAGTGCTACCGGGGTGCCCGATAAGACCAAGCAGTGCTACCGGGGTGCCCGATAAGACCAAGCAGTGCTACCGGGGTGCCCGATAAGACCAAGCAGTGCTACCGGGGTGCCCGATAAGACCAAGCAGTGCTACCGGGGTGCCCGATAAGACCAAGCAGTGCTACCGGGGTGCCCGATAAGACATATTACCGGAATGCTCCTACAACATACCATGCCCCAACAAGCATGCCCTACATAGTAATATGCCAGGAAGTGAACTACCCCAATACCAATCATATCTTATAGTTGCCCCTGAACCTGGAACCTCCATTATGACCACCTCCTAGAATGTGAAATGACACCAACCTGACTGCTTCACTGACTAGATTACCCTTATATTCCACCCACCTCATCACGCTATAATATGACTATAACCCACCTAAGGAGTCAGCTCCAGTAGACACAGCTGGAGGGGCTCTAGAAGTTGACCCAGCTGGATCAGTACCCCCTGTCCTGCGGGAGCCAGATACAGGTAAGCGGGGCAGTAGCCAGGCCAGTTGGTCTGGGCTAAAAGGAGCAAGAGGAGGTCCTTCAGCTGAGCTAGCTGATGCAGTTGGGGGAGTAGCTGAAGCCGAGGTGGATGGAGGAGCCGACATATCCTAGCCCTAAATGCCTGAAGTGTACGTTAGAGCGGTTAGAGTTACACAGAGCTACCCAGAACCGACCAAGATGTTCAACCACTTAGAATCCACCTGTGTAACGCGGCAGCCAAGTACACGTGTAGCTTACACGCCTGCGCAGAGTATACTCTCAATCGGTCATACTACATCATACCACGTGACCACATGCATGTAGGTTTACCAACCCTGCCCCCACGAAGAGAGACCAGCAGGCTCCCTCCGTTAACCTCATTTAACTATGTTAAATAGCATGAACACCATTGCTAGAGAGATGTGAAAAACAGTTCTCAAACTGTACTCGCTGTCACTGAACATCTTTTCACATCAGCCATATTTATCACAAGCTAGGGCTACAAGAATTATCCCTGTTTTCACCCAACACACAACACAGAAATTTACACTGTCACAGAGATTCATTTGTGGCAAAAGTTGATGCAGGTTAAATTACACTACAAAAAAAATCATAGTTCCATATTAAATAATGGCTTGAATCAGGACTTGTACAAAGATTTGAAAATGCTCTTGGATGATGGTGCTGTGACTGAACTCTTCAATTTGGGCTTTCTCTTTGACGGAGGAACATTGTGATGGGTTGTATTTGACGGTCTCTTCTTCCCCGAACTTGACTACAACATACAGAGATAGCCAGAATTCAATATAACTAGAGCACCATAGCTACGGGCGGAGGTTTGCATGGCTCAGTGTAGTGTAATTATTGGCTGTATAATTAGAGAAAACTGTTAATGTCATTAATAAAGTTGTCCATTTATATAAAGATAAAATCCACCTGACATATATCCCTTACCGAATCAGCAGCTTTCTGAACTACTGGAGTTGTCTTCTGAAAGACGAAGGCACGACTTGCCACTGAGCCAATGTTGGTGGGTGTGGCTACACTTGACGACGAATTACTCTGCTGCGTTGAAGATGGAGTTGACTTGCTTCTCTTCAAAAATGAGTTGCATGGCTTGAAACTTCTAGGCCTCACTTTAGGGGCTAGATACATACACACACACATACGTACATATGATACGGTAGATGCATATCATCACAATAGTATCTTTAGGTTAGCAAACCTGAAAACCTGGTAACTGGTAAGATAGACTGGTTGCTATAACTACTAGCTTATTCGAGGAAAATGAATTTAGTAGTCATAGTAACCAGCCAACAGGGTTTCATAGAGAGAGGAAGGTGGTGATGTAGAGATGTTCAAGTACATAGACTTCAACTGGTGGGACAGCTGCAAGCTAACAATATTATATACACACCAATAAGCTAACAGTACTTTATAAACTCAACACTAAATTGAAGTAACAGCTGATGCCAGACACAGCAAATAAAATAGTTTAAGTTTTTATTTACTTTTATTTTAATCAGCAGAAGATCTAACGTACAGCTAGTATCAAATATATTTATGGCATTTTTTCCCCCTTCTCTTACTGTTGAAGTTGCTCATGGAGGTGGTGTCATTGATGAGACTTAGAATACTGCGACTGTTCTGATCCTCCAACACACTGCACTCATTTTCCTGCAACACAAACAATCACAGGAACTACACTCACTAATGGAATGCTAAAAAAAGGATAAGTATATAAGTATTAATTCCATGCTTCTTATAAGCTTCACATGTTACTTGTGCATCTACAAAAACAACAACACATAGGCGGCGGCAGTCGGGCAGCTCGGGTAATGGCCCGACCACTTTTCATAGTCAATTAGTAAGGTAAAGATCGTCAGCACACTCTTGCCCTCGCTTTACTCGCGGTTAGTTGCTGGTTTGGCGAGGCTAAATAAAGCTAGTTTATTCTATGGCTTCTCACAGCTCCACTGTAAAGGATACTATTGATCTTCCAAAGTCTCTTCATCAACCAAAGGGATTCTCTTTTCCGAAAAGGAATGTTGGAGCTCCGAAATGGTCGTTTAAAGAAGAATGGTTTAATACTTGGTCCTGGCTTCATTATAATGAAGGATTTGACTGTGTTTTGTGCCATTTTTGTTGTCAAGCTATTAAGCTAAATTTGATGAGCTTTAAAACAGGATCTTCTGATGCTGCCTTAGTAAGTGAAAATTCTAGTAATTATAAATTGTTGTTATTTTAACTTTTTATTTAGTTATCTCGAGGTTTTAACTATTGGAAGAATGCTACTATTATTCAGGCCAGCTGAGCAGTCTCTTCAAGTTTTCCTCCCTGATGTCAAGAAGCAGCCATCAATAACTATTATCATTATTTCACTTATTCATTAACCTGTTGTAGTTATCATTTTCTTTCATATTTCGTCGATGTTCGTCAATCGTCGATGTTCGTTGAACTTTACCGTTTCCAAGTTATATTTTGTTTATTTATCCTCGTTCGTTCAGTTGTTGTTTTTGTCAGTTATTGTAAAGATCAAGTTACCTTGTGTCTATTCTAATTACCCTATAACTAACTGATCAGCCTGTTTAGGTTTAACTTTACTTTTGATCACTTCAGTGATCTGGTCTTTCGAACACTCCTAAGTGCATTTGTGAAGCTACCGCTCTTCTAAGTGCATTTGTAATTGTGTAGGGAGTTACGCCCCGACAACTATATCATTTAGGCAGCATGAAAAAAGCACATGTCATAAGACAGCCATTGAAGCAGCTTATGCAGCTACTTAGTGTGGGACCACCCACAAGAAAGAGCAAGCTCATTAAAGAACTTTATTGTTTTGTTTATGTATTTTTGTTTCATGGCAGGCACTGATGTAATCTATGCCACTAATTAGTGGTTCACGCCTAGCCAGCAGCACATATTCACCACATGCACATAACTGAAAGAAAGAACATTCTAGAACATTTCCACACACACACATGGTTGCCAGTGTTTCATCCAGACATTCTTGCAAGGGGGGGCAAAATAGAGTTTTGAAAATGTAAGGGGGGGCGGGCGGCACTGGTCACCATGGGAGTGAAATAGAATTATTGGAAGGCCTATGTCCTACATTAAAAAAACATAATCTTATCTAATGAGGTCTGCATATGTCAGATCCTGACAAGTTAATTCAGCTACTCATTTTCACCTCCACCGTCTAGCAATTTTCAGTCAACTGTGACATTCACTATTTAGATGCTTTTCACACACTATTCAACTCTGACTCTCACCTCCCCTTAGGTTTATCACACGTTGATTCACACTTACGGTTGCTGGCTGGCTATAAAAAGGCCAGCCCTCAGCTCACCGTAGCAGTTGTTGAGTTTTGATCTATACAGATTCTACAACTTCCAGAACCAGAACTCTAAGCACTCGTAGTCCCTGACAGCTTAAGATAGTCTCAAATGGATATTTGCTCTTTCTTCTGTGGTGCAAGCTCTTCAAAGTCACCTGGCCACTCAAGTAGCAGTGACACAGAAGATAAAATTGACAGCAATTAATCTGATACTGAGTTTTTGGAGCCAAATCCTGCCAAGAAAAGATTAATTGTCCATGAGAAGCATGCAAAGGAAAGATTAACTACACATGAGAAAAGCAAGAAAATCACTGCAAGCAGTCGAAAATACAACAAAAAATGGGAAGAGAGCTTCAATTGGCTGATGTTTGATAAAAATTTCCAAGGAGCTTTTTGTAAGGTTTGCAGGAAGAGAGGAATTTCTCTTCAAAGAACAGGAGGAACATGGATCTCAAAACCTTTCACGAACTGGAAGAAGGCAATAGAGAAGATGAAAATTCATGCAAAGAGTGATATTCACCTCCTATCATGTGAAGCAGAGATGGCTGCAGCTACAGCACTACAAGAAGGGTCAGTCATTCAGCAACTCCAACAAATTAATGATGAGGAAAAGTTGAAGAACAGAATGGCCATTAAAGCTCTAATTCGTTGCACCCATTTTCTAGCTCGTCGCCACATTCCCCACACAACAAATTTTGATGAACTTATTGATCTAATCGTAAGTTGTGGTGCAGAAGATTTAAAGGGGTTCCTTGAAAGAGCTAGATTAAATGCAACCTACACATCTAAAGTTGCTGTTGTTGAATTTGTTGAGGCAGTTGGCTTATGGGCTGAAGAATGTTTACTGAAACGGCTTCGCCAAGCTTCCCATTTCAGCATAATGGCAGATGAGTGCACTGATGTGACGACCACAGAAGAGCTTTCAATTTTCTTCCGCTGGGTGAACATGGACGGTCAACCTGTTGAGCACTTCTTGGATATAGTCCATTGAAAGCTACTGATGCAAAGACTATTTATTCTGCCCTTGTTGAATTCATGAAAGATAAAAACATACAGATTAGCAAGCTGGTGGGTATGGGATTCGATGGAGCAGCTACTTTCTCTGGGAAACACAATGGTGTGCAGAGTCTCCTGAAGAAAATTTCACCTCATGCACTTTTCGTACACTGCCATTGCCATTTGCTACAGCTAGCATGCGTTCAAGCAGCTAATGCTACCAGTGGGATAAAACATGTGTACATCACACTCACCACCCTCTGGAAATTTTCCACTATTCTCCTAAGCGAGCTGAGAGTCTCAAAGCAGTACAGCAGGTGCTTGACTTACCTGAGCTGAAAGTTGTGAAACCATCAGATACTCGCTGGCTGTCCCATGAACGCTGTGTGAAGGCAGTCAAAGCTAGCTACAGTGCAATTGTGACTGCTCTAAACAATATCTATGAGCAGACACATGCACCTGAAGCTCTAGGTATCATTAAAGCCTTATGTAGGCCCTCAACTTTAGTGGCCATATACCTCCTTGATTATGTTCTGCCACAAGTGGCGAAGTTGAGCAGAGCTCTCCAGACTGAGAGAATAGACTTGACAGCTATCACCCCTCTTGTTGATGCCACTCTCAATACACTTGATGATGCCATGTTACCTGCTGCTAACTGGGTATTAGAACTGATGGATGCAAAGAATGAGATCGAAGAAGTCACTGACATCACGTTAACCACGGAAAGCATTGCTACATTCCAAGGACAAGTGGCTGAACCGTTTATCAGGATGCTGAAGGCAAACATATCCAGCAGATTTATTTCACAAGATATTGTCTCCTCATTTGGCATCTTTGATCCGAAGAAAGTGCCAGCTGCTGACTCTTCTGACTTCCATACATATGGTGAGGACTTAATAGATGTACTATTAGCTCACTATGGTGCAGAGCTGCCTGCTAAGACTGCTGGTGGAGATGAATACACCAAAGAAGCTCTTATTTCCCGCGAAACCCGAGAGGAGTGGAAAACATTTCGAAGCTACTTATCGAAGAAGCCGAAAGGTAACCTGCACTTGCAGTTGAAAGAGCTCACCACAAGTGATATGCTTAGTGAAATTTTTCCAAACATTAGCACCCTGGCAAACATATGTCTATCTATCCCTGTCAGCACTGCTTCAGTGGAAAGGAGCTTCTCCAAAATGAAACTAATTAAAACACGAATTCGAAATCGAATTGGGCAATCACAATTATCCTATTTGATGAAAATAGCCATGGAGACACCCGAGACGCTCTCATCTACACAATTAAATGACATTATTACAGTATGGAACAAAAAACCTAGACGAATTGCTGTGTGAATATTGTTTATTATTAATTTGGTTTACATTTTTCTCTTAATAAATATCGGTTCTTTCAAAAGGGTGGGGGGCACTTAGAATCCAAGGGGGGGCATTTAGAACCCAAGGGGGGGCAAATGCCCCCTTTCGCCCCCCCCTAAATGAAACCCTGGTTGCCTACTGGGCATGAGCATTCCTTTTATGTAACACTATGGGGGTGGTTGGCTATAAATTCACATATAGTCCAACCTCCTTTTCAGTTAGTCTTTGCTTGTGTCAGATCCTGCACCTACTGTATACCTTGGCTAATATATTTAATTACCTCAGTATAACTTCCTGAACGACTTCGGGCTTAGTTAGGGGTAATAGATAGGCTTCTGGGTGATAACGACAGGAAGACCCAACTCTATAGACTGATTCTGGTGGCAGCGTACCTGCTGGGACTGGGACAGGCTCCAGCTAAACTTGGATTCAATAAGCAGTCCTGATCCCTACACCCCCCACACTTAGCCAAGATGACCCAAAAGTAAGTTGGTTGAGTCAATTATTACAGCTAAAAATTTGCCAGGAAATATAGAGATATATTTTTGACTTCTGTATTTACTTTATAGTGCAAGAAGTGGTTAGAAAAGAAAAGTGAGCGCTATCTGAGTCACGATTGTCAAAATGAGGTCCTGAAAATTATAGCAATGAATATTTTGTGGATAATTGCAGCAAACCTTCAGAAAACTGAATTTATTACACTTATGATGGACGAATGTGCAGACATTTCTAATAAGGAACAGGTAAAAAGTGTGAGTCAAAAATAAACTTTAATTACATTTAATTGTATTTTTTTTTTTTTGAGGTGGGTATTGTGCTGCGATGGGTGGATGACAACCTTCATGTACATGAAGAATTCATTGGGCTTTATGAAGTAGCAAGCATTAAAGCTACTTCACTAGTTGCAGCTATAAAGGATTGCATACTGCCTCAACATATCAATGACGAAAATTAGCGGTCAATGTTACGATGGAGCGAGTAACATGAGTGTGTTGCGACGAGGAATTTCTAGTGTGATCATACAAGAACAGCCTACAGCATTTTATATTCATTGCTACGGTCATAGCCTTAATCTGGCAGTTTCTGACACCATAAAAACTCAACCATTATTAAAAGGGCCTTAGATATTACTAATGAAATCACCAAATTAGTAAAGTTTTTCTCCTCGCAGAGATCATCTCTTCAATAAATTGAAGAATGACATGTCACCTGGAAATCCTGGTATTATGTCCTACTCGTTGGATGGTGCGAGCTGAATCGATGGACAGTATTGTACGTAGTCTTGCAAGAATTGGGGGGTGAGGCAGTATCTTTGGTCCATGATAGCGAAGTTATTGCTCGAATTAGGGGAACAGCTTCTCAGATGCAATTATTTGACTTCTTTGGGCTCGTATTGGTGAAAATCTGCTCAGAAATACTGACAATTTAAGTCGTACTCTGCAGAAGAAGAAGTATTCTGCTTCAGAGGGCCAGCTAACTGCCCACAGAACAAAGGATGTTCTAAAAAGTATTAGAAATGAAGAAATGTTTAATCTCTTTTGGGAAAAAGTTATAATGATGACACTAGACATTGAGGTAAATGACCCGGTTATGCCAAGAAAGAGAAGAGTCCCTCAACGATATGATGATGGTATTGCACAACCAGAATATGATCAAACACCTAAGGAGGATATATTTTGAGGTTTTAGATCTGTTAATTCAAGCCATTGAAGCTCGATTTGATCAGCAGGATTATAAGATATATAGCTGTTTAGAAAGTCTCTTACTTAAAGCTGCATCGAGGCAAGACTTCCACTGACAATCTCAGCACAAAAACATTTTTCAAACCAAAAGAAAAACACTATATACTTGGCATACACCTAATCCGGTACCACTATAACTCGTGCAATGAAAAAGTCTCACTTTTCTAACCCACTAAGCCACCCAGTAGATCAAGCTGTCCACCCCTTACCCGGCACTTCCTGATAAACTCCTGCCTCTCCAGTCTGTCCCGACGCATCTTAGCGATATCCTGAGTGGAAGTGTCCTCCATGACCGCCATTCCATCTTCCTCATCCCCACTATCTCGGTCAAACAATTCCAGAGAACCTGCTTCAGAGCCCTGCGCAAAATGGCGGGAACGGAAGAAACCATTTTTAAGGGCCAAACCATCTTCAAACAAATCTCCATCTGCATAAAAAATATAAAAACATAAATAAAAATGGCAATCTGGAATAACGTCCATTACCTTTCAAAAATCGTTCTTTGAAATTGTTTAGCTCGTATTTATCATCTGACGCCACTTGTTTCCTAGGTAACAATAAATAAATAAATACAGAAACATAAAAAAGATTAAACCAATAATGAACCAGCAACTTTTAAGCCTTTTCAACAGCAATGCTTATACCACGCCCCCAGGACACACCCATCACCTCACATGTGTGCCTTGGCCACTTGGTCCAACAGCTCCTGTTTAGATATGCCAAGCTCCTCCTCTTCCCTCAGGTACTGGTTGAGCATCTCCTCTTCGTCTTCTTCATCTAGCTCATCTTCTTCCTCAGGCCCCACATCTTCACCAGACAGTTCTGCTTCACTGTCCACATACTCTGCCAGACGTTCACTGGTACACACACAAACATACATACATTGGCTATTTTGGTGAACATAGGAAAGCCTACGTACATGAAGGCATGACACATTCGACTCTCTCTTCCTCCCTTTCTCGAATTCATCGAAAGTATTCTCTCTCTGTCCTCACTTATTGGCACAGACACACACACACACACACACACACTGCCATTTTACACAAGTGGGGGCCTTAGCTTTATTTATTTCTACAGGGAAAATCTAAATGATTTAAGACACTAATTTCTCATTTGCTGCGAGATTAAGTTCTCAAGGGTTGATTCACTTCCGTTACAATGGAGAGAGGGAGATTAAAGCTTACGACACAAAAATAAAACTCAGACAGATGTATAATTAACACACACACACATACACAGAGAAGGTTCGGACAAAATTGACTAACCTATAAATTACCACACGATCAGTCTCCACCCTTAAACTCACGCCTTGGTCTGGTGAACAAGAAGCTTCCTCCGTCTTATCATGGGCATATCCTCATCATCATCATCAAATATGCTGCCAGCAATCTCAGCATTTTCCTCCACGACAACTGCACTCTGTTGCGACATTGTAGCGTTAGGTGTCATCACTTTACTCTGATGCCTCTGGGCCCATCTCCAGACAGCGTTATCCTCGTCACCCACTGAGCCACACCCCTCTCCTGCACTACTCCTTTGTCCAGATGACTCCTTTCCGGACATTTTTGCTGAGAGCCTCTCTTGAGAGAGACAGATAGAGTCCTCACTAATGCTGCTAGGAGTAGCTGACTTAGAATTCAGTCTGCTGTCGATTGTTTTGGTAAAGGGATGTTGACTAGGTGGAACCAGCAAGTCTTCCTCTTTAGCGCTGCTGCTTGACGAGGATGAAAATGTCGAGTCCAGCGTGGATATGTCCTGAGTGGGTGTGTCACTGGTGGGCTCCCGGCGAGTGAGTTGAGATGAAAATGTGTCAGGAAACTTGCCTGAGCAGAGATTGGCGATGTCGTCACCAGGGGAACCACCTGTGGTTGCCGTGGCATTGAGCGCGTCCAGTAGAGCCAGGCCAGGAGAGCTGTGCTTCTCACGCATGTATATATATCTAACAAAATAATATAGTACATTATTACTTAATTAGCTGAAATCCTCAAGTTGGGAAATATATTGCCAAACCCACACGCAGAGTATTTTTCAAAACAAATTTCAGGGAGGTCAATTAATGTTATTGATACTTTAGGTGTTTTTTTTTTGTTTTTTTTTTAGTTTGAGGGCAAAATGTCTCCATGAAGGTTATAATGATTGAGGTGTGCGTGTGAGAGGGGGGGTTTGGTAAAAAAAGAAAAGAGGCCATCATCACTTACCACATACACACACTCTTACCCTTCCTCGTCCAGAATCTGAGTCTCATCTCCGACCATCCTCTGTGTGTTGTCCATGGGTGTGGCCTGCCACTGAGACTCCTCTCCCATGCTGTCCGTCTGAGTGCCAAGAGTGTCTTGCTGCAATAACTTGGGTTGTTGAGCAGGAGGTAAGGATTGCCCCCACTGAAAGCTCATCTCCCCCACACTGTCACCGTCAGTCTCGCTATCCATGGATGCCAACCTCAACCTCTTCTTCTTCTCACCTTCATCCGACACCTTCTTTATAGCTCCCTCGCCAGGAAACTCTAGGCCATTCGCAATGTCTCCCTCACTTCCACCATCACGCAATCCAAGTGCAGGCAATTCATAGCTACCATCATTTGGAAGTTTGTTGGCTGAAGCCGGTAACAAAGCTCGAGGGTCGTCCACATTGGTTGTCAGAGTTGGTTTGTAGTAATTCTGGGAAGATGGGGGTAAGCCGGAGCTCTCAGAGTCGACACCCATCATGGTGTCTGTGACTTCCAGTCGCAGTGAAGGACAGCTGCTATTTTCGTCCAACACAACACCTGATGGTTCTTTTCCCGAAGGCTCAGAGTCAACTGTCTTACCAGACTCGGCACGATTGTCGTATTCATCATCTGAATCGGCAATCCTGTTGGTGCGCCCTTTCTTCCCTGTCATTCTAATGTCTCTGACTTCTTCTTCCTCCTCGTCATCTTCTCCTTCCTCCTCACTGCTGCTGTCATCTTTACCATTCTCAGGTGAACTTGCGTTCTTCCGAACTCCTCCATTTTCCTCTTCGTCCAAATCACTGCATGCATCGCTCACCTCCCCGGCTTCTTCTCGCATGTAGACCTCACCAGCAAATTCTTCATCACTGGAATCTGACAAAAGTACCAAAATGAAAAAAAAAAAAATGAATAAAAAAAATCAAAAAAATAAATAACACTTTAAAATCATTTTTACCCATTTCTTCGTCAGTCATCTCTTCCTCTTCTTCGTCTGGTCCGAACTCTTCCTCCTCATATTTCTTGCACTCTATCTGCTGTTCTCTCTGGGCTGCCGCTCGCTGCTGGGTGTACTGGTTCAACTGCTCCTGCATGACCTTCTTCCATTCTGCCCTCAGGGCCCCTATAACCCACACAGTGCCCACTCAATTAAATGAGATGTGCCTAGGAGGGGGTCCCCCATCCCACAGCTGGGAAAAAAAATCATTTAATGTATAATAGTATAATGGGTACCTTTGTTTACCTTGTGACAAAAACAACAGCAACAAACAAAAACAAACAAATAAAAACCCAACAACAGCAACTAAAAAATCACCAACAACAAAACAATTAAAGCCTCATGGTGGTCACGAAGGAATGCAACCCATACATTAACGAGAACTCTTCAACTGCAACTCACCTGGTGTATTTTTTAATTTGGTAATAGTGTCCTCTGGAAGCAACGAGGCAAGCCCGCTCTTCTCAGAGGACTCGAGCTTTGGCTTGGGTTTGGCAAGCTGTGCCTGAAGGCGTTGCCTCATCACTTGTGCCCCGGGCAACTCCTCCTCGTTCAAACTGAATTCCTCCCACGTGGACAGTCTTGGGGGCAGGGCACTGGACTCCACAAATTTCAAAATGTTAGCTCGAGAATATTTTTTAGTGGACGTGCCACTTTGTGGCACAGTGGATGTGACAGAGGGCTGTGAGGACTCGTCAAGGGGTGTGGCCATCGCTTGAGAAGGAGGTGGAGTCAGAGTGGGAGGAGTAGGGGACTTAGATGTAACCGAGGATGCTCTGGGCACCTGTGACTGGTAAGGCACGGATGAAGCAGTGCTACTAGGAAACAAAGAGAACAGTGATCACATTCATAGGGTCTGCCATTGTTTTAACTTCTAGTACCAATAACTATTAGTACATACTTCATTGCTTTGCCATGAGAAGATCGACTTGCTCTCAGGGCCTGTCTGCTTCTAACTTTCGCCAAAAACGAGTCAATGGTCCTCTCCTTTGGCTGATAGCAGGGCAAGTTCAGAGGAGATTCTTTGAAGCACATGCACAAACACACAATTGCATATAGAGTGAGGTAATCTAGCACATACCATAGACACATGACTAAGGTCCGCCATCTTACCTCTCAGTACCCTCTGGCTCTCACTGTGCAGTTGCTCCACTATAGCCTTGTGGGATTTCTTAGCCTGTGAATGTAAACAATAACACACTAATACCAGGGAGGGTTTGATACGGGCATTTTCACAGGGGAGGGAGAGAAACGTTGAGTTAGATAGACTTTGACATGTATACACATGCAGCAATCTACACATGAATTAACTAATAAGCAAATCATCTCACGAGTCTTATCTAGTGCATTTACAGTGAAAATTATAGGCAATTAGAGTTACTAGATCCAGACCACTCTTCACACGCTGCCATGTATATTTGGAGGTCCTAACCAGAGCATTCAGCTGTAACTGTAGAAAACATGTTTGCCAACTATTCCTTTCAAAGTATACCTTATGCAACATTGAGGAAGCTAGCTTCATTATTTGTGAGTGGGAAAAAAAAAAGGGAAGGGGGAGGGAATCAAATTAGCCTAGAGGGAGAAGTCCCAGTGTCCCCCCTCTCCTCCTCCTTCCCCTCCTCCTCCTCCTCCATCTGTATCAAACACTGAACACTCCCAATTTCTCCCTCCATTCCTGAGTTGTATTTATCGGGTGATATAGCTTCGTTTTTTATAGGCTATGAGGACAACTCACACCTACCGACTTACTTTTGGCTTTGATCTTGACATTTTAGATTTCTTCTGGTCAGGTGATAATGGAGGGGAAGGCAGAGAATCTTCTTCTTCTAATACTCTGTTCTCTCTCTCTCTACTATTATTTTGGGGACTCTGAGGTTCCTCGGATTCGCTGTCAGAACTGCCAGCTCCAAACAAGTCATTGTCTTCCTGAAGCTAAAAAATTAAAAGAAACATTTGAAATGATAGCTAAGGATGTGGCTCATTGACTAACCTTTGCAAGAAGAGAACCTCCAGCCTCCATAACTTCCATCTTCCCACACCACACACAACCAAAGACGGAGCTCTCGATTTACCCGCCAATAGTGCCAAATATAATTCCTTCCACACCAACGCCCCTTTACGCACGCGCACCAATCGCTGGTAAAGTATCATCAAACCAATTTACTGGCAGACATGGTAAGGTATCGCCAGAAATCGATAGACTTAATTGTATGAGCTTGAAGAAAATGTGTTACAGTAAGGCTAGTTCCTTATATCAATTCTCTCATATCACTTTTTACCCTGGGCTTTGCGTGAATTTACCAACAATAAAATACACTAGCAATAACTTCCTGTTTGCTTGTGGAAGAACCATTCCATACTTTTTCATACCTGGAGTAGATGTGAGGATAGAGTATTTGCAGGGAGTTAAACTAAATTTGACCAAGCATCTACTTGAGACATGTTAATACAATACAATACAGATGAGATAGTAGCAACATTTGCTTGTATACTAGGGGTGTTTTCGTGCTGTTCTGTATGCTCCATTGCTGCTGTTTTTGAGTGTTGGTTGAGCATTTTGATATGCAGAAGTGCAGCTAGGACTAGTATTTTTAATAGAAACTGTTTCTGTCACACAATTTGATTGCTTTGTAAGCATACCCATAGCCTTCCAAATAATTGTTTTAATTTGTTTTAATAATATTGCTCCAAAATTGAAGTTTTGTCTTGGTTATGCTAGAAAATAACCTATCATGCTGCCTTTGTCTATATAACTTATGGACTTTTGGAAGACTAATAGACTAATAGTGTATTTTAGCCACCAATAATTAATTTATCTTTAAGATGTGGGCATGCCGAGTCTCAAGTAAGTATGAAGCCATCTCTACCATTAGTAGTAAAGAGACCATGCCAATGACCATAATAGGCTATAAGAGGTAGAGGAATCCCACTTGCTTCCTGACAACTGCTCACATAGCATCATGACCAGCGAAGTCATAAGCCACAAAAATTGATGAATTTCTCATGGGCATGCTCACTTTGGTTACACTCGAGATATTATTTAGAAGAAAGAAATTTGACAGCATTTTTTTAAGTCTTAGAGAAGAGGGCAAACACATTGTGTAAATTCTGTACTCATTCTTATCTCATCTTTTAATTGCAGTGTCAATGTATGTATGTATATGTATGTATGCATGTACATATGTATGTATGTATGTACATATGTATGTATGTATGTACATATGTATGTATGTATGTATGTATGTATGTATGTATGCATGTATGTACATATGTATGTGTGTATGTACATAATGTATGTATGTATGTACATATGTATGTATGTATGTACATATGTATGTATGTATGTACATATGTATGTATGTACATATGTATGGATGTATGTACATATGTATGTATGTACATATGTATGTACATATGTATGTACATATGTATGTACATATGTATGTATGCATGTACATATGTATGTATGTATGTACATATGTATGTATGTATGTACATATGTATGTATGCATGTACATATGTATGTATGACGTACATATGTATGTATGCATGTACATATGTATGTATGATGTGCATATGTATGTATGATGTATGTATGATGTGCATAATGGTGCAGTAATATCTATTTGTTTTCCATTGAGTGGTAAGGTGTAGGTAGAGAGGCTAGTTCCTGATGTTCAGTTCAACTCTAGGTGTGCCCAGCACTTACTTGAAGTGAAGAGACTATATAGTCAGCTTTACAAAGTATGATCTCAACAACTCCTCATGGGTAAATATTCCTGAAATTGCTTAAAAACACAAGGCTCAAAAATTTTAAATATACGTTTTAAATCTGTCCCATGTGTGCGTGCATGTGTGGAGGTGGGGGGAGGGGGATGTATGTGACAATTATGAAGGTAAAGTATCATGAATAATTCCAGACTCTCAGCTACAGATACAAAAGAGCACTTGTCTATATAAAGATTCTATTAATTATATTAACAAGATCACAATTACTCTCATTATGGTGGGGGTGCAGGGCTGAGTAAGAACCTTGACCTTGACCTTGAAAGTGACAGACTAAATCACAGTTATTAATGTTTCTGAAGAGTGGTGACACATCTGTGTCTATCAATGTCTTGCTTTCGTCTGAATGCTCTCTCACACACACACTACACTGGTATGGCTTAACTGTAGCTGTACTGCTACCACTGCTCTCAATACTGTCTTCCACACATGTCCTTCTTCTCCTCTCATCCTCTGCCACTCTAGGCTCAGTCACATCCTCGAGTCCTGTCCTGCAACTTCTACACACACACACACACACACACACACACACACACCACATCACACACACACACACACACACACACATACTTGCCTAATTAATTGCAACCATGAGAATGTCAAACGTAAATGACCAAATCCCATCCTGCACTCTTATAAGGACTCTAGGTTCATAGTAATTTTAGAGTATAAAAAAATCAAGGTCGTCCGGTTAACGCAACTACTGGTTGTTGGCATTTTTGCACAAGGAGTATTTGTAACTATGGTAATTAGTAGTTAAATTAATGATGATATAATATGTTTAGACTATTTACAACATCAGTGGTAAGAGTCCTTGTAAGATTTAAGCTGAATTACTACTACGTCACCATGAATCACGTAGTCTCCAAAGATAAGTTTTACTCACTCAGTATATATGTATAGTTCCATGCACTGAGGAATACTATCTCTGAAGGCTATCCCAATTTTGCATGATTCCAATGCCAAGCTCCAGGAAGAGTATTTCATTGCTGTTACTGCAGCAACTATGATATATATATATATATATATATATATATATATAAGTTGAGTTTGTGATACGGCAAGATATATCGTGAGCAGGCTTAATTTAGTATGAGCCGCAGAAAGTGAAATAACTCTATCACGTTCAACTCCATTAAGAGTCTCATATGAGCTGGCATTTAAGTCCACATGAAGTTTAAATGATTGATGAGTAGGGTATGCAGAATTAGCATTATATAAACAATGGTTTCAACTTTTGGGAGTCAAGACAATTTGTAACTCCGTGATGATGTAATATTTATAGAAGAAATCATTAATAGTAAGATTTTAAGTGGAATAATCGGCAAATTTAGACACTAAACTACTATGGCTCTGAAGATAATGTTTTCACTTACTCAGTATATATATATGTTTATACCATAGTTGCTGTGGTAACAGCCGCATGGATTAATAATGTTATTTCCCAGTAAATTCCCCACTTGCTGCATGCACTTGTTCTGAGACAGTTACCTGCGATAATTCGGAAATTTTGCAAATGGTAATTATGGTATGTAATAGTTAAACCATGAAAACTCTTGGAATCATCACTAGATAACTGCACTCTTACTCAGGCTACACCCGCAGGATCTGGACAGTTAGCGGTAATTATAACACACACACACACACGTACACACACATAAGAGTGTTTCCATGTGGAGCTGACATTAAGATGGGCAATTTATAAACAATTGCTTCAACTTTGCGGTAGTTCTCAAGTAATTGCCTCAAGTTATAATAATGCACACGCTTAAACCATTGGCTATCTCGTCTCAAGATGGAATTAACCATACGGGTATGGTGGTGCCAGTTCTAATTTAATAATGCTCAAGACCTCCCACACTGGGGATGTCCAGAGAGATTCTTTATGAAGAAAAAAAATTCCCCTCTCATCCAATTATTATGTTTATGACTCATTAGAGCACATGAGTTTCTATTTTTGGTGTTATGGAAGTCCCAATGAAGGCCACCCATATTTGCTAGCATCCATTAGGGAAACGGAGCATGAAGTTCATTTGTGTCACAATGTAAACTATGCAACCATAACATAATGTCAACATCCACAAATCTGCTTAGTCAGTCATTTGGAGCAAATAATTAATTTGTAAACTGGTGTGATAGGAAGAAAGTGTATCAGATAAGAGTATATGTCTAGAAGTATTTATTTATTTTGATGAGGCAGGCAGTGGAATTTGTCAGACATTTGAAAATTAAGATCGTACCCATGCAAATATCTTAATTGTGTCATGCAGCCGTACGTAAATTACAGTGTTATTAAATTAAGTTGAAGCTTACATGCCATTGTTTGTTTTGCCGAAGGAATGAATTACATAGCTCCAGATGCATGTGCTACCCTGGTATGGTAACCGTGCAAGCTCAAAAGGACTTTCATGTTTATGCAATCAAATAGTTACAGTTCATATAACAGAAAGAGAGTTCGTTACGAACTGTTCAATACAAGGCTTTTTGAGTTTGCTTTAAATGTTATAATATTAATAATTAAGTAATTATGATGATGATGATGATGATGATGATTATGATTATGATCATACCTGTAATGCTTTGAATAAAGTGTTCATTACACATGTTGGTTGTAAAGCCTACTTTTATTTAATCAGATGATTCAGCATCTTGATATTTCAATAGTAGACTTCGGCAAGGATGACCAGCCATGAGATGATCATATCATCCAGACAATGACTGATGTACATGTATTTTGATTTCTCACTATGTTCTAAACCAACACCATTCACTCCAGACAGCCACCTCAACAAGTAGCTTACACTTCCACAAACCAACAACTACAATGTACCACTAACCAATTACAAACCTTACTCCATCAAGTACAACCTCAGGTGGTGTAAGCTGGCCTTATCACTGTAGTTAGTCAAAGTAAAAATAAAAAAAAAGTTTTTGCATTATGTTGCATAGATGTACACACTCTTTCAAATGCAAGGACAGACAGGTTCAAGTATACATGCTCTATACACACATACTCACCACACACACACACACACGCACACACACACACACACACATACACACACACACACATGAAGCAGAGAACTAAAATGAAGTCAATGGCCAATCCAGTGATTAATAAATAAGAAGCTTGAAAAAACAAACTAACAAACTGCAGCGATGATAGCAAATCTCAATAGGAAAGACCAAGACCTCCACTGTGTTAATTAACTCTTAGTCGCTTCTCTACTCTCCTATTTGTTTATTACATTTACAAACCATCCCTGTTATAATTAACTTATGTCTTTTAAAACCTATAATTGGATAGTGACTCAATCAATGGTTGGAATTGCTGACTACTGAGTACACTTTTTTTTTATAATTTAGGGCTGCATATTGACAGAGAGAATTCACGCGCTCTTTAGCTCTCGCGCGCGCTTCTATTCTCAGGTACCCACGCGCATGCCTAATCTACAGCGGGAAGATTCGAAATTGTATGTTTTCATTCACTTATCGACTTCACTGTTTTATTTGGCAGTACACATCAGATTCCATTATATTAGCTGAAGTCTCACAAATAAAATTCCTAAATCACTCCAGTAGCACTCAGTTCAGTCAGTTTTTAGTTTCAAGAGAGACAATGTCTGGGAGCGGTTATCCTCCAGAATGGTTTTGTGAATCTCCGGACAGCTCTATATTGTGTATGATTTGCAACAGAGTTCTTCGAGAACCCAGGGTGACTCCCTGCGGACACATATTTTGCTACCTTTGCATCTCCTACTGGCTTGAAAGATATGGCGTCTGTCCTAGGCGGTGCAGGGAGGTCGATATTGATTCCCTGCGGCTAAAAGTACAACTGGAAAAATTCATATCCGGTTTGTACACCCATTGTAAAAACAAGCGTGCAGGCTGTGTTGAGCAAGTTCGGTTGGCTGATAAGCATTTGCACGAGAAGCAGTGTCATTATCGCAAACGGTCCGGGAAACCAGTTTCTAGGTCTATCAGCAGTAGCAGTAGCGCCGGCGCTCAGAAAGACTCGTCAGTTGTGTCTATCCCGGCTACAGCGAAGAGAAGGGGACACAAGCGTACCCAGAGCTCAGTATCGGCATATTCTTCTGGTTCTCCAAGTTGCGTAGGCTTTGCAGCCCAAAGATCACCGTCAGTCTTCAACCTCAGCAAGGTCACAAGCCGGTGGGGTACAGCATTGGAATCATCTGCAGCGTGCAAAATGGTGAGTTGGCGCGTTTTACTTATAGCAGCAGGGATGGTGAGAATTGCCTCGCGGTGCAGTGAAGCTGCTAATGTGTTTATCAATTCTTCACACTTTTTGAATTCTCTGGTGTAGAGTTCCAAAGAAGTTTTCACCACTCATACTTTTCGATTGAAGAGAGCTAAAGCCAAGGAACCCTTGGGACTGGTGCTTCTATCTGGAGAAAAAGTAAGTTTTAGTTTTTTAGCTGTGTTTTCTTTTAGCTTCAATGTCCTTAGCTGGAGGCTGCAGTTTAGTTTGGAAACAGAGATATTGGTTATTCTAGTAGCATTGAAAAAGAAACTTGCTTGCATTTTTTGTTTACTCTTTGGTCAAGTAATTTCTCAAATTATCGTAATCAAGTTACTGTGTGGTTAGTGGTGGTGGTGGTTGGTTAAGTTATCAATCCTCTTTCCCTACTATTCATTCTGTAACAGACCCCAGAAGGAAGACCAAAGAGTTTCTACGTGAAGCAAGTTCATCCAGACACACTGGGCTGGAAGGCTGGAGTTCAAGCCAAGGACAGAATCATACAGGTGGGTATTCTCAATGAGCAGTTGTGTGCTAGTTAAACACAGCAGTGCACAACTGCTTCAAGATGCTGTTGCGTTGATAATGAGCTCTGTTTGGCTTTTGTTCCTGCCTAAAGCATTATCTTGTGCTTTTGTCAACGAGGAAGGTATTGTGGTTAGCGCAGGACAGGGTTAGTTGCATGAGGTGATTTTAAGGCACCTAGTGGTTTAGCTGTAATAGCTGTTGTTGGATAAACTGTTCGGGTCAGTGGGGCAATTTGCTTGTGCCTTAGTCTGAGACTGGAATTTCAAGGTATTAACAGAAGCTCTTTGATGTGGCACCGGTTGCTCTCATGCCTGCTCTGGCAAGTGTTGTTTTTCCACTATTAAAGCCTCAGATTTACCAGTGTTCTTTTGTTCACAGGTTGATTTCCATGATTTGGCGAGCATAAACCCTCAAGAAGCTGTTGCCCGTATCAAGGAGAAGACGTTGGTCACTATCACAGTCCTGCGTGGGACCAACACCCACTCTCACAGCCAAGGGGTGGATTACGACAACCACGTCTACGACGAAATCCTCTACACTGACTGCAGTCAGGGACTGTCCCAGGGTCAATCGCAAGGTCACTCCCAGGGATTTTCTCAAGACGAAGGCTTGCCTGGAGGAGTCATGTCTTCCAACCACTTGTTGCCAAAGAGCAAACTTGGGAAAAGTTCGTCAGATGACAAGAACCAGAGACTGCGCATGCAGCAGCAGCTGTCGTCTTCATCTCTTCAGCTCCAGTACGGAAGGGACCGTGTGGCCATGAGCAAGCAAGGTAAAGTGCCTCGTGAGCGTGGAAGCAAAGACAGCGGATTATCCAGCGGCAGTAGTGGTCACCAGGACGACCTGGACCCCTCTCCGGGGAGACACACTTTTGTGGGTGCCCCACACGGAATGGAGAACACCAAGCACCACCGGATATCCAGGACAGGCTCAGGTGGGAGTGGCAGCTATCAGCCCGAGCAGCAAGTCAGCAACATGCACTGTCGTGTTGAAGGGGACAGCGAAGTGGAGGTAAGTGTTGTCGGTGCAGTGGTTGAATTAGGGAGGGTTCTCCGAGGGCAGTGCCATTGGACTTGTACGCTGGTTATATTAGGAACATCCTAATTAGCTTGTAAGTGCAGAATTAGCATAGTTTGCCTTATAATGCAGCCGGAGGCCTCCTAAATGTCAAAGTGCCGAGTTGGTATTAAGAAACTAACATGGAATGAGTTCCATTACAGAATGTAATTCCTATTTTGTTTTTTCTCACTCTTCTTTATTACTAGTCCCATTCCAGTTTCTAAGCAACACATTACTGAGTGAAACGACTATTATTGGGTTTCTCTGATGTAGATTTGGTGCTCAGAGTTAGTTAGTTGAGCATATTTTCATCGGCTTTTTCCGTCGTTGCACTAACTTGACTAAGTGGTCAGCTGTGTTCGTAAACACTAAGGAGTCTTGTCATTATGGTTACCAAAGAATGAATATATATGTAAGGTTTGAGAGGAAGAATACTCGTTTGAGCGAATGCACACTAAATTCTAAATTACAAGACTGTAATTGTAATCTATATTATTATTATTATTATATTATTATTGTAATATTTTAATTTAATGTTTTTTTAGGATATCTACTTGCAGAAGAATGGTACGAGTCAGCTTGGCATTACACTGGGCTACAATACAGATGTGCAGTCTGGAGGACTCCATGTTTGCGAGGTGTGTTTGTGTGTGAGTGTGTATTGTATTACTTGTGATGTTGTTAATACGTTTGGTGGGAAGAAGAAAGGTTTGAACCAACACATGTAGTCAAGTAATGTTTACCTGTTTGTGGCAGTAATCCCATTTGTGCCGGAAATGATCAAAGTTTTGTCAACAGTAATATGTTGTGTTTTCCTCCTCCTTTCCATGAGGTAGTAAATAAAATGATTTATTACGTATAGGTTGTTCCAAATGGTCTCGCTGCTCAAAATGGCCGCCTTCGGAATGGAGACGCTATACTACGGGTGAGTGGTACTATATAAGTGTGTGTGTGTGTGGAGGGTGCATGGGATAGAGGCGCTCTGGCCCATTGTGTTAATTAGATTGGTCAGTGTTAGAAAGTGGTAATTGGCGTTGATTGTGCATTTTTCTGTGAATGGCCCATTGGCTTTGACCACCATCTTACCACTATTGACACACCCAAGAAGGGAACTTTGGACGAGAATGGATCAATAACTTGCCCTAAATGGCCCTTTGTTCTCCAGTAGTGTAATAGGGATTTGCTTTTTTTCTTTTCTATAATATAACAATATCTTCTGTATACATTGCCCTGCTCAGGTGGGTTCTCTTTGTCCCTCGTTTGATGTATAGAAGGTTACAGCACTCTTATTCAATGCAACAATGTAGCTGCTGGAGAGCTTTCTTTCAATGGAGTAGCTCAGTGTGTTCCCTTTTGAAGTAATTCTGCTGCAACTCATTTTGTATCCAGCACGGACTTGACAGAGTGTTGCTGTTCATGCGTGTGTGCGATCATGTGAGAAGTCCTTGGCACCTAGCTAGGGTTGAATTTATTTTAAGGCGGTAGTTAATCATATGATCATTCTCCTTCTCTCCCAGACATGACAACACTGCTCCTTTAAAAAGAGATGACAAGACACCCAACCTTACCACAAAATACAAATATTGAAGTATAATTTGCATTCCTCTGGGTTTTTTTATCTCAAAAAAATCTGAAGCCTCTTTATTAACCCACCCTAGTCAGCTTTATAGTGGCACAGTTGATCACGCTGATAGTACAGTCTGGAATTCCTAGGGGAGTGACCCCACCCTTTTGTTGGTGCAACACCAGCTATTCTTGACACGGTTTGTTATTGTTTATTAAGTCAGATAGGTAACCACGGCTTCAAGTCATTAATCTAGTTGGTGTTGTGAAGAAAACAGCTGTTTAGCCTCAAGAAGACTTTTCTACGTATGAAGTTAGACATTGTCTGAGAGGGTGTTGTCCTCTGTGAGCTTTGAATGGCAGTCATGTCCGCATTACAGCTTAGTAGGAATTCCTCTGCTTTGGTATAGATGTTGGTACCTTGTTAGACACAGTCGTTAAGCGAGGTCAGTCGTGCCAAGTTTGTCTATCAGATTGTCGCCGGGTGAATTTCCAGCGGTATTATACTGGCACAATTGCTGTTTACTGGACACTTAAAGTGCTTGGAGCGATGATGACGTTGTTGCTACAATGATGTTGTTATTACATATTATGCCTTATTTCTGGGAGTGATTGTGCGGAGATAAAAAAAAAAAGAGCCCGACTGTCTGGTTCGAACATGTGGGCATGGCCCGGGGCCTGTGACTGGTTTAATGCCAAGGTCATTAACTACACCATGGATTCCTCTTAGATTCAGTCACACAAAATTAGCTTACTCAATTGCCTTGGTTAGAGGGTGGTCTGTAAACAGGCGCTCTTTCCCCGGGAAATGAATATCATTCTGTCCTCTTGTGAATTAACATTTGTAAAGGTAGAAAATGTTTAAATCCGGTGAGAGAGAATTCCCGGAGGAGATGATGTCAAGGTTATTGGTATGATGTTTACTTGGCCCCATGCTAAGGATTAATATGGAAATGGTAGTGTAGTATCAACTTAGTAAGGTTCCAAGCATGCTGACAACAGACCGCAGGGTACAATGAAAAGTCCATATGCAACGACCCGTCATTTATCGATACTATTCGATCAGCGCAGTAGTGACGTGTACTGATGGAGCTTGAACTTTGAGACCCTGCATGACGGTTCACAGAAGCTTGGCAAATATTGCCCGAGGTGGGCATGTGTACTTGACAGTGGTTGTGTCCACTTTTCTCGTGTATTCGGTTGGTAACTGATTTCTGTTGACTTCCTTAAGGTTTATTCTCCTCAGAGTGACTTTGTAAACTTTCAATATTGGTTATCGCAGCATGATATCTAATCGGAATTGAAACCGAGAGGTCTCAGATTGCCACCAAACTTTCTCCTTTCGTGATGTTCCTGAAAGTTGTGCTTGGCATTTTTTAAATTGCTTTACTGGTCTCCCTGGTAACGGTGTGGTGTAGTCTTTCTGTGTTGTGTGTATACAATCTCAAACTTGAGCCTCACACAGTTTATTTTCCTGATCGTGCAGGTGAATGGGTTTGAAGTCCACGACCCTGAGGAGGCCATTTTGCTGTTCTTGGAGCAGGACCAAGACATCACACTGACTGTGGCACGCCCTTTGAAAGTGAGTATAAAATAGCTTTTCATGTCCTCGTGACTAAAAAAAAAATCCCAATTTATTCCTATATAAGCAATTAATCGTCACTCTACCCGGCCACTGGGCGCCTTTTAAAGTTTAATTTATGTGTTTCTAGTAAGTATTTAAAAAAGCCCCCCCCCCCCCCCCCCCCCCCCCCCCCCCAGTGCCACTACACTGAGTCTGAGGGTGTTTGCATTGTAGTCCTGGTGTAATGACAGGAACTAAGTAACCACATGTGGTGTTCACTACGAGGTAGATGAATTCAAGGTTTCCATGCAAGCTGGACACACACACAAGTAATCTAATAGCGCTTGGCGAAACTGATCTGTGAGAACCAAGAGAGTTTAGTTGCAGTCTGTCCCAGCTCCGGTTACCTCATTTATGCAGGTGTTGCTCTTGTGCCAAAAGCAATACGTTTCATTTTGTACTGCTAAAAGAGTGGCACAGATTTGTGATAATTTGTCTGAGGTTTTGAGCTACAAATGTCTTGAAAAGTATAAAAAGGATCAGGATTGGCAAAGAGTGTTGGGATTTTTATGGGCTCCTTTTCACTTTTATCTCTACACCTCCTGGGTAGTTCCCAAGAGACTTAGCCAATTAGCATGTCTTTGGAAACTATTATAATTTTGTTATCTTAATTTCCAGGTGCCAAGAATTAGACACACTCCTCCACGAATTACCAACACGCCTCCTCGCACCTTTGGCTCCACCCCACACACGCCCACTACGGGACATTTCCCAAGCAACGATTTAGCGGAGGGCCATAACTACGCAGTCCTTGAAACCACTAGAGCTGCCCTTGCCAATAGCAGCTCCAACTCTTTCCGGCGCGTGGACAGCTGTGGGACTTTGGACTCGCGGAAAGGTGCCATGTCTCGTCAGAGCCAGACTCGTAGCCCGTTGTTCATGCCTGACAACGAACCTGACTCAGCCGACCGCCCAAAGAGCAGGACAGGCTACGACAAAATGCGGCGAACGAAGAGCACAGGGTCGACATCTTCATGGAGTGTCAGGAGAAAGGACCAACAGGTGAAGAGTGCATCTCCTCCGTCTGTGACCAGGCAACCTTCTCCCCTAGTCAATCATCACCAGCAACAGCAGCAACCACCACAAGACGGAGCAATCTACCAAGTTTTGGAGCCTTCGAGCCCCATCTACCATGTTCTGCACTCCCCTCCCCCTCCCCACTCAAACAACCAACGTAACCCTCCCCTGCCATTTCAGGGAGAAACTTTAGAGCCTTTTTACGACCACCCTGTAAATTCCCCCTCCAGCAAAGCTGCTGTGATGCCGTCTGGAGGAAGTCGGCCAGTGAGTGCTGGTCCACATGGTCGCCATCGAATCGGCAGCTCCTCCGGAAGAGACAAGATTGACTCTAGGAACACCCACCATTCGACCAATTTCCGATCCATCTCTAATGAAGTCAAGATTATGAGGTCAGAAACGGCACCTGTGGAGAGCCTAGTTTAATTTTGTACAAATCTCTTTGACAAAACAATATTCACTTATAAATTTTTTTTTGGCGTGCTTGGGAGTGACGTATGAATGTCATTTAGCAATGTGAACGTGTTTATGTCATCGTTAACTTCATTTTCAGTTACAATACAATGGAAACTATAAAGTTTTTATTATTTCTTTCTGTCATGAAATATTTCAAACACCATTGTACGATATTCTCACATTTCAATTACCTCAGCAATTTGTGTGTTCAATCATTAATATTTTGAAGAAAATAATTATATATAATACAAAAAACACCGTTTAGACAACAAGTACAGTCTTGTTTTAAATTAAATTAAATTAAAATGAGCCAAAAGAAAGGATACAGTTGAGAAAGGTTAATTAGGAACCAGTTGGGACAAGTGCAAATAGAAAATAGTTTTTTTTTTTGTGAGACTGGTAGTTCTGTGTTAGTTTGGTCCTGAGGTATCTGTACGGATTATATCACTGAGCTGAGCGCTGTTGGTTGTGGAATCCTCGTCTGCATACAAACACACAAATAAATGAAATTCTTTGTCCTGGCATGTAAATTGGAAGTCTGGTAGCCTGGTAGCTGTGTCTCCAGTGAAGTAATGAAATACCAAATGAGTTAATAATGAATTTTTTTCTTTCTGGAATGGAACCACCATCACCACACCAGTTTACATCAGTAGATTACTATCACAACAATGAGTCCCTAGACTATACCTCACCACTGCCAACACATACAGACCCTCGCTGAGGAGGCTGAGACCACCAGGCTGATCCACACCCAAGCTGGGCAGTGCCAGGTCCCAAGAAGAGCCCACACCAAAACCTCCACACGAAAGTGGGAGTGCCATCTGGGGCCCAAAAGATCAGATAAAGAGGAAGTCGCCAGTTGACCTTATTAGAGGCAGGACCAACACATCAAAGGCTGCTATGGCAACTAATTGGCAACACTTCACCTTCACCAGTGCTGCCCTCCCACATGCAGCAGTTGGATCATCTCTGGCACATGTCATAACTAACTTATTAAGATAAATTCAAGTGGTGGCTTTACGCTGGAATAGTCAAAACTTGAGTACACACTTGAACCTTTGACCTCTCAGCATCTCATAATTTATTCAGTATCATTAAAATGAAAGCAAGAGAAGCAAGAGAAATGTCAATTAAAAAATTAAATAAATAAATAAAAAATTCCAAACTAGTCTAAGAAGTGACTTCTTTTTTGCAATGACACAAGAATTATTTAGACATTAGACTTCGCACTTCTCCACTTCAATAGTGGAAAATTTTGATGTGCTAGTGATATGAAGAGAGAAGAAAAGCTTTCTCTACAATATACTTATACTATTATGTTAAAAATAATACAACCTCATGCTCTTCCCTTAGTTGTGTGTGTGCGTGTTTTTAAATATTTTATCAGACAATAAACAAGGTGTTTATCCCATGCACCTAACCATGAAAACATATATCAAGGTAAAGTGGTAAGCTTCACACCATTCCCTGTGGTTACGTGTGAGACATACCAAGCAATATAGTTCTCATGAAATATACAAAACTTTCAAAGAGGATATGGTACCCCGCCCACCGTGAGTTTGTGGCGGACAGGCTGTCACCAGTTACTTAATTACCCGATTCTAAAGAGGGCAAAGCATTAGTTACAGGCTTGAGCATTTCGGTGTAACACAACAGCATTGGATGAACAATAGTCTTTAATTGTAATCACCAAAACCAGTTTAGTCTTAAGCCTCCAGACATTCTCTCAATAGATCTGTAGACTACTCACATATGTACATTACACCATCACAAAAGTGTTTGAATTCTATGTATATTAGTTTAAGTTAATATCTGTTAAAACTAAGAAAATAATATTACTACTATGACAATCACCCCTACTATTATTACTACTACTACTACTACTACTATAATAAGAGCAATAAAAAGAACAATAACAACAGCAACATCAAGTACTACTGTAGTTTATGTAGCCTACACCTGAGAAACTCTTGTAAACAATACACGAGATGCCCAAGACCCAACCACTGACTCCACGTTGCTAGGTGGTTCACACACTAAGCCATGTGACATGTGATTTGTATGTGACTACCAAACCAAACTGTCATGTGTAGATGTATAACCCCCCCCCCCCCCCCCCCCCCCCCCCCACCCCCTCCCCTCCTCCTTACAACACATGCACACATACACACAATGGGAATAGAACTGAAGAGCAACTAAGTTGTAAAAGGAACTCAGGGACCACATTAGTGTGACATTCTTTTATGTTCTGTGACGACTTGCCCCTGAAGTGCTTGTCAGGCATTAGGTAGGACATCCTTGAAAGGAACATTAGTTCTGTCCATGGTTACTTCTCTCTTACACTGTTGCCCCAACATTGTATTGTAATTGCTTTATATAATTGCATTTATTATTTTTGAATAAAAAATAATATAGTGTATAGTGTATAAAATCATTGCTGGAAAAACAAGGGAATATTAATTGCTCTAGTGGCTCAGATAAAAGCTTTCATCAAAAGGCAGTATAGTAGTCTCACAGTTTCAACTTCAATGATATTAGAACATAGCTACTGTAGTTTTTGTATTGTGACAGAGGGACTTTAAATCTCTTAGGTCCTTCAGGGAGGGATTCTATATGTAGAGTACCTCCAATTGTGTTGTTAGGAACTGTTGCTAGATTCTAAATTAATTAGGCGCTGTGCGCAGTCGTTAACTACTGTTTTTAGGATTCCTCAGGCCCTAAGTGTAGTGCCCTCGCTGCGCTCAGGACGCTACAATCAAAAAGCCTTCAGGGACCCTAAATACAGTAGTTCCCTCTGAAGCAGCGCCTAACTATTATGTAATAATTCAAGCTCTACTTGACCCCCCACCTTCAGGGCAAAGCTTCTATACGTAGAGTCCTTCAATTGTGTTGTGCAACTGTTTATGTTCTAATTAGCTAGGCGTTGTGCAGCTGTCGTAAACTACCACATTTAGGATCTCTCAGGCCCAAATGTAGTGCCCTCGCTGGGCTCAGAACACTACAACTTAGGACGTTCGGCACCCTAAAAACGGTAGGTCCCTCTGAGGTAGCATCAAACTACTATTTATATATATTTACGCCATGGGTTTAATCTAAGTAAAATCAAACGCAAGTTGCTCTTATTCCGCATTCCAGCCCTCAGCATTCTTACAAACAGTCTTCCTTTCCAGAGATCCTTAAAATTCCTGTAATCTGAGGAATGAGGATAAGGCCAATTTGTTAACCCTCGGAAGCCAAAGACAAAAAAAAAAAGGGGGGAGGGGGGGGGGGGGGGGGG
>WLWD01003127.1_pt1 | contig 82932 bp, 38 predicted proteins | sample 6712731 | NCBI WGS metagenome assembly WLWD01 (sample SAMN12718690, study PRJNA576275) | sponge metagenome | isolation source: marine sponge | host: Mycale hentscheli | place: New Zealand: South Island, Marlborough, Capsize Point | collected 2014-11-01
AACTACTTCAGCACGACTTTGCTTACAGGCTGACAATAAAGCAGAAGTGGTGTTGGAATCTCTGGCACCAGCTGCTGGGGAAATGACAGAGTTTTTCTCCATATTAAATAGCTACAGGAGACAAAGTTGAAACAGAAGTAGATGAATGACTTGTAATTGTTTGGCAAATATACCTGGAGGCTGAGTTTCCTTTCCAATTGAAATAGCAGGGAAGACAATTGCTAAGTTATCATCGAACAAGCACCACTGTATTGGGTACTTGATGTCATATGATCAAGAAATGATTATTCATAGTTACTAACAATATTGAAGTACTCACAAGTACCCCGCCACACAGTGGCACCGGATGTACTCACTTGTGCAAATTAGGAGAGCAGTAGTATTAGACAGCTTTATCAGTGGTTTCTCTCTCCTGCTCTCATTTTTTATTCCTCAGTCATCCCAGCCCTGTTTTTCTTATTCATTCCCTTCACCAAGAAAGGAACTTCAACAGAGCTGAGGTAGTAGTAGTAAGGATCATGGACAGTGAATTATTCATGTTTGTCTCATACTATGTAAATAATCAGTAAACTTTTTCAATTTACGTTTTAAGTAAAATGTCCTTAAAAATAAGCAAACATTTCACATTAAATTACAAATAAGACCTGGTAGGTGCTCAGTCTAGATGATGCTAATCCTTAGATTCCATGCTCTAACCACAGTCAGGACCATTTGTGTAAAAAAAGATATGATAGTTTAACAATAAATGGTAAGTGGTATAAATATTGCACTATATTCATTTCAAAGACAAACTTATAACTCATATAATTATAGCTATATATTGCTGTAAGTAGATATCTGTAACCCTAAGTTCTAAATTTTTTTAATATTGTAACAGAACGCTACAGCTGATAGCTGATAGATTAGCTGGTGAATACTGGACTAAATTTAATTCTGAACATGCAAAATCCTAAAACATAAACCTTCAAGGGAAATCAATGCATTCTATTTCAATAGTGATTTGTGCATTTCAATTGCTGCCCAGTATTGAACCAGCTTTGATGATAATAATGATTTGTTGACAAAGACCTCAAGCCTGCATTACTAACTTTTAAAGCATCTCAATCTTACCTGCATTGAAGTTACATGAAATGAAACCTGTAGCTGTTGATCTTGATACATTATGTGCTTTGAACTGGAGAAATTGACATATTATAAATATGTAATTACCTCTGAGGAATAGTCTGATAATAGTTTATTCAATGGTGGAGTTGCATGGGATTAATTATTTTAACTGGATTAAAACATGTCGGCTGATATTAGTCCATTAATCTTATGCAGAATTAGACTCATGCACTTCTTCACAACAAGAACCACTTTGAAGACTACTCAGCTGTCTTATTACAATTAGCTATTGTTGAACCTTAAAATATAGTATTGTTTGACTGTTGTAGTAAAGGATGATAGACTTTGTACTTAGTGCAACTGTGTGGTTATGTGGATGTGTGTATGTTGTGGTTTATGATGTTACACTTTATCTTTGCATCACTATTATTAACTTGTGTATTGCTGCAGCTTAATCATATAGTTCTCTTATTCCATTTTGGTTGTCGTCACATTAAATTTTATTGAACGATTACTGAGAGTAGCTACCAGCTAGATACCGCTCGCACTACAACTGTTCAAATATTTTTTCAAAGTATTAATAGCTAATATCAATCCCAAGAGCTCTGACTAGCCAATTAACTAGATTTTGTCTTTTTGTAAAGAATAACAGGAGTTTTCAAAAGAATTATAAATACGTCGTCTAAAATGAATAATAGGTGTAAATGTTTAAGAATACAAGAATATAATAATAGGCAGAAAAAACAAAAATAATTTATCAAGGCCTAACAGAAACCTAGAGAACTCCGAGGACCAGCCTCATATAGGCCAGACCTCTGAGATCACCAGAGAAACACATGACAATAAAACTGACCAATATGATTCAAACAACACTTAGAGAATATGGAAGAAAAATAGTTCCAGAAGGTACATGAGAAGAAGGAAAAGATTAGGATTACAATCACAAGTGTGAAATGGTGATAATGTGTGTGAGGTGGTTATAATACATTTAATAACAATTGCTCTGGTTCCTACAATGTCATTTGAGTGTCCTGTAGTTAAAATCCACTGTACATTTGTATGAGAGAATACAGTGATAAAGTCAGTCCATTCAACAAGAGACTTTGAAGAAGGTGGCTTCCTAAGAGAATGCAGCATGTGTGGAGTGCCTCACTTCAAGATCAACAAAGACACTCCACCACAGAAGAAGAGATAAGAAACTCTCTAATTGATTTCCATTCAAACTGATGGAGAAGAAATTAAACCTATTAAACTCCCATTAAAGTACTTACCAGATTCACAAACTAAAAATATTGCACAATTTTATTTTTTGTGAGCATGAGTAGCACGGCCTTTATATAAAAGCCAGTGCTACTCTGGCATTTGGGACTTTTGCATATGTTAACTCAACTCTGTATGTATGTCTCCTCTGTATATGTTTAACTAACCTACTCCATTACTATAGTTACAATGGGTGACCTACACTACTTACTGCATTGTCTGGTGGCAGCATATTACTTTGCTGTTACCTACTTTAGAGGGACGTTTCTGCCACAATCAAGACTTGAGGAGCAGGAACTCCACATGCAGCTATTGGACAATAGCTATAATGTGACCAGATATTTTCTGTTGTCTTAGTTTTCAAGCTAGTTAATTTTTTTTGGCCATACTATAAAGTAAACTATTGCATAGGTTCTTATCACATGAAAAATGGAGTAGTGCTGGAGTTTAGAGCTTCACATTTCAGAAGTGGCATTTGTGGGTGTCCACTGCACCTAATATAGCTACTAGCTATAATGTGCTGTCTTCTCTCATGAAGACAGCATGTACATCTACTGTTGATATATCATTGATACCATTATTAGTCAATGATGAGAGAGATTCTGAAGAATGATTTTGTCCAGCATTTTGGTGATTCCTTACCAACATAGATGTATTGAATTTTAAAGAAATGAATCTGTCCTTTGGATAAAAGCTTTGAAGAATTATAGAACCAACTACAGGCTGGTGTTGATGAATAGGAGCAATGACTTCTGGCAAGTGGTTATCCACAATAGCATACAGCATATTGACCAATTCAAACAAGTGACTAATGATGTATCTATACATAAAAATTAGGAAATAAATTATATAAGTAAAATAAAACAAAAGTCTGCATGTTGTCAAGTGGGCAAGCTCCAACTGCTCATCCTAATGGTAGGTTCATGGTCTAAATTCAGATAATTCTCTGCTCTATAATTAGTACTTCTATTCCACTTTTTTTTTATGGAAATACCCATTTTTTTTTCACAATAAGTAACTAGTTGTAGTAGGAGAGTACTTGATAGGACTGGTGTTCCTTCAGAATCTTAGTCTTGGAAAGATTGGATTTTTCTTCCTTCTTATTTTACTATCTTCTTTTTTGCTCAATCAATTAACTATTGTGCTTTTCTTACCATTTTACTCCATCATGCCTTACGAGAATTTTTTATACCTGAAAAAAATGAGCAAATGTCTTGTAACATTGTCATTTGATATATTTCGAATAGACTTCTAAATGACTGCTATACTAAGCAAATCAGCTGAAGTTGGAGATTTTAGCCGATAAAGTATAGATATGAAAAAGGAAGAATATGGCTTCAGTGACTTTGGTAAATTACTCTTGTCCTAAGCATTTTTCTTCAATTGACGGGTTGTCAGGGTTCTAATGGTTTAGTAGTTTTCTTAGTTGAGCTGCCTACAGTTTAATCAATTTTATCCTATTTACACAGCTGAATCGCACTTTTCGCGTTATTCAGCTAATTTTGCTCATATTGATTCATTCTTTTGGCTACCCATATGCTGCTATTTATGGTATTTCATTCAGGACAAAATTGGATATCCAGTTATTCGATATTACATTCCAATAGGTACGCTAAGTAAGCAATTTTTGCGAACGTATTTGAGAAATGCATCTACGGTGGCAGCATTTTTGTGCAATGGATATGATGTTGCTATTATGGTCATTTGAGAACAAACAAAATTGAGATTTGAGAATGGGAATGCCTTGTGCCATGAAATATCCATAATCATTTGAGAATAAATAATTTTTGCCATTTTTGTCCTGAATGGAATGTCATAGCTATTGGCTATAGCTAGCTAATTAGATTGTAGCTTCTCGTGTGGCTGAAATCAGAGAATGAGACTGATAGGATGTTCCATGAAATATTGAATACCTATAGCCAGTAGACTTACAGTATAGATGTGTATTTCTCAGCGGTGATGGAAGTGGGGGCATACCCCCCTACCCTCCCAAGATTTATTGCTTGGGGGAGGGGGAGGGGCACACACTATGCAGATTTAAGTATTTAATTGCATCGGTACTTGTATTTAGGTTAGTTAATTAATTGTTCATGAATGGTTTTCGTGAGAGTAAATTGGGTTTGTGACCATGGTACCCCCCCCTCCACTTTGAATGAAGTAGATTCCATTACTCCTACTACTAAGATGACTTATATCCTTTGACACCTAATTGATCTTGTTGTGCTGCTCAAATTTGGGCTATATTTGCTCTGCCCTTCTTTCTGCCTCCTCTGTCATTCTGCTTTTTTGTCGGATTCTGAAGCTCTAATGTCTAAATCCTTAAGTCTTCTTTCTGCCTCTTCAGCTCTCCTTTCTGCCTCCTGGGTCTGTCTGCCTTGTTCACTGTCAGTAGTTATACATAGCTTCTTTCTTTTGCTTTCATCCATTTCTTTTGTTTTGTCCTCTTCTTTTAATTGTATTGCTTTCTTTCTTTCAGTATCTATATAACCATAGTACAAATTAGCTATTAGGTATTTCATTCAGGACAAAATTGGATATCCAGTTATTCGATATTCCATTCCACTAGGTATGCTGAGTAAGCAATTTTTGCAAACTTATTTGAGAAATGCATCTATGGTGGCAGCATTTTTGTGCAATAGATATGATATTGCTATGATGGTCATTCGAGAACAAACAAAATTGAGATTTGAGAATGGGAATGCCTTGTGCCATGAAATATCCATGATCAGTTGAGAATGAATAATTTTTGCCATTTTTGTCCTGAATGGAATGTCATAGCTATTGGCTATAGCTAGTTAATTAGATTGTAGCTTCTCGTGTGGCTGAAATCAGAGAATGAGACTGATAGGATGTGCATGAAATATTGAATACGTATAGCTAGTAGACTTACAGTACAGATGTGTATTTCTCGGCGGTGATGGAAGTGGGGGAATACCCCCCTACCCTCCTAAGTTTTATTGCTTGGGGGAGGGGGGGGGGCACATTGTGCAGATTTAAGTATTTAATTGCATCAGTAAACTTGTATTTAGGTTAGTTAATTAATTGTTCATAAATGGTTTTCGTGAGAGTAAATTGGGCTTGTGACCATGGTACCCCCCCCCCCACTTTGAATGAAGTAGTTTCCATTACTCCTATTGCCAAGATGACTTATATCCTTTGACACTTAATTGATCTTGTTGTGCTACTCAAATTTGGGCTATATTTGCTAGATTGCTTTGCCGTAAGCAAAGTTTGTGCTCATCAAATGAAAATACCACTGAGATCTGTCTGGCAGGAGCAGAACATGCAGGCTACACAGGACAATATCAGCATGAACCGCGGGACTCACTACTTGAAACCATGTTATATATGACAATGGTGCCCTAAGCCTGATACATAATGCTATGATAAAAACTTTGATAGAATTGTAATCACATGTCAATACATACTTTCTCCCAATATATACATTAAACTGTTACTCTTATTAGATTCAATGTTTTAATACAACATATTTTGTTAAACTATGAAACAATCACAGGAAGAGATCTTCATTGTGTCTGCACAGATAACAAAGAATGCATCAAATAAAAAATTAGTGACCTTGTTTCATAATAAACAAAAAATCTAACTAGCTACTCCAAAACTGACAGTAACATGATGATCACAAAACTCATTAGAATTCCATTTATAATTATAAGAAACTTCACACAAAAATAAAAGAAACAATATAAACAAATTATAACATGGGAAAGTAAATTGCTTCATCTAAAACAATTCAGACATAATATCCTCAGCACTTGGTCTGTCCATTGGCCTCTCTGACAAGCACCTCTGAATGACACGAAGTAGCTGTCTATGATAGACTTGGCGGAACAAACTTGAACGATTTTCTGGTGCTCGCAATTCACCAGTGAGCATCTCCAACATCAAGACACCGAAGCTGTAGATGTCCATTTTAGGTGTCTGTTGGCTTGGAATCGCTGCCTCTGGTGCTGAATAAGCAGGACTTCCTGGATTCTCAGTGTGGAGCTGGCGAACTAGATTAACTGAGCAGTAGTCGGTTACTTTAGCTTTCCAATACTTAGGAGGCAGTAAAGGTTCAAGGAGAACATTAGTACTGCTGATGTCACGATGGATCATAGGATCTGGCTTCATCTGGTGGAGATAGTTTAAAGCTTTGACTATGTCAAGACTTATATGTTTCACAATTTTAGGACCAAAATATTCATCTGCTTCAATTTGTTTTCTGAGGCTGGTGGGCATCAATTCCATAAGAATCATCATATCTCCCTGAAGTGTAGCTCCAATGAACAGAACTAAGTTAGGATGACGTAGCCTGGCTGCCATTTGCATTTCTCTGCGAAACAAATCCTCATTGTGTCGGCTAACTATCTGGTTGTGGATTCTTTTGACTGCTACTTGTGCTCCTCTAAACTTGGCGACACTCACTGTTGCCCACCCACCTCTGCCTATCTCAGGACCAGTCAACTCTATATCTTCCCTTCTTACAACCCACTGCTCATCATAGGCCTTTCTCAGTAGATCAATTCTAGTAATTGCCTCCTCAGCTCTTCTGCGTTCTTCTTCAGCCATTCTATTAGCCTTTTCTGCTATTTGACTTCCTTCCTCTGCTCTTCTATGTTCATCCTCAGCTCTTCTTTCTCCCTCTTCAGCCCTTCTACCTGCCTCGTCTGCCCTTCTGCCTGTCTCCTTGGCCCTTCCATCTGCCTCATCTGCCCTTCTATGCTCATCCTCAGCTCTTCTTTCTTCCTCCTCTGCCCTTCTGCCTGCCTCCTTGGCCCTTCTGTCTGCCTCATCTGCCCTTCTTTCTGCCTTTTCTGCCCTTCTGACCGCCTCTTCAAATTTTCTGTCGGCTTCTGAAGCTCTATTTTCTGCCTCTTCAGCTCTTCTTTCTGCCTCCTGGGTTAGTCTGCTTTGTTCACTGTCAGTGATCATCTGTAGCTTCTTCCTTTTGCTTTCAGCTGTCTCTTTTGTTTTATCCTCTTCTTTTAATTGTATTGCTTTCTTTTTACTTTCATTATCTACATAACCATGATACAAATTAGCTTTATTGACAGCAAAATCTACCGTAAAGAGAATTATTTGAAAATGAAAGAGAATGTTAGTAATGAATTAAAATGTTTTTGATATTTAATGTATAATGTAATAAATAATCCAAAATTTTCAGTGTTGTTCTAAACTTAGTTTATTTTATATTTGCAACACACAGTGAACTTTCTTCATTAATTTATAATTCATAGATACCAAATACATAATGTTTTCAGGGGCGGATCTAGGATTTGTTAAGAGGGGGGAATTTTCAAGGGTGAAATAGCTATAACTACTTATGGAAAAATGTTGGCTATACAGTATTGTATTTCCTATAAGACTAATTATATATTCTAATATTTATTCACACAATAATTAGCATTATAATGTGACCATCCGGAAATGAATGAACTGCTAAAATCAGGAAGGAAAAAATTAAAACTAAGAGCAACACCAATTTACAAAGGTATTTATGTCTAGAATAAAGAAAGAATAGTAGGGGTTGGATTATGCACCTTTTTTGTATGCTATGCTAGCAATGACTAATCTGAATCCTGGCATGGCCACATTTGTAATGTGAGTTGTTGATCTGCATTCTAATGGACAACAGTGCTGGATCTGAAAGTATTATATTTCCTATACAGAAATTGATATTGGAATCTTCAAATAGAATTAGCTACCAACACAGAGGGTAGTTAGTAAGCTCATAGATTCATTTAAAAAGTCCCAAAGACGGTCTCTTAAATTGCTATTGTTACTGTACAATAAAAACTAATTATAATTTTTTCTAAAAACTAGCTACTTCATTATGCTCATAATTACACTAATCATGCTAGCATATGCTAGAATTTATGAAATCACTTATCACACTCAAAATCATGCCAGCACAATTTGCCAACCCTTAGTGAATAGGTACGCTTAATCATGAAAAAAAAGAAACTAATTCATGAGATAAAATGAAAGTACAAAGACATTTTAGCGTGATGAAAGGATATTTATATAATTGTCAAATTCAACCATGAAGAAAAAAAATTGAATGAGCAACAACCACTAAATTCTGTCCAATTAATAAATTCTGGACTTGTTTTGCTTTGGTATACTACGAACTTGGTCTACCATATTGATTAAGGACACAAGTTAGTAAAAATTCTGACTCAGCATATCAATAAGCAGAGGTGTGTCCAAAATAAGATCGCAATTATTATTGGAGTAGCTACAAGGAAAAACAACGATGAACAAAAAGTGATTGCTACTACAATTATATTTCCAGTTACAGGTAAGAAATACTGTAGTTAAAAATGAGGGCTCATTCTGACAAGGGGGGCTCATACGACACCAGTCGAGCCCCCCTAAATCCGCCCCTGGTTTTATATTTTTTACCGACAAGTACCTGTAGCTATTGCTTTTGTCTTACTGTAAAGATGATACTGTAACCTTCAACTGCTTGATTCTAAATTATCAAGCTCAGCTAATGCTATTTTAGATAGGGCATATTATACCAAAAAATTACAGAACATTTATTATTAGCTATATAGCTAGTTTCTTCATGATACTAAATTAGAGAGTTTAAAAGTGACAACTAACCTTTGTTTTGCATTCCTGTTTGAGCTCCATCGACAGAATGAACTTCCTTTTTCAGATCAATTTGAGCTCCATTCTTCTCTAGCAGTAACTTGACCACATCAGCATGCCCGCTCTGACTTGCTATCACTAGAGCAGACGACCCATGCACAGTCTGCAAATCTACCTGAGCCCCATTCTCTAGCAATATTTTTGCCACTTCAGCATGGCCATTCTCACTTGCTATAATTAAAGCTGGACACCCATTCTTATTCAGCAAATCTACCTGGGCCCCATTCTCTAGCAGTACTTTTGCTACTTCCGTATGGCCAATTTGACTTGCTGTGAATAGAGGAGAACACCTATTTTTGTTCTGCAAATCTACCTGAGCTCCATTCTCTAGCAATATTTTTGCCAATTCAGTATGGCCATTCTGACTAGCCATGTATAAAGCAGAACATCCATTCTTATTCAGCAAATCAACTTGAGCCCCATTCTCTAGCAATACTTTTGCCACTTCAGTATGGCCAGTCTCACTTGCTATAATTAAAGCTGGACACCCATTCTTATTCAGCAAATCTACCTGTGCCCCATTCTCTAGCAATATTTTTGCCACTTCAGTATGGCCCTTCTGACTTGCCATGTATAAAGCAGAGCATCCATTCTTATTCAGCAAATCTACCTGGGCCCCATTCTCTAGCAGTACTTTTGCTACTTCCGTATGGCCAATTTGACTTGCTAAGTATAGAGCAGAGCATCCATTTTTATTCAGCAAATCTACTTGAGCCCCATTCTCTAGCAATATTTTTCACTGTTTGTTGACTTGTTAGTTGTGTCATCATGTGATCAAAAAATGAAATATACATAGTGACTAACAATATTCATGACTCTTGTGTAAGGGTCAATAAATTGTTCTATTTAGCATTTTAGGAACACTGAAGCATTATCAGCATTTTAGGTTAGCTGAAGCATTTTTCTAGCATATTAGGTGAACTTTTAAACACATAGTTTAATTTTTGGCAATTAAATCAGTGTACAGGAGAGATGCATGAGGTGGATCAACATAATCATGACACATTAAAAAGATCTGTGCATCCTCTACCAGAGCTGTTGTTATGAATGTTTCAGGCTTGTGTATCAGTCTAGGTGTGAATGTATGGGCCAGTGGTGTGATGAGTTTAGCCAAGCAAGCAGCTGACAATATTATCATCAGCTGCTTGATAAAACACGTAGCCACAACACTGCGGCAGGAGTTAGTTCAAAATGGCTGAATTTGTGCTCCTGTTAAAATAAGCTTACGCCATAACTTGAAATCAACCAACAAGTCAATTTTAAGAAGTTATCACAGCCTTCCTCTGCAGCTGCAGTGCAAAGAAATGTCCATTGCTTGTGAACTATTTTTTCAGAACAGCAAACTTCTACAATGCAAGATTCTTATAAAACTTCAATTATGCTCCATACTTAGACAATGAAGATATTTGCACTTTCGTTAAAAAAGTTCGAGAATTTTATGTTGAATAGCATTATAGGTAGGCAGAATCCGAAGCATTATTGGTTGAGTTTACGAGAATTAGGGAATAGCATTGTAGGGACAATTTTGAAGAATGATTTATTGAGCCCTACTCTTGTGACCTTGTGGCACTCACCCTCTGCTTTTGGGCCTCTTCAAGAATGAACTTACTGTTTCATACATATACAAACTCCGTTCACTGTAATTCATAATTTGACCACATTAGCTTGTCCACTCTGACTTGCTAATATAAGCAGACAATCCATTTACAAGTCTACCTGAGCCCCAGTCCTTTAGCAATATTTTGGCCACTTCAAAATGTCCATTCTGACTTGCTACCATTAGAGCAGAAAATATATTTGTATTCTGAAAAATTAGGGTTTTAAGAGCTTAATTTTTTCACTGCACACCCTGCCTGTAGCGGGTAAAGGGTGGTAAAAAGTCTGGCTGCGTGAGACTACCCTAAGTGTGAACTCTCAATGTAGCTAGCTTTAGCTATGACATTTTTACAAAAAAAAATTCAGACCTAAAGTGTTTCGGGTATTGCAAATTAGAAATAATCATTGTTACATGCATATGTGTTGATATAGCTAGCTATAACTTGTGGAGGTGAGAGTGGGTCTGGAACACTGCCATTGATGACTCAGCAGTTCTAGTTCCACACAGAAGTTTAGTGGAGGTGTCTAGGTTTTATCACACTATGAATAACATTAATTGACTGTGTGTGGTAAAGGAGAAACATGTGAGCAAAAACATTTATTCAGCAAAATTGATCAAAATGTATTTGTTTTATTGAGGCACAGATGGCAGCAGATTTGTGCACAGCATCTAGCATAGTCTCATCAGAGATACTCATCACTGTCCACACGTGAAATTGCAGCTAGCAGGAAGAGTGGTTATAGTTGAGATACTACTAATGTTATTCATATTGCAGAGGTGGTGGTGTTTGTGGGTGTTTATTCCATCTAATACAGCTATTAGCTATAAGGTACTGTCTTCTCTCATGAAGACAGTATGTACCTGCTAATGATAGCTACCTTATTGATACCGGCAATAATGGAGTACGGTAATGTCTTCTCTCATGAAGACAGTGTGTACCTGCTGATGATAGCTACCTTATTGATACCAGCAATGATGGAGAACTTCTGAGGATTCATTTTGTACATTTTTGTATTTCCTTAACCAAAAAAATGAAGTGGATTTTAAGAGATGCAGCTGTCCACTGGGTAAAGCCTTTACAATAGCTACCAGGAAAATGTCAGCAAGGGCCTCTAGACTACTTGAAACCATGTTATGTATGACCATTGTGCCCTGAGCCTCACACATTTAATTATTATGAAAACTTTTGTAGAATTAAAAAAAACCACATGTTTATACATATATACTTTCCTCAATGTCAACATTAAACTGTTGCTCTCATTTGTTTATTTGAATTATAGCTTTAATGTTTTAATACAACGTAGTTTATTAAACTTGAAACAATCAATAGATAATAAATGGATAAGTGCATCAAATTACAAATTAGTGACAATGTTTCAAAAACGCTAATAGCTACTTTAAAACTGTCAATAATATGACAATTAATATTACAAAACACAATGAATTTTTATTTATAATAATATGAAACTTCACACAAAAAAAAAAAATAATATAGCTAAGCTTAATGGGAAAACAAGTTCGTCTATAACAATTCGGACATGATATCCTCAGCACTTGGTCTGTCCATTGGTCTTTCTGACAAGCACCTCTGAATGACACGAAGTAGCTGTCTATGATGGACTTGGTGGAACAAACTTGAACGATTTTCTGGTGCTCGCAGTTCACCAGTGAGCATCTCCAACATCAAGACACCGAAGCTGTAGATGTCCATTTTAGGTGTCTGTTGGCTTGGAATCGCTGCCTCTGGTGCTGAATAAACAGGACTTCCTGGATTCTCAGTGTGGAGCTGGCGAACTATATTAACTGAGCCGTAATCAGTTACTTTAGCTTTCCAATACTTAGGAGGCTGTAAAGGTTCAAGGAGAACATTAGCACTGCTGATGTCACGATGGATCATGGGATCTGGCTTCATCTGGTGGAGATAGTTTAAAGCTCTGACAATGTCGAGACTTGTATGTTTCACAATGTTAGGAGTAATATACTCATCCATTTCAATTTGCCTTCTGAGGCTGGTGGGCATCAATTCCATAAGAATCATCATATCTCCCTGAAGTGTAGCTCCAATGAATTGAACTAAGTTAGGGTGGCGTAGCCTAGCGGCCATTTGCATTTCTCTACGAAACAAATCCTCATTGTGACGGCTAACTATCTGGTTGTGGATTCTTTTGACTGCTACTTGTGCTCCTCTAAACTTGGCTACACTCACTGTTGCCCACCCACCTCTGCCTATTTCAGGACCAGTCAACTCTATATCTTCCCTTCTAACAACCCACTGCTCATCATATGCCTTGGTCAGTAGACCTATTCTTATAATTGCCTCCTCAGCTCTTCTGCGTTCTTCTTCAGCTATTCTATTAGCCTCCTCTACTATTTGACTTCCTTGCTCTGCTATTCTATGCTCATCCTCAGCTCTTCTTTCTGCCTCCTCTGCCCTTCTATGCTCATACTCAGCTCTTCTTTCTGCTTCCTCTGCCCTTCTGCCTGCCTCCTTGGCCCTTCTGTCTGCCTCCTCTGCCCTTCTATGTTCATCCTCAGCTCTTCTTTCTTCCTCTTCTGCCCTTCTGTCTGCATCCTCTGCCCTTCTGTCTGCCTCATCTGCCCTTCTTTCTTCCTTTTCTGCCCTTCTCACTGCCTCTTCAAATTTTCTGTTGGATTCTGAAGCTCTATTTTCTGCCTTTTCAGCTCTTCTTTCTGCCTCCTGGGTTTGTCTGCTTTGTTCACTGTCAGCGATCATCTGTAGTTTCGTTCTATTGTTTTCAGCTGTCTCTTTTGTTTTATCCTCTTCTTTTAATTGTACTGCTTTCTTTTTACTTTCATTATCTACATAACCATAATACAAATTTGCTTTATTGACAGCAAAATCTACCGTGAAGAGAATTATTTGAAAATAAAAGAGAATGTTAGTAATGAATTAAAATGTTTTTGATATGTAAAGTATTATGTAATAAATAATCCAAAATTTTCAGTGTTGTTCTAAACTTAGTTTATTTTATATTTGCAACACATGATGAACTATCTTCATTAATTTATAGATACCAAATACATAATGTTTTCAGGGGCGGATCTAGGATTTGTTAAGAGGGGGATCTTTTCAAGGGGTGAAATAGCTATAACTACTTATGGAAAAATGTTGGCTATGTTGTATTTCCTATAAGACTAATTATATATTCTAATATTTATTCACACAATAATTAGCATTATAATGTGACCATCCGGAAATGAATGAACTGCTTAAATCAGGATAAAACTAGGAGCAAAACGACTAGCTTTTTCTTGAAAACTAAGTCGAAACAAAAAATTCTAGCACATTAAAGGGACTCTCTATCTCTACATCGTTTCAGAGCCTGGAAGGCCGTCGTCTTCGAGATCCATTGTTGAATGAATGAATGAATGACACACAGACAGGATGACTACTGTAACCCTCTCGCGCATGCGCGTTGAGGGTTAATAACGATAAACAAAAAGAGATTGCTATTATAATTGTATTTCCAGTTACAGGTAAGAAATACTGTAGCTAAAAATTAGGGTTCATTCTGAAAAGGGAGGCTCGTAAGACACCAGTCTAGCCCCCCACCCCCCCCCTAAATCTGCCCCTGGTTTTATATTTTTTACCAACAAGTACCTGTAGCTATTGTTTTTGTCTCACTTAAAAAAGATGTTACTGTAACCTTCAACTGCTTGATTCTAAATTATCAAGCTCAGCATATGTTATTTTAGGTAGGGCATATTATACTGAAAAATTACAGAACATTTATTATATAGTTTCTTCATGATACTAAATTAGAGTGTTAAAAGGGACAACTAACCTTTATTTTGCATTCGTGATTGAGCCTCATCAACAGAATAAACTTCCTCTCTCAGATGTATTTGAGCTCCATTCTCTAGCAGTAGCTTGACCACATCAGCATGCCCACTCTGACTTGCTACCATTAGAGCAGACGACCCATGCACATTCTGCAAATCTACCTGAGCTCCTTTCTCTAGCAATATTTTTGCTACTTCAGTATGGCCCATTTGACTTGCTATGTATAGAGGAGAATAACCATCCTTATCCAGCAAATCTACCTGTGCCCCATTCTCTAGCAATAGTTTTGCCACTTCAGTATGGCCATTCTGACTTGCTATGTATAAAGCAGAGCATCCATCCTTATCCAGCAAATCTACTTGAACCCCATTCTCTAGCAATATTTTTGCCACTTCAGTATGGCCATTCTGACTTGCTATGTATAAAGCAAAAAAAAACATCCTTATTCAGCAAATCTACCTGTGCCCCATTCTCTAGCAATATTTTTGCTACTTCAGTATGGCCCATTTGACTTGCTATGTATAGAGCAGAGCATCCATTTTTATTCAGCAAATCTACTTGAGCCCCATTCTCTAGCAAGATTTTGGCTACTTCAGTATGACCCTTCTGACTTGCTATGTATAAAGCAAAAAAACCATCCTTATTCAGCAAATCTACCTGTGCCCCATTCTCTAGCAATATTTTTGCTACTTCAGTATGGCCCATTTGACTTGCTATGTATAGAGCAGAGCATCCATTTTTATTCAGCAAATCTACTTGAGCCCCATTCTCTAGCAAGATTTTGGCTACTTCAGTATGACCCAATTTGATTGCTATGTATAAAGCAGAAACATCCATCTTTACTTCAGCATATTACGTGCCCCCTTCTCTAGAACTATTTGTGCTTATTCAGTATGGCCCAATTGAATTGCTTTGATAGAGCAAAAAACCATTTTTATTACGCAAATCACCTGTGCCCACTTCTCTAGCAATATTTGTGGTACTTCCGTTATGGCCATTCTGACTTGCTATGTATAGAGCAGAGCATCCATTTTTATTCAGCAAATCTACTTGAGCCCCATTCTCTAGCAATATTTTGGCTACTTCAGTATGGCCATTCTGACTTGCTATGTATAAAGCAGAACATCCATCCTTACTCAGCAAATCTACCTGTGCCCCATTCTCTAGCAATATTTTTGCTACTTCAGTATGGCCCTTCTGACTTGCTATGTATAGAGCAGAGCATCCATTTTTATTCAGCAAATCTACTTGAGCCCCATTCTCTAGCAATATTTTGGCTACTTCAGTATGGCCATTCTGACTTGCTATGTATAAAGCAGAACATCCATCCTTACTCAGCAAATCTACCTGTGCCCCATTCTCTAGCAATATTTTTGCTACTTCAGTATGGCCCTTCTGACTTGCTATGTATAGAGCAGAGCATCCATTTTTATTCAGCAAATCTACTTGAGCCCCATTCTCTAGCAATATTTTGGCTACTTCAGTATGGCCATTCTGACTTGCTATGTATAAAGCAGAACATCCATCCTTACTCAGCAAATCTACCTGTGCCCCATTCTCTAGCAATATTTTTGCTACTTCAGTATGGCCCATTAGACTTGCTACGTTTAGAGGAGAATATCCATCCTTATCCAGCAAATCTACCTGTGCCCCATTCTCTAGCAATATTTTTGCCACTTCAGTATGGCCCTTCTGACTTGCCATGTATAAAGCAGAGCATCCATTCTTATTCAGCAAATCAACTTGAGCCCCATTCTCTAGCAATACTTTTGCCACTTCAGTATGGCCAGTCTCACTTGCTATAATTAAAGCTGGACACCCATTCTTATTCAGCAAATCTACCTGAGCTCCATTCTCTAGCAATATTTTTGCTACATCAGTATGGCCCATTTGACTTGCTATGTATAGAGCAGAGCATCCATTTTTATTCAGCAAATCTACTTGAGCCCCATTCTCTAGCAATATTTTGGCTACTTCAGTATGGCCCATTTGACTTGCTAAGTATAGAGCAGAGCATCCATTCTTATTCAGCAAATCTACTTGAGCCCCATGCTCTAGCAATATTTTTGCCACTTTAGTATGGCCATTATTACTTGCTTCTATTAGAGCGAACCATTTATTTACATCCTGCAAATTAACCTGAGCCCCATTCTCGACTAGTATTGTGACAACTTCAGCACGACCATTACCACTTGCTACCATTAAGGCTGACTCACCATACTTGTTCTGCATATCTACCTGAGCTCCATTTTCTAGCAGTATTTTCACAATTTCAGAATAGCCGGCTGCACTCGCACAAAGTAAGGCAAATTCTCCTTTATCATTCACCAGATTTATCAGAGCCCCATTCTCTAACAGTAACTTAACTACTTCAGCACGACTTTGCTTACAGGCTGACAATAATGCAGAAGAGGTGTTGGAATCTCTGGTACCAGCAGGTGGAGAAGTGGTAGAATTATTTTCCATTCTAAACAGCAATGGGAGAGACAAAGTTGAAACAGAAGTAGATGGATGACTTGTAATTGTTTGGCAAATATACCTGGAGGCAGAGTTTTCCAATTTGAAATAGCAGGGAAGACAATTGCTAAAATTTGTACTGAAAAAGTTCCACTGTTTGTTGACTTGTTAGTTGTGTCGTCATGTGATCAAAAAATGAAATATTCATAGTGACTAACAATATTCATGACTCTTGTGTAAGGGTCAATAAATTGTTCTATTTAGCATTTTAGGAACACTGAAGCATTATCAGCATTTTACGTTGACTGAAGCATTTTTCTAGCATATTAGGTGAACTTTTAAACACATAGTTTAATTTTTGGCAATTAAATCAGTGTACAGGAGAGATGCATGAGGTGGATCAACATAATCATGACACATTAAAAAGATCTGTGCATCCTCTACCAGAGCTGTTGTTATGAATGTTTCAGGCTTGTGTATCAGTCTAGGTGTGAATGTATGGGCCAGTGGTGTGATGAGTTTAGCCAAGCAAGCAGCTGACAATATTATCATCAGCTGCTTGATAAAACACGTAGCCACAACACTGCGGCAGGAGTTAGTTCAAAATGGCTGAATTTGTGCTCCTGTTAAAATAAGCTTACGCCATAACTTGAAATCAACCAACAAGTCAATTTTAAGAAGTTATCACAGCCTTCCTCTGCAGCTGCAGTGCAAAGAAATGTCCATTGCTTGTGAACTATTTTTTCAGAACAGCAAACTTCTACAATGCAAGATTCTTATAAAACTTCAATTATGCTCCATACTTAGACAATGAAGATATTTGCACTTTCGTTAAAAAAGTTCGAGAATTTTATGTTGAATAGCATTATAGGTAGGCAGAATCCGAAGCATTATTGGTTGAGTTTACGAGAATTAGGGAATAGCATTGTAGGGACAATTTTGAAGAATGATTTATTGAGCCCTATTCTTGTGACCTTGTGGCACTCACCCTCTGCTTTTGGGCCTCTTCAAGAATGAACTTACTTTTTCATACATGTATAAACTCCGTTCACTGTAATTCATAATTTGACCACATTAGCTTGTCCACTCTGACTTGCTAACATAAGCAGACAATCCATTTACATTCTACAAGTCTACCTGAGCCCCAGTCCTTTAGCAATATTTTGGCCACTTCAAAATGTCCATTCTGACTTGCTACCATTAGAGCAGAAAATATATTTGTATTCTGAAATTAGGGTTTTAAGAGCTTAACTTTTCATAATTTTTTCACTGCACTAGTTATAGCTAGCTATATCAACACATATGCATGTAACAATAATTATTTCTAATTTGCAATACCCGAAACACTTTAGGTCTGAATTTTTTTTGTAAAAATGTCATAGAGCTAAAGCTAGCTACATTGAGAGTTCACACTTAGGGTAGTCTCACGCAGCCAGACTTTTTACCACCCTTTACCCGCTACAGGCAGTGTGAAGGTGAGAGGGGGTCTGGAACACTGCCATTGATGACTCAGCAGTTCTAGTTCCACCCAGAAGTTAGTGGAGGTGTCTAGGTTTTATCACACTATGAATAACATTAATTGACTGTGTGCGGTAAAGGAGAAACATGTGAGCAAAAACATTTATTCAGCAAAATTGATCAAAATGTATTTGTTTTATTGAGGCACAGATGGCAGCAGATTTGTGCACAGCATCTAGCATAGTCTCATCAGAAATACTCATCACTGTCCACACGTGAAATTGCAGCTCGCAGGAAGATTGAAATACTACTAATGTTATTCATAGTGCTAAAGCCTAATTACCTCCACCAACTTCCGGTTGAGCTAGAATCACTGTGTCAATAGCAGTGTTGTTCCAGACACTTTCCTCCCCAGTGTAGTGGGTAAAGGGTTGTAAAGAGTGTTGCTAAGCGATTAGTAGTTCATGCAGTCCAATTAGTGTCTTTGATTAGTACACACATCCTATTAACACTTGCTTTCAGGAAAAGAAATACGAAGTGACAGACATTACAAATCTCAGCATGTAAAAAATTTTCATTCACCATTTCGATCACCTGTATGCCGTGTCATCAGAACCGGTGCGACCAGTGCAGCAAAAGCAAATGACTGCACCAATACTAATTTTAACAAAAAAAAAAGGGCATGTCGTTTAGCTATTTCATTCTTTATACTCTAGAAATTGTGCTGCCAGCCAAATCGAGCATTCTAGTGGCTTCCGAGCAGAGTAAATGTAGTTTGGTAGAGCCAGACACACATGACACATGAAATGAGGAGGGTCTGTGGACATGGTCCTAAATTGGTTCTAGTGCAATGTGGAAGTGGTGAGTGCCCCACCTCCCTTATACCTGAATTGTTACCGCAAATTAATCATGAATTGTTACCGCAAATTAGTCATGATATCTAAACCTAGCATTAAAAGGGTGGCTGACACGTTCAGGAATTTCCGTTTGTGGTTGAGGAGGGCTATTGCCGGTAATTTCCTAATGGTAATTAACTGCTGCAATATCTGTGTGGCAGAATTAATTTGGTATATTTCCATGTCCTAAGACCCAGTTCGGTAAAGCGTAGCCAATATCAATATCAAGCACTTGGTAAGATAATGCGAATCAGCGCTACCCTAGTTATTCTTATCAAAATAATTGTTTGGAAAAACAATAATGTAGTTAATATAGGGGTCCTTCTAGCATTGTTAAATTGCAAAGTGGCCATTTTTGCTGTACAAAGAGTTATTTTCATTTTTTATTGATTTTTTTATATATCAAAGTAGCTAGCTATGTTAGCTTATCTACAGTAGAGACACTCTAAATAACATATTTATAATTTAATTAATTGTGACCTGCCGTGCAAAAAGGGGCTAATGGATTTTCTTCCAAATTTTTCTCCTCAAAATCAAAGCACTATAATACAGCTACTAACAATGACAAAGAATTTTATGATTGTATTGCGCAAACTTTATGAGAAAAGTCCATAGCAACCATTGTTGTTCAAATAATGTGTGGGCGGATTAATACTAATCATTATATATTTTTATTTCCTCAGATTCCTCGGTCTCAAGAGGGAAGCACAACTGAGGCTCTCGTTAATATGTTAGGCACATAGCTATATGTACTCAGAAACTAGCTCTGCTACAAAAAAATACTTGACATATTCTTGAGCCTATCTGCAAACTCGCAGCATATTCATATTCATACTAGGAATAAAACCATAGTTTTATAGGTTTGCTATTTCAGCAGATATTCCTCCATCCTGTTTTATGGCACTTCTACACAATTATACCTTAAGGTAACTATTAACGGGTACTCATTTTAGCGAATATTAGCGATTTGCCATTTTTCGCTAATTGAAACCCGCTAACAATTGATGAGGCTATATTGACGATCTTTTACCTAATTTGCTGGATAGGCTGCAGCGAGTTTCTGTAGTGCAATTGTCGGTAAACAATTTAAACATATTATACGAGATAATACAAGCTAACTAGGTAACAACATTCATTTCGCTACTATCGTCTTCTTCTTCATTGGCATTAACTTCAATGGCTTCGTCGTCTTCATCGTCTTCTTCCTCGCTATCGTAGATATCTTTCAAAATAGCGGCAGTGGCATCTTAGAATTTGCCATCAATTGTTATCGTCAAGGGGTTGAAAAAAGCTGGAATTGTTGGCTTATTTGATGGCAGCACTGTACTCCCACCACTGGATCCCTTTCAGGACATCTACAAGAACTAGACAATAAACAATTAATTTATTAATAACTATTAATTATGACATTCTTAACATGAATTTTTTTAATATACTCCTGGACCATTACATTAATATTATTACTGATAATTTATGAAGCATGTGAATACAGACCATAACCGCCAAAATTAATATCCATCAAATGCACCATATTAGAAAATCGCCAAAATTAGTATCCGTCAATAAACGTTACCTTAAGGTACGTTCAACCACAGAAGCTGGTGTTTTGCTACAAAAAAGCCCTATAATAGAAATGATATCCACATATTTGACTGTTCTGATTGCAAGTCAGGCCATGGCCAATTAAATTTGAATTTCTTTGTTCCTTTGGAATTTGCCAGTCACCAATATGAAGTGACTGTGGTATGTTTGTACAGGAGACAGCCACCTATGAAAAGTTTAATGGAAACAATTGCTTATTTCATGTCGGAGGTAGCCATATTCTTTTAAAGAAGAGAGGTCATGCTACTCCAGATCAACCATATCCCTTCCAGTATACACCTTGAATCCTTCCTACATGACTAGCCATGGAAATATGTGCTGTGTATAACACCAAACAACTGACTCGGCGATCTGCTGCTTCTTTAGGCATGGCAGATATAGTATTACGAGAATTCTTGCAGTCTTTCTTTAAGTTTTCGCTTAAGTCATCGTTTTTCTTTGTTCAAACTACAGGTGGTACCTGTAACTGTTTGATAATCATCAACAAGGTATTGTTTGACTACAGACACAAAACTCCAGCCATTGATCTCACATACTGCTTTGTAGATAGTTTTGACAAGTCCAGCATACCTTCTAAATGGAAAAGCATCGTAAACAGTTCAAATCAACGAACTTTAGCTGTGGATAAAGAATCGCTGGACATTTTAAAAGAAGTCTTTGATTACTTTGCTCGCCGCACAATGGAACATTACAAAGTGCTAAAAGCAGCTCTACTTTTATGCTCTTGCAGAAATCTAATTTGGACTTTGCATTTACGCAAGCTGTCGTGTATGCTCTCATTCGTGACCCAGATCAGGTCCTCTATGGCAGAGAAAATCCTATGTTCCGTTTGATAACGGTGAACTTTATGCCAGTTGTCGGAGGTGAGAAATGCACCAATTGTAAAAGACTTACTTTTACAGCCAAAAAATGTGGCAAGTGCAAGAAAATCTATTATTGCATCAAAGAATGCCAGACTGCACATTGGAAGACGCATAAAAAAGAGTGTGAGGTAGCTAAAATAACTCAACCCAAGTGCAACTACTGCAGTAAACATTTGGGCAGTAGGAAAGTCAAGATTACAAGCTGCAAGTGTGGAGGTGCTAAATACTGCAGCCAAGAATGCCTCAAATATGACCAGCCGAATCACAAGCAAAATTGTATACATTCAGAGCCAAACAAACTTGCATGTCAAAATTCAGAATCAGAAACAGAGTTGATTTATTGTAGCTGTTGCCATTCAATGCTTTTATGGTCTGAGGAATGCCAGCAGTGTGGCAAGGCTCGCTACTGCAATTCAGAATGTCTGACTAAACATAAGCCAGAGCATGAGGAGGAATGTCAGAGGAACCAGGCTATAGCCGAACAGACGAAATCATCTCTTAATGAAGAGAATTGCAGCAACTGCAACAGAATATCTGAGAGTTTGAAGACTTGTAGTCGATGCTTGAAAGTCCAATATTGTGATTCTAGTTGCCAGAAAAAAGACTGGCCTAAACACAAAGCTGTTTGTCAACAAACTATAATAGCAGCTAAAAAGGATGTTTTAGAAAATTGTTGCTTTTGCCAAAAGACTTCAGCTAATTTAAAGAAGTGCACTAAGTGTGCTTCAGTGCAGTACTGCAATCGTAATTGTCAAAGCAAGCACTGGCCACAGCACAAGAAAGAGTGCAGTGAAACTTTGAAGTTAATAAACACCTTACCAGATTCTTCATCTGTGTCTGCTCACTATTATCCTGCTTCTGCTTCTTCCATTCCTATTTCCACTGACTCCATTCCAGCTAGTGATGACTTTAGTGCAGCTTCTTCTTGCTCTACTCAAAGGATCACTTCTTCTTCCTGCTCTGTTCCTGGTTCTACAAACTCAAGCTGTAATTCAACAGCTTACATTTCTTCTGCAGATTTGAGAAGTAGTTATGTGACTTCCACCAATAGCTCTGCTAGTTCAGAAGCTGAACATTCCTAATTTTCACTATAATTGTTTAGATACTATAAATGAAATAGTTACAAGTTAGGCTGAGTGATGACTGTTGAATTTATGTGATCATTCTAGAATTTTTATTTTTATTTGTGTGCATAATTTTTTTTCGTAATTTTGTTGACTCGGTGTGTTTAGCTTTGAATATACATAAATATCATTTTCTGCTATATATTATAGCTCATATATATATATTACCTCATTAAACATCCACCAGCAAAAATTGTTGTGCATTCATAAGTTATCTCTAGACAAATATTCTACTCATAAAAATTGACAAAACTAGTTACAATGCAGTTCTTAAATTTTTGACTAAATTGTTAGACCCTCTGTTTCTTGACTAGATCCACCCAAATATGCTAAAATTTATGTATAGGATAATGGAGAGAAAAGTGTGTCAGAATGTCCGAGTCTATGACTGTCCCTGGTCAGTCCTTTTATAGACTGCCAATAGAATCACAAAGAAAAGAAATAGAAATGTAAAAACTGACCAATCACAAATAAGAGGATAACGATCTATGAACTAACCAATCAAATGAAGGCACAAACATTCACACAAATTGTAACAAGTAACCTAATTTGTGTTAATTTTATTCATAATCTCAGAGGACCAGCCTTATTATAAGCAAGGCCTATGAGATCACCAGAGAAACACATGATAATAATACTGACCAAAAAGACACAAACAACACAGAGCATACGGAAAGGGAAAGTTTCAGAAGGTACATGAGAAGCAGAAGAATAGGATTACAATCAAAAGTGTGAAACGGTGATAATGTGTGTGAGGTGGTTATAATACATTTAACAACTAAGAGTCAATTGCTCTGATTCTTACAATGTCTTGTGAGTGTCCTGTACTTAAAATCATGCATTTATAATGTTATGTGCTTCATCAGTCAAGTCAGTCATTCAGCAAGAGAGAATTTGAAGAAGGTAGTTTCATGAGAGAATGCAGCATCAAACTATTGTAGCTACTGGACAATAACTATGGAATGATTTTGTATTATCATTTTGGTGATTCCTTACCAAACAAATGCAGTGGATTATAAGAGATGCAGCTGTCCACTGGGTACAACCTTTACCACAGCTCAGCTACACAGGATAATGGCAGCATGGGCCTCAACTACTTGAAACCATGTTATGTATGACTATTGTGCCCTGAGCCTCACACATTTAATTATTATGAAAACTTTAGTAGAATAAATAATCGCATGTCTATACATATCTGCTTTCTGTAATATAAACACTAAATTGTTACTCTCATTTGTGTCTTTGAAGTATAGCTTTAATGTTTTAATACAACGTAGTTTATTAAACTTGAAACAATCATAAATAGATAAGTAAATCAAATTAAAAATTAGTGACAATGTTTCATGATGAACAAAAAACTCTAACTACTTACTTTAAAACTGACAATAATATGATAATTTACATTACAAAACACAACGAATTTTTATTTATAATAATATGAAACTTCACACAAAAATAAAAGAAATAATAATAGCTAAGTATATATTATAACATGGGAAAATAAGTTCGTCTATAACAATTCAGACATGATGTCCTCAGCACTTGGTCTGTCCATTGGCCTTTCTGACAAGCACCTCTGAATGACACGAAGTAGCTGTCTATGATGAACTTGGCGGAACAAACTTGAACGATTTTCTGCTGCTCGCAATTCACCAGTGAGCATCTCCAACATCAAGACACCGAAGCTGTAGATGTCCATTTTAGGTGTCTGTTGGCTTGGAATCGCTGCCTCTGGTGCTGAATAAGCAGGACTTCCTGGATTCTCAGTGTGGAGCTGGCGAACTAGATTAACTGAGCCGTAGTCGGTTACTTTAGCTTTCCAATACTTAGGAGGCAGTAAAGGTTCAAGGAGAACATTAGCACTGCTGATGTCACGATGGATCATGGGATCTGGCTTCATCTGGTGGAGATAGTTTAAAGCTCTGACAATGTCGAGACTTATATGTTTCACAATGTTAGGAGTAATATACTCATCTGCTTCAATTTGCTTTCTGAGGCTGGTGGGCATCAATTCCATAAGGATCATCATATCTCCCTCAAGTGTAGCTCCAATGAATTGAACTAGGTTAGGATGGTGTAACCTAGCTGCCATTTGCATTTCTCTGCGGAAGAGATCTTTATTGTGTCGGCTAACTATCTGGTCGTGGATTCTTTTGACTGCTACTTGTGCTCCTCTAAACTTGGCTACACTCACTGTTGCCCACCCACCTCTGCCTATCTCAGGAGACCAGTCAACTCTATATCTTCCCTTCTTACAACCCACTGCTCATCATAAGCCTTTGTCAGTAGACCAATTCTTATAATTGCCTCCTCAGCTCTTCTGCGTTCTTCCCCAGCTATTCTATTAGCCTCCTCTACTATTTGACTTCCTTCCTCTGCTCTTCTATGTTCATCCTCAGCTCTTCCTTCTGCCTCCTCTGCCCTTCTGCCTGCCTCCTTGGCCCTTCTTTCTGCCTCATCTGCCCTGTTGTCTGCATCCTCTGCCCTTCTGTCTGCCTCATCTGCCCTTCTTTCTGCCTTTTCTGCCCTTCTGACTGCCTCTTCAAATTTTCTATCGGATTCTGAAGCTCTTCTTTCTGCTTCCTGGGTTTGTCTGCTTTGTTCACTGTCAGTGATCATCTGTAGTTTCGTTCTATTACTTTCAGCTGTCTCTTTTGTTTTATCCTCTTCTTTTAATTGTATTGCTTTCTTTTTACTTTCATTATCTACATAACCATAATACAAATTTGCTTTATTGACAGCAAAATCTACCGTGAAGAGAATTATTTGAAATAAAAGAGAATGTTAGTAATGAATTAAAATGCTTTGATATGTAATGTATTATGTAATAAATAATCCAAAATTTTCAGTGTTGTTCTAAACTTAGTTTATTTTATATTTGCAACACACATAGTGAACTTTCTTCATTAATTTATAGTTCATAGATACCAAATACATAATGTTTTCAGGAGCGGATCTAGGATTTGTTAAGAGGGGGGACTTTTCAAGGGGTGAAATAGCTACAACTACTTATGGAAAAATGTTGGCTATATTGTAACTACTTATGGAAAAATGTTGGCTATATTGTATTTCCTATAAGACTAATTATATATTCTAATATTTATTCACTCAATAATTAGCATTATAATGTGACCATCCGGAAATGAATGAACTGCTAAAATCAGGAAGGAAAAATTAAAACTAAGAGCAATACCAATGTCTAGAATAAAGAAACAATAGTTGGAGTTGGCGAATTATGCACCTTTTTTGTATGTTAGGCTAGCAATGACTAATCTGAATCCTGGTATGGCCACTGTTTGTAATGTGAGTTGTTGATCTGCATCCTAATGGGAAACAGTGCTGGATCTGAAAGTATTATATTTATCATACAAAAACTGATATTGGAATCTTCAAATAGAATTAGCTACCAACACAGAGGGTAGTTAGTAAGCTCATAGATTCACTTTAAAAGTCCCAAAGCCGGTCTCTCAAAGACTACATTAAATTGCTATTGTTACTGCACAATAAAAACCAATTATAATTTTTTTTCATGAAATAGCTACTTCATTATGCTCATAATTACACTAATCATGCTAGCATATGCTAGAATTTATGAAATCACTTATCTCACTCAAAATCATGCCAGCACAATTTGCCAACCCTTAGTGAATAGGTACATGAAAAAAAAGAAAGAAACTAATTATGAGATAAAATGAAAGTACAAAGACATTTTAGCTAGTGATGAAAGTATATTTATATAATTGTCAAATTCAACCATGAAGAAAAAAAATTGAATGAGCAACAACCACTAAATTCTGTCCAATTAATAAATTCTTGACTTGTTTTGCTTTGGTATACTACGAACTTGGTCTACCATATTGTATAAGGACACAAGTAGTAAAAATTCTGACTCAGCATATCAATAAGTAGAGGTGCGTTCAAAAGAAGATCGCAATTATTATTGGAGTAGCTACAAGGAAAAACAACGACGAACAAAAAGTGATTGCTATTATAGTTATATTTCCAGTTACAGGTAAGAAATACTGTAGCTAAAAATGAGGGCTCATTCTGAAAAGGGGGGCTCGTACGACACCAGTCGAGCCCCCCCCTAAATCCGCCCTGGTTTTATATTTTTTACCGACAAGTACCTGTAGCTGTTTCTTTTGTCTTACTGTAAAGATGTTACTGCATCCTTCAACTGCTTGATTCTAAATTATCAAGCTCAGCTTATGCTATTTTAGATAGGGTATATTATACCGAAAAATTACAGAACATTTATTATTATATAGCTAGTTTCTTCATGATACTAAGTTAAAAGTGACAACTAACCTTTGTTTTGCATTCCTGTTTGAGCTCCATCGACAGAATGAACTTCTTTTTTCAGATGTATTTGAGCTCCATTATCTAGCAGTAACTTGACCACCTCAGCATGCCCACTCTGACTTGCTACCATTAGAGCAGACAACCCATGCACATTCTGCAAATCTACTTGAGCTCCATTCTCTAGCAATATTTTTGCTATTTCTGTATGGCCCATTTGACTTGCTATGTATAGAGCAGAATATCTATTTTTATTCAGCAAATCTACTTGAGCCCCATTTTCTATCAAGATTTTTGCTACTTCAGTATGACCCTTGTGACTTGCTATGTGTAGAGCAAAAAACCCTTCCTTATCCAGCCAATCTATAGTGCCCCATTCTCTAGCAATATTTTTGCTACTTCAGTATTGCCCATATAACTTGCTACGTATAGAGCAAAATACCCATCATAATCCAGAAAATCTACCTGTGCCCCATTCTCTAGCAATATTTCAGCCACTTCAGTATGGCCATTCTGACTTGCTATGTATAAAGCAGAGCATCCATTCTTATCCAGCAAATCTACTTGAGCCCCATTCTCTAGCAATATTTTTGCTACTTCAGTATGGCCATTCTGACTTGCTATGTATAAAGCAAAACCCCCATCCTTATTCAGCAAATCTACCAGTGCCCCATTCTCTAGCAATATTTTTGCCACTTCAGTATGGCCATTCTGACTTGCTACGTATAAAGCAAAAAAAACATCCTTATTCAGCAAATCTACCTGTGCACCATTCTCTAGCAATATTTTTGCCACTTCAGTATGGCCATTCTGACTTGCTATGTATAAAGCAGAGCATCCATTCTTATCCAGAAAATCTACTTGAACCCCATTCTCTAGCAATATTTTTGCCACTTCAGTATGGCCATTCTGACTTGCTATGTATAAAGCAGAGCATCCATTCTTAATCAGCAAATCTACCTGTGCCCCATTCTCTAGCAATATTTTTGTCACTTCAGTATGGCCATTCTGACTTGCTATGTATAAAGCAGAGTATCCATTCTTATCCAGCAAATCTACTTGAGCCCCATGCTCTAGCAATATTTTTGCCACTTCAGCATGGCCACGATAACTTGCTCCTATTAGAGCGAACAATTTATTTACATCCTGCAAATTAACCTGAGCCCCATTCTCAACTAGTATTTTGACAACTTCAGCACGGCCATTACGACTTGCTACCATTAGGGCTGACTCACCATACTTGTTCTGCATATCTACCTGAGCTCCATTTTCTAGCAGTAGTTTCACAATTTCAGTATAGCCGGCTTTACTTGCACAGAGTAAGGCAAACTCTCCTTCTTCATTCACCAGATTTATCAGAGCCCCATTCTCTAACAGTAACGTAACTACTTCAGCACGACTTTGCTTACAGGCTGACAATAAAGCAGAAGAGGTGTTGGAATCTCTGGTACTAGCAGGTGGGGAAGTGGTAGAGATTTTCTCCATATGAAATAGCCACAGGAGACAAAATTGAAGCAGAAGTAGATGAATGACTTGTAAAGGATACCTTGAGGCAGAGTTTCCAATTGAAATAGCAAGGAAGACAATTGCTAAGTTATCACAGAACAACCACCACTGTATTGGGTACTTGATGTCATGTGATCAAGAAATGATTATTGGCGAGCGAGCGAGACCTTACAGGGGTAAACACAATCGAAAATCGGGGATGTTTGTTTATTTATTTATTTATTTGGCGAGCGAGCGAACGAGCGAGACACTAGTAATTAGGGGTGGATAATGCAAAATCGGGTATAGTTATATATATAATTATAGTATGTATGGATGGTACGTATGCTCTTTAAAACGCGCGCGCGGGGAACTTTTTCTCCTAAAAACACGGCTATTTAGGCTTGACTCCAGTTTATTCTGAAACTACAGCATTAAGCAAACCTTACTTTTACTTAAGCTCCAAAGTATGAGAAAATTCCTGCTAAAACGCTTGTTTTCAAGACACAAAAAGTCGATTCGACCGGTTACTATGGCATTGAAGACCCTTTTCCAGACTTAATTTCAAAAACTTCGCCGTTTTATGGGGGGATACGGAGTGCTGGTTGTTGGTTGTCAAGAGCCGTTGGTAGTCAGAATGCCGTAGTATTTAATGCTATGGAAGCTCCTACTCTCGAGGGAAGCTGAGATAAGTACGCAATTCCATATTTGTTAGCTAAATATGCAAAATTAACTCTGGCCTTTCTTTTTTTGTAGCTAAGAGCTAGTCAACAGTGACTGGTAAATTCAAATAGTCAGATTGGCTCAAATTTGGTACTACAAAAGTTACCACTGCTCAAGAAAATGAGGTAAGAAAGTAAATTTGTATTTGTGTGCTAAAATTGATTGTCTTTTGTTTTTGTAGGTGAGAGCTTGTTGTCAAGAATTCAAGGTAATTCAGATGGTCAAAGTAACTTAAATTTGATACTACAGAAGTTATCAATACTCAAGAATGATGTAAGTAGTAATTCTATATTTGTTGGCTAAAATTACAAATAATAACACTGGTTTATTTTTTATCGTAGCTGAGAGCTTGTTCAAGAGTTACTGGTGATTGAGATTATCAGAATGGTTGATGTTTGGTAAGAGAGTGATATTGTATTTGTTTGCTGAAATAAAAGATCATAACTGTTACTATAGTGTTTGCATGAACTAAGCTAAAACACATAGTAACAACACTGTTGTTTTTATGTTACCTAACTGTCAGGCTCGCTCGCCATTTGTGCTCAAGCACACCACTATGTTTGGATGTATGTATGTCATTTTGTCCTTTGACCCTCCGTATTTTTGTGTTCGCTTGGCGTTCGACCCCGTCCCAAACTTCACTAAACAGAATCCTCTGGTTTTGCGACCATTACCCATATCACCTTAGAAATTGAATTGTTTACGGCTTTGAATTGTTTTGCGGGTGCAGTTAAAACTCAAAATCTTATGGGAGCTCCATTTCTATTCGAGTTAGTGGCGGTGGTAAGTTAATGCGCTATTTGTCACAGTTATAAGCCCTACTCAACAGCATTTACTTCACAATTCATTGTCCACTAGACGAACCACGAAGGTAAGTATTGCGTAGGTATGTTCAGTTGTGTGAAAGTATTGTGCGTTACAACTACTATTAAGAATATCACAGGGAAAATTTTAAATAACGTGACTTGATTTTATTACTTCTTTTTCAATTCAAACAGTTGAGGGGAGTGGTTACTATGGCATTGAATCCCCTTTACCGTATATGCGTAATTTAACAACTCGACTTTTATTAGTAGTTTGAATAACAATAGTGTAGTTTAAGGCTCGCTCGCCATTTGTGCTCAAGCACACCACTAGTTTATTTGTATATATGTTTGGACGTATGTATGTCATTTTGTACTTTGACCCTCACGTTTTTGTGTTAGTTATTTGTTCGACCCCGTCCCAAATTGCACTAAACAGAATCCTCTGGTTTATCGATCAGTACCCGTATCACCCTAGAAATTGAATTGTTTACCGTTTTGAATTCTTTTGCGGGTGCAGTTAATACTTGACAACTTAAGGGACTTCCATTTTTATTCGAGTTAGTAGCGGTGGTAAGTCAATGCACTCTTTGTCATAGTTATAAGCCGTGCGCACAGTATTTACCTGAAAATACATTGTCCACTAGACTACTGCCAAGGAAGTCTGTGTAGGTGCATGTCCAGCTGTGTCAAAGCATTGTGTGTTACAACCACTACTTAGCTAAAGAATATCACAAAGAAAACTTTTAAATAACGTGTATTGTTTTGTTGTTGTTGTTTTTTCCTTCAATTCAAGCAGTTGCAGAGAGTTGTTACTATGGCACTGAAATCCCTTTACCCTGTATGCTAAATTAAAAAACTGGACCTGATTTTCAGTAGCTTCAGTGTTAGAATTCAATAAAAATAGTATAGTCTTTAGGCTCGCTCGCCATTTGTGCTCAAGCACACCACTAGTTCATAGTTACTATAAGTTTGTCCAAGTCGAGTTGGCACGATCGCAAGCGCGGTAATTGAGGAACCATTTAGTACTTTACCGGAAGCAATTTAGTCATGTGAATCCAAGTCTTAAGCGCGCAGCACGGGTGCACATTAATACTGTAACTATTGTAAGACAGAAATTTAGTGAAATTTATGGAGTTTTTCGGGCGCTGTACAGCTCATCTCGTCTGTTTTCAATTATATTTATGTTTTTTACACCCAGATAGCTAATGTACAGCAGATGGAAAACGCAAACGGGTGGGGCGTTCTTCTAAAGAGACAGGATTATAATCAGTCGATTCTACCTACTGTGTCCCAAGAAATATTCTGATATTCACAGGATTCAGCAGTACAGCACTGTAAACTTGTAGCTAAAGTTACTAGACTTTCTTGTTAAATAATTATTTTTTACCTATGGGTGGGTGATAGGAAAGCAGGCTATAACCTTTACTTAACGTTATGCTATGCATGGAAAAGCTCAATGCACATTTTTGTTCACATTGTTATTATTGTGGTACTGGTGAAGTAAAAATTCATTGTTACTCTCGCTTTGAATTTTGCACATGAAGACATTTGCAAGCTCAATTTGAATGTTCACACAGTGAAATACTTGCGCATAGACTTCAACAAATGTTAACTTAGTTATCTGCATGCTTGCCACGATTGTGGTGGCAAACCGAGAACAAAAATGTGTATTGTAGTGACATGTATATACTTTGTGGCAAACGTTTGAATTAAGTAAAGCAAACTAGAAAAACGCTATGTAGTGTGAAGTGGTAAGAAGAGCCAGTTTGGTTTTGGTTGGACGGTGAGTGTATTTTATCGTCAATACTGAGTACAGCAAGTTAATTTCAAGAAAGAGTATATCGCGTGGTTCTAGCGATTCAATTTATAGGTTTACAAATACCAAATAAACTCAGAATACTGACAATACAAAACTCAGTGAGAAAGTGATACACGTGACGACTGCAATATGACAAGACTGACAGTTCAAAGTTCAGTGTTTGGTAAAGGGTCGATGTCCATTCGAGCTCCACCACATTACTCCCCCTCCAGCGATATACTAGAGAGCGAAGAAATCAGATAGATGAACTGGCCAGTGCACGCGACGACCCGAACGTGTAGTGTGAGTAAGTTGTGGCATCTCTGTACTGGGCAGTGGTTGGTTTGAAGTGAGTGGGAGAGACGGAGGAGCAGAAGAGTTTGGCGTATGTGACTGAGGAACTTCCATGAAAGCTGGCTTTAGCCTGTCGACGGAGACGGTATCTCGACGTCCATTAATGTCCACTGTATAATATTTAGCAGATCGATCCAGGACCTGGAATGGGCCGTCATATGGAGGTTGGAGTGGCTTGCGGACAGCATCACGACGAATGAAAACATGAGAAGAGTTTTGAAGAGTGCTAGTAGTACTGTCGACAGGGTGTGCAGCAGCACGAGGAGGAGTTGCTGTAAGACGCTGCATTCTGTTCCGGAGTGCTGTCACATAGGTGGTTGGATCCGGGATAGAGTCCTCTGTGTGCAGTGAAAAGAATGCGCCTGGTAGACGTAACGTTGTGCCATACACTAGCTCAGCGGCGCTGCACCCTATGTCTTCCTTCAAGGCCGACCGAACCCCAAGGAGAATGAGAGGGACAACATCTGACCAATGTTCCTGGTTGGGATGACCTTTGAGTGCTCCTTTCAGCTGTCGGTGGAAACGTTCCACTAGGCCGTTGGCACAAGGATGATATGCTGTGGTGCGCATGTGTTTGGTCCCCAAGAGACGTGTGAATGCTTGCCATAAGTGAGACTCAAACTGACCACCCCGATATGTCGTGACTGTGCTTGGCATGCCGAAACGAGATATCCATGACGTGATGAATGCTTGCGCCACTGTCTCGGCTGTGCAATCTGCGATTGGGGTTGCTTCAGGCCAACGAGTAAAACGATCTACACATGTGAGGAGGTATGTACATCCGCGAGACGAGGGCAGGGGTCCGACTAGGTCAATGTGTACATGGTCAAACCGTGCGTCTGGCGTAGAGAATGTGCCTGGTGAAGATCGAGTGTGCCGATGAACTTTGGCTTTCTGGCACTGCACACAGGAGCGAGCCCAACGCCTGACGTCGCTGTTGATACCTGGCCAGACAAAATGTCGGGTTACTAGGCGTTGTGTTTCTCTTATCCCCGGGTGAGATTGACAGTGCAGACAATCGAACACGTGGCGGCGGAAGCTTTCCGGCACCACTGGTCGTGAAATCCCAGTTGAAACATCACAGAGTAGAGAGACACCATCGGACATCGCTATCGGAACTTGCTGGAGATGAAGTGAAGAGTCTGCTTGCAATGTGGAAAGAGTAGGATCCTCGAGCTGAGCGGCAGCCATGGCCTGGAAATCTACGATCGTTGTGGTATTTCCAGTGTGAAGAGCATTCACAGGTAAACGAGACAAGGCATCTGCTACTGCATTGTCAGAGCCAGGGACATGGCGAATGTCTGACGTGAACTGACTGATGTAGTCGAGGTGTCTAGACTGTCGAGGAGAATAGCGATCCGGTTTGCTGGACATTGCAAAGGTGAGGGGCTTGTGGTCTGTGAGTATGAAGAACTGTCGACCTTCCACAAAGTGTCTGAAATGTTTGACTGCTAGGTACACAGCAAGAAGTTCTCTATCAAACGCACTATAACGTGTCTCGGCTGGCTTGAGACTCTTGGAGAAGAATGCAAGTGGCTGCCATTGTCCGTGGATAAATTGCTGGAGGACTGCGCCTACTGCCGAGTCTGAGGCATCCGTCATAATGCAGGTTGGTGCTCCCAAATGCGGATGAGCTAGCAGCGTGGCGTTGGCTAGAGCCGTCTTTACAGCAGTAAAGGCTGTCGTAGCATCTTCACTCCATACCAAAACTTTAGGAGAAGCTCCAGAAAGAAGACGGTTGAGCGGATGCAGCAGGTTGGCTGCATTGGGAATAAATCGTCGGTAAAAATTTACTAAACCAAGGAACTCTCGTAACTTGCGCTTGGATGTTGGCCGAGGAAATTCACGAACAGCTTGGATTTTATTCTCCAGTGGACGAATACCTGTAGAATCCACGTGGTAACCCAAGAAGTCGAGTGACGGAACTCCAAACACGCTCTTGTGAATGTTGATAAGAATGCCATGATCGTCTAGACGTTGCAGCACACAGCGGAGGTGTTCCATATGTTCCTCTCGAGAAGATCTGGCGATCAAGAGGTCGTCTATGTATGGATAGCAGAAGGGCAAGCCGTGCAGCACCTGGTCGATGAACCTTTGGAATGTTTGTGCCGCGTTCCGCAATCCAAAGGGCATGCGTAAAAATTCAAAAAGACCAAAAGGTGTGGTAACAGCGGTTTTAGGTACATCCTCAGGAGCCACCGGAATTTGGTGGTATGCTCGGACTAAGTCTATGTGAGTGAAGATGACTGTTCCTTGTAGATTGGCAGTGAAGTCATGTAAGTGAGGTATCGGGTATCGGTCAGGCACGGTAAGTTTATTGAGTGCACGATAGTCTCCACATGGGCGCCAATCTCCTGGCGTGCGCTTCGGCACCATGTGGAGTGGAGATGACCAACTACTGGAAGAAGGCTGGATGATGCCTAACTGCAGCATGTGGTCGAACTCCTGCTTAGCCACCTGAAAGCGCTCTGGAGCCAGCCGTCTCGTACGTCCAAAGACAGCAGGGCCAGTCGTGTCGATGTGATGAGTCACAGTGTGCTTGATCGGGCGATCAGTGGAGCATGGCTGCGTGACTGACGGGAATTCGGACAAAAGTTTGAGAAATGGATTGGTGTTGTCCTGTGGAGTAACAGTGAAACCGGAGAATAAGTGATCTCGACAAGTAACTCCTTGAACTCGTAACTGTGTAGTAGAATCGGAGAGTATGCAATGGCGCATGTCAACCAGTAGACCAAAGTGGTAGAGGAAATCGGCACCAAGCACTGGCTGAGGTACGTCGGCGATGATAAAAACCCATCTAAACGCTCGGCGTAAACCTAAGTCAAGAGTGAGTGAACGCAACCCAAAAGTTGGTATGTTCGAACCGTTGATGGCTTGAAGGCGTAGTTCTCCTGGTCCGGCAGAACGTTCAGCAGAGGACGGAGGGACGATGCTTACTTGTGCGCCTGTATCAACCAGAAAACGGAGAGCTGTAGATTTGTCGTAAACGTAGAATAGGCGACCTTTCGGGGATGGGCCGGTGACACTGGTCGCCGCTAGCGACCGGCCTGGAAGTTTAACTTCCGCGAACAGGGTGATCGGCATCTTTTTGCTTGGCTGCCAAACTTACGATGATACCAACACAGGGTTTCCTGATCATCAGGTGAGTCGGATGTTTCAGCTGAGTCGGCAGGGGGTGTAGAGGGGCGACGCGAAGGACGGTTGGACGAGCGAGAAGAAGATCTGGTGCGAGACAGGTTGTGAACCAGCATGCTCAAGCGTGAAACTTGTTCACGAAGCTGATCCACTTCTGTAGCTAAGGGGGGTGGCGTGGAGACACTTGCAATGGCGGTTGGAGGGGCGGCAACCTCCATTACTTTGTCAGCGAGATCAGCCTGTTGTTCTAAACCAGTACCATCTGGCGTGGATGCCAGAACCATCCTCACATTTGGTGGGAGGCGTTGTAAAAACAGCTCTCTGAGGAAAGAATCATCAGTCAAGCCAGGGCGATCACCAAGAAGCTGCCTCATGCGACGTATTAACTGAGTAGGCTTCCTGTCACCTAGCTCCTCAGCAGTGAAGAGCATCTGAAGCTTTCGTTGCTCAGAAGCGGTGGTGCGCTTCGTTAGTTGAGCCTTGAGAGTCTTGTAGGGGTCGACTGCAGGGGGTCTGATCAATAACTCTCTCACCTCGACGGCAAACTCGGGGGCTAAGGAGGACACTATGTAGTCGAACTTCGACCGTTCGGAAGTTATACGGCGGCAAGCAAACTGGGCTTCGACTTGAGCGAACCATAACTCTGGGTCCGCGGGCCAGAATGGCGGTAGCTTCAACGCCACGGAAACAGCTGCGATGCCGGGGGCGGAGCCGCCACCGGATGTTGGAACGGGGTCGTCATGGGATGAAGTTCTGGCAGGACTAGGCGGGTATTCTCTAGTACTCTCTCGAACCGGGCTGCTTCCTCCAGACATGGCTCGTCGGGGTCACCAATATCGCGTGGTTCTAGCGATTCAATTTATAGGTTTACAAATACCAAATAAACTCAGAATACTGACAATACAAAACTCAGTGAGAAAGTGATACACGTGACGACTGCAATATGACAAGACTGACAGTTCAAAGTTCAGTGTTTGGTAAAGGGTCGATGTCCATTCGAGCTCCACCACAAGTATGGCTAGGAATATTTTCTATTGAGGGGGAGGGGAAGGACTTTCGCTAGGGTACATATATTTCCCTCTATGAAATGCTGTTGAGTGATCAGTCGTAGCTTTACCTTTTAGTTGATGAAAGTTTGTATAAAAGTCTATTCCGAAACTGCTATATCTATTGATATGGTGATCTATTTTAGTTGAACTAGACTGTTTACCCGGCACAGTAAATAGGCTGACTATTTTGTGTAAAAGTCAGAAATTTTGATTTAACTTGACTTGTAAAGCAAATTTTTGTATTACTTCAGATGGTCAGAGTTTTATCCGGGATTTTGGCTGGAGTGGGGAGACTTTTAGTGTTCAGTCACAAATGTTTGTAGCTAATATATGATACACATAAACAAAATTCACTTCACACTGATTATTGTGTGGTCCTATGCACTAAATGGTTAACTTCAGGTGGGAGCATTGGGGGAAATTTTTAATCAAATTAATGAAAAAAATTCTGAGAGGGTAAACTTAGCTGGGGGATAGAGATTCAAGAGACTGCCCCTCTGTGATGTTTAGATATTTCCTCTTACTATGCTTGTGTCTAAGATTGATTTTTTATTTATTTTTATGGCCAATAAGAAATACAAATGATTCAGGCGACGACAACTTCAATCTAGGTCAAGCCCTTCCACACAGGTCAACCGAAACAGCAAAAAAAAAAAAGGTCAGATGATCAGATGGTGGGAGCTATTCAGGCTGTTATAATGAATCAAGCAGCTGATAACTACCAGGTTCCTCGTAGTACTCTTAAGGACAGACTTAGTGGAAGAGTGACACATGGCGTCAACCCCGGTCCAAAGCCATACTTGACAAAAGATGAAGAGCAAGGTCTTGCAGATTATCTTATAAGTGCTGCTAACATTGGGTATGGAAAGACTCGTAGAGATGTCCTTTGCTTAGTTGAGATATACCTTCAGCAAAAAGGGTTTCTGAAAGCACTTTCAGTCAGTAGGGGCTGGTGGCATAATTTTATGAAACGTAACTCATCCCTTCGACTTCGCATGGGTGATTCTACGGCTGGAGTAAGGATGGATGCCATGAATGAAGAAAACATGAAAAACTACTTCAAAATGCTGAAGAAAACACTGGATGACCATGGTTTTGACAAGCACCCTGAATCTGTCTATAACATGGATGAAACAGGTATGCCTCTTTGTCCTCCTCCACCTAGAATAGTAGCCAAATAGGGACAGAAAAAGGTTCGCTATTGTACATCAGGCCAGAAGTCACAAGTAACAGTGATTGGACGTGGTAGCACTACAGGACAAGTCATACCACCCTTCATTATTTTTCTGGAAAACAAATAAATTTATTAGGGACTCTGAACGGTGTGAATGGTTCGCGTTTTGCTGTTAGTGACAATGTTGGATAGATCAAGAATTGTTCAAGTTCTGGCTCAGTGATCATTTTCTACCCAATGCATTGTCTGGATGCCCACTTCTCCTATTGCTTGATGGACACAGTTCCCATTTTGAGCCATGTACAATTCAGCATGCTCGTGACTGTGGTGTAGTCATGCTATGCTTGCTACCACATACTACACACGAATGTCAACCCCTTGATACAAGCTTCTGTCGCTCACTCAAGTCTCACTGGCAAAATTTTTGTCATAGATTTTATCAGACTAATCCTGGTAAAGTGATTACCAAGTTAAATTTCAATTTAGTGTTTAAACCAGCCTGGGAGAGTGTTGCAACTCCTGCAAATCATGTTAATGGCTTCAAGAACTGTGGCATATATCCCTTCGATCCATCTGCAATATCGATTGTCACTCATACAGGTGAGTCTGTACATTTGAACTTAAAATACAAATGAACCAGAAGTTGTTGGGGCTGTGAATGTCTGTAATCAATCAGCACATTGCCAACCCTTCCCCTCCCCCCCCCCTCCCCCCCCTCCCCCAAGCTAAATCTATAAAATCCACCTTATTTTACGCACTTCAGCTAAACATTTGGCTTTAATTAAGTGCCTGAAGGTAACATTTATCACATTATAGCGAATATTAGTGAGCAATGTATCAATTTCTGCTAATATTAAAACTTGTGAACAAAAAAAATTGAACCCCATATGAAGCTTGTACCTAAACCTGAATTGCTAAAATATATACCTGTCTAATACTCCATAACAAATTGTCAATATATTTCCAAATTTGGGTATGGTTTCAAGGATAAGGTCAATTCTAATTCCTGTTGCTACTGCGATATTTCCTTTTTTTATCATGCTTTATTTTGTGTCACTTTTTTTCAGGCTGCCATAGAGCATTAGCTCATGGGTAGTTGGCTTTACCTTATGTATTGTATGCTAAAAAAAAAAAAGAAGGACATTTTAATTCTCTAAATGAAAGCCTGTCTGTGGTAAGGGTTTTTTGGTACTAGTTAAGGACAACTAAAGTTAGTACACAGTGTACTTGTTGAATATTATGGTACTCATAACTAAATGTTTTGATGTTGTTAAATTGATTATATTTTTCCTTAGGTGATGGACCACTTACTACCAGTGTGTCTATCGAATGTGAGGCAAATGACCATAGTAATGATCAAAGGAGCATTACAGGACATTGTGAAGAAGATTTAGTTGCTGATCAGTCAGCTGGTACCACCTCAACAACCTTCACCCTTGAAGAGGAACTTCTTTTTGCTCAACGCTTGGAAGAAGGATATGACTTGGTTGATCCTAAGTACACAGAATGGCTCAAATACAATGTTCCAGAACACCACAATTCCCTGGCTGTTACAACACTCACTGAATTGCCTACTCAAATCGCAGTCACCACACGGATCCACTTCTCGTGTCACAGCAGATGTCTTAGCAGGTACCGCACCCCTGGGATCAAGTTTGCATGTCACAGCAGATGTCTTAGCAGGTACCACACCCCTGGGATCAAGTTCGCACATCACAACAGATGTAGCAGGCACCACACCCCTGGGGTCAAGTTCGCACGTCACAACTGATGTCTTAGCAGGTACCACACCCCTGGGATCAAGTTCGCACTTCACAACAGATGTCTTAGCAGGTACCACACACCTGGGATAAAATTGAGCTCAATGCAGCACACGTGATAGTTGGGGAATAATAATCAATTGAATCCAATAAGCCTACCAAGGGGAATTTGATTAGGTCATATATTGTGAACGGCTAAGGCAATCAAACTCGATTCTGATAAAATGTGTCAGTTCAAAAACAGTTCAAGTTATGCTTTCTTTTCAGTTTGACTCCTGCCATTCTACTAAAATATCCTTCAATATTTGTGGTAGTAATAATTTATTTATTTTTTTTTTTGGGGGGGGGGGGGAATTTCACTTTAAATGCCTAATTTGTATTTGTGATGTTACATACCTGTATTGTTTAACTTTCTAAGTACCACACCCACTGAATCCCCTCCAGTCAGAGTGTAGGCGGAAGAGTAGAGAGAAAGACAGAGAAGAGGACAGACAAGACAAAGAAAGAGAAAGATGGATGAGAAGATAGAAGAGAGATGAAGAGGATAAAGAAGACACAGTTATTTAAGTCATTTTGTGTCATTAAAGTTTGCATGTGTAATGTTATAAGCATCGTGGTTCATGCCATCCAATTGTAGTTCTGTGTGTTGCACCTATTTAGATTATTATGCATGCATGTATATTTTGTGCCCGGATTATTCCGTGACCACACCTTCATACCTGTGCGCATGCGGGTCTTGAGCTATATAAAAACTCGACCCCGCTTGCGTATAATCAGTTCCCCTAATGTTAGTTTAAACCCTAAACTGAATTTAGACTTCAGGGAGAGGGCTAGCCATCTGGGAGAACTCTGGTGGCAGCATTCACTAGGGTTCTTCAAGTAATAGTCGTTGCCGAGCCTTAGTGTCTACCTTCGGTGATTGAGTCTCAAGCTGACCTTGTCGGGAGAACTGACCTTACCTCTTGGGCCAGCAGATCGCCTACCCACATTCTGGTAGCAGCGGTGCCGAAACGAGTCTTTTCCTACACTTGTCGATTTGAGCTACTACTTGGACGTCTACTTTCGATTTCAAACTCGGGTGGACCGTCCGTTCCTCTGTGCGTTTCTGTGGCCTAACGCGTGCGTCTGACTGCTGCTATTGACCGATTTCAAACTCGGATTACGTCGCGGCTCGACTTCGTTCGCCTATCGCCTCTGGATCGCCATTATCTTCTTCATCCCTATCTGGAGCGCACTACACGTGTCGCCTAATTGGATTTCGTGGATTCGCTAAGTTGAACTTGTCATTTTCCGTGTTTGTCACTTTGTTAATTGGATTTGTGTCACTTTGTTTGTGTGTGCGTTTTACAGGCAGCTTGAGTTTTATACTTCCTTATTTGGTCTTGTGTTCATTATCACTTTGTCATTTGTTGTGTCAGAGAGTTTTATTTGCTTACTTGGCACTTTTGGACTTTGTCATTTTGTTTGGTTGTTGTTTTGTCTCTGTAGGACATCTCCTCCTTGGATCACTTGGATGAGCCAGAGGGAGCAGCCTGATAGAGGGTGCAAACGTAAGAAGCAGGTTGTGGTATTGAATCGTGGTAATTCTGCTGTGTCTGTTGAGTCTTCAGCAGCGGTAACTGTTGTTCATTCTCCTTTCAGTGGTAGTTCTAGTAGTAGTGTGGAGCGTAGTTCTGTTACTTCTGTTGCGCCTAGTTCATTGTCTTGTGGTAGTTCTACTGCTGATACTATTGTTCTTGGAGATTCTGATTCTAATCCTAGCGATATTTCTGGCCTTACACTTTCTGAACCAATTTGTGTCGCTACTATTTTTGAAAACTTTAAAGCCCGTGGGTGTAATATTCTTGGTGATTTGACTGATAGTGATACAACTCTAGTATACCCCACAATGTCTGAGGACGAACGTGATTCTGACCATAGGAGTGCTGGTGGCAGTGCTTCCTCTATTAACCCTGAGATGCGTTCTCTTTTCCGTGAGTTCTTTTCTTAATTTAGTAGGTCTGGTCTTATGCCTGATAGGCCTAGGGAGAGCTCCACGGATGCTGATTGGACAAGGCAACTTAATGCTTTGGCCCCACATAAGGATGGCGTAGACATATCCAAATATATCCGCAAGCTCGAGGCAGACTTGAGTGACATTGGCTGCCCAAGGCGACGCTGGAAATCTATATTGTTACAGAAATTGCAATCCAAGTCTGCGTCCTCTATTGTTGCTGGTCTTGACAGAGATACGACTGATTATGATCAGGTTAAAGAGATTCTCATTGAAGCGCTTGGCTCTAGCTTGACTTCGCTGGGTGTCAAGCTGACTACCGATTTTGCTAATTCGACGAGGTCGATGAATCCTCTCGAAACATATGTCCACCTGAAGAGTTTAATGGACTCGGTTGACATGATGTGCAGAAGCAAGGACGAACTGTTGCTCTTCTTTGCCTGTGCCACGTACAGAGCGTCCAGGCCTGTAGCGCAAAGGGCTCTTATGGACCAACGGGAATTTACATGCTTTAGGGACCTTAACAAATTTGCCCTCTCGATCAATACCTCCGATTCTGATAGGTCCTTTCATAGTGGTAGTAGATATAATAAGTTTAGTGGCAATAATTCTGTTGAGTGCTTTAAATGCCATAAATTTGGACATAGATTTTATGAGTGTAAGAACCAAGTGTCAAGTGGTAATGGTAGTATTCCTAATAACGTATTGGGCAGTAATAGTGGTAGGTCAACTGGCATTGTCTGTTTCACTTGCCATGAGCCCGGCCATAAATCGCCGGATTGCCCAACCAGGAAGAATAATCACAGTGGTAACTCCGAATTTAGTTCGGAGAGTAGTAAGAAAGCTGGAGTGAAAAAGAATCGCACTTACAATACCAATTGGGTGTCGGTTAGTAATGGTACCCCTTATGTTAAAGGGTTTGTCAATGGTTCTCAGTGTAAGATTGTGCCCGACACTGGGGCCGAGATCTCCATAGTTCCTGGGTGTTTGGTCTATGGTGACCAGCTCACAGGTGAACAAGTTGATGTTAAAGGGTGGGATGGTAGACCTGTCACCCTTGATACGGCCATAGTAGATTTCATGTTTAAAGGCCGAACCTTTAGTTCCAGAGTGGCTGTCGCACATGTAGACAGCTTGTGTGGGTGTGTGTTGTTTTCAGTTCCAATGGAAACAGCCACAGCAGAGCATCTCTTGCTGGATACCGCCGCCAAGTCCGATGTTTCTGGCTTGGGGGCGGGGCAACTACGTGATACCCGTAGCATCCAGCCATCCACCCAGGTGGATGCCTGCTCTGGTGGTGTTATGGAGGAGGCTTCTTATACCCCCTCTGCACAGGCCACTAACCAGGTAGAGACAGTGAATGTGAGTGTTGTGACAAGAAGCAAATCTAAACAGCAGAGTGAGAAACAGTTACAAGTTGAGACAGTGCATGTCAGTGAATCTGATCCCCAACCTCTTAATTCTGATGACGAATTTGAAAGGCTTGCAGCCATAGATGTTTCTTATGTATCTCCTGTAGTAGGTGTTGGGTCTGATGTCTGTAATCCTTCTGTTGTTGGGCTTCTTCAGGGCTCTGACGAGGATGGGAATGGGGCTGGTGTTGTAGGTAGTGCTGTCAGTGACGGGCAAACTGGTGTTCCTTTCTTCCCATTGGATTGTACCCCCTTGCCTAATGCAAACGTATCTCCAGAGTCTGATAGCAGTGATAGTTCTGTAGACGAGCTGCAGTTAGCACCTCCTGTGTTAGCTGAGGGTGTTCAAGATCTCAAGAGTGCCCTTGTGGCCGATGAGTCTCTGTCCAAGTTCAGGGACTTGGGGGAAAAGAATCTCAACGGTTACTCATTTAAAGATAGGTTGTTAGTTCACACTGTGTTGTTGAATAATTCCCCTGTATCTAGAATTGTTGTGCCCACTGTTTTCAGGAACAAGTTACTCTCTTTGGCCCATGACAAAACGGCTCATGTTGGAGTCCGGGGCATGCGAAGTGTGCTGGGCAAACGTTTTACGTGGCCTGGTGTCCACGGTGACATTGCTGCTTTTGTTAAATCCTGCGATACATGTCTCCGTGTTAACAGTGCTGGTAATCAGAAAGCCAAGATGATTGAAAGAAAAATTGTGTGTGTCCCATTCGAGAGTGTTTGTGTGGACTTAGTTGGCCCCTTGCCCAAGGGCAAGAGGGGTGCCAAGTATCTATTTACTTATGTTTGTTTGGCCAGTCGTTGGCCTGATGCTTTACCAATGCGTACTGCCTCAGCCACTGAGGCAGCGCAATGCTTTGTGGAAATTATAAGCCGTACGGGTATACCCCTTCGTGTGTTATCTGATAGAGGAACTATCTTCCTCTCAAAGTTGATGTCAGGCGTCTGCAATATGCTAGGTATCGATGCTGTTGCTACTTCCCCATACCGCCCACAGTCAAATGGTGTGGTGGAACGAATGCATGGGAGTCTGAAACCTATGCTGTCAAAAGCTGTGGAGGCTGGGTTAGATTGGGTCGACTTCCTGCCTTAGCCCTTTTTGCCCTCAGACAAGTCCCAAACAGAGATGTCGGGTTCTCTCCCCATTGTATTGTATATGGGAGGGATGTGATGGGCCCCCTGGATATCCTTTATGAGGGTTGGGTTGACCGTGATTTCGAGTCAGTCAATGTGGACGATTGGCTCCTCCAGTTGAATGATAGGCTAGCGGTCATACATGATCTGGCTGTAGCTAACCAATCTGATAGCAGTGGTAAACGTGCTCTTACCTTTAACAGGCACAAGCAAGACATGCCGCTGGAAGTGGGTACCAGCGTGCTTATGAGAGTCCCTGGCTTGAAAGCAGCCCTCCAAGCTGCCTGGGAAGGACCCTATGTTGTTGTTGGCAAATCATCCCGCGTAACTTACCAAATTTCTAAGGGAGAAGGCCATCCCACTAGACTTGCTCATAGAGATAATCTCAAGTTGTATGTTTCTAGACCATTGTCTGTCAATGCAGTTACTTGGATAGCAGAGGAGCAGGGTATTGGCCATGATCTGCTCACCAGCAAAGCAACCCTCAGTGATGATAAGTGCCCTGGGTTTAGACAGAACGAATTAGATGCCCTCCTGCATGACCTAAAGTGTCATTTCCGAGACACTCCCGGATTGTGCTCAGCAGGTACCTGTAAGATAGTGATCGCAGACGGTGCTGCTGTAGTTAACTTGCCCCCTAGGCAAATCCCAGCAGGCATTAGAGAAGCTGTGAAGAATGAAATTGACGTGTTGTTGAGAGATGGTATTATCATTGAGTCCAGTTCAGCTTGGGCTAGTCCACTAGTCCCTGTCCGCAAGAAGGATGGCAGTGTCCGTATATGTGTGGACTTCAGACAGTTAAATGCAGTCACTCCGTTGAGGAGGTATTGGTTACCGTCTCTGACGGAAATTCTAGACCAAGTTGGTCCCAATGCATGTTTGTCTACCTTGGACCTTACTGCCGGTTTTCACCAGTTGGCCATGGAAGAGTGTTCCAGTGAACTCACCACATTTGTGTGTCCTTTCGGTAAATTCCGGTATCTTAGAATGCCGTTTGGTCTCAAAAATGCTCCTGCTATTTTTCAAGCAGTGATTGAGAACGTTTTAAAGCCAGTTTCCGATTGTTGTCGTAATTATGTAGATGACGTTGTGATATACAGTCGTACTTGGTCTGATCATTTGTATCATTTGAGAAAGGTGATTGAGTGCCTTGGTGCCTCAGGTTTAACTATTAAACTCAGAAAATGTTGTTTTGGCCGTACACACTTATTGTACTTAGGTCATAAGATTGGTGCAGGTTTGCTTGCAGTCCCTGAGCACAGAGTCTCAGCTTTGGCTCACTTCGTTAGGCCTAGGACGAAGAAGCAACTTCGTTCTTTTCTAGGGTCTGTCTCATATTATCGTAGATTCATACCCAACTTCGCCGACTGCTCTAGCACCCTCACTCCTGCTACCTCCTTGAGGGCTCCTCTCCAGGTGGTCTGGACTGAGGAGATGGACTCCAGATTCTGTGAGTTAAAATTGTCATTGTGTCGTAGTAGTTCTTTGGTTATTCCAGCCCCAGATGACGTGTTCATCCTATACACGGACGCGTCAGGTGCCGGTGTAGGTGGTTGCCTCCATGTTGTCCGTGGACAAGAGGAACTACCAGTCGGATTCTTCTCTCGTCAGTTGCGTCCTGCGGAAAGGAATTATTCAGTCTCTGAACTCGAGTGTCTCGCCATTGTGGCCAGTCTGAAGCATTTTGAGTACTTTGTATATAGCAAAGAGGTGACAGTCGTCACAGATCACAAACCGTGTCTGGCTCTAGAAAATGGGAGCCACCTCAACAAGCGTCTGCTTCGGTTCGCCCTCGTGTTGCAACAATTTAATGTTTTCTTAGAGTATCGTCCTGGCAAGTTGCACGCCAATGCTGATGGCATGAGCAGGCAGGCGTGGCCGTCGGCAGAAGTCGAGTCCGCCCAAGTGTGTTCATCAGATTTATCCCCTGGCCAAATCTTAGGGGGGGGGAGATGTGGGCGGAAGAGTAGAGAGAAAGACAGAGAAGAGGACAGACAAGACAAAGAAAGAGAAAGATGGATGAGAAGATAGAAGAGAGATGAAGAGGATAAAGAAGACACAGTTATTTAAGTCATTTTGTGTCATTAAAGTTTGCATGTGTAATGTTATAAGCATCGTGGTTCATGCCATCCAATTGTAGTTCTGTGTGTTGCACCTATTTAGATTATTATGCATGCATGTATATTTTGTGCCCGGATTATTCCGTGACCACACCTTCATACCTGTGCGCATGCGGGTCTTGAGCTATATAAAAACTCAACCCCGCTTGAAAAATCAGTTCCCCTAATGTTAGTTTAAACCCTAAATTAGACTTCAGGGAGAGGGCTAGCCATCTGGGAGAACTCTGGTGGCAGCATTCACTAGGGTTCTTCAAGTAATAGTCGTTGCCGAGCCTTAGTGTCTACCTTCGGTGATTGAGTCTCAAGCTGACCTTGTCGGGAGAACTGACCTTACCTCTTGGGCCAGCAGATCGCCTACCCACACAGAGTCACTGCACAACGTGGATTATTGATTCCTGGTGCAGTCACCACATGTACTGGAGTTGCGGTTACCATGCTGGTTCCATGGTGGTCTCCTTCAGTTGCAAATTCGAGTACTGTATCACTCACCAAAGTTACACCTGTTGCTTCCCAAATTTACGTTCACCATTCACCAATCTATTGAATTTACCTGTGGCCATTCGATATCATCAAAGACGGGTTCAGCACGTGTTCTCACTAGCAATGAGTGTTGGTCACTTTATAAAGTGAAGGAAGAGAAAAAGAAGTGTGAAGCTGAGGAGAAGGAAAAGCGAAAACAGGAAAGAGAAAGGAAAAAAAGGGAAAAAGAACTAGAACGAAGAAGAAAGGCCGAGGAAAGAATTCGACGAACTGAGGAGAAAGAAAAGAAGCGTAAGCAGGCAGAGGAGGAGAAAGCTAAGAAAAGTTTACAACACAAAGCTGTGACAGGCAAGAAACGCTCTCGAGAGGTCACTACTGAAACTTCAACAAATGAAGGACATTTGAATTTAGTTGAAGGTGGGAGCAAGATTACAAGTAGACGTACTCTGCACAAGAGATCAAAAGTTACAATGGACAGTAGCATATTCACAGATTTATGTTGTGTCTGCTTCAGTTCTTTAGAAGAGGACGAAGGAACGGGCAGAGAATGGCTTCAGTGCATCTGTTCAAGGTGGATTCATGAAGACTGTGTCGTACCAAACCCCAATGGTGAAAATAAACTTTGTCCCATATGTTGAACTCTGAACTTTAATTCGTAGCATTTGATCTTTTCATTTTTTTTTGTAAGTCATGATTTTTTTTTTCTTGTTGGCATTCCAATGAAAATGAAGTAAACTCCAATGGCAGTAGCACATTGTGGTAATGTTGGTCAAGGGTTTTTGTTTTTGTTTTTCAGATTGAGGGGGGGGAGGTGCTTGCCTTCTTCTTTGTACAGTAAACACTTCCAATAAACAATATTTCTGTACAGTCCCCTAAAATTCATATACTGCCCCCCCCCCCCCCCCCCCCACCTTCAATCCGAAACAATTGAATAGTAAATGGGCAATTTAGTTGAAGCTAAGTATGGTCATAGAGGTTGAACAGAAAAACTTTTTTTTTTGCCACTACCTTTGGCTATACTTAGTACCTAATTTCCTATGGGAAATTAAGTACGAACATAATAAAAGTGTGACAAGAATTCTATGGAATAAATTTGGTAAAGGATAGTCGTGTGTGAAAAATTCAATGGTGATATTTAAATAGTGTAGTTTTGCGATGGAAGTGAGTAGGGGTTGAATGTTTGTTCACAGGCCTATAACCAATGCAGTGGACACTACTGCGACGGGCAGATATTTGGTGGTCCTGGGCGATAATCGAGGCCTGACTGCTTCTGCACTGTTTCTGCACAGCGACCTGCAAATTGTGTATTAAAAATATGAGTATTGCAAGGCGATAGAAGATGAAATAACCTCAGGATTGGTCGAAACAATAAATTTTTAAATCGTTCAGCTAATGAGTTATGGTTCGTGGGGCAAACTTGGTCCCATAAAATAATGAGGTCTTATGCTCATGTGTGTGTGTGGTGGTTATAATACATTTAACAACTAGTAGAGTCAATTGCTCTGGTTCTTACAATGTCTTTTGAGTGTCCTGTAGTTAAAATCTGCTGTACATTTGTATGAGAGGGTACAGTGATAAAGTCAGTCCATTCAACAAGATACTTTGAAGAAGGTGGCTTCCTAAGAGAATGCAGCATTAACCTGTTGCAGTGAGGATTGCCTCACTTCAAGATCAACAAAGACACTCTACCACAGGAGGAGAGATAAGAAACTCTCTAATTGATTTCCATTCAAACTAATGGAGAAGAAATTAAACTTATTAAACTCCCATTAAAGTACTTACAGATTCACAAACAGTATTTTTCAATTAACTGGCGCGGAGAATCCTGCTGCAACTTTGTTTCAACCAAAAAGTTTATAGCTACTCTCTTCTTGAAACAATTGTGAAGTCTTTGTCAAGTTTCGCTTCTTTGCCACTACTTTCAAAGTTCATTCAGGTAATTCTGTTAGTTTAGTCTGGGATCAGAGACTTTAGATTCTCTGATGATGGAAAGGAATACACTGTGCACTACAGTTAGATGTAATTTCTGTCCTATTTTTCTGTAAAAAGAGTCTGTTCGCTCGCCAAGCATTTGCGCTATTCGAGCGCACCACTAGTGGTATTTCATTCAGGACCAAATTGGATATTACATTCCAATAGGTATGCTGAGTAAGCAATTTTTGCGAACGTATTTGAGAAATGCATCTATGGTGGCAGTATTTTTGTGCACTAGATATGATGTTGCTTTGATGGTCATTTGAGAACAAACAAAATTAAGATTTGAGAATGGGAATGCCTTGTGCCATGAAATATCCATACATTTGAGAATGAATAATTTTTGCCATTTGAATGAATAATTTTTGCCACTTTTGTCCTGAATGGAATGTCACAGCTATTGGCTATAGCTAGCTAATTAGATTGTAGCTTCTCGTGTGGCTGAAATCAGAGAATGAGACTGATAGGGTGTGCCATGAAATATTGATTACATAAGTATAGCTATTAGAAGACTTACAGTATAGATGTGTATTACTCAGCGGTGATGGAAGTGGGGGCATACCTTTCTACCCTCCTAAGATTTATTGCTTGGGGGAGGGGGAGGGGGAGGGGGGCACACACTATGCAGATTTAAGTATTTAATTGCATCAGTAAACTTGTATTTAGGTTAGTTAATTAATTGTTCATGGTTTTCGTGAGAGTAAATCGGGCTTGTGACCATGGTACCCCCCCCCCCCCCCCCCCCCCCCCCCCCACTTTGAATGAAGTAGATTCCATTACTCCTATTGCCAAGATGACTCATATCCTTTGACACTTAATTGATCTTGTTGTGCTGCTCTATATTTGCTAGATTGCTTTGCCGTGACCATGGTACCACCCCCCCCCCACTTTGAATGAAGTAGATTCCATTACTCCTATTGCCAAGATGACTTATATCCTTTGACACTTAATTGATCTTGTTGTGCTGCTCAAATTTGGGCTATATTTGCTAGATTGCTTTGCCGTAAGCAAAGTTTGTGCTCACCAAATGAAAATACCACTGAGAATCTGTCTGGCAGGAACAGAACGTGCAGGCTACACAGGACAATATCAGCATGAACCTCGGGATTCGCTACTTGAAACCATGTTATATAATTATGTGATACATATGTTATGATAAAAACTTTGATAGAATTATAATCACATGTCAATGCATACTTTCTCCAATAATATATACATAAACTGTCACTCCCATTAGATTCAATGTTTTAATACAACATATTTTGTAAAACACAGAAAAAGATCTTCATTGTGTCGGCAAAGATAACAAAGAATGCATCAAATTAAAAATTAGTGACCTTGTTTCATGATAAACAAAAAATCTAACTAGCTAGCTACTCCAAAACTGACAATAACATGATGATCACAAAACACATTAGAATTTTATTGATAATTATAAGAAACTTCACACAAAAATAAAAGAAACAATATCAATAAATTATAACATGGGAAAGTAAATTGCTTCATCTAAATAAATTCAGACATAATATCCTCAGCACTTGGTCTGTCCATTGGCCTTTCTGACAAGCACCTCTGAATGAGATGAAATAGCTGTCTATGATGGACTTGAACGATTTTCTAGTGCTCGCAGTTCACTAGTGAGCATCTCCAACATCAAGACACCGAAGCTGTAGATGTCCATTTTAGTTGTCTGTTGGCTTGGAATCGCTGCCTCTGGTGCTGAATAAGCAGGACTTCCTGGATTCTCAGTGTGGAGCTGGCGAACTAGATTAACTGAGCCGTAGTCGGTTACTTTAGCTTTCCAATACTTAGGAGGCAGTAAAGGTTCTAGGAGAACATTAGCACTGCTGATGTCACGATGGATCATAGGATCTGGCTTCATCTTGTGGAGATAGTTTAAAGCTCTGACAATGTCAAGACTTATATGTTTCACAATGTTAGGAGTAATATATTCATCTGCCTCAATTTGTCTTCTGAGGCTGGTGGGCATCAATTTCATAAGAATCATCATATCTCCCTGAAGTATAGCTCCAATGAACTGAACTAAGTTAGGATGGCGTAGCCTAGATGTCATTTGCATTTCTCTGCGGAAGAGATCTTTATTGTGTCGGCTAACTATCTGGTTGTGGATTCTTTTGACTGCTACTTGTGCTCCTCTAAACTTGGCTACACTCACTGTTGCCCACCCACCTCTGCCTATCTCAGGACCAGTCAAATCTCTTCCCTTCTTACAACCCACTGCTCATCATAAGGATCAATTCTTACAACAATTGCCTCCTCAGCTTTTCTGCGTTCTTCCTCAGCTGTTCTATTAGCCTCCTCTACTATTTGATTTCCTTGCTCTGCTATTATATGCTCATCCTCAGCTCTTCTTTCTGCCTCCTCTGCCCTTCTGCCTCCCTCCTTGGCCCTTCTGTCTGCCTCCTCTGCTCTTCTTTCTGCCTTCTCTGCCCTTCTGTCTGCCTCCTCTTCCCTTTTACCTGCCTCTTCTACTCTTCTGACTGCTTCCTGTACTATTCTGTCTGCTTCTTGAACTGCCTCTTCAGCTCTTTTTTCTGCTTCCTGGGCATGTCTGCTTTGTTCACTACCAGTGATCATGTGTTTCTTTTGTTTTGTCCTCTTCTTTTAATTGTACTACTTTCTTTTTACTTTCAGTATCTACATAATCATAATAATTTGCATAATTTTCGTCATGTTAACAAATTAATGAGCTAAAAGTGGCAACTAACTTTTGTTTTTCATTCCTGTTTGAGCCTCATCAACAGAATAACTTCCTTTTTCAGATGTATTTGAGCACCATTATCTAGCAGTAACTTGACCACATCAGCATGCCTTCAAGCTGTAGTTCAACAGCAGCTTACATTTCTTCTGCAGATTTGAGAAGTGGTTCTGTGAATTCAACCAATAGTTCCGCTAGTTCAGAAGCTAAACACTCCTAATTTTCACTATAATTTTTTAGATACTATTGATAAAATAGTTACAAGTTAGGCTGAGTGATGACTGTTGAATTTATGTGATCATTCTAGAATTTTTATTTTTTTGTGAGTATAATTTTTTTTGTAATACTGTTGACTCGGTGTGTTTAGCTTTGAATATATAGCTACAGTATCAATTTCTGCTATATTTTATAGATCATATATATTATATATAATATTACCTCATTAAACATCCACCAGCAAAAATTTTTGTGCATTCATAAGTTATCTCTAAACAAATATTCTACTGATAAAGTTTGACATAACTAGCTACAATGCAGCTATTAAACTTTTGACTAAATTGTCGGCCCTCTGCTTATTGGCTAGGTCCATCCAACAATGCTAAAACTAATTTCCTTTTTCCATTCAGTTCCAAGTTTAAATCATTCTTAAAATTCATGTTCAACATTATGGAGAGAAAAGTTTGTCAGAATATTCGAGTCTATGACTGTCCCTCCCTGGTCAGTCCTTTTATAGACTGCCAATAGAATCACAAAGAAAAGAAATAGAAATGTAAAAGCGAACCAATAAAAAAATAAGAGGAGAATGATCTATGAACTAACCAATCAAATGAAAGCACAAACATTCACACAAATTGTAACAAGTAACCTAGGCAACTTAATAATGATACATAAAATTCAGCTGCTACAACAACTACTGAAACTAACACACAATCAACTAGTAACATACATGCAGAATAAAAGTCTAGCAATATACTGTGGTGGGTGTGGTTACCACATAAATAAAATAGATTTAGTGTACTTCTAGGTGTCTTAATTGAAATTAGCTAATTGAGAAAATTATATTTTGTGTTAATTATATTATTATTATTCATAATCTCCGAGGACCAGTCTTATTTGAGATCACCAGAAAAACACATGACAATAAAATTGATCAATAAGACACAAACAACACAAAGCGCACTAGGAAGAAAAGTTCCAGAGGAGCATGAGAAGCAGAAGTGCTGGATTACAATCAAAAGTGTGAAATGGTGATAATGTGGGTGAGGTGGTTATACTACATTAGTATAACTAGTCAAGTCAATTGCTCAAGTTTTTGCAATATCGTGAGAGTCCCATAGCTAAAGTTCATGCATTTGTATGAGTAAGTACACTGATATGCACTTTATCAGTCAAGTGAGTCACTCATCAAGAGACTTTGAACAAGGTGGCTTCCTATAAAAATGCAGCATCAAACTGTTGTAGCTACTGGACAATAGCTTTATTGTGATCAGATATTATCTGTTGTCTTAGTTTCAATTATGTAGTCAATTTTTGACCAAACTAGCTAGCTATAAAGTAAACCATTTCATAGGTCCTTACCACATGAGAAAATTGAGTGGTGCTGGAATTGGACTTCACATTGCAATGGTGGTGTTTGTGGGTGTCCATTTCATCTAATACAGCTATTAGCTATAATATACCTGCTAATGATAGCTACTTTATTGATACCGGCAATGATGGAGTAAGGTACTGTCTTCTCTCATGAAGACAGTAAGTACTTGCTAATGATAGCTACCTTATTGATACCAGCAATGATGGAGTAAGGTATTGTCTTCTCTCATGAAGACAGTGTGTACCTGCTGATGATAGCTACCTTATTGATACCGGCAATGATGGAGAGATTCTGACAAATAATTTTGTACATTTTTGTATTACCAAAAAAATCTAGTGGATTTTAAGAGATGCAGCTGTCCACTGGGCAAAGCCTTTACCATAGCTACCAGGACAATGTCAGCATGGGCCTCTGGACTACTTGGAACCATGTTATGTATGACCATTGTGCCCTGAGCCTCACACATTTAATTATTATGATAACTTTTGTAGAATAAATAATCGCACCTCTGTACATATCTACTTTCTGTAATATCAACATTAAACTGTTAATCTCATTTGTGTTTTTGAATTGTACCTTTAATGTTTTAAAACAACGTAGTTTATTGAACTTGAAACAATCATCAATAGATAAATGCATCAAATTACAAATTAGTGACAATGTTTCAAAAACTATAATAGCTACTTTAAAAGACAATATGATGATTAATATTACAAAACACAAAGAATTTTTATTTATAATAATATGAAACTTCACACAAAAATAAAAGAAATAGTATAGCTAAGCATTTAATAGCATGGGAAAACAAGTTCATCTATAACAATTCAGACATGATATCCTCAGCACTTGGTCTGTCCATTGGCCTCTCTGACAAGCACCTCTGAATGAGACGAAGTAGCTGTCTATGATGGACTTGGTGGAACAAACTTGAACGATTTTCTGGTGCTCGCAGTTCACCAGTGAGCATCTCCAACATCAAGACACCGAAGCTGTAGATGTCCATTTTAGGTGTCTGTTGGCTTGGAATCGCAGCCTCTGGTGCTGAATAAGCAGGACTTCCTGGATTCTCAGTGTGGAGCTGGCGAACTAGATTAACTGAGCCGTAGTCGGTTACTTTAGCTTTCCAAAACTTAGGAGGCTGTAAAGGTTCAAGGAGAACATTAGCACTGCTGATGTCACGATGAATCATGGGATCTGGCTTCATCTTGTGGAGATAGATTAAAGCTCTGACAATGTCGAGACTTGTATGTTTCACAATGTTAGGAGTAATATACTCATCTGCTTCAATTTGCTTTCTGAGGCTGGTGGGCATCAATTCCATAAGGATCATCATATCTCCCTGAAGTGTAGCTCCAATGAATTGAACTAGGTTAGGATGATGTAACCTAGCTGCCATTTGCATTTCTCTGCGGAACAAATCCTCATTGTGTCGGCTAACTATCTGGTTGTGGATTCTTTTGACTGCTACTTGTGCTCCTCTAAACTTGGCGACACTCACTGTTGCCCACCCACCTCTGCCTATCTCAGGACCAGTCAACTCTATATCTTCCCTTCTTACAACCCACTGCTCATCACAAGCCTTTGTCAGTAGACCAATTCTTATAATTGCCTCCTCAGCTCTTCTGCGTTCTTCATCAGCTATTCTATTAGCCTCCTCTGCTATTTGATTTCCTTGCTCTGCTATTCTATGCTCATCCTCAGCTCTTCTTTCTTCCTCCTCTGCCCTTCTTTCTGCCTCCTTGGCCCTTCTGTCGGCCTCCTCTGCCCTTCTATGTTCATCCTCAGCTCTTCTTTCTGCCTCATCTGCCCTTCTTTCTGCCTTTTCTGCCCTTCTGTCTGCCTCATCTGCCCTTCTGTCTGCCTTTTCTGCCCTTCTGATTGCCTCTTCAAATTTTCTGTCGGATTCTGAAGCTCTATTTTCTGCCTCTTCAGCTCTTCTTTCTGCCTCCTGGGTTTGTCTGCTTTGTTCACTGTCAGTGATCATCTGAAGCTTCCTTCTTTTGCTTTCAGCTGTCTCTTTTGTTTTATCCTCTTCTTTTAATTGTATTACTTTCTTTTTACTTTCATTATCTACATTACCATAATACAAATTTGCTTTATTGACAGCAAAATCTACCGTAAAGAGAATTATTTGAAAATGAAAGAGAATGTTAGTAATGAATTAAAATGTTTTGATATTTAATGTATTATGTAATAAATAATCCAAAATTTTCAGTGTTGTTCTAAACTTAGTTTATTTTATATTTGCAACACACAGTGAACTTTCTTCATTAATTTATAGGTCGTAGATACCAAATACATAATGTTTTCAGGGGCGGATCTAGGATTTGTTAGGAGGGGGCTCTTTTCAAGGGGTGAAATAGCTATAACTACTTATGGAAAAATGTTGGCTATATTGTATTTCCTATTATATATTCTAATATTCATTCACACAATAATTAGCATTATAATGTGACCATCCGGAAATGAATGAACTGCTAAAATCAGGAAGGAAAAAATTAAAACTAAGAGCAATACCAATTTACAAAGGTATTTATGTCTAGAATAAAGAAAGGATAGTAGGGGTTGGCGAATTATGCACCTTTTTTGTATGTTATGCTAGCAATGACTAATCTGAATCCTGGTATGGCCACGTTTGTAATGTGTTGTTGATCTGCATCCTAATGGGCAACAGTGCTGGATCTGAAAGTATTTTATTTCTTATGCGCAAAGACGGTCTTTTAAATTGCTATTGTTACTGTACAATAAAAACTAATTATAATTTTTTTCCAAAAACTAGCTACTTCATTATGCTCATAATTACACTATTCATGCTAGCATATGCTAGAATTTATGAAATTACTTATCACACTCAAAATCATGCCAGCACAATTTGCCAACCCTTAGTGAACAGGTACACTTAATTAAAAAAAGAAAAGAAACTAATTCATGAAATAAAGTGAAAGTAAAGAGATTTTAGTTGGTGATGAAAGTATATTTATATAATTGTCAAATTCAACCATGAATAAAAAAAATTGAATGAGCAACAACCACTAAATTCTGTCCAATTAATAAATTCTGGACTTGTTTTGCTTTGGTACACTACGAACTTGGTCTACCATATCGTATAAGGACACAAGTAGTAAAAATTCTGACTCAGCATATCAATAAGTAGAGGTGCGTTCAAAAGAAGATCGCAATTATTATTGGAGTAGCTACAAGGAAAAACAACGATGAACAAAAAGTGATTGCTATTATAATTATATTTCCAGTTACAGGAAAGAAATACTGTAGCTAAAAATGAGGGCTCATTCTGAAAAGGGGGGCTCGTACGACACCAGTCGAGACCCCTCAATCCACCCCTGGTTTTATATTTTTTACCGACAAGTACCTGTAGCTATTGCTTTTGTCTTACTATAAAGATGATACTGTAACTTTCCACTGCTTGATTCTAGAGTATCAAGCTCAGCTTATGCTATTTTAGATAGGGCATATTATACTGAAAAATTACAGAACATTTATTATTAGCTATATAGTTTCTTCATGATACTAAATTAGAGAGTTAAAAGTGACAACTAACCTTTGTTTTGCATTCCTGTTTGAGCTCTATCAACAGAATGAACTTCATTTTTCAGATGTATTTGAGCTCCATTCTCTAGCAGTAACTTGACCACATCCGCATGCCCACTCTGACTTGCTACCATTAGAGCAGACGACCCATGCACAGTCTGCAAATCTACCTGTGCCCCATTCTCTAGCAATATTTTTGCTACTTCAGTATGGCCCATTAGACTTGCTATGTATAGAGCAGAAAATATATTTTTATTAAGCAAATCTACTTGAGCCCCATTCTCTAGTAATATTTTTGCCACTTCAGTATAGCCTTTCAGACTTGCTACATATAGAGCAGAACATCCATTCTCATTCAGAAAATCTACTTGAGCTCCATTCTCTAGCAGTAACTTGACCACATCAGCATGCCCACTCTGACTTGCTATCATTAGAGCAGACGACCCATGCACATTCTGCAAATCTACCTGGGCATTCTCTAGCAATAATTTTGCTATTTCAGTATGGCCATTCAGACTTGCTACGTATAGAGCAGAACCTCTATCCTCAGTCAGCAAATCTACTTGAGCCCCATTCTCTAGCAATATTTTTGCTATTTCAGTATGGTCATTCTGACTTGCTACATATAGAGCAGAACATCTATCCTTATTCAGCAAATTTACCTGGGCCCCATTCTCTAGCAATACTTTTGCTACTTCCGTATGGCCAATTTGACTTGCTTTGAATAGAGGAGAACACCTATTTTTATTCTGCAAATCTACCTGAGCTCCATTCTCTAGCAATATTTTTGCTAATTCAGTATGGCCATTCAGACTAGCCATGTATAAAGCAGAACATCCTTCCTTATTCAGCAAATCAACTTGAGCCCCATTCTCTAGCAATACTTTTGCCACTTCAGTATGGCCAGTCTCACTTGCTATAATTAAAGCTGGACACCCATCCTTATTCAGCAAATCTACCTGGGCCCCATTCTCTAGCAATACTTTTGCTACTTCCGTATGGCCAATTTGACTTGCTTTGAATAGAGGAGAACACCTATTTTTATTCTGCAAATCTACCTGAGCTCGATTCTCTAGCAATATTTTTGCCAATTCAGTATGGCCATTCTGACTAGCCATGTATAAAGCAGAACATCCATCCTTATTCAGCAAATCAACTTGAGCCCCATTCTCTAGCAATACTTTTGCTACTTCCGTATGGCCAATTTGACTTGCTATGATTAGAGGAGAACACCCATTCTTATTCTGCAAATCTACCTGAGCTCCATTCTCTAGCAATATTTTTGCCAATTCAGTATGGCCATTCTGACTAGCCATGTATAAAGCAGAACATCCATCCTTATTCAGCAAATCAACTTGAGCCCCATTCTCTAGCTATACTTTTGCCACTTCAGTATGGCCAGTCTCACTTGCTATAATTAAAGCTGGACACCCATTCTTATTCAGCAAATCTACCTGAGCTCCATTCTCTAGCAATATTTTTGCTAATTCAGTATGGCCATTCTGACTAGCCATGTATAAAGCAGAACATCCATCCTTATTCAGCAAATCAACTTGAGCCCCATTCTCTAGCAATACTTTTGCCACTTCAGCATGGCCAGTCTCACTGGCTATAATTAAAGCTGGACACCCATTCTTATTCAGCAAATCTACCTGTGCCCCATTCTCTAGAAATATTTTTGTCACTTCAGTATGACCCTTGTGACCTGCTATGTATAAAGCAGAACACCCATCCTTATTCAGCAAATCTACCTGGGCCCCATTCTCTAGCAATACTTTTGCTACTTCCGTATGGCCAATTTGACTTGCTATGAATAGAAGAGAACACCAATTCTTATTCTGCAAATCTACCTGAGCTCCATTCTCTAGCAATATTTTTGCCACTTCAGTATGACCCTTGTGACTTGCTATGTATAAAGCAGAACATCCATCCTTATTCAGCAAATCTACCTGGGCCCCATTCTCTAGCAATACTTTTGCTACTTCCGTATGGCCAAATTGACTTGCTATGAATAGAGGAGAACACCCATTCTTATTCTGCAAATCTACCTGGGCCCCATTCTCTAGCAATACTTTTGCTACTTCCGTATGGCCAATTTGACTTGCTATGAATAGAGGAGAACACCCATTCTTATTCAGCAAATCTACCTGGGCCCCATTCTCTAGCAATACTTTTGCTACTTCCGTATGGCCAATTTGACTTGCTATGAATAGAGGAGAACACCCATTCTTATTCTGCAAATCTACCTGAGCTCCATTCTCTAGCAATATTTTTGCCAATTCAGTATGGCCATTATTACTTGCTTCTATTAGAGCGAACCATTTATTTACATCCTGCAAATTAACCTGAGCCCCATTCTCGACTAGTATTGTGACAACTTCAGCACGACCATTACCACTTGCTACCATTAAGGCTGACTCACCATACTTGTTCTGCATATCTACCTGAGCTCCATTTTCTAGCAGTATTTTCACAATTTCAGAATAGCCGGCTTCACTCGCACAAAGTAAGGCAAATTCTCCTTTATCATTCACCAGATTTATCAGAGCCCCATTCTCTAACAGTAACTTAACTACTTCAGCACGACTTTGCTTACAGGCTGACAATAATGCAGAAGAGGTGTTGGAATCTCTGGTACCAGCAGGTGGAGAAGTGGTAGAATTATTTTCCATTCTAAACAGCAATGGGAGAGACAAAGTTTGAAACTGGATGACTTGTAATTGTTTGGCAAATATACCTGGAGACAGAGTTTTCCAATTTGAAATAGCAGGGAAGACAATTGCCAAAATTTGTACTGAAAAAGTTCCACTGTTTGTTGACTTGTTAGTTGTGTCGTCATGTGATCAAAAAATGAAATATTCATAGTGACTAACAATATTCATGACTCTTGTGTAAGGGTCAATAAATTGTTCTATTTAGCATTTTAGGAACACTGAAGCATTATCAGCATTTTAGGTGGACTGAAGCATTTTTCTAGCATATTAGGTGAACTTTTAAACACATAATTTAATTTTTGGCAATTAAATCAGTGTACAGGAGAGATGCATGAGGTGGATCAACATAATCATGACACATTAAAAAGATCTGTGCATCCTCTACCAGAGCTGTTGTTATGAATGTTTCAGGCTTGTGTATCAGTCTAGGTGTGAATGTATGGGCCAGTGGTGTGATGAGTTTAGCCAAGCAAGCAGCTGACAATTATCATCAGCTGCTTGATAAAACACTCCTAGCCACAACACTGCATCAGGAGTTAGTGTAAAATGGCTGAATTTGTGCTCCTGTTAAAATAAGCTTACGCCAACACTTGAAATCAACCAACAAGTCAATTTTAAGAAGTTATCACAGCCTTCTTCTGTAGCTGCAGCAAAGAAATGTTCATTGCTTGTGAACTATTTTTTCAGAACAGCAAACTTCTGCAATGCAAGATTGTTATAAAACTTCAAATATGGTCCATACTTAGACAATGAAGATATTTGCACTTTCGTTAAAAAAGTTCGAGAATTTTATGTTGAATAGCATTATAGGTAGGCAGAATCCGAAGCATTATTGGTTGAGTTTACGAGAATTAGGGAATAGCATTGTAGGGACAATTTTGAAGAATGATTTATTGAGCCCTACTCTTGTGACCTTGTGGCACTCACCCTCTGCTTTTGGGCCTCTTCAAGAATGAACTTACTTTTTCATACATATATAAACTCCATTCACTGTAATTCATAATTTGACCACATTAGCTTGTCCACTCTGACTTGCTAACATAAGCAGACAATCCAGTTACATTCTACAAGTCTACCTGAGCCCCAGTCCTTTAGCAATATTTTGGCCACTTCAAAATGTCCATTCTGACTTGCTACCATTAGAGCAGAAAATATATTTGTATTCTGAAATTAGGGTTTTAAGAGCTTAACTTTTCATAATTTTTTCACTGCACAAGTTATAGCTAGCTATATCAACACATATGCATGTAACAATAATTATTTCTAATTTGCAATACCCGAAACACTTTAGGTCTGAATTTTTTTTTGTAAAAATGTCATAGAGCTAAAGCTAGCTACACTGAGAGTTCACACTTAGGGTAGTCTCACGCAGCCAGACTTTTTACCACCCTTTACCTGCTACAGGCAGGGTGGAGGTGAGAGGGGGTCTGGAACACTGCCATTGATGACTCAGCAGTTCTAGTTCCACCCAGAAGTTAGTGGAGGTGTCTAGGTTTTATCACACTATGAATAACATTAATTGACTGTGTGCGGTAAAGGAGAAACATGTGAGCAAAAACATTTATTCAGCAAAATTGATCAAAATGTATTTGTTTTATTGAGGCACAGATGGTAGCAGATTTGTGCACAGCATCTAACATTGTCTCATCAGAGATACTCATCACTGTCCACACGTGAAATTGCAGCTCCAGGAAGAGTAGTCACAGTTGAGATACTACTAATGTTATTCATTGTGCTAAAGCCTAATTACCTCCACCAACTTCCGGTAGAGCTAGAACCACTGTGTCAATAGCAGTGTTGTTCCAGACACTTTCCTCCCCAGTGTAGTGGGTAAAGGGTGGTAACGAGTGTTGAAGGGACTGGCTAAGCGATTAGTAGTTCATGCAGTCCAATTAGTGTCTTTGATTAGTACACACATCCTATTAACACTTGCTTTCAGGAAAAGAAATACGAAGTGACAGACATTACAAATCTCAGCATGTAAAAAATTTTCATTCACCATTTCGATCACCTGTATGCCGTGTCATCAGAAACGGTGCGACCAGTGCAGCAAAAGCAAATGACTGCACCAATACTAATTTTTACAAAAAAAAGGGCATGTCTTTTAGCTATTTCATTCTTTATACTCTGGAAATTGTGCTGCCAGCCAAATCGAGCATTCTAGTGGCTTCCAAGCAGAGTAAGTGTAGTTTGGCAGAGCCAGACACACATAACATATGAAATGAGGAGGGTCTGTAGACATTGTCCTAAATTGGTTCTAGAGCAATGTGGAAGTGGTGAGTGCCCCACCTCCCTTATACCTGAATTGTTACCGCAAATTAGTCATGAATTGTTACCGCAAATTAGTCATGATATCTAAACCTGTCATTGAAAGGGTGGCTGACACGTTCAGGAATTTCTGTTTGTGGTGGTTGAGGAGGGCTATTGCCGGTAATTTCCTAATGGTAATTAACTGCTGCAATATCTGTGTGGCAGAATTAATTTGGTATATTTCCATGTCCTGAGACCCATTCCCAGCGTAGCAGTTCGGTAAAGCGTAACCAATATCAATATCAAGCACTTGGTAAGATACTGCGAACTCCGCGCTACCCTAGTTCTTCTTATCAAAATGATTGTTTGGAAAAACAAATGTAGTTAATATAGGGGTCCTTCTAGCATTGTTAGATTGCAAAGTGGCCATTTTCGCTGTACAAAGAGTTATTTTCATTTTTTATTGATTTTTTTTATATATCAAAGTAGCTAGCTGTGTTAGCTTTATCTACAGTAGAGACACTCTACATAATATATTTATAATTTAATTAATTGTGACCTGCCATGCAAAAAGGGGCTTATGGATTTTCTTCCAAAATTTTTTCCTCAAAATCAAAGCACTATAATATAGCTACTAACAATGACAAAGAATTTTATGATTGTATTGCGCAAACTTTATGAGAAAAGTCCATAGCAACCATTGTTATTCAAATAATGTTTGGGCGGATTAATACTAATCATTATATTTTTATTTCCTCAGATTCCTCAGTCTCAAGAGGGAAGCACAACTGAGGCTCTCTTTATATGTTAGGCACATAGCTATATGTACTCAGAAACTAGCTGCTACAAAAAAATTCTTGAAATATTCTTGAGCCTATCTGCAAACTCACAGCATATTCATATTCATACTAGGAATAAAACCATAGTTTTATAGGTTTGCTATTTCAGCAGATATTCCTCCATCCTTTTTTATGGCACTTGTACACAAGTATACGTTCAACCACAGAAGCTGGTGTTTTGCTAGAAAAAAGCCCTATAATAGAAATGATATCCACATATTTGACTGTTCTGATTGCAAGTCAGGCCATGGCCAATTAAATTTGAATTTCTTTGCTCCTTTAGAATTTGCCAGTCACCAATATGAAGTGTCTGTGGTATGTTTGTACAGGAGACAGCCACCTATGAAAAGTTTAATGGAAACAATTGCTTATTTCATGTCGGAGGTAGCCATATTCTTTTAAAGAAGAGAGGTCATGCTACTCCAGATCAACCATATCCCTTCCAGTATACACCTTGAATCCTTCCTACATGACTAGCCATGGAAATATGTGCTGTGTATAACACCAAACAACTGACTCGGCGATCTGCTGATTCTTTAGGCATGGCAGATATAGTATTACGAGAATTCTTGCAGTCTTTCTTTAAGTTTTCGCTTAAGTCATCTTTTTTCTTTGTTCAAACTACAGGTGGTACCTGTAACTGTTTGATAATCATCAACAAAGTATTGTTTGACTACAGACACAAAACTCCAGCCATTGATCTCGCATACTGCTTTGTAGATAGTTTTGACAAGTCCAGCATACTTTCTAAATGGAAAAGCATCGTAAACAGTTCAAATCAACGAACTTTAGCTGTGAATAAAGAATCACTGGACATTTTAAAAGAAGTCTTTGATTACTTTGCTCGCCGCACAATGGAACATTACAAAGTGCTAAAAGCAGCTCTACTTTTATGCTCTTGCAGAAATCAAATTTGGACTTTGCATTTACGCAAGCTGTCGTGTATGCTCTCATTCGTGACCCAGATCAGGTCCTCTATGGCAGAAAAAATCCTATGTTCAATTTGATGACGATGAACTTTATGCCAGTTGTCGGAGGTGAGAAATGCACCAATTGTAAAAGACTTACTTTTACAGCCAAAAAATGTGGCAAGTGCAAGAAAATCAATTATTGCAGCAAAGAATGCCAGACTGCACATTGGAAGACGCATAAAAAAGAGTGTGAGGTAGCTAAAATAACTCAACCCAAGTGCAACTACTGCAGTAAACATTTGGGCAGTAGGAAAGTCGAGAGTACAAGCTGCAAGTGTGGAGGTGCTAAATACTGCAGCCAAGAATGCCTCAAATATGACCAGCCGAATCACAAGCAAAATTGCATACATTCAGAGCCAAACAAACTTGCATTTCAAAATTCAGAATCAGAAACAGAATTGAATTATTGTAGCTGTTGCAACTCAGTGCTTTTATGGTCTGAGGAATGCCAGCAGTGTGGCAAGGCTCGCTACTGCAATTCAGAATGTCTGTCTAAACGTAAGCCAGAGGATGAGGAGGAATGTCAGAGGAACCAGGCTATAGCCGAACAGAGGAAATCATCTCTTAATGAAGAGAATTGCAGCAACTGCAACAGAATATCTGAGAGTTTGAAGACTTGTAGTCGATGCTTGAAAGTCCAATATTGTGATTCTAGTTGCCAGAAAAAAGACTGGCCTAAACACAAAGCCGTTTGTCAACAAACTATAATAGCAGCTAAAAAGAATGTTTTAGAAAATTGTTCCTTTTGCCAAAAGACTTCAGCTAATTTAAAGAAGTGCACTAAGTGTGCTTCAGTGCAGTATTGCAATCGTAGTTGTCAAAGCAAGCACTGGCCACAGCACAAGAAAAAGTGTAGTGAAACTTTGAAGTTAATAAACACCTCACCAGATTCTTCACCTGTGTCTGCTCACTATTATCCTGCTTCTGCTTCTTCCATTCCTATTTCCACTGACTCCATTCCAGCTAGTGATGGCTCCAGTGCAGCTTCTTCTTGCTCTACTCAAAGGATTACTTCTTCTTACTGCTCTGTTCCTTGTTCTACAAACTCAAGCTGTAGTTCAACAGCTTACATTTCTTCTGCAGATTTGAGAAGTGGTTCTGTGACTTCCACCAACAGCTCTGCTAGTTCAGAAGCTGAACATTCCTAATTTTCACTATAATTGTTTAGATAATATTAATGAAATAGTTACCAGTTAGGCTGAGTGATGACTGTTGAATTTATGTGATCATTCTAGAATTTTTATTTTTTTGTGTGCATAATTTTTTTTTTGTAATTTTGTTGACTCAGTGTGTTTAGCTTTGAATACATTCAATATCAATTTCTGCTATATATTATAACTCATATATATATATTACCTCATTAAACATCCACCAGCAAAAATTGTTCTGCATTCATAAGTTATCTCTAGACAAAATATTCTGCTCATAAAGTTTGACATAACTAGCTACAATGCAGTTCTTAAACTTTTGACTAAATTGTCGGGCCTTCTGCTTATTGGCTAGGTCCACCCAACAATGCTAAAACTAATTTCCTTTTTACATTCAGTTCAAGTTTAAATCATTCTTAATATTCACGTACAAGATTGTGGAAAGAAAAGTGGGTCAGAATATTCGAGTCTATGACTGTCCCTCGCTGGTCAGTCTTTTTATAGACTGCCAATTGAATCACAAAGAAAAGAAATATAAATGTAAAAGCGGACAAATAAAAAATAAGAGGATAATGATCTATGAAGTAACCAATCAAATGAAAGCACAAACATTCACACAAATTGTAACAAGTAACCTAGGCTACTTAAAAATGATACATAAAATTCAGCTGCTACAACAACTACTGAAACTAACACACAATCAACATAGTAACATACAGGCAGAATAATAGTATAGCAATATACTGTGGTGGGTGTGGTTCCCACACAAATAAAATAGATTTAGTGTACTTCTAGGTGTCTTAATTGAAATTAGCTAATTGAAATAATTATATTTTGTGTTTATTATTCATTATCTCAGAGGACCAGTCTTATTATAGGCAAGGCCTGTGAGATCACCGGAGAAACACATGACAATAAAACTGACCAATAAGTCACAAACAACACATAGAGCATGTGAAGAGGGAAAAGCTCCAGAGGTACATGAGAAGCAGGAGAAGTGCAGGATTACAATCAAAAGTATGAAATGGTGATAATGTGGGTGAGGTGGTTATAATACATTAGTAACTAGTCAAGTCAATTGCTCAAGTTTTTGCAATGTCGTGAGAGTCCCATAGCTAAAATTCCATGTATTTGTATGAGAGAGTACACTGATATGCACTTTATCAGTCAAGTGAGTCATTCAACAAGAGACTTTGAACAAGGTGGCTTCCTATAAAAATGCAGCACCAAACTGTTGTAGCTACTGGACAATAGCTAATATGTGACCAGATATTATCTGCTGTCTCAGTTTCAATTATGTAGTCAATTTTTGACCATACTAGCTAGCTATAAAGTAAACCATTTCATAGGTCCTTATCACATGAGAAAATTGAGTGGTGCTGGAATTGGGCTTCACATTGCAGAGGTGGTGTTTGTGGGTGTTTATTCCATCTAATACAGCTATTAGCTATAAGGTACTGTCTTCTCTCATGAAGACAGTATGTACCTGCTAATGATAGCTACCTTATTGATACCGGCAATAATGGAGTACGGTAATGTCTTCTCTCATGAAGACAGTGTGTACCTGCTGATGATAGCTACCTTATTGATACCAGCAATGATGGAGAAATTCTGAGGATTCATTTTGTACATTTTTGTATTTCCTTAACCAAAAAAATGAAGTGGATTTTAAGAGATGCAGCTGTCCACTGGGTAAAACCTTTACCATAGCTACCAGGACAATGTCAGCAAGGGCCTCTAGACTACTTGAAACCATGTTATGTATGACCATTGTGCCCTAAGCCTCACACATTTAATTATTATGAAAACTTTTGTAGAATAAAAAAAACAACATGTTTATACATATATACTTTCCTCAATGTCAACATTAAACTGTTGCTCTCATTTGTTTATTTGAATTGTAGCTTTAATGTTTTAATACAACGTAGTTTATTAAACTTGAAACAATCAATAGATAATAAATGGATAAGTGCATCAAATTACAAATTAGTTTTTATTTATAACAATATGAAACTTCACACAAAAATAAAATAAATAATATAGCTAAGCTTAATGGGAAAACAAGTTCGTCTATAACAATTCGGACATGATATCCTCAGCACTTGGTCTGTCCATTGGCCTTTCTGACAAGCACCTCTGAATGACACGAAGTAGCTGTCTATGATGGACTTGGTGGAACAAACTTGAACGATTTTCTGGTGCTCGCAGTTCACCAGTGAGCATCTCCAACATCAAGACACCGAAGCTGTAGATGTCCATTTTAGGTGTCTGTTGGCTTGGAATCGCTGCCTCTGGTGCTGAATAAACAGGACTTCCTGGATTCTCAGTGTGGAGCTGGCGAACTATATTAACTGAGCCGTAATCAGTTACTTTAGCTTTCCAATACTTAGGAGGCTGTAAAGGTTCAAGGAGAACATTAGCACTGCTGATGTCACGATGAATCATGGGATCTGGCTTCATCTGGTGGAGATAGTTTAAAGCTCTGAGAATGTCAAGACTTATATGTTTCACAAGTTTAGGAGTAATATACTCATCTGCTTCAATTTGCCTTCTGAGGCTGGTGGGCATCAATTCCATAAGAATCATCATATCTCCCTGAAGTGTAGCTCCAATGAACATGACTAAGTTAGGGTGGCGTAGCCTAGCTGCCATTTGCATTTCTCTGCGAAACAAATCCTCATTGTGTCGGCTAACTATCTGGTTGTGGATTCTTTTGACTGCTACTTGTGTTCCTCTAAACTTGGCTACACTCACTGTTGCCCACCCACCTCTGCCTATCTCAGGACCAGTCAACTCTATATCTTCCCTTCTTACAACCCACTGCTCATCATATGCCTTGGTCAGTAGACCTATTCTTATAATTGCCTCCTCAGCTCTTCTGCGTTCTTCCTCAGCTATTCTATTAGCCTCCTCTACTATTTGACTTCCTTGCTCTGCTATTCTATGCTCATCCTCAGCTCTTCTTTCTGCCTCCTCTGCCCTTCTATGCTCATACTCAGCTCTTCTTTCTGCTTCCTCTGCCCTTCTGCCTGCCTCCTTGGCCCTTCTGTCTGCCTCCTCTGCCCTTCTGTCTGCCTCCTCTGCCCCTCTATGTTCATCCTCAGCTCTTCTTTCTTCCTCTTCTGCCCTTCTGTCTGCATCCTCTGCCCTTCTGTCTGCCTCATCTGCCCTTCTTTCTTCCTTTTCTGCCCTTCTCACTGCCTCTTCAAATTTTCTGTCGGATTCTGAAGCTCTATTTTCTGCCTCTTCAGCTCTTCTTTCTGCGTCCTGGGTTTGTCTGCTTTGTTCACTGTCAGCGATCATCTGTAGTTTCGTTCTATTGCTTTCAGCTGTCTCTTTTGTTTTATCCTCTTCTGTTAATTGTATTGCTTTCTTTTTACTTTCATTATCTACATAACCATAATACAAATTTGCTTTATTGACAGCAAAATCTACCGTGAAGAGAATTATTTGAAAATAAAAGAGAATGTTAGTAATGAATTAAAATGTTTTTGATATGTAAAGTATTATGTAATAAATAATCCAAAATTTTCAGTGTTGTTCTAAACTTAGTTTATTTTATATTTGCAACACATGATGAACTATCTTCATTAATTTATAGATACCAAATACATAATGTTTTCAGGGGCGGATCTAGGATTTGTTATGAGGGGGGGGAATTTTCAAGGGGTGAAATAGCTATAACTACTTATGGAAAAATGTTGGCCATATTGTATTTCCTATAAGACTAATTATATATTCTAATATTCATTCACACAATAATTAGCATTATAATGTGACCATCCGGAAATGAATAAACTGATAAAACCAGGATAAAACTAGGCGCAAAACGACTAGCTTTTTCTTGAAAACTAAGTCGAAACAAAAAATTCTAGCACATTAAAGGGACTCTCTATCTCTACATTGTTTCAGAGCCTGGAAGGCCGTCGTCTTCGAGATCCGTTGTTGAATGAATGAATGAATGACACACAGACAGGATGACTACTGTAACCCTCTCGCGCATGCGCGTTGAGGGTTAATAACGATAAACAAAAAGAGATTGCTATTATAATTTTATTTACAGTTACAGGTATGAAATACTGTAGCTAAAAATTAGGGCTCATTCTGAAAAGGGAGGCTCGTAAGACACCAATCTAGTCCCCCCCCCCCCTGTGGTAGGACAGTAGGGAGCTGAGACCCTCGGTAGACTGCCACCAGAGTAATGCACGCACATGCACACTGAAATCAAGCCGGTCAAGGCCTTCTATAGACTCGAGGACGCAGAGGTTCAATTCTGGTTCAGAGTTTAATAGATTTATGACGTTCGAAATGTGCATGAGGACAGAACTAAGGAGACCCACGCTTGGTAGGCCAATATATAGGTAACCCACCAGGCATGCGCAGGGGATGAAGTGAAAGTGATGATGTGGCACGGAAGTGAAATATATATAGAATAGTGGAAGTGAATTGTAGGGTGATGCGCATTCTGTAAATGTGGAAGGAGTTATCCTACCACATCTCCCCCTCCTTTGAGGCGGGAATGCCTGAAATGAGGTGAAGACATAAATAATAGTAAAAGTGGGTGACTAATAAACAATGCTAAATAAGGGCATGCAAGGGAAGTGCAAATGAATGTGAATTAGTGATGATTAGTGTTCAAGGAATAATGGAATACATAGTTAGTAAATAGTTTAGAATGAATCGTAGCAGTTCAATCTGCCTCTTGGTAGTTTGAAGAAGAGGACTGTGGGTCTTGATAGGTAGACCATGATTGTCTGGAGAGGGCGTCTGCAACCTGGTTAGCAGAACCCTTAATATGGCACAACTCGAAGTGGTACTCCAATAATTTTAATTTCCATCGACACAGTCGAGCAGAAGGTGGTTGACCATCTAGAATGGAGACTAGTGCAGAGTGATCAGTGAAGGCTTTAAAGAACCGACCAGACAGGAAGTATCGGAAGTGTGTCACAGTGGCTAGTAGGGCAAGTACTTCCAGGTCTACCGCTGCATAGTTCTTTTCCCTGGGAAGCAATTGACGGGAGTAGAACCCACAAGGCAGCCAATTTGAATGTCTGTAAACGCATAAGGAGCCACCGACTCCAGAATAAGAGGCATCTGTAAATACACACAGTGCATCGTTAGTAGTAGGTATAACCAAAGACGTAAATGATGAAATAGAATTAATAATAAAATCAAAAGACGTCCTGAAGTCGTCAGTACATTGTATTTTGTCAGGGCTCTGTTTAGTCAGATGGCAAGACATAACAGATGTATGACTAGCAAGTGATGGTATAAATCTTGAATAGAAAGCGATGAGCCCTAAAAATGATCTGAGTGCTGATTTGGTCTTGGGAATGACATAAGTTGAAATGTGGTGCACTCTTGCTTGAGGGATAGATAAACGACCATTTCCAACTTGAAAGCCTAAAAACTCGAATGATTTAAAACACCACAGGCACTTTGATTTCTTTACTGTGAGACCTGCTGAGGCAAGGCGAGATAGGACGGATGATACATGTTTTAAATGGTCAGCGAATGATATAGAAAATATAATGACATCGTCAATATAAGGTAATGAATGGGATTCTAGCCCACGAAGCACAGATTGCATCAACTGTTGGAAGGTAGACGGTGCGTTTGTAAGACCGAAGGGCATAACCCTATATTGGAATTTTCCCTGGAGGCATGTAAAAGCTGTTAACTCTTTGGAGGATTCTTCCATCGGGACCTGATGGAATCCCTTGAGTAGGTCAAGTTTAGAAAGAATAGCAGAATCACCTAACTGGGAAAGAATGTCATCGATTGATGGCATAGTGAAAGGGTCCTTAACTGTTACAGAATTTAATTTTCTATAATCTATAACAATCCTGATGCCTCCATCCTTCTTGCGGACAGGCATGGGAGGACTAGACCACTTCGAGTGTGATGGCTCGATTATGCCCAGAGCAAACAAGTTCTCGATCTCGAGGCGGAAAGCCTCTTGATGGGCCAATGGAATAGTATATGAAGGTGACCATAAGGGTGTTTGAGAGGTGACTGAGATTGAATGAGAAACAACTGAAGTTAAACCTGGTGACTCTGAAAATACAGATGGAAATGAACCAAGGACTTCCTGTAGCTGAGATTTTTGCTGTAATGATAATTCAACGGGTTGAGTTAACTGTTCATCAATATGGAATTCATCATGAGAAATGTCCTCTGGGACAATGATGCACCTATTAATAGGGATGACTTTCTTTAATTGTGACAAGTGAACAACTTTAGCCTTTGTATTCCTACCTTTGGCAGCAATTGAGCAGTTTACAGGTGGTAGCAATTTTAAAATAGTGAAGGGACCATCCCAAGATGCATCTAAACATTTATTCAACCCAGGATTACGTTTGTACACAGTGTCACCTACTTTGAGGTCTGCTGCAAGAGTTGATTCCTGTGTTAACCTGTTCTGAGCATGCTCAGAAACAAGAGCAGCTTTGACATGGTGTGTCCGACATGCTAAAACATTGTCTAGATCTTCAATGAATTGGGGGAGATTAACCGATGATTGATTGGAAGATGACCATAATGATTTCAATGTGGACAGGATGAAAGGGGAAGGTTTCAAGAATAAGAGTTCATGTGGTGTAAACCCATGACGAGAATTTGGAATGTTTCTTGCAAAATGAAGGACAAGATCAATGACAATTGGCCATTCATGATTAGCTGAAATACTTTTGGCCAACATAGCTTTTAAAGTAGAATGAAACCTCTCCAGCCTACCATTTGATTGTGGGTGGTAGGGTGAAGTCCTTATACTTGCAATGTTGAAACGTTTCTTCAAGTGTGATAGTGTTAAGGACATGAAATTAGTGCCTTGATCTGTTAGAATGATAAGAGGTGAACCCAACAACGAAATGATCGATAATAGAGCCTTAGATGTTACCTCCGAAGTGTAAGACTTCATTGGAATGGCAAATGGGAAGCCTGAGGCCATCTCAATACAAGTGAAAATATACCTGAATTTCTGCATCGAGGTAGGTAGAGGACCCACAATGTCTAGAGCCAGTTTCTCACCCCGTTCCGACACAATTTCAGGTTCCACCATAGGAACTTTCAAAACACCCGACTTGTTGTGGAGGATACATTTTTCACAAGCCTGAATGTGGGCTTTAATGTCCTTGGCTAAATTTGGCCAAGTAAAATGTTTGTTTACCAATGACCTGGTGGTGTTCAATCCACCATGGCCTAAACCTTCATGTGCTGCAATTAAGACCTTCTGTCTAAGTGATTGTGGCACTACTAATGCATGAGATACCGAATTTAAAGTGGATGTCATGCACATAAGTAGGTCATTAACTATAAAAAACTGTTTTTCACCCTTCCTAGCATAGTCCCATAACTGAACAAGTGTTTCATCCGCCCTTTGGAGTTCTGCAAACTGATCCTTAGTGATACCATCAAACTTTAAGGTGGGCAGTGATCTAGGAACAAGTGAATTAGCTGAACTAGGGGGTATGCCTGGGACAACGGGATCTGATACCGCATTAGAGTCCACAGGGTCACATTCAACAATGTCATATAGTGACAAAGGTGTAGCACCTTCAGCTGAGTGCAAGGAATTGGTAACATGTTCAGCTATGTCAGAATTTGCTTGCATAGCACGAGTGACAGTTAATACAGGTGTAGGTTCCGACCTTAAATGGTTAATCAGCTCGATGATGTTTTGTTTGCCAAAATCGGAGCCAAGCAAGACTGTTTTAGGAGGTAGCCTAGAATCTACGGCTAGCTGACATACACCGTCGAGTGTGGGCAAAACAACTGGCAACTCAAAAACAGGTACCGACTTAGGAACTTGAGATATACCAGAAATTGAGGTGAACCTAACCGGATTGTAGTCTAGTTCAATAAAATCATCTGAAATGAGGGAGATTTTTGCTCCTGAATCAATTATAATTGGTGTTTCGATACCATTAATAATACCACAAGTAATAAACTCATCATCAAATGAATTGAGTGGAATGGGAGATGATTCTAATGAAGTAGAAATTACAGGTAAAGTGACTTCCTCTGACAGTGAGTGTTTAAGCTCAACCTGTCTGATAGGACGGGGATTAGTCCTAGGAACTGGAACAGGACGGTTAGACTTGGGTATCTGATGGGTTGATTGACCTGAATTGTCGGGGTTAGTGGTCTCGGTTGGTTTAGGAGTCTGATCTGAGTTTGATGATAATGGACAATGATTTGCATAATGACCCAACTGATTGCACTTAAAGCATGTTACTGTGGACAATTCCCTCCTTACTGGTGACATAGGTCTGGCGTTTGAGCTGACTGCTTGAGCTGAGTTATATTTTGAGGATTGATAAGATGAAAATGATCTAGCGCCATGAGGTGACTTTTGATGTTGGGAGCCCAAAGAGTGATAATTGCCTTTTGTAGGGGTGTCGTGAGTACGAGACCTAAATGTTGATGTGGGTAAGCACCATTGACTGCATTCTTGAATGAATGACTGGTTAGATGTACAAGGTTTATTGATCATTACATCTCTATGCTCTTGTGACATGCCTGCTAGCACACCTATGGTGGCAAAGGAGTTAGCCATCAAATTAACAGACTTATCAGACAACTCTGACAGAAATGGAAGTGAATCCAAAATAACAGTGAATTTGTTCTTCCAATGGTTGAACCACTGGATCAGAGACGTACTACCACCAGGACGGAATTTTAAAGGGAATGAATTAAGACATTCAGCTGTAGAATAACCTCCAACATTTAATAAAACAACTCTCATACCCTCAAATGTAGCACAAACATCGGCATTATTATAATAGGCCTCTCTGTAATGCCCTGTAAGGACTTGGGGTAGCAATTTTAACCATTCAACTTGGGGAATGGCTCTACAAGTTAGCTCAAATTCAAACCTATGGAGGAAAACAAAGATGTCTTCATCCTCGGACATTTTTCCAATGATTGAAGTAAGAGATTTTGACTTATCATAAGGGATGTAATTGGTCCGGGACTGATTGGATGAGGAATTAATCAACTGAGACAATAAGAAAAGGGTGGGATCAATTTCTGCCTGTTTAGCTTTGTCAGCAAGGGTTTTAATTTTCCTGACCTGATCATCCATACCAGAATCAGCAGGGGATTCAACAAACGGGGTAGCATCTGGATTTAAACATGGGGGCTTAGATGTGGGCCGACTATCTAGAGAAGAATCCTCGGGACAGGCATCCAAGGAACCAGAATCAAGCTCTGAGAAAGGGTTATCATTCTCAACTAGTGTAGAGGATTCAGAGTTACGCAATGGCCAAGATGTTGGAGCTTGTGCTCTAGCCTTCTGTCTACGAGTGATCATTATGATAACAGGGAAATGATGAGAAATAAATGACACACTGCCTTAATTATAACACAAGCTTTACAGTGTCTTAGCACGACAAAATGCAACAACTACAGTGCGATAATATAAACTAATAACTTGCGCTCGTCGTTGGAGCGTTGATTGAATTGACGATCGTTACAGGTAGAGCGATGACGTCGGTAGCACGACGATGATGGCGGAAACCCTGTACGCCGGGAAGGAATTGATGAAGGAGAAGGGAAAGCAACTTGCTGGATGGGTTTGACTCAGAAACGTATCTGACTCAGAAACGTATGTAGACACGACAGAAAACAGTTCGAATTAATGCACGGGAATAGACGGAACTCGGCACAGAAGCTGGAATTGCTCCGGCACACTGAATAGAAACGGTAGGATTCGATTACGATGGGTGAGGTCGTCTCCAAGATCCAGAAGTAAGAAAGTCTGGACCGCCGCTGTACACCAGGTGTGGTAGGACAGTAGGGAGCTGAGACCCTCGGTAGACTGCCACCAGAGTAATGCACGCACACGCACACTGAAATCAAGCCGGTCAAGGCCTTCTATAGACTCGAGGACGCAGAGGTTCAATTCTGGTTCAGAGTTTAATAGATTTATGACGTTCGAAATGTGCATGAGGACAGAACTAAGGAGACCCACGCTTGGTAGGCCAATATATAGGTAACCCACCAGGCATGCGCAGGGGATGAAGTGAAAGTGATGATGTGGCACGGAAGTGAAATATATATAGAATAGTGGAAGTGAATTGTAGGGTGATGCGCATTCTGTAAATGTGGAAGGAGTTATCCTACCACACCCCCCCTAAATCTGCCCCTGGTTTTATATTTTTTACCGACAAGTACCTGTAGCTATTGCTTTTGTCTCACTGTAAAGATGTTACTGTAACCTTCAACTGCTTGATTCTAAATTATCAAGCTCAGCATATGTTATTTTAGGTAGGGCATATTATACTGAAAAATTACAGAACATTTATTATATAGTTTCTTCATGATACTAAATTAGAGAAAGGGACAACTAACCTTTATTTTGCATTCGTGATTGAGCCTCATCAACAGAATAAACTTCCTCTCTCAGATGTATTTGAGCTCCATTCTCTAGCAGTAACTTGGCCACATCAGCATGCCCACTCTGACTTGCTACCATTAGAGCAGACGACCCATGCACATTCTGCAAATCTACCTGAGCTCCATTCTCTAGCAATACTTTTGCTACTTCAGTATGGCCCATTTGACTTGCTAAGTATAGAGCAGAGCATCCATTTTTATTCAGCAAATCTACTTGAGCCCCATTCTCTAGCAAGAATTTGGCTACTTCAGTATGACCCTTGTGACTTGCTATGTATAAAGCAGAACATCCATCCTTACTCAGCAAATCTACCTGTGCCCCATTCTCTAGCAATATTTTTGCTACTTCAGTATGGCCCAATTGAATTGCTATGAATAGAGCAAAAAACCCATTTTTAGTCAGCAAATCTACCTGTGCCCCATTCTCTAGCAATATTATTGCTACTTCAGTATGGCCCATTTCACTTGCTACATATAGAGCAAAAAACCCATCCTTATCCAGCAAATCTACCTGTGCCCCATTCTCTAGCAATATTTTTGCCACTTCAGTATGGCCCTCCTGACTTGCTATGTATAAAGCAAAAGACCCATCCTTATTCAGCAAATCTACCTGTGCCCCATTCTCTAGCAATATTTTTGCCACTTCAGTATGGCCATTCTGACTTGCTATGTATAAAGCAGAGCATCCATTCTTATCCAGCAAATCTACTTGAGCCCCATGCTCTAGCAATATTTTTGCCACTTCAGTATGGCCCCCCTGACTTGCTATGTATAAAGCAAAAGACCCATCCTTATTCAGCAAATCTACCTGTGCCCCATTCTCTAGCAATATTTTTGCCACTTCAGTATGGCCATTCTGACTTGCTATGTATAAAGCAGAGCATCCATTCTTATCCAGCAAATCTACTTGAGCCCCATGCTCTAGCAATATTTTTGCCACTTCAGCATGGCCACTATAACTTGCTTCTATTAGAGCGAACCATTTATTTATATTCTGCAAATTAACCTGAGCCCCATTCTCAACTAGTATTTTGACAACTTCAGCACGGCCATTACGACTTGCTACCATTAAGGCTGATTTACCATACTTGTTCTGCATATTTACCTGAGCTCCATTTTCTAGCAGTATTTTCACAATTTCAAAAAAGCCGGCTTCACTCGCACAAAGTAAAGCAAACTCTCCTTTATCATTCACCAGATTTATCAGAGCCCCATTCTCTAACAGTAACTTAACTACTTCAGCACGACTTTGCTTACAGGCTGACAATAAAGCAGAAGAGGTGTTGGAATCTCTGGTACTAGCAGGTGGGGAAGTGGTAGAGATTTTCTCCATATGAAAATAGCCACAAGAGACAAAATTGAAGTAGAAGTAGATGAATGACTTGGCAAATATACCTTGAGGCAGAGTTTCCAATTGAAATAGCAAGGAAGACAATTGCTAAGTTATCACCGAACAAGCATCACAGTATTGGGTACTTGATGTGTCATGTGATAAAGAAATGATTATTCATAGTTACTAATGTGGTGTGATACAACTTCATCAGATAACAGACATTACATCATTGTGGTTTTGCGTGATTTACTTATATAACACTGAGACTTGTAGAGATATAGTTGAGTTTTATAGCCAGTTGTGTTGAGTTGTGTCAGTCATTGAATTGTCCCAATTATAGTTAATAGTAAATATTAATACTGTCAAGTATAGGTAGCTAGATAGGGCTTAGGCCAATCTAGTACAAAACTGTTACAACTAACGATATTGGAGTACTCACAAGTACCCTGTCACACAGTGGCACCGGACGTACTCACATGTGCAAATTAGGAGAGCAGTAGTATTAGACAGCTTTATCAGTGGTTTCTCTCCCCTGCTCTCATTTCTTATTCCTCAGCCATCCCAACCCTGTTTTTCTTATTTATTCCCTTCACCAAGAAAAGAGCTGAGTTAGTAGTAGTAAGGATCATGGACAGTGAATTATTCATGTTTGTCTCATATTATGTAAATAAAAAAGCAATAATTTATTGGCACACTCTACACAACATTAACACATTGTGAATAACCAGTGCACATACAACTTAGGTTTAATTTGATGACTGTAGCAACCACAGCCTTTTCAAATTACCATAACCTTTTCAATTTACCTTATAAGTAACAAATAAATTGCAAATAAGACCTGGTAGGTGCTCAGTCTAAATGATGCTAATTCTTACACTCCATGCTCTAACCACAGCCATGACCATTTGTGTAAAAAAAGATATGATAGTTTAGCAATAAATGGTAAGTGGTAAATATTGCACTATATTCATTTCAAAGACAAACTTGTAACTCATTATAATTATAGCTATTATATTGCTGTACGTAGATATCTGTAACCCTAAGTTCAAATTTTTGGAATATTGTAACAGCTGATAGGTTTGCTGGTGAATACTGGACTAAATTTAAATTTAATTAGACGAATACTGAATATGCAAAATCCTAAAACATAAACCTTCAAGGGAAATCAATGTATTCTGTTTCAATAGTGATTTGTGCATTTCAATAGCTGCAACAATTCCCTGAAAGTGATCCAAATCCAGTATAGAACCAGCTTTGATGATAACAATGATTTGTTGACAAAGACCTCAAGCCTGCTCTACTATCTTTTAAAGCATCTCAATCTTACCTGCATTGAAGTTACATGAAATGAAACCTGTAGCTGTTGACCTTGATACATTATGTGCTTTGAACTGGAGAAATTGACATTATAAGTATTTAATTACCTCTGAGGAATTGTCTGATAATAGTTTATTCAATGGTGGAGTTGCACGGGATTGATTATTTTCACTGGGTTAAAACATGTCGGCTGATATTAGTCCATTAATCTTATGCAGAATTGACTCATGCACTTTTTCTTCAAAACAAGAACCATACTTTGAAGACTACTCAGCTGTCTTATTATTATTAGCTATGTTGAACTTTAAAATAAAATATTGTTTGACTGTGCAAATATTTTTTCAAAGTATTAATAGCTAATATCAATCCCAAGAGCTCCGACTAGCCAATTAGCTAACTAGATTTTGTCTTTTTGTAAAGAATAACAGGAGTCTTCAAAAGAATTATAAATAGGTCGTCTAAAATGAATAATAGGTGTAAATGTTTTAAGAATACAAAAATAGAATAATAGGCAGAAAAAAAAAAATAATTTATAAGGCCTAACAGAAACCTATAGAGAACTCCAAGGACCAGCCTCATATTATAGGCTAGACCTCTGAGATCACCAGAGAAACACATGACAATAAAACTGACCAATATGACACAAACAACACATAGAGAATATGGAAGAAAAATAGTTCCAGAAGGTACATGAGAAGAAGGAAAAGATTAGGATTACAATCACAAGTGTGAAATGGTGATAATGTGTGTGAGGTGGTTATAATACTTTTAATAACTAGTAGAGTCTATTGCTCTGGTTCTTACAATGTCATTTGAGTGTCCTGTAGTTAAAATCCACTGTACATTTGTATGAGAGGGTACAGTGATAAAGAAGGTGGCTTCCTAAGAGAATGCAGCATTAACCTGTTGCAGTGAGGAGTGCCTCACTTCAAGATCAACAAAGACACTCCACCACAGAAAGAGAGATAAGAAACTCTCTAATTGATTTCCATTCAAACTAATGGAGAAGAAATTAAACCTATTAAACTCCAATTAAAGTACTTACCAGATTCACACCCTAAAAATATTGCACAATTTTATTTTTTGTGAGCATGAGTAGCACGGCCTTTCTATAAAAGACAGTGCTACTCCGGCATTTGGGACTTTGCATATGTTAACTCAACTCTGTATGTATGCCTCCTCTGTATATCTGTATCTGTATATGTTGAACTAACCTACTCCATTACTATTGCCAAGGGAATAGAGTGTGGATAGTTACAGTGGGTGACCTACACTACTTACTGCATTGTCTGGTGGCAGCATACTACTTTGTTGTTACCAACTTTAGAGGGACGTTTCTGCAACAATCAAGACTTTTGAGGAGCATTAACTCCACATGCAGCTACTGGACAATAGCTATAATGTGACCAGATATTTTATGCTGTCTTAGTTTTCAAGCTAGTTAGTTTTTTTGCATAGGTCCTTATCACATGAAAAATGGAGTAGTGCTGGAGTTTAGAGCTTCACATTTCAGAGGTGGCATTTGTGGGTGTCCACTGCACCTAATATAGTGCTGTCTTCTGGAAAGTGGTTATCCACACTAGCATACAGCACATTGACCACTTCAAACAAGTGACTAACGATGTATCTATACATAAAAATTAAGAAATGAATTATAATTATAAGTAAAATAAAACAAAAGTCTGCATGTTGTCAAGTGGGGCAAGCTCCAACTGCTCATCCTAATGGCAGGTTCATAGTCTAAACTCAGATAATTCTCTTGTCAGTACTACCATTTCTCTTGTTTAGATGGAATGCCCATGCACAATAAGTTATGAGGAGGGTAACTTGACAGAACTGGTGTTTCCTCAGAATCTTGTAGATAAGTCTTGACAACATCGGATTTCTCTTCCTTCCTATTTTACTATTCTTTTTTGCTCAATCAATTTACTATTGTGCTTTTCTTATTTACCCTTTTTACTCCATCTTGCCTTCCGATAATTTTTTAATACTGAAAAAATGGGCAAATGTCTTGTAACATTGTCATTTGATATATTTCGAATAGACTTCTAAATGACTGCTACAAAAGCAAATCAGCAGAAGTTGGAGATTTTAGCCTCTAAAGTATAGATATGAAAAAGGAAGAATATGGCTTCAGTGACTTTGGTAAATTACTCTTTGTCCTAAGCATTTTTCTTCAATTGACCGGTTGTCAGGGTTCTAATGGTTTAGTTACTGACGGACTGTTCTTAGTTGAGCTGCCTACAGTTTAATCAATTTAATCCTATTTACACAGCTGAATAGCACTTTTCGCGTTATTAGCACTTTTCACTTTCGCGTTATTCAGCTAATTTTGCTCATATTGATTCATTCTTTTGGCTACCCATATGCTGCTATTTATGGTATTTCATTCAGGACACAATTGGATATCCAGTTATTCGATATTACATTCCAATAGGTATGCTGAGTAAGCAATTTTTGCGAATGTATTTGAGAAATGCATCTAAGGTGGCAATATTTTTGTGCAATAGATATGATGTTGCTATTATGGTCATTTGAGAACAAACAAAATTGAGATTTGAGAATGGGAATGCCTTGTGCCATGAAATATCCATGATCATTTGAGAATGAATAATTTTTCCCATTATTGTCCTGAATGGAATGTCATAGCTAGCTAATTAGATTGTAGCTTCTCGTGTGGCTGAAATCAGAGAATGAGACTGATAGGATGTTCCATGAAATATTGAATACGTATAGCTAGTAGACTTACAGTATTTAGTATTACGAGAATTCTTGCAGACTTTCCTTAAGTTTTGTAGACAGTTTTGAAAAGTCATTTCTAAATGGAAAAGCATTGTAAACAGTTCAAATCAACGAACTTTAGCAGTGGACAAAGAATCGCTGGACATTTTAAAAGAAGTCTTTGATTACTTTGCTCGCCGCACAAATGGAACATTACAAAGTGCTAGAAGCAGTTCTACTTTTATGCTCTTACAGAAATCAAATTTAGTCTGCGTTTACGCGAGCTGTCGTGTATATGCTCTCCTTCGTGACACAGATCAGGTCCTCTATGGCACAGAAAATCCTATGTTCCGCTTGACGATGAACTTTATGCCAGTTGTCGGAGGTGAGAAATGCACCAATTGTAAAAAACTTACTTTTACAGCCAAAAAATGTGGCAAGTGCAAGAAAATCCATTATTGCAGCAAAAAATGCCATACTGCACATTGGAAGACACATAAGAAAGAGTGTGAGGTAGCTAAAATAACTCAACCCAAGTGCAACTACTGCAATAAACATTTGGGCAGTAGGAAAGTCAAGATTACAAGCTGCAAGTGTGGAGGTGCTAAATACTTCAGCCAAGAATGCCTCAAATATGACCAGCCGAATCACAAGCAAAATTGTATACATTCAGAGCCAAACAAACTTGCATGTCAAAATTCAGAATCAGGAACAGAATTAAATTATTGTAGCTGTTGCCACTCAATGCTTTTATGGTCTGAGGAATGCCAGCAGTGTGGAAAGGCTCGCTACTGCAATTCAGAATGTCTGGCTAAACATAAGCCAGAGCATGAGGAAGAATGTCAGATGAACCAGGCTATAGCCGAACAGAGGAAATCATCTCTTAATGAAGAGAATTGCAGCAACTGCAACAGAATATCTGAGAGTTTGAAGACTTGTAGTCGATGCTTGAAAGTCCAATATTGTGATTCTAGTTGCCAGAAAAAAGACTGGCCTAAACACAAAGCCGTTTGTCAACAAACTATAATAGCAGCTAAAAAGGAAGTTCTAGAAAATTGTTCCTTTTGCCAAAAGACTTCAGCTAATTTAAAGAAGTGCACTAAGTGTGCTTCAGTGCAGTATTGCAATCGTAGTTGTCAAAGCAAGCACTGGCCACAGCACAAGAAAGAGTGCAGTGAAACTTTGAAGTTTTTTTTACCAGATTCTTCATCTGTGTCTGCTCACTATTATCCTGCTTCTGTTTGTTCCATTCCTATTTCCACTGACTCCATTCCAGCTAGTGATGGCTTTAGTGCAGCTTCTTCTTGCTCTACTCAAAGGATCACTTCTTCTTCCTGCTTTGTTCCTGGTTCTACAAACGCAAGCTGTAGTTCAACAGCTTATATTTCTTCTGCAGATTTGAGAAGTAGTTCTGTGACTTCCACCAATATAGCTCTGCTAGTTCAGAAACTGAACATTCCTAATTTTCACTATAATTGTTTAGATACTATAAATGAAATAGTTACAAGTTAGGCTGAGTGATGACTGTATAATTTTTGTGATCATTCATGAATTTTTAATTTTTTGTGTTTTATTTTTTTTTGTAATTTTGTTGAATCGGTGTGTTTAGCTTTGAATATACATATACAATATCAATTTCTGCTATTTATAGCTCATATATATATATATATTACATCCTATAGACTGCCAATAGAATCACAAAGAAAAGAAATAGAAATGTAAAAACTGACCAATCACAAATAAGAGAATAACGATCTATGAACTAACCAATCAAATGAAAGCACAAACATTCACACAAATTGTAACCAGTAACATAGTATGTGTTAATGTTATTCATAATCTCAGAGGACCAGCCTTATTATAAGCCAGGCCTATGAGATCACCAGAGAAACACATGATAATACAACTGACCAAAAAGACACAAACAACACAGAACATACTGAGGGGGTCAATTGCTCTGATTCTTACAATGTCTTTTGAGTGTCCCGCAGTTAATCCATGCATTTGTATGAGAAGGTACAAATGATATGTACTTCATCAGTCAAGTCAGTCATTTAGCAAGAGAGAATTTGAAGAAGATGGTTTCATGAAAGAATGCAGCATCAAACTATTGTAGCTACTGGACAATAACTATGGAATGATTTTGTAATCATTTTGGTGATTCCTTACCTAAAGAATGCAGTGGATAATAAGAGATGCAGCCGTCCACTGGGTACTACCTTTACCACAGCTCAACTACACAGGATAACGGTAGCATGGGCATCAACTACTTGAAACCATGTTATATATAACCATGGTGCCCTGAGCCTGACACAAATATTACGATAACTTTTGTAGAATAAATTATCGCATGTCTATAGCTACATACCTACTTTCTGCAACATCAGCATTAAACTGTTATTCTCATTTGTGTTTTTGAATTATAGCATTAATGTTTTAATACAACGTAGTTTATTAAACTTGAAACAATCATAAATAGATAAGTGCATCAAATTAGAAATTAGTGACAACTTTTCAAAAACTCTAATAGCTACTTTAAAACTGACAATAATAATGATGATTTATGTCACAAAACACAACAAATTTTTATTTATAATAATATGAAACTTCACACAAAAATAAAAGAAATAGTATAGCTAAGCATTTTATAGCATGGGAAAACAAGTTCGTCTACAACAATTCGGACATAATGTCCTCAGCACTTGGTCTGTCCATTGGCCTTTCTGACAAGCACCTCTGAATGACATGAAGTAGCTGTCTATGATGGACGTGGTGGAACAAACTTGAACGATGTTCTGGTGCTCGCAGTTCACCAGTGAGCATCTCCAACATCAAGACACCGAAGCTGTAGATG